>Ga0075429_100001425_pt1 | contig 19617 bp, 17 predicted proteins | sample RhiMetdeltSRZDD3_FD_75295 | JGI IMG/M metagenome (GOLD analysis project Ga0075429, IMG submission 75295) | Populus rhizosphere microbial communities from Tennessee, USA - Rhizosphere MetaG P. deltoides SRZDD3 | ecosystem: Host-associated > Plants > Roots > Rhizosphere > Soil | place: USA... | reverse complement strand
CGGATGCGGACGAACGAACGCGGCTCGAGCTCGAGCTGTGCATTGCGCTCGGCGGACAATTGCTCGCAAGCCTCGGCTGGGGAGCACCCGAGGCGGAACGCATGTACACCCGTGCTCAGGAATTGTGCAGCGCCCGCGTTACACCGCAGGAATCGTTCAGCGCCCTGTGGGGACTCTGGATGTACCGATGGGGCCGCGCGGAGCTCCGCGACGCCCGGGATCTAAGCGAACAACTGCAGCGTGTCGCAACCGAGAGCGCAGACCGCGCGCTGCAGTTGCAGGCACATCACGCGTCTTGGGCAACGTCGCTGTCGCGCGGTGAATTGGCGGCCTGCAGCGAGCATGCTTGCGCTGGCACCGCCCTTTACGACACCGCTGAACACGGCATGCTCGCCGCCCGCTTCGGCAACCACGATGCGGGTTCCTGCGCGCTGCATTTTCACGCCATGGCTCAAGCGCTACGTGGCCAGGAAGCTGGGGCGCGGCGCGACTGCGCGCGAGCCGTCGCGCTCACGGAGCAAATCGGCCATCCGTTCAGCAACGCGATCGCGTTGTTCTTTGCAGCGGCCATTCACCAGATGCTCCGCGATGTGTCCGCCGCTGAGGAGTTCGCAGCGCGAGCCGTGAAGGTGGGCGATGAACACGGCTTCGTGCTGCTGCAAGCGTGGGCTGCGGTGCCACTGGGATGGTCGGCAGTCGAACGCGGCGCCGGGGCAGCCGGTTGCGAACGCATCCGCGAAGCTATAGACCGTGCGCGCGCCACCGGCACCGAGCAGTTCCAGACCTACCTGCATGCTGTACTCGCCGAAGCCTGCATCGCTGCCGGCAGGATCGAAGAAGCTCGCGGCGTCGCGATGCGCGGCCTGGAAATCGTAACCGCGACGCAGGAGAGATTCTTCGAGGCCGAGCTGCTGCGCATTGCAGGTGTGCTCGCGGCGGATGCAGACAGCCGGCTCGCGTCCCTGTCGCGCGCCATGCAGGTCGCACGGCGACAGGGCGCAGTCCTGCTGCAATCACGCATCTCCCAAGACAATCCCAAGTAAATACCAAGACTCCGCGGCGTCGCGCTGGTGAACTCGCACCGGAATGCAACCCATTGCCGACGGAGAATCGCCCATGAGAACGAGCATCCGACTGCTGACCGCAGCCATGACGTTGTGCACGTTGCCAGCCATCGCCGGGGAATGGCGCTCGCGCGAGCCTGACGCCGTGATCGAGTGGAATTCGATCATGGTGGCGACCAGCGCCGCGCAGAATCCGTTTGCACAGGCACGTACGGCGGCTATCACGCAGCTTGCGGTGTTCGAGGCGGTGAACGCGATCGCCGCGGATTTCGATCCGTACCTGGGCACGATCGAGGCGCCTCGTCATGCCTCGCGCGAGGCCGCGACCATCGCCGCCGCCCATGGCGTGCTGCGCAGCTTGTTTCCGGCCAGCGCCGCGAGTCTCGATGCGGCACGCGAGGCGTCACTCGCCAGGCTGCACCCAGGCAGGTCCAGAGACGAAGGTCTGGCGGTCGGCGCAGCAGCGGCAGCTGCAATGCTCGTGCAGCGCTCGCAAGACGGTTCCGTGCCTCCGGAGTTTCATCTGCCCACTTCGACTGCCGCGGGTGAATGGCAGACGACGCCGGGCTGTCCGCCGGCTGGTGGAATTCTCGTCCATTGGCGCAACCTGCAGCCGTTCGCCATCGAGAATTCCGCGCAGTTTCGCTCGCCGCCGCCGCCCGCGCTCTCGAGCCTGCGCTACGCGCTCAGCTTCAATGAGCTTCGGTTCGTCGGCGGCATGGACAGCCCGTACCGGCCACAGGACCGTGCCGACGTGGCGCGATTCTATGCGGCATCGCCGGCAGTGCCGGTGTGGAACGCGGCTGCGACCCAGGTAGCTGTCGCTCGCGGCGATTCGCTCACCGAGAACGCACGCACGCTCGCGCTTCTCAACGCGGCTATCAGTGATGCGCTCGCCAGCGTCATGGAGACCAAGTACCACTATCGGTTCTGGCGACCCGAGACCGCGATTCACGCAGGCGATGCGGACGGGAATGTCTTCACGCGCGGCGACGCGAGCTTCGCGCCGCTGATCGTCGCACCCTGCTTTCCGGGCTACGGTTCCGCCCATGCCAGCGCCGCCGGCGCCGCGCGCGAAGTGCTCGAAACCCTGTACGGCAAACGCTTGCACTTCGTCCGACTCACGCATGCCGCATTGCCGGACGTAACGCTGCAGTATCATTCGTTCCGCCAGATCGCCGAGGACATCGACGATGCCCGCATCTTCGGCGGCATCCACTTTCGTTTCGAGCAGGAAGCCGGCGCGAGGATGGGCCGGGAGATCGGCAGGTACGTGTATCGCAATACGCTGCAGCGTTCGCAGCGACAGTGAGTATTCATGAGAGTGTTCAGGCTCAGCGCGCCGGCAGGATTGGTCAACCTCAAACTGGTCGAGGAAGAGCCCCGCAAGCCACGGGCGGGGGAAGTGCTCGTCAGGATTCGGGCCGGCTCGTTGAACTTCCATGACGACATGGTCGTGCAGGGAAAGATCCCGACCCGCGACGGCCTCGTGCCGCTCACCGATGGCGCTGGAGAAGTGGTCGCTGTCGGCGACGGCGTCGACGAGCTGAAGGTTGGCGATGCTGTCGTCAGCACCTTCTGGCCCTATTGGTCGGACGGCGAGATGACACCCGCGATCAAGCGGGAGATTCCGGGCGACACTGTGGACGGCTACGCGACGGAGTACGCCTGCAAGCCGGCTCACTTCTTCACGAAAGCGCCGCCCGGCTACACGCCCGTCGAAGCAGCAGCGCTACCGTGTGCGGGCGTTACCGCTTGGCGAGCCTTGGTGACATGTGGACACGTGAAGCCCGGCGATACCGTGTTGATCCAGGGCACCGGCGGCGTATCGCTGTTCGCACTGCAATTTGCGAAGGCCGCGGGTGCCCGAGTCATCGCCACGTCTTCCTCCGACGAGAAGCTGGAAAAGCTGGAGCGTCTCGGGGCCGACACAGTCATCAATTACAAGGCAGTGCCCGAGTGGGGGATGAAGGCCAAGGCCCTGACCGACGGACGCGGTGTCGATCACGTGATGGAAGTCGGCGGACCCGCCACGCTCATGCAGTCGATCGCAGCGTGCAGGACCGGCGGCCACATCGCCATCATCGGCGTCCTGACCGGCTTCACGGCAGAAGTGCCGATCCCCGCCCTGTTCTCGAATCAGATTCGGACCAGCGGCATCTCCATCGGCAGCCGCGCCGATCAGGAGTCGATGATCCGCGCGATCACCGTGAATCGCTTGCGGCCCGTCATCGACCGCCGCTTTCCGCTGCAGGAAATCGTCGCGGCCTTCGAGTACTACGAATCCCAGAAGCACTTCGGCAAGGTCTGCCTCGCGCTGTGAAGTACGCGCTGGATCACCGGCAGCACGACTCGCGAAGCACGCTCCTTGTCCACGAACACACGGTTCGTGGCAACACGCATCTCCCCGCTCGCACCTTCCGGCGCACCGGTGTTCAGGTTGAGATCGAAATGCGGGAAGTTGCTCGACGAGACGTCGAGCCGGATCCGGTGCCCGCGCTTGAACAGGTTCGAGGTTGGAAACGCTGTGACCTTGATGCGATAGACCTGCCCCGGCGTCATCAGCGACGGGCGCTCCCACGAATCGCGATAGCGACAGCGCAGGATGCCGTCGCTCAGGTTCATCGCATAGCCTTGGCCGTAGTCCTCATTCGGCGGATACACATCGATCAGCTTGATCGTGAAATCCGTGTCCGGACAGTTCGACGCGATCCACAGCTCGGCTTCGATCGCACCCGTCACCTCGACATCCGTTTCGAGCGGTGCAGTCTGAAAGACCAGCACGTCCGCCCGCTCGGCGAGCGATCTGTACGGTGTGCGCGAGCCGAAGAACGCAGCACTCTCGCGCTGATCGAAAGCGCCACCGACCATGACCGGTTGTCCCGAAGTCACGGTGCCGCCGATCGTCGGCACCGGGTGGCGCGGATCGTAGTCGTAGATACGCGGAGGTACATCCGCCCGCGGCGCTGCTTCCGACAGTCCACCGTCGCCATGCAGATAAAAAGTAGTAGGCACTGCTCCCGCAAGCGGCCATCGCTGCTCGGCGCGCCATCGGCCGCCGTGATCCATGCGGCCCGCGGCATTCCTCCGGCCAGTCCCGCCGCCCATGACGAAGATCCGCACGGGCGGCTCGCTGTCCACTTCATTCTTCACGCCCTTCAGCCAGCGATCGAACCAGCGCAACCGCAGCGTCGACAAATCGGGGGCGATGCTGCCGGCGAGCTGCGCTGCGGGCCCGAAGTCGACATCTCCGGCGAACGTCTCGTGATTGTTGCCGTGAGTCCAGGGACCCAGGATCAGCCGCTGCGGACTGCGTTTGCGCCGCGCGAGCGCGAGGTAGTTGTCCGTAGCGGTACGCGGGTACGGGTCGTACCACGATGACATCCAGACGATCGGCACATCGCTGAACCGATCGTACGAGCCCTCTGCGTAGATGCCGACCTGCTGCCAAAAGTCGTCGAAGACGCCGTGCTCCCACTGGTCGAAGACGTAGTCCTCGTATTCGGGAACGAGGCTCAGCGGCGAGTGGCCGCGCGACCACGGCATGCGACCGAACCATTCTCTGATGTCGATCGCCTGCAACGCGGCGCGCCTGGCCGGATCGTTGCGGATCTCCGGCGCCTCGAGCGCTGCATTGAAAGCCCAGGTGACCTGCTTGAGTTCGAACGCGCCGCCCTGGCGAATGCCGCCCTGATAGGCGTTCGCGAATCCGCCAGAGTCGATGAACATCGCCGCGAGGCCGGGCGCGCCGAGACAAGCCAACGCCGTGATGGTGTGCGCGCCGTACGACAGCCCTTGCGCGCCGATCCGCCCGTTGTTCCATGGCTGCTTCAGGATCCAGGCGCAGCAGTCGTGGCCGTCGCGACCGTCGCTCAGATATTTGACGTACTCCCCTTCCGAATTGCCGCGACCGCGGCAGTCCTGGAACACCACCGCGTAGCCGTGGCTCGCGTAGATGTTCGCGATCTCCTCGCTCGCGTGGCGACGCGTCTTACCCGACTTGCCGTATGGAGTTCGCTCCAGGATGACCGGCGCACGGTTCGCAAGCGGCTTGCCGTTCTTCGCTGGCAGATAGAGATCGGTTGCAAGTCGCACGCCGTCACGCATCGCGATCATGACATCGCGTTGAACGCTGACGTCGAACGCTCCGCGGGCAACATCCGCGAAGACCCGCGCGGGCGCAGCCAGGGCGGCGGCAAGTTGCAGAAACTGCAATGCGAATTCGCGACGATCGATCATCCGTGTCAGTTGTAACGGTCGGGCGCGTCCGCCGCAATCCCATCGAGATCTGGACACGGTCAACTGACGTCGATCATGAAAAATCGCTACGCAATCAGCATCGCCCTTGCGGCTGCAATCTCCCTCGGCGGCTGCAGAGACGACGTCGCAGCCGACCCGGCCCCGCCGCCGCAAGTCTCCGTGGTCACGGTTCGACGCACCAGCGTCCCGGTAACGACGGACCTGCCGGGCCGGACCTCTGCGTATCTCGTCGCACAAGTCCGTGCACGCGTGGACGGCATCGTATTGAAGCGCGCCTTCGAGGAAGGCTCCAACGTCACCGCCAATCAGTTGCTGTATCAGATCGATCCGGCGCCGTATCGCGCAGCGCTCGATAGCGCGCGAGCGCAGCTTGCCCGAGCCCGAGCGAACGCCGAGGCGACAGCAGCCCAGGCGCAGCGCGACGCAGTGCTGGTAAAGGCGAATGCAGTCAGCCAGCAGGTCTACATCAATGCCGTCGCAGCTCAGCGGCAGGCAGCGGCGGATGTCTCCGCCGGCGAAGCTGCGGTCCAGACCGCGACGATCAATCTCGGTTACACCAACGTCGTCGCTCCGATCTCCGGGCGCATCGGCACGTCACTCGTTACGCAGGGCGCGTACGTGCAGGCGCAAGCCGCCACGCTCATGTCCACGATCCAGCAGATCGATCCCATTTATGTCGATCTGAACCAGACGAGCGTCGAAGGCCTGGAGCTGCGCCGGCAAGTCGCGACGGGCGGCTTGAAGGTCAACGGCCCGGACCAGGCGAAGGTCCGTCTGCTTCTCGAGGACGGCACCGAGTACTCCCAGACCGGCACGCTGGAATTCACGGACATCACCGTCGACGCCGGCACCGGCTCGGTGACGGTGCGCGCCCTCTTCCCGAATCCGCACCACGTGCTGTTGCCGGGAATGTTCGTGCGAGCGCGCATCGATCTCGGTTCGGACGATCGCGCCATCCTCGTGCCCGAGGACGGCGTGACTCACGACCGCACCGGCAAGGCGACGGTGCTCACCGTCGGACCCGACAACAAGGTCGCGACGCAAACAGTCGCCGCGACGCGCACGGTCGGCGACAACTGGGTCGTCGAGAGCGGCCTGAAAGACGGCGATCGCGTCATCGTGAGCGGCGTGCAGAGGGTGCAGCCGGGCATGGCAGTGCAACCGCAGTAGCCGGCCACACATGGCGCGCTTCTTCATCGATCGCCCCATCTTCGCGATCGTCATTGCGATCCTGATCGCGCTGGCCGGCGCGCTGTCGATCACACGTCTGCCGATCGAGCAGTATCCGCCGATCGCGCCGCCGTCGGTGCAGATCACCACTTCGTATCCCGGCGCGTCCGCCGAGACGATGGAAAACACCGTCGTGCAGGTGATCGAGCAGAACATGAGCGGCATCGATCACCTGCTGTACATGGGCTCGACCAGCGACAGCTCCGGCCAGGCGACGACGACCCTCACCTTCGAGCCGGGCACGAACGCCGACATCGCGCAGGTCCAGGTGCAGAACAAGCTGCAGCTCGCCGTGCCGCTGCTGCCGGCGCAGGTTCAGCAATCCGGCATTCGCGTCGTCAAGTCGAGCACGTCGTTCCTGCTGGTTGCCGGCTTCGTCTCTTCGGATCCGACGGCGACGCGCTACGACATCGCCGACTTCGTCGTGTCGCACGTGCAGGATCCGGTCAGCCGGCTCAACGGCGTCGGCAACATCAATGTCTTCGGCACGCAGTACGCGATGCGGATCTGGCTCGATCCGAACAAGCTGAACAGCTACTCGCTCATGCCCGTCGACGTGACCGACGCGCTGCTCGCGCAGAACGTGCAGATCTCCGGCGGACAGCTCGGCGGCGCGCCGGCTCCCGCCTCCCAGCGGCTCAGCGCGACGATCACCGAGTCGACGTTGCTGCGCACGCCGGAGGAGTTCGGCCGCATCCTGCTGAAAGTGAATCCAGATGGCTCGCAGGTGCGACTGAGCGATGTCGCGCGCATCGGGCTCGGCGCCGAGAACTACAGCACCGATACCAAGTACAACGGCCAGCCGGCAGCAGGGATCGGCGTTCAGCTCGCGCCCGGTGCCAACGCACTGGAAACCGCCGATTCCATCCGCGCGCGCATCGCCGAGCTGCAGCCCTACTTCCCGCCGGGCATCAGCGTCGTCTATCCCTACGACACGACGCCATTCGTGCGCATCTCGATCGTCGAGGTCGTCAAGACGTTGCTCGAAGGCATCGTGCTGGTGGTCCTGGTGATGTTGCTGTTCCTGCAGAACTTGCGCGCAACGGTCATACCGGCCGTCGCGGTCCCGGTCGTGCTGCTCGGAACGTTCGGCGTCATGGCAGCCGTCGGGTTCTCGATCAACACGCTGTCGATGTTCGGGCTGGTGCTGTCGATCGGCCTGCTGGTGGACGATGCCATCGTCGTGGTCGAGAACGTCGAGCGGCTCATCGCCGAAGAAGGGCTGTCGCCGCGCGAGGCGACGCGCAAGGCGATGGACCAGATCACCGGTGCGCTGATCGGCGTCGCACTGGTGCTGTCGGCAGTATTCGTACCGGTGGCGTTCTCGTCCGGCTCCGTCGGCGCCATCTACCGCCAGTTCGCGCTGACGATCGTCGTAGCGATGCTGCTGTCGGTATTCGTCGCGCTGACGCTGACGCCCGCACTCTGTGCCCTGATCCTCAAGCCCGCGGGTCACGAGCGGCGGCGGCGCTTCTTCGACTGGTTCAATCGCACCTTCGAGCACACTCGCAACCGCTACCTGGGCGGAGTCCGTCACGTGATCGGCCGATCGGGCCGCTGGCTCATCGTCTACGGCTGCGTCCTGCTGGCGGTCGGACTGTTGTTCATGCGGCTGCCGACCTCGTTCCTGCCGAACGAGGATCAGGGTTTCGTCTTCGTGCTCGTGCAAGGACCGCCCGACAGCACCATCGGCCGCACTGACGCCGCGCTCGACGACGTCAGCAAATATCTGCACGACGACGAAGCGAAGATGGTCGACTCGGTCTTCCAGATCAGCGGCTTCAACTTCGCGGGGCGCGGCCAGAACCAGGGCATGCTGTTCGTGCGCTTCAAGGATTGGGACGAGCGCCAGGATCCGAGCCTGAGCGTGCAGGCGCTGATGGGCCGCATCAACGCGCATTTCGCGTCGTACGGTGCGGCCGCGATCATTCCCGTCAATCCGCCGCCGATCCGCGAGCTCGGCACGGCCGCCGGCTTCGACTTCGAGCTGCAGGACCGCGGCGGCATCGGCCACCTGAAGCTGATCGAAGCACGCGACCGCCTGCTGCAGCTTGCGCGACAGGACTCGACGATGGAGTTCGTCCGCGCCAACGGCCTCGATGACAACCCGACGTTCCGCATCAAGATCGACCGCGAGAAAGCGAGCGCACTCGGCGTCAGCATCGCCGACATCGACCGGTCGTTCTCGATCGCGTGGGGCTCGCTGTACGTCAACAACTTCCTCGACACCGACGGCCGCATCAAGCGCGTCTTCGTGCAGGCGGACGAGCCGTTCCGCATGAACCCGCAGGATCTGCGCCTGCACTACGTGCGTAACAACCACGGAACGATGGTGCCGATCTCCGCCTTCGCGACCACCGAGTGGACCTACGGCTCGCCGAAGCTGGAACGCTACAACGGCATCTCCGCCGTGGAGATCCAGGGACAAGCGGCGTCCGGCAACAGCACGGGCCAGGCACTGGAGTCGATGGCGCGATTGGCGAAGCAACTGCCGTCGGGCGTCGGCTACGAGTGGACCGGCTTGTCACTGCAGGAAGTGCTGTCGGGCTCGCAAGCTCCGTTCCTGTACGCGATCTCGATCATGGTCGTGTTCCTGAGTCTCGCTGCGCTGTACGAGAGCTGGTCGATTCCGATCTCCGTGCTCCTGATCGTGCCGCTCGGCATTCTCGGCGCGCTGTGCGCAGCGATAGGCACAGGCTTGTCGAACGACGTCTACTTCCAGGTCGGCCTGCTGACGACGATCGGTTTGTCCGCCAAGAACGCGATCCTGATCGTCGAGTTCGCGCGTAACCTGCATCGCGAGGGAAGCGGCGTGGTCGAGTCGGCGATCCAGGCCGCGCATCTGCGGCTGCGTCCGATCCTGATGACGTCGATGGCCTTCATCCTCGGCGTGTTGCCGCTCGCAGTGGCTACGGGCGCCGGGTCGGCGAGCCGCAACGCTATCGGCACCGGCGTGATCGGCGGCATGCTGAGCGCGACGTTCCTCGCGACGTTCCTCATCCCGATGCTGTTCGTCGTGATCGCACGGAAGCTGGGGCGCGAACGATAAGGCGCGCAAGCGATTGCGCAATGCGTTTGGTACCATCGCAGCGGTGCCTCCGTCCTCCCGTCACCTGCCGCTGCTCGGCATCGCCTTCAAGCTCGCCTCGCTCGCCGTCTTCGCCGTGATGACGGTCCTGATCAAGTACCTGGGCCGCGACATCCCGGCGGGCCAGACCATCTTCGTGCGGGGGGTAATCTCCGTCGTCGTGCTCGCGCTGATCGCCTGGAGCACGGGCAGCCTGCACCTGCTCAAGACCACCAACTGGCGCTCGCATGCGCTGCGCTCGCTGTGCGGTACGGTGAGCATGTTCTGCCTGTTTACCGCGATATCGATGATTCCGCTGGCCGACCTCACAGCGATCTCGTTCACGACGCCGCTGTTCCTCACGGTGCTGGCGATGGTGTTCCTGGGCGAGCGGATTCACCGCTTTCGCTGGACCGCGCTCGGCGTCGGCTTCCTCGGCGTGCTCATCACCATCGGACCCCACCTGTCGTTCGCCCACGGCTCGTCGGCCGGCGTCCTGGTCGCACTGGCCGCAGCGATCTTCTCGGCGTTCGCGATGGTCTTTCTGCGCAGCATGAGCGGCGGCGAGCACGCGATCACGATCACGTTCTACTTCTCGCTGACGTTCATGGCATGCACGGCTTTGACGGCGCTGCAGGGCTGGCCCACGCCCACGCCCACGCAATGGCTGCTGATCGCGCTCGCGGGACTGTTCGGCGTCATCGGCCAGCTCCTGCTGACTTACTCGTATCGCTACGCCGAGGCGTCGACGATTGCGCCGCTCGACTACAGCAACATGATCCTGGCGATCATCACCGGCTATGCGTTCTTCGACGAGATCCCGTCGCTCTCCGTCTGGATCGGCGCGCCGCTGATCCTCGGCTCCGGGCTGCTCATCCTGTGGCGCGAGTACTCCCTGAAGAAGCAGCTCAGCACGCCCAGCCCGCAGTCGTAGCGTCATATACGCGCCGCGCTCGGGCGACTAACCTCACGGTGCAATGCCTGGCGAGCCCCGATTGCGACATAACCCGCTGATCGACCCGCGCGAGCTCGAGCAGTTGCACGGCCAGTGCTTCTCGTGGGCGCTCACGTGCACACGCGGGCATCGCAGCGAGGCGGAGGATGTTCTGCAGATGACCTATCTCGCCATCATTGAGGGACGCGCGCGCTTCGACGGCGAATCCAGCCTCAAGACCTGGCTGTTCGCCGTGATTCGCAATCACGCACGGTCGCGGTCGCGGCACCTCCGCTATGTGCTGCAATCTCTCAGCCGCATAGCCGCGTTTGCTGCCGATGAGCAGACTCGCGATGAGCCGCATTCCGAGACGCATCGGCTCGTCGCGGCGCTGCATGCGCTGCCGAACCGGCAACGCGAGGTGCTCGACCTGGTGTTCTATCGCGGTCTCGCGATTGCCGAAGCCGCCAAAGTGCTGGGGATCGGGTTGGGCACTGCGCGTGTCCACTACGAGCGCGGCAAAGCGACGCTGCGCCGTCAGTTGGCAGCGCTGGAGCGCATGCCATGAGCGATCACGATCTCGCCGCCGCACTCCGCGCTGCGCTGGAGCAACGAGACCGCGTCGTACGTCCACCGCACTTCGCGACGATGTGGACGGATCGAGGCGAGCGCCGCAGGCCGCTGCTGCCGTGGCGTCCGCTCGTTGCGAGCGCGGCCTGCGCTCTCGTAGTCGTGGGCATCGTCTGGAATTCGACGCAGCGCCCGGCGCGTCTCGATCCGGTGCTCGCTCATCAATTGTCGTCCGCCGAGTATTGGCGCGTGCCGACGGACGACGTACTCGTCTACGAGGCCGCGCCGCTGAGCGCGGACCTGCCCTCTCCCACCGGCTTACAGATCTCGCTCGAGGAATCGCTGCTATGAACTCGCACTTCGCCCGCGTCGCGCTCCTGTGCCTCGCTGCCGTAATCGCTGCGCCGCTCTACGCTGCCGATCAACCCGACAAGGACGAATGGCTCAAGGGCCGGTTGTTCGGTCCGGAGCTGATCCTCAAGCATCAAAGCAAGCTCAAGCTCAGCGAGCAGCAGCGTGACGCGATCGGCGCGGAGCTCAAGCGCGTGCAGGCCCAGGCCGCGGAGAGCGATTGGACGCTGATGAGCGAGGCCTCCGGGCTGCAGGAGCTGATCGACAAGTACCCGGTCGATGGCAAGGCCGTGATGAACGGCGTCGACCGCATCTTCGCGGCCGAGAATCGCAAGAAGCGGCTGTACGTCGAGATGCTGGTCAACATCAAGAACCTTCTGACCGCGGAACAGGTCGCCTATCTCAAGTCAGTGAGCGAACAGAAATGAACGCGCTACCCGGCAGGCTGACACCGATGGTAGTGGCCGCCACACTCGTTGCGTGCGGTGGCGGCGGCGGAGGCGGAAGCAATCCCCCGCCGGTGCCGCCCGTGACACAACCGCCACCGGCGACGATCAGCAAAGCGGAGGCCTACCGCTTTCTCAATCAGGCCACGTTCGGCGCAACGGACGCCGAGGCGCAGAGCGTCATCGCGACCGGCTACGAAGCCTGGATCGATCAGCAACTGCAGCGCCCAGCTTCGCTGGAGTTGCCGCACGTTCAACAGGCCTTCGCCGCTTTCCCGCCCGGCGCCGACTTCACGCGTCTGCACGAAGACCGCGTGGACATCTGGCTGCGGCACGCGCTGCACGCGCCGGATCAGCTCCGTCAGCGCGTCGCGTTCGCGCTCTCGCAGATCATGGTGATTTCGCAGCAGAGCCCGCTGGTCGGCTATCCGTGGGGCTGCGCGAGCTATTACGACATGCTCGCGCAGAACGCCTTCGGCAACTTCCGCGACCTGATGGAGAACGTGACGCTGCATCCGGCGATGGGTGTCTACCTGTCGATGCTCGGCAACCAGAAGCCGGACGCCGCGCGCAACATCCGCCCGGACGAGAACTATGCGCGCGAGCTGATGCAGCTCTTCACGATCGGACTCGTGCAGCTCAATGCGGACGGCAGCATCAAGACCGATACTGCGGGCAAGCCGATTCCGACCTACGACCAGGAGATCGTGCAGGGATTCGCGCACGTCTACACGGGCTGGACTTTTTCGGGCGCGCCGAGCTTCGCGACCGCGTTCCCGACGATCGCCAATCAGATCCGGCCGATGCAGGCGTATGCCGAGCAGCACGCGACGGGTACGAAACGGCTGCTCAACTATCCCGGCGCCCTCGCGACGGTCATCCCTGCGGGCCAGACGCCCGAGCAGGATCTCGATGCGGCGCTCGACAACATCTTCAATCATCCGAATGTCGCGCCGTTCATCGCGCAGCGATTGATCCAGCACCTGGTGACCAGCAATCCGTCGCCGCAGTACGTCGCGCGAGTGGCGGCGAAGTTCGACAACGACGGCTCGGGCAAGCGCGGCAATCTCGCCGCGGTCGTCAAAGCATTGCTGCTCGATACCGAAGCGCGAGCTGCACCGGCGAGCGCAACCGCAGGCAAGCTCAAGGAGCCGCTGCTGCGACTGACACAGCTCTGGCGTGCATACGCCGCGGCCTCGCAGAGCGGCAAGTACAACGTGCAGAACATCACCGGGCTCATCGGCCAGGGGCCGCTGCAGGCGCCGTCAGTCTTCAACTTCTTCAGCCCGTTCTACGCGCCGCCGGGCGAAGTCGCGAATCAAGGGCTGGTCGCGCCGGAGATGCAGCTCACGACGGAGTACCTGTCGAGCCTGTGGACCGACTATGTGTTCGTGCTCGCATTCTGCTACACGACGACGCCGGTCCAGGGCTGTCCGCCGATACCGGATGCGCTGCGGCCCGACCTCGTCATCATCGACGCGGCTGCCGAGCGCGCGCTCGCGTCCAATCCGCAAGCGCTCGTCGACGCGATCGCCGTCCGGCTCGTCGGCGGGCCGATCTCGAACACGCTCAGCACACAGGCCAGAGGCATGGTGGAACGCGCACCGTCGGGCGACCCGGCGTTGCGTGTCGCGGAGGCGCTCTATCTGATCGCGAGCGCACCCGAAGTGGCGTTGCAGCGCTAGCGCCGAATCAGGAGCCGTTATGGATCGCTTCAATCGTCGACGCTTTCTCAAATGTGCCGCCGCCGGCGGCCTGGCTTACGCGTTCGGCCGCACGCCGCAGGCTGTGTCCGCGGCAACGTTCGGCAGCAACGCGGCGTTCGCCGACTACAAGGCACTCGTCTGCGTGTTTCTCTTCGGCGGCAACGATTCGTTCAACATGGTCGTGCCGCGCAGTGCGGCGGAGTACAGCGCTTATGCGACCTCGCGACAGAATCTCGCAATCGCCCAAGCGAGCCTGCTGCCGATCAATTCGCTGGTGCCGGACCCGAACGGCGCGCTGCATGGTCTGCATCCGTCGATGGGCGAGGTCGCAACGCTGTTCGAACAGGACGAGGTGTGCGCCATCGTTGCGAACATCGGGCCGCTCATCGAGCCGACTTCGAAAGCGCAGTACCAAGCCAAGGCGACGCGACTGCCGCCGCAGCTCTTCTCGCACAACGATCAGCAGGACCAGTGGCACGCGCTCAAGGGCGAAGCAACGCTCAAGTCGGGCTGGGCTGGGCGCATCGCGGATGCGTTGATGGCCCCCGGCGCATCACCGCCGCTCGATCAATCGCTCGCGGTCAATCTCTCGCTCAATGGACAGACGCTGTTCCAGGCGGGAGCTACATCGGTTCCCTACACGATGGGTCCGACCGGTCCAGTGCCGTTCTTCGGACTCGAGAATACGGATGCATACACCCTGGCACGCCGTGCTGCGTTCGAGAGCATCCTGCGCGCGAATCATGCGACCGTGTATGAGCGCGCCTACTCGAGTGTGCAGCAGCGCGCTCTGCAGGGAGCAGCCAAGGTCAACGACGCGCTGGCCAGCGTGCGAAGTCCGAACGCCGCGCCCTTCGCGACGGCTTTTCCGATGACGCCGCTCGGACAACAGCTCAAGACTGTCGCCGAGCTGATCGCGGCACGCGATCGGTTGGAAGTGAGCCGGCAGATCTTCTTCGTCGCCACGGGCGGATTCGACACGCACGACGCACAGGTGCAGGACCAGCCGCAGCTCCTCGGCGGCCTGAGCAACGCCCTGGCCGCGTTCTATCGCGCCACCGTGGACCTCGGCGTCGCCGCGAGCGTCACGACTTTCACGCAATCGGATTTCGGTCGCACGCTCACTTCGAACGGCGACGGCACCGACCACGCCTGGGGCGGCAATCAGCTCGTGATCGGCGGCGCCGTCGCGGGCCGCACGCTGTACGGTCGCTATCCGCTGCTGCAGATCGACGGGCCGGACGACGTCGGCGGCGGGCGCATGATCCCCGGAGTCTCGTCCGATCAGTACGCAGCAACGCTTGCGAAATGGTTCGGCGTCTCCGCCGGCTCGCTGTCCGTCGTCGCACCTCACATCGGCAATTTCGCGCAGGGGGATCTCGGCTTCATGCTAACGTGAGCGGCGCATCCCAAGGAGGAGTCGCTCATGTCGAAACTGCGCGTGCACGCTTTTTCCATTTCGCTCGACGGTTACGGCGCCGGGCCGAACCAGGGGCTGGAGAATCCGCTCGGCGTCGGCGGCGAGTCGCTGCACGGGTGGGTCGTTGCGACGCGCACGTTTCAGCAGCTCTACGGAAAGTCGGAAGGCACGACCGGAGTCGACGACGATTTCGCAGCGCGCGGCTTCGTGAACCTCGGCGCGTGGATTCTCGGCCGCAACATGTTCGGACCGATTCGCGGCGACTGGCCGGACGACCAATGGAAAGGCTGGTGGGGCGACGAACCGCCGTATCACACGGATGTCTTCGTGCTCACTCACTACCGGCGCGCGCCGATCAGCATGGCCGGCGGCACGACATTCCACTTCGTCACCGACGGCATTCACGCAGCGCTGGATCGTGCGAAGGCTGCCGCCAAGGGCCGCGATATACGGCTCGGCGGCGGCGCTGCCACGATTCAGCAATACCTGCGGGCAGGGTTGATCGACGAGCTGCACGTGGCCATAGCACCCGTCCTGCTCGGCTCGGGTGAACATCTGTTCAAAGGCGTCGACCTGTTGCAGCTCGGCTACCGCTGTGTCGAGCACGTGCCCTCCGCCGCTGCGACGCACGTGGTGCTGAAAAAATAACTCGGCGCACCGCTCAGATGATTCCACCGTTGGCGCGCAACACCTGGCCGTTGACCCACGCGCCGTCGGGACCGGCGAGGAACGAGACGACCGCAGCGATATCGGTCGGCTGACCCAACCGCTCGAGCGGCGCGAGCTTGCTCAATCGCTGCACGAGCTCGTGCGACTTGCCCGTGAGAAAGAGATCGGTGCCGGTCGGTCCGGGCGCAACCGCGTTGACGGTGATGTTGCGGCCGCGCATTTCATTGGCGAGGACGTGCGTCAGCGCTTCGACACCAGCCTTCGTGGCTGCATAGACACCATACGTCGGTTGATAAAGACCGACGACGCTCGATGAGAAGCTGATGATGCGTCCGCCGCTGCGCAGGCGCCGCGCCGCTTCACGCATGCCGTTGAACACACCCTTGAGATTGATCGCGATGTGGCGATCGAACAGCTCGTCGCTCGTTTCGGCAATCGAGGCGAGCTCCATGATGCCGGCGTTGTTGACCAGTACATCCACGCCGCCGTAGGTGGCCTCGGCTGTGTCAAAGAGAGCGCGCATCGCGGCTGGATCGCTGACGTCGGCGCGGATGGCTGTGGCGACACCGCCCGCATCGCGAATAGCGGCTGCCTGGGCATCTGCTTCCTTGGCGCGGCCGGCATAGTTGACGACGACCTTGAAGCCGTCGGCGGCGAGTCTCTCCGCAATGGCAGCGCCGATCCCGCGTGAGGCGCCGGTGACGATGGCGGTACGTTCGTTCTGCGGCATGTGGTGCACCTTGAACAAGCCCCCTCATGCCCGCATTCTGCGCTCATGACTGCCAAGCTCAAGATCGACTTCGTGTCGGATGTCTCCTGTCCCTGGTGCGTGATCGGGCTGCGCTCGCTCGAACAGGCACTGGAGCGCGTCGGCGATGCTGCGACCGCCGACATTCATTTCCAGCCGTTCGAGCTCAACCCGCACCTGCCGCAGGAAGGTCAGGACATTACCGAGCACCTGACGCAGAAGTACGGCTCGACGCCCGAAGAGCAGCTGCGCAATCGGGAGGCCATTCGCGCTCGCGGCGCCGACCTCGGCTTCACGTTCGACATGGGCAAGCGCGCCCGCGTGTACAACACGTTCGACGCCCATCGGCTGCTGCACTGGGCAGAGATCGAAGGGCGTCAGCGCGAGCTGAAGCGCGCGCTGTTCGCCGCGTACTTCACGGAAGGACGCAACCCGAGCGATCGCGAAGTGCTGGTCGATCTCGCCGCGCAGGCGGGCCTCGATGCCGCGCGGGCCCGCGAGATCCTGGAATCGGATCGCTACGCGGACGAGGTTCGCGAACGCGAGCAGTTCTACGGCCGGCAGGGCATCCGCGCCGTGCCGTCGGTGATCGTCAACGACAAATACCTGATCCAGGGCGGACAGCCCGTCGAGGTCTTCGAGCGGGCGTTGCGCGAGATAGCTTCAGAGGAAGCGCCAGCGCACTAGGATCGCGACGGCCACCGGCACCAGGAAGATGAGTGCGAAGACCGGCAGCTCTTCGGCAACGGAGTAACCGGCCTTCGCCACGCCGGTCCACATGTTGAATGCGGCGATCAGCAACCACAGCGCCACGTACGCAACCGTGGCCACCGTGGTCGCGGCCGGATAGTTCGATGAAAACAGCCTGCCGAGAATCAGGAAGGCAGCCAGCAGCAGGAAGCCCGTGAGCAGGAACAGTCCGGTGCGCATCGTGGCCCCTACTCTAGATTACAATTGCGCCTTCGTCTGCAGCGGAACCCGCCCCGGGGCGGGGTACTTTTAGCATCCATGAAACCAGCATTCTTCCTTGCACCGCTCCTCCTGGCCGTCGCGTTCACGGCGTCCGCACAGTCTGACGACGAGCCCGAGACGGCTCCTCCCAGCAACGACGTGCGCACCTTCACGCTGGGCGAGTTTTCCGCGTTGGCATTGCGCGACGGCACGATCTCCGTGCCGAACGACAACAAAGTGTTCGGCGTCGGGCATACGCATGCAGAGGTCGCTGCAGTCCTGACTGAAGCCGGTCAACCGACGGATCGACTGGAGCTTTCGCTGCAGCCGCTGCTCGTGAAGACAGCCGAACGCGTGATGCTGTTCGACACCGGCGCGGGCACCAACATGGGACCGAGCGCCGGCAAGCTGCGCGCCTCGCTGGATGCCGCGGGGACGGCGCCCGCGCTCGTGACCGACATTTTCATCTCGCACAGTCACGGCGATCACGTCGGCGGCCTGCTGAACGCTGAGGGCGCGCTCGCGTTCCCGAACGCGACGATTCACATCTCCGCACCGGAATGGGCCTATCTGAAAGGAATGACCGCGGAGCAAGCCTCGGCTGCCGGCGTCGGGCAGCACGCCGCATTGATCGCCGCGATCACGCCGAAAGTCGCTGCGTTCGAACCAGGTGCTGACATCGTTCCCAACGCGGTCAAGGCGGTCGACATCAAGGGCCACACGCCCGGTCATTCCGGCTACATGATCCACTCCGGCAAAGCCTCGCTGTTCTACGTCGGCGACACCGTGCACCACTTCGTCGTGTCAGTGCGCAAACCGGAATGGACTTGCGGCTTCGACATGGACGCCACGACCTCGCAGGCGAGCCGCAAGGCTGTGCTCGGCGCGGCCGCGACGAGCGGACAGGTCATCTACGCGTTCCACTTCCCGTTCCCGGGCGTAGGAAAGATCGGCGGCCGCGACGGCGCGCTCAGCTGGGCTGCGAAATAGACTCAGCAACCGTCGCCGCAGCCAAGCAGCGCCGCTATCGATTCGAGTGGCACGGCATTCCACCCGACGACGGCTCAACCGCCGGCTTTCCCGATCTTGATCCCGCCGTTCAGCGTCTTGATGCGGATGACCGGACCGCCGCCGTTCAGGGTCGCGACGATGATGTCCTCCATCGTGACCGAGACGCCGCCGCGGCCCTCGCTGCGTTCGATGCGAGGCTTGGTCGGCTTCACGTCCAGCTCGAAGTCCGACACGATCTCGCCGCGCGAGCTGTCGAGGTGCAGCTCAGCTTTTGCGCTCGCCGGCAACCTCAGCGTGATGTCGCCGTTCAGCGAGGACAGCGAGGTTGCGCCGCCCGCCGCTACGCCCGTCAGCCCGACGGTGATCGGATTGTTCACGCTCTCCGCAATCACCGAGCCGGTGATGTTGGTGGCGGTGATCGGCCCGTTGACGTTTTCCAGCTCCAGGTCGCCGACGATGTCGCGCACGATGATCTCGCCCTCGTTGACGGTGGAAAGGTCCAGCGAGGCACGGCGCGGCACGCGCGCGACGATGGTGATCGGGCTCGGCGGCGCGTTGGACTCGATCGAGACGCTGTTGTCGCGCTCGCTGATCTCCAGGCCCGAGCCGCCGCCCGACAGCATCTTCGCGCCGGAGGGCATCGTGATCTTGCGGCGGCCGCCGGACAGCGTGACCGTCAGCGCGACGTCGCGGCGCTCCTCGCCGATCACTTCGATGCGCGCCGAAAGGATGTCGATTTCCATCGAAATCGGCTCGCCCGGGCGCGACAGCGGAATGGTGATGGTTTCCGGCTGCATCTGCGCCGGGGCTGCGCGCTGCGGCTGTTCCTTGGCCTGACCCAGCGCGACGGCGGCGCCGAGCAGTGCGATCGTTCCCACGATGAAGTGTTTTGCAGTGCTCATAAGTTACTTGCTCTTGCGGATGCGCAGATCGCCATTGAGAGATTCGATGCTGAACGTCGGGCCGCCCGATCCGAGACGGATCCCGGCGGCCTGCTCGATGTGGTAGACGAAGCGGCCGCCTTCGGTGCGCCGCTCGACTTTTGCGGGCAGCGGCAGCGGCTCGAGGTCGAACTCGGACACGATGTTTCCCTGCATCACGCTCAGCGCGGCGTCGAGCCCGGCGCCGCCGGGCACCGTCAGCGTGATGTCGCCGTTGATCGTCTTGATGCTGCAATCGTGGCTCGGCGC
>Ga0075429_100001424_pt1 | contig 19623 bp, 18 predicted proteins | sample RhiMetdeltSRZDD3_FD_75295 | JGI IMG/M metagenome (GOLD analysis project Ga0075429, IMG submission 75295) | Populus rhizosphere microbial communities from Tennessee, USA - Rhizosphere MetaG P. deltoides SRZDD3 | ecosystem: Host-associated > Plants > Roots > Rhizosphere > Soil | place: USA... | reverse complement strand
TCGATGCTGGCCGCCCACTGCGCGGTGGCGGCGCGGGTGGCAAAGCGGCCGGTCAAGATCGTCTACGACCGCGGTGAGGACATCGCGGCGACCACGAAGCGCCACCCGGCGGTCGTCCGCCACCGGCTGGCCCTCGACGCCGACGGCGCGATCGCCGCCATCGACGTCGACGTCGCCATGGACGGCGGCGCCTACGTCACGCTGTCGCCGGTGGTGCTGTCGCGCGGCGTCCTCCACGCCGCCGGTCCGTACCGGGCCCCGGTGGTCCGGATCACCGGCCGCGTGGTCGCCACCAACCACCCGCCGCACGGCGCCTTCCGCGGCTTCGGCGCGCCGCAGACGACCTTCGCCTACGAGCGCCAGATCGACGAGGCGGCGCGCGCGCTGGGCGCCGATCCGATCGAGTACCGCCGCGCCCGCGCCCTGCGCGCCGGCGACACCACCGCCACCGGCCAGGAGCTGACCTGGAGCGTCGGCTCCGCCGAGGTGCTCGAGGCGCTCGCGCGCGCCGCCGGGCCGCCGCCCGAGCGCGAAGGCGTCGGCGTCCACGGCGCGCCGGTCCGCCGCGGCCGCGGCGTCGCCTTCTACTTCCACGGCGCCGGCTTCACCGGCTCCGGCGAGCAGCGTCTGGCCGGCCGCGCCACCGTCGCGGCGACCCCGGCCGGCATCGAGGTCCGCTCGAGCTCGACCGACATGGGGCAGGGCGCCATCACCACCTTCGTGCAGATCGCGGCCGCCGCGCTCGGCGTCTCGACCGACAAGGTCCGCGTGATCGATCCGTCGACCGACGAGGTCCCCGACAGCGGCCCGACGGTGGCGAGCCGCACCTGCATGGTCGTCGGCGGGCTGGTCGATCGCGCGGCGCGCGACCTGCGGCGCCGGATCGAGGCGTGGGCGCACGAGAAGCAGCTCGAGGGGGCGCCGCTCCACGAGGTCGCCGCGCTCTTCGCCGAGGAGGTCGGCGAGGTCGCCGAGACCGCCCACTACGAGCCGCCGCCCGGGATCGCCTGGGACGACGCGACCTACACCGGCGCCGCCTACCCGGTCTTCGGCTGGGCCGCCTGCCTGGTCGACGTCGCCGTCGACCTCGACACCTGCGAGGTCGCGATCGAGCGCTGCGTCCACGCCGTCGACGTCGGCAAGGCGATCAACCCGGTGATCGTCCGCGGCCAGATCGAGGGCGGCACCGTCCAGGCGCTGGGCTGGGCGCTGCTCGAGCACGTCGTCTACCGCGAGGGCCGCGTCATCAACGCCAACATGACCAACTGCATCGTGCCGACCTTCGCCGACGTGCCGGAGCTGGAGACCATCATCGTCGAGGTGCCGTACCCGTTCGGCCCGCACGGCGCCAAGGGCGTCGGCGAGATCCCGATGGACGGCCCGGCCGCCGCGGTCGCCAACGCCGTCGGCGACGCCCTCGGCTGCCGCTTCGACGACCTGCCGATCCTGCCCGAGCGGATCGCCGCCAGCCGGGATGGGTGGAGGCTGCCGTGAGGATCACCGTCGAGGTCAACGGCGAGGCGCGCGCGGTCGAGGCGTCGCCGTGGAAGCGGCTGCTCGACCTGATCCGCGACGACCTGCGCCTGACCGGCACCAAGGAGGGCTGCGGCGAGGGCGAGTGCGGCGCCTGCACGGTGCTGCTCGACGGCGATCCGGTCAACTCCTGCCTGGTCGCCGCCGGCCAGTGCGACGGCCGCCGGCTGGTCACCGTCGAGGGGCTGGCCGCGCGCGGCGACCGCGGCGAGATCCTGCACGCCGTGCAGCGCGCCCTGGTCGCCCGCGGCGGGGCGCAGTGCGGCATCTGCACCCCCGGCATCGCCGTGTGCGCCGCCCACGTCGTCGACAGCGGCCTCGCCGGCGACGGCGCCCGCGCCCGCGTCCGCGAGCTGCTCGCCGGCAACATCTGCCGGTGCACCGGCTACCAGCTGATCGTCGAGGCGGTGGTCGACGCCCTGGAGGAGCGGTCGTGACCGTCTACGCCCGCCCGGCCTCCCTCGACGAGGCGGTCGCGCTGCGCGCCCGGCACCCCGACTGGATGGTGCTGGCCGGCGGCACCGACCTCCTGGTCAACGCCAACCACCGGCCGGCGCCGCCCGGCATCGTCGACCTCTGGGGCCTGGCCGACCTGCGCGGCATCCGCCGCGCCGACGACGCCCTCGTCATCGGGGCCGGCGCCACCTGGCGCGAGGTCCTCGCCTCGGTCCTGGTCCGCACCCACGCCGGCATCCTCGCCGACGCCGCCCGCGAGATCGGCGCCCTCCAGATCCAGGCCCGGGCCACCGTCGGCGGCAACCTGGCGACGTCGTCGCCGGTCGGCGACAGCCTGCCGGTCTTCCTCGCCCTCGACGCCGAGGTCGAGCTGGCGTCGACGCGCGGCCGGCGCCGGGTCGCGTACCGCGAGTTCTGCACCGGCTACCGGTCGACGGCGGTCGCCCCCGACGAGCTGATCGCCGCGGTCCGGATCCCGCTCGCCGACGCCCAGACCCGCCTGTTCTGGCGCAAGGTCGGCACCCGCCGCGCCCAGTCGATCTCGAAGGTGATGGCGGCGGCGGCGCTGCGGATCGAGGACGGCGTCATCACGGCGGCGCGCATCGGCCTCGGCGCGGTCGCCGACCGGCCGATCCGGCCGACCACCGCCGAGCGGGTCCTCCTCGGCCTGGCCCCAGGGCCGGCCGCCGCCGCGGCGGTGGCCGCGGTGCTGGCCAGCACGCTGAAGCCGATCAGCGACGTCCGCTCGACCGCCGCCTACCGGCTCGAGGTGGCGCAGAACATCGTCGCCCGCTTCCTGACGGCGGCGGCCAGTGCCTCGCCCGCGCCCTGACGGCATAATCGACCCGTTGGCGAACGACGACCCCAAACGCCCGGCCGGCAAGGGCCGCGATCGCGACCGCGACCCGGCAGACAGCGGCTCGATCGACGTCCGCTTTTCGGGAGATGGCCTGCCGGCGGCGGACGACCGCTTGCCGGCGGCGGGCGACGACCCGGGCGGCGAGCCGCCGCACAGCACGAGCGGCTCGATCGACGTCCAGTTCTCGAGCTCGAGCCTCCCGGCCTCGGGGGCGCCGCCGCGCCGCGGCGGTCGCCGGCCGACCCTGCCCGGCAAGCTCGGCGAGATCGAGACCCGGCTCGGCGATGGCCTGTCCCGCGTCGAGGGCAAGCTCGGCGAGGGCCTGCACCAGCTCGAGGACAAGCTCGGCGAGAGCCTGTCGCACCTGCCGGTGATGCCGAAGACCCGCAAGAGCCGGGTCCTGGTCCGCAGCGTGGTGGTCGCCTTCGTCCTGGTCTTCGGCTGGATCGCCGCCATCGTCTGGTTCCAGCAGCGGCGCAACGAGGAGCTGCCCGACCTGCGGCCGCAGGCGGAGCAGATCCTGGTCGCCCTCCGCGACGGCGACGTCGCCAAGGTCTACGACCAGGCGTCGCCGCGCTTCCAGGAGCTGGTCCTCGGCGAGCCGTTCGGCGAGAGCATGGCCGAGATGCGGCGGACCATGGGCAAGTTCATCGAGATCGAGTCGGTGACCCGGACCGAGGTCGTGCGCGGCCCCGGCGGCCGCACCGCCCGCGTCGACCTCCAGATCGAGTACGAGAAGGGGCCGACCACCGGCAACATCAGCTTTCACTGGGACGAGGGCCGCTGGAAGCTGCTCGGCCTGTCGATCGACATGCCGCCCGAGGTCGCCAAGATCGAGGGCAGCCAGGAGCGGCGCGAGGAGCGGGTCAAGGCGCCGGCCGAGCTGCGCGAGGACGCCGAGAAGATCCTCGAGCAGCTGCGCGACGGCCATAGCGATCTGGTGTGGACCGAAGCGGCCAGCGTGTTCCAGAAGGCGGTGTCGCAGCAGGAGCTGCGCGACCTCGAGCAGAGCCGGCGCGGCCTGCTCGGCGTCTACCGCCGCGTCCTCCACATCACCTCCTCGCGGCAGAACCCGGACCAGACCGGCGCCAGCCTCGACGCGCTGATCGAGTACGACAAGGCGGTCGTCACCGGCGCCTTCGGCTTCGCCCGCGTCGGCGGCGTCTGGAAGCTGGCCTCGTACAAGCTGGTCTTGCCGATGCCGCGCGTGCCGTCGGCGGCGCCTTAGCGTACTGTCGCGCCGTGCTTTCTCGTCACTCCTCCTTCGCTGCCGGCTGCGGCCCCTGCGGGTCGGTCGCCGGCGAGTCCGCCCGCGACGAGCTCGTCTTCGAGAACGAGCTCTGGCACGTCCGCCACGGCGGCGCGCCGTACGGCGTCCCCGGCTGGATGATGCTGCTCACCCGCCGCCACGTCGCCGGCCCGGCGCAGTTCGACGACGCCGAGGCGGCCAGCTTCGGGCCGACCCTGCGCCACCTCCAGCGCGTGCTGATCGAGGTCACCGGCGCCCTGCGCATCTACACCGCGGCCATGGGCGAGAGCCACCCGCACTTCCACGCGCACATGGTCCCGCGCTACCCGTCGATGCCGAAGGACGCCAAGGCATGGGGCGTCTTCGACCTGCAGCGCGCCGCCGGCGCCGGCGAGATCGCGGTCGACCGCGCCGAGGTCGAGCGGCTGACCCGCGCGTACCGCGACGCGCTGGCGGCGAGCCCGCCGCCCTAGCGGGTCACTCGGCGACCATGGCCGGGACCGCCGTGAAGCCGACGCCGAACGACAGGCCGTCGGGGACCCCGTCGCGGCCCGGCGCCAAGGCGCCGTTCGCGTCGAGCAGATCGACGTCGGGGGCGAGCAGCACGGCGACCAGCTCGCTCTCGCGCAGCTCGCGCTCCGACACGGCGCCGTCATGATCGCGGTCGAAGGCCTCCAGCAGGAGCTCCCCGAAGGAGCCCGACGTGCAGGTGCCGTCCCGACAGTCCCGGGCAACCGCGAGCGACAGCCCGCGCGTCCAGATCGGGATCAGGACGTTGTCGACCTCGGCGCTGCCAACGGCGCCGCCGATGCGCCCCTCGAGGCGGTCGCCGGCGATCGACGCCTCGATCCGGGCGCCGAAGAGATGAAGCACGAAGGGCTCGTCGACCTCGGGCAGCGCGATCGCCAGCGGCAGATCGCCGTGGGCGGCGACCAGCTGGTGGTCGACGATGGAGCCTGACGTGGTGCCCCGGCCGCGGGAGGCGTCGACCGCGAACGACTCGGTTCCGTTGAAGTTGTCGGTGGGATCGCCGTCGAGGTCGAGGCCATGCAGGAGCGTGACCCCGACGCCGTCGGCGGAGTCGAGCCCGGTGGCCTGCACCTGCAGCAGATGCAGCAGGCGGCCGCTATCGATCAGCGTCGCGACCTCGGCGCCGACATCGACGTCGGCGAGCGAGAAGACCGCGGCCAGGACCTGCCCGAGCGCGTTGTCCGGGACCCCGCGCGGGTCGCAGTCGAGCGAGAGACCGTACTTCGTCGCCTCGTCGGCTCGCCGCGGAAGATCGACGTGGTCGACGACGTACGTGTGGACCGCGCCGGCGGGGTCGATCGGCACGTCCGGTGGGCACGGCTCCGCCTGTTGACATCCGACACACGCCAGCACGACCGCGGTGGTGAGGCCCAGATAGCGAGACATGTCGACGGCGAAGGCAGATGTCATGCCACCGGGCCGACGCTGCAACGTGCCGTACGGCGCGGTGGCAAGGCGCGGCACCGGCGCCTCGGCGTCGACGATTCGACGGCGCGGCGATTCCTCACCAGCCAATTGCATCGTCCGGTGCTCCGGACCACAGTCGAGGCCATGGCGCACCCCGGGCTACGGATGGCGGTGGTCGCCGTCGCGGTGCTCGCGAGTGGATGGCTCGCCAGCTGCGGGCCGGACTGCACCGATCAGCGCGGCCGCCCGGTGTCGTGCCGTCGCGACTGCTGCCGGGTCTGCGACACCGGCACCGCGTGCGGCGACACCTGCATCTCGTCGCAGATGACGTGCGCGCACAAGCCGGGCTGCGCGTGCACGCGCCGGCGCTGATGAGGGGGTGTCCCTAGTTCGATCGTCGAGCGAGACCGAGTGGCGCGAGGCGGATTGGGGCGCACGCCCGAAGCGCAGCGAGGCGCATGGTTTCCCCATGTAAGGAGCGAGCATCGGACGTACGGCCCAAGGCGCCCGCGCCGCGACGGTCGCAACCGACGATCGAACTAGGGACACCCCCTACGACCCAGGCGCCAGCCGACGAGCGCCGCCGCCGGCCACAGCAGCCACAGCGCCAGCGCCCACCACGGGCGATCGAACTCGAGCGCGATCGCGTGCGCGCCGGCGGCGACGTCGACCGCCATCATGTCCGGCGTGACCCGCCGCACCGGCGCCGGCGCGCCGTCGATCGTGGCGTACCAGCGCGGGTGCCAGCTCTCGCGCACGACGAAGGTCGTCGGCGCCTCCGCCTCCACCGACGCGACCAGATCGGGGCCGGCGCCCGGCGGCCGCCGCGCCGCGCTGGTCACGCGCCCGGCGGGCGGCGGTCCCGCGCCGCCGTGGCCGTCGTAGGCGAGCAGTCGGTCGACGAGCGACTCGTCGGAGGCCAGCCAGCGCAGCGCGGCGGCGCGGGCGGCGGCGCGGCCGGGCGGCAGCGTACCGACGATCTGCGCCGGCGATACCAGGCCGGGGGCGGGCAGCGCGATCAGCGACAGCTGCTCGGTCTCGGCCACGACGCGGCCGGCGCCGACGAGGCGGGCGCGGTCGCGCGCGACCAGCACCAGCGGCGCGTCGAAGATGCGCGCCGCCTTCGCCGACCAGCGGGTGTCGCGCAGCTCCCACAGGAAGACGTAGCTCGGGCTCGATTGCAGCGCGGCGCCGCCCATCTGCAGGAGCGCCGGGCGCCCCGCGTACACGTACGGCAGGAGGTTGAGCCAGTGGGCGTCGGCGCCGGCCCGCGCCTGCTCGCGCCCGGGCGGCGCCGCCGCGATCGCCGGCAAGAGCGCCTCGAGCTCGCGCCGGTGGGCGACCGGCTCGTCGTCCGCGACCCGGACCCGCGCGCGGAGGCGGCCGGCGCCGAAGGCGAGCACGACGGCGATCGCCACCGCGGCGACGCCGGCGACAGCGCCGCGCGCGGCGGCGGCGGTGAGCCGGCGCCACGCCAGCTCGACGAGCGCGACCGCCCCGGCGCCGGCGGCGAGGGCGAGCACGACCTGGAGGGCGCCGAAGAAGCGCACCGCCGGGAAGAGATCGTCGGGCGTCACCAGCGCGGGGCCGATCGCCAGAAACAGCGCGTACGCCGCCGCCGCCGCCCACAGCCGCGGCAGCCACGGCGCCCGCACGAGGAGCAGCACCAGTGGCAGGAGGAAGGTCAGGACCGGCGGACGCGCCTCGTCGAGGATCCGGCCGCGCGACAGGACGTCGACGAGCGGGATCAGGCCGGTGCCGGCCTCGCCGGCGACCCGGTGCGGGAAGCCGCCGAAGCCGTCGTAGTCGACCAGCACCGGCACCCAGCCGCAGGCGCTGCCCGCGAGGAGGAGGCCGCCGAGCCAGGCCAGGCGGCGCACCGCGACCCAGGGACGGCCGCCGTCGCGCCCGCGCGCGCGCGCCACGCGCGCCATCGCCTGCCGCGCCAGCTCGCCGGCGGCGACCGCGACGCCGAGGGCGATGCCGGCGAAGGGGTGGCAGAGGCCGACGAAGATCCCCCACGCCACCGCGGCGCCGCCGCCGCGGCCGGTGTCGAGCCAGCGCGCGCTCCACGCCAGCGCCAGCGGCAGCGCCGCCAGCGCCCACGCCTGGGTGTAAAGCCCGACCAGGAAGACGCCATCGGCGCCGTGCCCCCACTGCGAGCCGGACACGCACATCGCCAGCGCGGTGGCGCCGCCGAGCGCCTGCCAGCCGGTCGCGCCGACGAGGCGCAGGGCTCGGTACGCCGCCGCCGGCGCCAGCACGAGCGGCAGCACCACGCCGACCTGGAACCAGAACAGGACGTGGCCACCGGTCGCCGCCGCCGCCAGCGCCGGCACCAGCTGGGCGACGACCTGGTAGTAGTAGCCGTCGGCGAAGCCGAGGTTCCCCGACGGATTCCAGAGGTCGAGGTCGCCGTGGGCGAGGCACTCGGCGAGGCGCGCCACCTCGGCGAGGTGGAAGGTGTTGTCGTCGCCGACCGGCTCGCCGCGGAAGACGCCGGCGTAGATCCAGCCGCACAGCGCGGTCAGCGCCGCCAGGCCGAGCAGCGGTCCGCGCTCGAGCCAGCGCCGGCGCGCGTCGTCACTCGCCCTCATCCCCTGCCGCCAGGAGCGCCGCGATCTCCGCCGCCGAGAACGCCGGCGTCCCGCCGCGCCGCCCGGCGACCGCCGCCCCCCACGCGCTCGCGACCCGGCCGGTGCGCGCGAGGTCCCAGCCGGCGGTGACGCCGTGGACGAGCACGGCGAGGTAGGCGTCGCCGCAGCCGACGTTGTCGCCGCCGGGCGCCGCCGGGACGCCGTCGATCGCGACGGTGCGGTCGGGCGTGTGCAGCGCCGACCCGCCGGCGCCGTGGGTGACCGCGACCAGCCGCGCGCCGCGGCCGAGGAGCCAGGCGACCGGGTCGGCGCGCCCGAGCCGCTCGGCGCACAGGCGGACCTCGCGGTCGTTGAGCTTGACGACATCGGCGACGTCGAGGGCGGCGTTGATGGCGCGGAGGTCGACGTGCGCCGGGCGCAGATTCGGATCGCACACCCGCAGGCAGCCGGGCGGCGCCGCCGCGACAAACGCCTGCCACGACGCCAGCCCGTCGTCGGTGCGCTGCGACAGGGTGCCGAAGACGACCGCGGCGGCGCCGGCCAGCGCGGCGCGGACGCCGTCGGTGACGTCGATCCGCTCCCAGGCCCGGCCGGGCACGAGGTGGTAGCGCGGCTCGCCGGCCTCGACGGTGAGGACCACCTCGCCGGTGCCCCGCTCCGGATCGATCTGGACCTGGGCGACGTCGACGCCGCGCGCGGCCAGCCGGGCCCGCGCCTCGCGGCCGCGGTCGTCGTCCCCGACCCGCGACACCAGCATCGGGCGGCCTCCGAGCATCGCCAGGTGCCAGGCGACGTTCGCCGGCGCCCCGCCGAGCTGCGCGCCGTCCGGGAACAGGTCCCAGAGCACCTCGCCCCACACGATTGCGCTCATACTCTTCCCTTGCCCATGCCCTCGCCGTGCTCCCGCTTGACGGCCTGCCCGTTAGTGTCCATCATACACTAACTAACATGTCCTCGCTGGCGCTGCTCACCGACTTCTACCAGCTCACCATGGCCTACGGCTACTGGAAGGCCGGCGTCGCCGATCGCGAGGCGGTCTTCCACCTGTCGTTCCGCCGCCACCCGTTCGGCGGCGGCTACGCCATCTTCGCCGGGCTCGACCCGGCCCTCGACTATCTCGCCGGGCTCCGCTTCGACGGCAGCGACCTCGAGTACCTCGCCGGCATGCGCGGCAACGACGATCGCCCGCTCTTCGACGCCGCCTTCCTCGACCACCTCGCCGGCTTCCGCTTCACCTGCACCGTCGACGCCGCCCCCGAGGGCGCCGCCGTCTTCGCCCACGAGCCGATCCTGCGCGTCACCGGGCCGATCCTCCAGGCCCAGCTGGTCGAGACCGCGCTCCTCACCTTCATCAACTACCAGACCCTGGTCGCCACCAAGGCGGCCCGGGTCTGCCAGGCCGCGCGCGGCGCGCCGGTGCTCGAGTTCGGGCTGCGCCGCGCCCAGGGCCCCGACGGCGGCATCGGCGGCGCTCGCGCCGCCTACATCGGCGGCTGCGCCGGCACCTCCAACGTCCTCGCCGGCAAGCTGCACGGCATCCCGGTGCGCGGCACCCACGCCCACTCCTGGGTGATGTTCCACGGCGACGAGCTCGAGGCGTTCCGCGCCTACGCCCGCGCCCTGCCCAACAACTGCATCTTCCTGGTCGACACCTTCGACAGCCTGCACGGCGTCCGCCACGCCATCGAGGTCGGCCGCGAGCTGCGCGCCAGCGGCCACGAGCTGGTCGGCATCCGCCTCGACTCCGGCGACCTCGCGCACCTCTCGATCGAGGCGCGCAGGATGCTCGACGCCGCCGGCTTCCCGAACGCGCGCATCGTCGCCTCCAACGATCTCGACGAGACGCTGATCGCCTCGCTCGACGAGCAGGGGGCGCGCATCGACACCTGGGGCGTCGGCACCAAGCTGGTGACCGCCTACGATCAGCCCGCGCTCGGCGGCGTCTACAAGATCGGCGCCGTCCGCGACGACCAGGGCGCCTGGCGCGACACCATCAAGCTGTCGGAGCAGCCGCTCAAGATCTCGACGCCCGGCGTGCAGCAGGTGCGCCGCTTCTGGCGCGGCGACGCCCTGGTCGCCGACGTCGTCTACGACGTCGAGCGCGGCCTCGGCCGGCCGCCGGTGTTGTGGGACATCGAGGATCCCAGCCGCTCGTCGCCGGTGGTCGACTTCGATCGCGAGAGCGACCTCCTGGTCCGCTACCTCGACCGCGGCGCGCCGGCGGCGCCGCGCAGCACCGTCGCCGACGCCCGCGCCCGCGCCGCCGCCGACCTCGCCGCGCTGACGCCGCGCACCCGCCGCTTCCTCAACCCGCAGCCGTACCCGGTCGGCCTCGATCCGGCCGTCCACCACCGCAAGCGCGAGCTGGTCGCGCGCGCCCGCGGGAGCCGCCCATGACGCCGATCGTCTACACCACCGACGCCTACGACTACCTCGGCGCCGCCCTGTGCGCCCACGCCGGCTGGCAGCCGGCGGCGGTGACGCGGACCCGCTTCCCCGACGGCGAGCGCTACCAGCGCATCACCACCGAGTGCGCCGACCGCGACGTCATCCTGGTCGGCGGCACCATCGGCGAGAGCGACACCCTCGAGCTGTACGACCTCGCCTGCGGCCTGGTCGAGTACGGCGCCTACCGGCTGACCGTGGTCATCCCGTACTTCGGCTACGCGACGATGGAGCGCGCCGTGCGCCCCGGCGAGATCGTCACCGCCAAGACCCGCGCTAGGCTTCTGTCGGCGATCCCCGCCGCCAGCCGTGGCAACCAGGTGTTTCTGCTCGATCTGCACGTCGACGCCATCGCCCACTACTTCGAGGGCGGCATCCGGCCGGTCCACGTCTACGGCAAGTCGATCGTGATGGCGGCGGCGCGCCGCCTCGGCGGCGACGACTTCGTCCTCGGCTGCACCGACGCCGGCCGCGCCAAGTGGGTCGAGTCGCTCGCCAACGACCTCGGCGTCGACGCCGCCTTCGTCTACAAGCGCCGCCACAGCGGCACCGACACCGAGGTCTCGGGCGTGTCGGCGCAGGTCGCCGGCAAGAAGGTGGTGATCTACGACGACATGATCCGGACCGGCGGCTCGCTCATCAACGCCGCCGCCGCCTACCGCCAGGCCGGCGCGGTCGCCGTCGACGCCATCGCCACCCACGGCGTCCTGCCCGGCGACTCGGTCGACCGCCTGCGCCGGTCGGGGCAGTTCGGCACCCTCGTCGTCACCGACAGCCACCCGCGCGCCCACGCCCTGCGCTCCGACTTCGTCGAGGTCGAGAGCGTCGCCGGGCTCCTGTGCCAGCACCTCAAGGAAAACCGGTAGCGTTGCCATGAAGCTCATCAAGGTCGGCGCCGCAGTCCTGAACCAGACGCCGTTCGCCTGGGACTCGAACCAGGCCCACATCCTCGAGGCGATCCGGCGCGCCCGCGCCGACGGCGTCACGCTCCTGTGCCTGCCCGAGCTGTCGGTCACCGGCTACGGCTGCGAGGACGCCTTCTTCTCGCCCGGCCTGCAGGAGACCGCGTTCGCCGCCCTCGAGGCGATCGCCGCCGAGACCCGCGGCATGGTGGTGTCGGTCGGCCTGCCGGTCTACTTCGAGAAGGCGCTCTACAACTGCGGCGCGCTCCTGGTCGACGGCCGCATCGCCGGCTTCGTCGGCAAGCGCTTCCTCGCCGGCGACGGCATCCACTACGAGCCGCGCTGGTTCAAGGAGTGGCCGGCCGGCGAGCGCGACGTCGTCGAGCGCGGCGACGCCAAGTATCCGATCGGCGACCTCCTCTTCGACGTCGGCGGCGTCCGGGTCGGCTTCGAGATCTGCGAGGACGCCTGGGTCGCCAACCGCCCGGGCGCCGATCTCGCCCTGCGCGGCGTCGACGTCCTGCTCAACCCGTCGGCGAGCCACTTCGCCTTCGGCAAGTTCGCGGTCCGCCAGCGCTTCGTGATCGAGGGCTCACGCGCGTTCGGCGTCGCCTACCTGTACGCCAACCTGCTCGGCAACGAGGCCGGCCGCGTCATCTACGACGGCGGCGCGCTGATCGCGTCGGGCGGCGAGCTGCTCGCCCGCGGCCGCCGCTTCTCGTTCCACGACCTCGAGCTGTCGACCGCGGTGGTCGACGTCGAGGCCAACCGGCGCGAGCAGGCCCGGCGCGGCAGCCACCGGCCGCGCCACGACGCCGACGCCGGCGTGGTCGAGCTCGACTTCGCGTGGCCGGCGCTGAAGCCGGTGGCGCCGCCCGTGATCGCGAAGACGTGGGAGGACGGCGAGCAGCTGAAGGAGGAGGAGTTCACCCGCGCGGTGGCGCTCGGCCTCTGGGACTACAACCGCAAGAGCCGGTCGCACGGCTACGTGGTGTCGATCTCCGGCGGCGCCGACTCGGCGGCGTGCGCGGTGCTGGTCGCCGCCGCGGTCGAGCTGGCCCGCCACGAGCTCGGCGTCGATGGCGTCCGCGAGCGACTCGGCCACGTCGGCCGGCTCGCGAATGCCTTCGCCGGCGGCGGCCAGCTGCCCGACCTCGTCGGCGCGCTGCTCCTGACCGCGTACCAGGCGACCGAGAACTCCGGCGACGTCACCCGGATCGCCGCGCAGAAGGTCGCCGAGGCGGTCGGCGCCGAGCACCACGTCCTCGACCTCGACGCCGTGCACAAGAGCTACCTCGCGATCGCCGAGAAGGCGCTCGGCCGCAGGTTGACCTGGGACGGCGACGACCTCGCGCTGCAGAACATCCAGGCCCGGGTCCGCTCGCCGAGCATCTGGCTGCTCGCCAACGTGCGCGCGGCGCTCCTGCTCACGACCTCGAACCGCTCCGAGGCCGCGGTCGGCTACGCCACCATGGACGGCGACACCTCGGGCGGCCTGGCGCCGATCGGCGGCATCGACAAGACCTTCCTGCGCCAGTGGCTGCGCTGGATGGAGCGGGTCGGCCCGACCGACCTGCACCCGGTGCCCGCGCTGTCGTACATCAACGCGCAGCAGCCGACCGCCGAGCTGCGGCCGGCCGGGCAGGCCCAGACCGACGAGGGCGACCTCATGCCGTACGACGTCCTCGAGGCGATCGAGGACTCGGCGATCCGCGACAAGCGGGTGCCGCTCGAGGTGCTGCTCGAGATCCAGCCCCGCTTCCCGCACCACCCGGCGGCGCAGCTCGGGGTCTGGATCGAGCGCTTCTTCCGGCTTTGGTGCCGCAACCAGTGGAAGCGCGAGCGGCTGGCGCCGTCGTTTCACCTCGACGACAAGAACCTGGATCCGCGCTCGTGGTGCCGGTTCCCGATCCTGTCCGGCGGCTACGAGCGCGAGCTCGCCGAGCTGCGGGCGTACCTGAGCAGTCCCGAGGCGCGGTAGGAGGGCAGGGTGATCGACGAGAAGTCTCCGGGCCGCTACTGCTACGAGTATCCGCGCGCCGCCCTCACCGTCGACTGCGTGGTCTTCGGCCTCGACGCCGACGACCTCAAGGTCCTGCTCATCCAGCGCAAGCTGCCGCCGTTCCAGCACACCTGGGCCCTGCCGGGCGGCTTCGTCCGCGTCGACGAGACCCTCGACCAGGCGGCGCGCCGCGAGCTCGAGGAGGAGGCCGGCGTCGGCGACGCCTACCTCGAGCAGCTCTACACCTTCAGCGACCTCGACCGCGACCCGCGCGAGCGGGTGGTCACCGTCGCCTACTACGCGCTGACCAAGCTCGAGCATCACAAGATCCGCGCCGCCACCGACGCCGAGCGGGTCGCCTGGTTCGGCCTCGACGACCTGCCGCGGCTGGCCTTCGACCACCCGGCGATCATCGACAAGGCGCTCGAGCGCCTGCGCGCCAAGGTCCGCTACGCCCCGATCGGCTTCGAGCTCCTGCCGCCGCGCTTCACGCTGACGCAGCTGCAGCGGCTGTACGAGATCGTCCTGACCGCCCCGCTCGACAAACGCAACTTCCGCAAGAAGATCCTGTCGATGGACCTCCTGATCGAGACCGACGAGGTCGAGCAGGGGGTGCGCCACCGGGCGGCACGGCTGTACCGCTTCGACCGCAAGAAGTACGAGAAACTCGCCAAGCACGGCTTCAGCTTCGCGATCTGATCGGAGGCGGAGCGGGAGTGCTCCCGGGCGGTCGATTGCTGCGACCATCCGCGCTCATCTCCCTACTACCCCGGACATGGAAGGCTCGAACGGCTTCGCTCGAGATCGCGCCGACCCCGGGGCCACGCAACGTGGAACGCTCCGAGTCACCAGCCGCTGCCGGTCGCCCGATGACTTCGTCGCGAGCTTCGCGCGCTTCGTGAGCTTCACCTCGGTGTCGCTGGTCGTGCCCAGGCCGATCCCGGTCGGAGCCCGGCGCCGGTTCCAGTTCGAGCTCGCCGACGGCACGGTGGTCCTGGCCGGGAACTGCCAGGTCGGCGACGTGCCCGGGAGTCCGCAGCTCGCGGACGGGCGTCACCACATCTCCCTGCGCTTCCTCGAGCTGACGGCGCCGAGCCGCGACATGCTCTTCACCCTGCTGGCGTCGCGGACGATGGCGATCTTCGCGGGTCGTCCGTACATCGTCCGCGGCACGCCGGAACCTGACGATGTAGCGACGGTCGTCGACATGCCGAGGGCGGACCGGGAGGACCCCGCCGGCGACCACGGTGCGGAGGATGACGCCGACGACGACACCGACGATGGGGATGACCGCGTGCGTCACGATCGGGAGCCGCCGGCGCAGTCGGCCGATCCCACCATGCCGACCGAGCGCCGCCGCCGGGGGTGGATCGGGACCGTCGGCGCGCTGCTGGCGGTCACGGCCGGCGTGATTTCCGGCTACATGCTGGCGGGTACCTTCGAGCGAGCGGCGCCAGCGGTGTTCCGAGCGGTGATGGACGCCCTGGCGCCACCGGCGGCGCCGAGCGATGCCCCGCCGACCAGCCCGCGGCGGCCGTCGACGGCGACGACCCCGGAGCCACCGGCGGGCTCCACCGCCGTCGATACGACGGTGGAGCTCGCGGCGACCGCGGGCGCAGGCGCGGCGATGCCCGCGCCCCCGGAGCGCGTCACCACCGCCGACGAGGGCGCGCCGGCAGGGCGCGGCCGGAGCGGTCACAAGCGATCGCGCGATCGCCACCGCCGGTAGCAGTCAGGTCGGGCGATCGCGCATGGCGTCGCGGGTCGCCAGGTAGGGCGCCGTGTCGCTTCCGCCGCGCCGGTCCCGGGTGTGTAATCCCACAATGGGGGACCAGCCGAAGAACGCGCTCGTACTCGTCGACCTGCAATACGACTTCTGCCCGGGCGGCGCCCTGGCGGTGCGCGACGGCGACCAGGTGATCGAGGTCGCCAACCGGCTGACGCGCCACTTCGATCTCGTGGTGGCGACCCAGGACTGGCACCCGGCCGACCACGGCAGCTTCGCCGCCAACCATCCCGGCACCCAGCCGTACCAGGTGATCGACCTCGAGGGGCTGCCGCAGGTGCTGTGGCCGGTGCACTGCGTGCAGGAGAGCCGCGGCGCCGCGCTGCACGACGAGCTCGAGAAGGGGCGCATCGCGCGCGTGTTCCAGAAGGGCGTCGATCGCGGCGTCGACAGCTACAGCGGCTTCTACGACAACGGCCGCCGCCGCTCGACCGGGATGGGCGAGTGGCTGCGCGAGCAGGGGGTGAACAGCGTCTACGTCATGGGCCTGGCCACCGACTACTGCGTCAAGTTCACCGCCCTCGACGCGCGCACCGACGGCCTCGACGTCTACCTGGTCGAGGACGGCTGCCGCGGCGTCGAGCTCAAGCCGGGCGACTGCGAGCGCGCCATCGACGAGCTGCGCGCCGCCGGCGTGACCGTCCTCGACAGCGGAGACATCGGCACGTGATGTCCTTCTGGCGCCGCCGGCGGGCCCGTGTCCACATCGATCGCGGCGCCTGGCTCATCGGCGAGCGCCGTCTCGACGAGGCGCTGACCGAGCTCGAGCAGGCCGCGGCGGTCGCCCCCGACGACTGGCGGGTCTGGTACGACCTCGGCCTCCTCCACAAGTGGCGGCGCGAGTGGGCGCCGTCGCGCGACTGCAACCGGGCCGCGGTCGAGCTCGGCGGCGATCACGACGCGTGCTGGAACCTCGGCATCGCCGCGACCGCGATCGGCGACTGGGCGGTGGCCCGCCGCGCCTGGCGCGGCGTCGGCATCGCGGTCCCCGACGGCGACGGCCCGGTCGAGCTCGGCCTCGGCCTGTGCGTGGTCCGGCTGCGCACCATCGAGGGCGGCGGCGAGACGGTGTGGTGCGAGCGGGTCGATCCGGTGCGCGGTCGGGTCGCCAACATCCCGCTGGTCGAGTCGGGCCACCGCTGGGGCGACGTCGTCCTCCACGACGGCGAGCCGGCCGGCACCCGCGGCGGCCCGCACGGCAGCAAGGTCACCGTCTTCGACGAGCTCGAGCGCCTCGAGCCGTCGCCGTTCGTGACCTGGCGCGCCACCGTGGTGGCGCCGGTCGAGCGCGACGTCATCGACCTCGTCGATCGCTTCCGCGAGCCGGCGCGCGCCGCCGAGGACTGGACCGCCAGCGTCCACCCGCTGTGCGACGCGTGCAGCCGCGGCGAGCCCGACGGCGAGCACTGCCACGGCCCCGACGACGACGAGTGGCTGGCGGAGCGGACGATCGCCTTCGCCGCCCGCGAGCGGGGCGAGGTGGTCGAGCTCCTCGAGGCCTGGGCCGGCGACGGCCGCGGCCGCAGCTGGCGCCGCCTCGACGGCGGCGACTGAGACCTACAGGCCGTATTGGACGTGCCGCGTCCAGCGCGGCCGCCGCGGGTCCGTCCGAAGTCCGGCCATTCGTGACCGCGCGAGCGTCTTCGCGGGCTTCCGCGCCGATCGGCGTTGGCCCGCGCCGTGCTCTAGGGCTCCTCGCCGGCGCGATTGCCGGCGATCACCCGGAGCAAAGACTCATGCGCAATCTCATCCAGCTTGGACTCGTTCTCTCCATCGCCCTCTCCGCCACGGCCTGCGTCGTCGGCGACGACGCCGCCGACGGCGCCGACGCCATCGATGCCATCGACGAAGGAGGCGGCGTGCTGCTCGAGGACTTCTCGTCGGCGCCCGACGAGGACGAGGCGGCCGTCGGCGGCCAGCAGAAGGGGCTCCGCGTCTGGGGCTACTTCTACGAGCACGCCAACTACAAGGGCGCGCGGATCGGCTACCAGACCCGCTCCGATGCCTGCGACCGCCCGAGCGGCCGCGGCCAGCCGGACATGCGCAGCGACACCCGGGCCTGGAACGATCGCATCTCGTCCTTGACCTTCAACAACCCGGGGCACTGCGTGGTCGGCATCTACCAGCACCCGAACTACACCGGCATCCACCGGAAGTTCAACGGCAGCACCAGCTACGTCGGCGACGACATCAACGACCGCGCGACCTCGTGGGTCGTCAACCGCGCCGCGTTCTAGCGCGCGCGCACCCGCGGAGTCGACGATGTGGATCCTCACACGACACCTCGCGCGCGCACCGTGGGTGCTGGCCGCCGCCCTGGCAGCGGCGCCCGCGTGCGCGCCCTCCGCGCCCCCTTCCCCGACCGAGCTGGCGTGGACCGTCGTCCGCGCCGGCACCGGCGCCGTGCATCCGTCGCTGCAGGATCGCGTGACGATCCGGGTCACGACCCGCACCGCCGAGGGCCGCCGGGTGGCCGCGCTGTCGCCGGCCGGCGCGACCGAGGTCCGCCTGCGCGCGCTCGCGCCGGGCTGGCGCGCGGCGCTGGCGACGATGGTGGCGGGCGACGAGCTCCGGCTCTCGGTCCCCGAGGTTATGGGCTACCCCGGCCGCAGCGGCGTCCCGCACGGCACGCTCGTCGTCGACCTCGCACTCGACGCGATCGCGCCGGGGCCGCGATCGCTCCTGCCCGGCGCGGCGTGGGCGAAGCCGCCCGCCGACGCGCGCCTCGATCCATCCGGCATCGCCTGGACGCGGATCCGGCAGGGCGTCGGCGATCACACGCCGTCGCCGTCGGCGTACGCCCTCATCTATGCAAGCGACTGGATGCCGGCGGCGGACACCGCCTTCACGCAGGAGGACGGTCCGCCCATGGGCGTGGCGCTCGACGGGGTCGACCCGGCCTGGAAGGCGATGCTCGTGCAGATGCGCGCCGGCGAGCGCCGGATCCTGTGGCCGCCCGGCCAGGGCGGCCGCGTGGTCCAGCTCGAGCTGGTCTCCTTCGCCGAGGCTCCGCCGCCGGCGGACGTCGCCGCCCCACCGACCGGCGCGACGTCGCGGCTCCTCCTTCGCGGCACCGGCGCGCGGCGGCCGACCCACACCGCGTCGGTCGAGGCGCACTGCACCGCCTGGACCCGCGACGGGGCGCTGCTCGGCACGACGCGCCCGCACGGCGAGCCGCTCCACTTCGGCCTGCGCGAGGCCGGTCGGCCGCGGGTCACCAACCCGTGCTGGGCCAAGGGCCTGGAGCAGATGGTCGTGGGCGAGCAGCGGCGCTACTGGATCACGTCGCAGGGCCGCGCGCTGACGATCGACATGGAGCTGATCGCGATCAGCCCGGCCGCTCGAGCAGGTGCTTGAGCGTCTCCATGTCCTTGCCGGTCTGGCGGCGGGTGGCGAGGCCGATCAGCGGCGACATCAGCTTGCCCACGATCCCCTTGGGCTCGATGGCGACTCGCTCGGTGACGTGGGCGCCGGTCGAGGTGGCGGCGACGTCGAAGCCGATGCTGATGTCGAACATCCGGTCGGTGTACTTCATGCCGAGGCGCTTGCCCGGCTCGTACTCGGTGACGACCCCGTCCATCGTCCCCTTGCGCCCGCCCTGCTGGTAGGTGTAGCGCAGCGTCGAGCCGACCGCCTTGGCGCCCGGCGACGTCCGGGTGATCTCGACGCAGCGGCTCAGCCAGTGCGGCGCCTTGTCCTCGGCGTCGATGAAGGCGAAGACCAGGTCGGGCGGCCGCTGCACGTCGATTTCCTTGGTGAGCTCGATCATGGGAACCCCCGCGTGGTCCCTCTTCGGTAGCAGAGGAGACGCGGAGTTGGAAGCTCGTTAACGCTCGCCGCCCCGGGCCGTCCTTCTCCCAGACCGAAGCAAGTCAAAGGAGATCGGCCATGAAGCCTCGCGCCCAGAAGCTGCTGTCCGCCGCTGCCATCGCCGTCACCGGCGCCGCCGTCACCGCCTGCTCGGCGTCCCGGCCGCAGGTGACCACCGTGCCGACGACGACCGTCGCCGTCGCGACCAGCTCCCGGGCGGCTCCCGTCGAGCGCCAGATCCTCGCGGTCGCCCCCGAGGCGCCGCCGGCGCCGACCGCCGCGGTGCTGGCCGGTACCCTGCGCAGCGCGGCGCAGGCGCTGGGCGTCTCGTCGGTCGGCACGCCGATGTGCGGCCGCGACGGCCGCCCGCTGTCCGGCAACGTGCGCAAGGTCCCCTGCAAGCTCCCGAGCGGCGACACCGCCCTCATGGCGGTCTCCGCCGTCGAGGATCGCGTGCCGTGATCGCGCAGCTCGAGCTCGAGTGGCTGGGCGGGCCCGCGGCGTCGCGCTTCCGGCGCCGGCGGCCTGGCGCCGACGACCTGCCGTG
>Ga0075429_100001422_pt1 | contig 19629 bp, 14 predicted proteins | sample RhiMetdeltSRZDD3_FD_75295 | JGI IMG/M metagenome (GOLD analysis project Ga0075429, IMG submission 75295) | Populus rhizosphere microbial communities from Tennessee, USA - Rhizosphere MetaG P. deltoides SRZDD3 | ecosystem: Host-associated > Plants > Roots > Rhizosphere > Soil | place: USA... | reverse complement strand
CTCGCATGTGAGCCGGTTCGTGCTCACCGTGGGCTCCACCGCCAACCAGAACGGCACGGCGCTGTTCGAGGGCGTGACCGTGCTGTTCCTGGCGCAGTTCTACGGCGTCGAGCTCACGCTCGCGCAACAGGTGACCGTGGTGTTCATCTGCATCCTGGGCGGGATCGGCACGGCCGGCGTCCCCGCGGGATCGTTACCCGTGGTGGCGATGATCCTCGGCATGGTGGGCATTCCGGTGGAGGGCATCGGCATGATCCTCGGCGTGGACCGACTGTTGGACATGTGCCGCACCACGCTCAACGTGACGGGGGATCTCGCGGCCGCGGTCGTGGTCGCGCGCGGCGAGGAAGTGCCGCAGCCGCTGCCCGAGGGCTGATGCCGCCCGAACCCGCGTTCGGCGCACTCGTCGTGGGCGCCGGCGTGCATGGCCTCGCGACCGCGTGGCATCTGGCCCGGCGGGGCGTGCCGCGCGTGGCGCTGGTGGAGCGCTTCCGGCTGCATCACGACCGCGGCAGCTCGCACGGCGCGGCCCGCATCACGCGCAGCACCTACTCCGATGCGCGCTACGTGCGGCTGGTGCGCGTGGCGCACGCCGAGGACTGGCCGCGACTCGAGCGCGAGAGCGGCCAGAAGCTGATCCATCGCTGTGACGGCGTGTTCTGGGGCCCGCCCGAGGGCGAACTCGACGCGTGGGCCGCGGCGGTTGCCGCCGCCGGAGCCCAAGGCGTCGAGCGCCTCACGCCCGCTGAGGCGCGGCGGCGCTTCCCCGTGTTCGGCTTCCCCGACGCGCACGCCGTGCTCCATGACACCACCGGTGGCGTGGTCGCGGCTGCCGACACGCTGCGCGCGCTGGACCGGCTGTGCCGCATCGAGGGCGTGCACGTGCTCGAGGAGACGCGCGTGCGGAGCATCGAGCCTTCCAGCGACCCGATCCGCGTGGACACCGATCGTGGCCGGCTGCTCGCCGAGCGCGTGGTGGTGACGGCGGGAGCGTGGGTCGCCGAACTGGTGCCCGCCGTGGCCGCCCGCGTGAGCGTGGCACGCCAGCATGTGGGCTACTTCGGCCTGGAGCTGCCGGAAGCGCAGATGGCGCCGGGGGCGTTCCCGGTGTGGGTGCATCTCGGCTCCCCCGGTGAGGGCTCGCACTACGGGCTGCCGGCGTTCGGCAGGCCCGGCGTGAAGGCGGCGCTGCACGGCGTGAGCCCCGAGGGCGATGATCCGGACGCCCACGGCGAGCCGGACGCTCGTGCGATCGAGCGCACGCGCGAGTTCCTCGCCGCACAGCTCACCGTGCGCATTACCGAGACGCTGCACGCCGAGACCTGCCTCTACACCAACACGCCCGACGAGCACTTCATCCTCGGCGCGCTGCCGGGATATCCCCGACTGGTCGTGGGCTCCGCGTGCTCGGGACACGGGTTCAAGTTCGGACCGCTCGTCGGGAGGCTGCTCGCCGGGCTCGTGATGGAGGCCAGGACGGGCGTGCCCGAGTTCGAGGAAGCTCGCGCCGCCTTCGCGGTGCCCGAGGCGTGAGTGGCCGAGCTGCCGGGCATCCCACGGAACGCGCGACTCGGACTTGCGTAAAGCTCATAATGACAGGTGGTTGCGACCACTTCCCGGTGCCGCTGCGGCACGCTGTGGGCGCCTCGTTCGAGATCGGTTGGTGATACGCTGGCGATGCCATACTCATGTCATGTGTTTCAACACATGTCAGTAGGGCGACAACAGTTCGAGTCTTCACACGCGCCCGCCAATCCAATCCTTCGATTCCGCCATGCTCGTGGGAACCTACGCTCCCATTCGCCCTGGCGGCCCCCGCGACCCACGCGCCGGACGCTCTCACCGTCATCGCAGGAGACACTTCCCATGAAGCTCGTCCTCCGCTCGCTGCTCGTGCTCGCGGCCCTCGCCGCTGCGGCGCCGTTCGCCGAAGCTGCCCCCGTCACCTGGAAGGTCGACTCGACGCACACGGAGGTCAGCTTCCAGGTGCGCCACTTCTTCTCGAAGGTGCGCGGCGTGTTCCATGCCGTCGAAGGCACGATCGTCTACGACGAGTCCGACTTCGCGTCGATGAAGGTGGACGCGGTGGTGAAGGTCGCGAGCGTGGACACGGGCAACGAACGGCGCGACGGGCATCTCCAGACCCCCGACTTCTTCGACGCCGAGAAGAACCCGACGCTGACGTTCAAGAGCACGTCGGTGAAGCCGGTGGCCAAGGACAAGTTCAAGATCACGGGCGACCTGACCATGCGCGGCGTGACCAAGCAGGTCACGTTCGACGCGCAGTTCCTCGGCGCCGGTGAGATCGTCATCGACAGCAAGGCGCGGGGAAGCAAGGCCGGGTTCGCGGCCACGACGACGGTGAATCGCAAGGATTTCGGCATCAACTGGAACAAGACGCTCGACAACGGCGGCACCGTGCTGGAGGACAGCGTCACGATCGTGATCAACGTCGAGGCCGACAAGGCTCAGTAGCGAGCCCCGACACTCCTCGAGTGTCGCGGGTGAGGCGAGTGGACCCATCGTCGTGGCCGGATACGACCGGTTGATGAGCACGGTTGGTTCGCCCGGGGAAAACACGCAATTCCCACGCATTTTCCCCGTGCAAGCCGAGCCCGGGCTGCGGCAAGCTGACGTCTCGATCCGCCCCCGGAGGTCGAACGTCCATGCGCGTCGCACCCACGTGCTTGATCCTCTCGCTCGCGTTCCTGTGCCTGGCCAGAGTGTCCACCGTCGCGGCAAGCGGTCACTGCCAGCCGGTCACGGTGACGCCGGTCGCCTCGGAACCCGGCGCATTCCTGATCCAGACCGCGACACGCTCCACCGTCGCGCGGCGCCCGGCGGCGCCTTCCGCACACGCGGCGACGGCAGCGGTGGTCGAGATCTCGGTACATCCCGGCTGGTTCGACGCGGACGGCGACACGCTCGGCACACCGCATGACACCGTCGTCGTCACCCCGGGCACGATCGTGCGCTGGGTGCGTACGGGACCGGGCTTCCACACCATCACCAGCGGCCGGGACTCCGGTGACCCCACGGCGGAGTCCGAATACAACGCGGTGTTCGACGACCTTACGACGGTGTTCGAGCACACGTTCACGTCGCCGGGGCTGCATGACTTCTTCTGCTACATCCATGAGCCGAACATGATGGGCTCGGTACTCGTGACCGCCAACACCGGTGTCGGTGACACGGGACCGTTCCGCCGCGCCACGTTCTCGCGCTCGCCGTCCCCCAATCCCTCGAGCAGCGGCACGGCGTTCGCGATCGCGCTGCCGCGTTCGACGGCCGTGCGCGTGGACGTGCTGGATGTCGCAGGGCGAACGGTCGCGAGCATCCACGACGGCCCGCTCAGCGCGGGGGAGCACCCGTTCCGCTGGAACGGGCATGACCGCCAGGGGCGCCTTTCGCCGAGTGGGCGCTACTTCGTTCGGATGCTCGCGGGCGACGTGCTCGAGTCGCGCCCGGTCACGCTCGCGCGCTGAGCGTCACGGCAATGCGGGGGCCGCGGACGGTGCCCCGCCCGCGGCCTTCGCGTCTCGAGTGGAGGGACGACTCAGCGGCCTCCCGCCGAGGAGGTGTCCGCCTTCGCCGAAGCGTCCGGCTTGGCGACTGCCTTCGCATCGGTCGCCGGCTTCGCCGGTGGGGCCGCCGCGATCGCCGCTTCGAGCTGCTTCGCGAGGTCGTCCGCCTTGAGCCGCTGGAGCTGCACGAGCTGGCCCTCGGCCCCCGCGCGATCGCCCTTCGCCAGCAGCGCCTGCCCGTAGTACTCGCGCGCCGGCGCATAGTCCGGCGCGATGGCCAAGCACTGTTCGTACGCCGCCACCGACTTGTCGTACTTGCCGAGATTGCGCCACGCGAAGCCCTGGAGATTCCAGGCTTCGAAGTAGTTCTTGTCGAACTCGAGGGCGCGGCCCGCGCGATCGATCGAGCGCTCGAAGAGTTTCTTGGCCTTCTTGGCGTTGTCCTTGGCGTTCTCCGGATCCGCGAGTGCTTCCTTCGCCTTGGTCACGTCCTCGTACGCATCGTGGTACCACTTCTCGGCCTGCTGGCGAGCGGACTGGGGGTCGGTCGCCTGGATCGTGGAGCCGGACGACGAGGTCGCAGGATCGGGCTTGTTGTTGAACGAGGCCAGGGCAGGGCCGGCCGCGAGTGTGAGCATCGCGAGTGCAACCATCCAGCGTGCGCGCATGATCGTCTCCTCGAAAGTGGGCGGCCACGGGGTCGAGCGGTATTGTCGCCGAGTGGCGGTCAGGGTTCCAGTCACTGCACATACGATGCCGTGGGGGGCCCGAGCGCTTCAGGCCTCCTGACCCCTGCTGCGGAGCCTTGCATTCCCCTCACTTCCGGCCCTCCGGGAGACCCCATGACCCATATGGCTGAAGATCTCGAGCTCTCCCCCGCCAGCGAACTGGGCCTGGAGGGACTGGCGACGCTGTTCAATGCCGCCTACGAGGGTTACCCCGTGCCCATGCACATCGACGCGGGTGCGATCGAGTTCATGCTCGAGGCACTGGACCTCGCACCCGAGCACTCGCGTGTGGCGTCTCGCGCAGGCGAGCCGGTGGGCCTGGCCATGCTGGGCGTGCGGCAAGCGCGCGGCTGGGTCGGGGGCATGGGTGTGGTCACTGCCGCGAGGCGCACGGGCGTTGGCAAGCGGCTCATGCGCGCGATCATGGACGAGGCACTCGCCGCCGGCATTCGCGAGTTGTTCCTCGAAGTGCTCGAGCAGAACACCTCGGCACGCACCCTCTATGAGCGACTGGGCTTCCGCGCGCTGCGACGCCTCGAGGTGTGGACGTACGCGGGTGCACCGCCCACGGGCGGCGGTCGTGCGCAGGCGTGCGATCCGCGCTCGGCGAGGAACCGGATCCGGGCGGCCCGCACCGCGCCCGAGCCCTGGCAGCGTGCCGACGAGACGGTGGACCGGCTCGACGTGTCCACTCCCGCGTTGCGTGCGGTCACCACCTCGGGCGGTGACGCCGTCTACCGTGTGAACGACGGCCGCGCCAGCGTGCTGCACCTGGTCGCGAGCAGCGACGTGGTGGCGGGCGTGCTACTCGACACGATCCGCTCGCGCGACGGCGTGAACGTGGTGCGATTCCTCAATGTCCCCTCCACCGATCCCGCGGTCACGGCACTGGCCGCGCGCGAGGCGACCTGCGACGCGGCCCAGACCGAGATGAGCGTGCAGCTGGCATGAGCGCAACGTGTTGCGCCCGCCATTCGCCCATTGTCCGGCCCTCACGGCAGGTCTAGACTTTCTGCCGTCCACCCGCGAGATCGAGGGATCCCATGAGATTCACCGCGGCCCAGCCCTCGTGCCTTGAAGCCGTCCGAACGCGCCTGACGCGTTCGCTCATGGTGTGCTTGGCGTTGCTCTGCGCCGCGTGTCCGAGTGTCCGCGCGGACTGGATCCCCAACGGCGTCAAGGTCGTCTCGTGGGATGGCATCAGCCCCTCGCTGTTGGGGGACGGGTTGGGCGGGGCCTTGCTCGCGTGGGACAACCAGGGCGAGATCAGGTGGCTCCACCTCGATGCCTTGGGCGACGTGCCGCCCGGTGGTGGGCCGCCCGGCGGGACGGTGTTGTACGCGCAGCCCTGGACCCAACGCAGCCCGATCCTGGTTCCGGACGACGCGGGCGGCACGTACGTGGTGTGGGCGGACGAACGATGGGCGCAATGTCCCGCGCACTGCACCGGGACGCCGCTCGAGATCTACCTCGTGCGGCTGCTCGCCAACGGCACCGTCGCGCCCGGCTGGCCCGCGGGCGGGATCAACGTCGGAGCACCGCCGCTGAACCCCAGCGCGCCGCGCGTCTGTGCCGACGGCCAGGGCGGCGTGATCGTCGCCTGGAGCGAGCCTGCGCCCACCGACGCAGGTGACATCTACGCCCGTCGCTTCGACGCGTCCGGCGTCAGCGTATGGGGGACCACGCCGATGCCCGTGTGCGTGGTGAGCGGGAACCAGCGCGAGCCGCGGGTGGCGCCCGACGGCGGCGGCGGCGTGATCGTGGTGTGGCAGGACTCTCGTGGTCTGTTCGGTGGGACGGTCCTGTACGCGGGACGCCTCAACGGCGCTGGGCAGCCGGTCTGGAATGCCACCGGGATCCCGCTCGGGACCACCTCGGGCCTCGTCGCTCAGCCTGCCCAGCTCGTGGCAGACGCCTCCGGCGGGGTGTTCCTGTCGTGGAGCGAAACCGGCGGCGACGTGTCGTTGGCTCACTTGATCTCGGCCGGCGACATGGATTGGAGCGTCCCGCTCGGGCCCGCAGGCTCGATCCCCGACGCGCTCATCGCGAGCGATGGCCAGGGCGGCCTGCTGGTCACGTGGAGCGACGACGGCGGAGGTCAGGGCGGGCGCGACCTGTTCCTGCGCCGGCTGCAGGCGGACGGCTCGGCGCCTCCCGGATGGATCGGGCCCGAGCTGTTGTGCGACGCGCCGGGTGCACAGTCGGATCCGCGGATCGCGCACGACGAATCCGGCGGCGCCTACGTCTTGTGGGGCGACCTCCGCTCGGGCAGCACCGAGATCTTCGCGACCCACATCGGGAACTCGGGAGCTGCCGCGCCCGGCTGGCCCGTCAACGGCCAACTCGTGTGTAGCGCTCCCGGGTGGAGGGGCGTGAAGGCGCTGGCGCGCGATGGGACGGGTGGCGCCATCGCGCTGTGGGAGGACCAGCGCGACATCCCGACCGAGGTGCTGTACGCGCATCGCATGGTTCCGGGCGGTCTGCTCGACGCACCCAGACCGCCCTCGAGCGCGACTGCGTTCGCGATCGAACGCGTGGCGCCGAATCCATCGTCCGGACCGCTCTCCGTGCGCGTCTCGCTGCCTGATGACGCCGCCGCATCGCTCGAGCTGATCGATGTCACCGGCCGCGTGCTCGTGCGGCGCGCTGTGTTCGGACACGGATCGCAGACGGTGTCGCTCGCATCCGGGAGCGGCGTCCGTCCCGGGATGTACGTGGTGCGGTTGTCGCGCCCCGGCGCGAATCGCAGCTCGCGAGTCGCGATCGTTCGCTGACCCCGAGGTCGAACGCCCGTACGGCGGGGCACTGCTTCAGCCGAAGCGCCACGAACGGTGCTGCCACGGTTGCGCGGGAGGGTTCCCTTTCGCCTGCGCGTCGCCGACCCTTCGACAAGTCATGGACCGAGTCCTAGACTCGCGGCCTCGTGTGTTCCATTCGACGCACTCCGTCGGAATGACCGTCGTCGCCGAGGTCCGCTCATGATCCGCTGGCTCGCCGTCCTCCTGGTGGTCGCCGTCTTCGCGCTCGAGTTCATGGCCTGGCGGCGCTCCGTGGCCCCTGCACCGAAGGCCGTGCCCTCCGCTGTCCATGGCCTGCCGGACTCCGTGCTGTCGCGCGATCCCGAGGACCCCGGCGTGCACTGGGTGAAGCCTTCGGCCTGGACGCTCGGCCCGGATCGCCCGATGCGGAACGCCACCTACCTGGTGCCCGCTCGCGGCGACCGGCCTGCCGAGTGCGCCGTGTTCTTCTTCGGCGAGGGCGCCGGCGGCAGCGTGGACGACAATGTGGACCGCTGGGTCGCGCAATTCGTCGGAACGCCGAATCCGGCGCGCAGGCGCATCACGGTCCAGGGACTCGACGTGACGCGCGTGGAGATCGAGGGCACGTACCTGGACCCCGGCACCGACATGCGTTCGCAGGGCCAGCTCAAGGAGTGGATGGTGCTGGGTGCGATCGCGGCCGGGCCGCGTGGGCCGGTGTTCTTCAAGCTGACCGGACCCGCCCGCGACGTGCGGCAAGCCTCGGCCGACTTCGACGGCATGCTGTCCTCGCTGGCTCCGCGCTGACTTGACTGCCTCGGACGGCACCGAGCAGGACTGGCCGGCATCGGGTGCTGCTGTGCTGCTCGCCGCCTTCGACAACTATCGCTCCGGCTTCGCCGCGTTGACGGCCCGCGCGAAGCACCACTTCGAGCACCAGGACTGGGCCGCCGCACAGCAGGACGCCGCTCGACGGCTCGATGTCTACAGCGAGTCCATGAGCGAGGGGATGCGCGAGCTCGCCGCCCGGCTCGGGCCGCGCGCCGAGGACCGAGCGGCGTGGAACGCGATGCGCGCCGAGTTCGCCGCGGCCATCGCCGGACGCGGCGATGCCGAGCTGGCCGAGACATACTTCAACTCGTGCGCGCGTCGCACGTTCCAGACCGTGGGCGTGGACCCCGAGGTGGAGTTCGTGGCCATCCGCGTGAGCGAGCCCGAAGGCCGCATCGCGCCCACGCTGGTGGACCTGTTCCCGCGCGAGGGCCGGCTCGATGCGCTGATGCGCACCCTGCTCGAACGGCTGCCGTTCGAGGTCCGTTGGGACGATCTCGAAGGAGATGCCCGGCGCGCGGCGGCCGCCATCGTGGAGCAGGCCGACGTTCGCCGCATCCGCGCCGTGGAGCTGGGCCGTCCCGTGTATTTCCGCGGCAAGGCCGCGTACGTGCTGGGCCGGCTGCTCACGGACGGGGCCGCGATGCCACTGCTGCTGGCGTTGCGCAATCCCTCGGGACGCCTGGTGCTGGACGCGGTGCTGATCACCGAGGACGAAGTGAGCATCGTGTTCAGTTTCGCGCGCTCCTACTTCCTGGTCGAGCACCAGCGCCCGCGCGAGCTGGTCGAATACCTGCGGGCGATCATGCCGAGGAAGCCGCTGTCGGAGATCTACACCGCGATCGGTCACCATCGCCACGGCAAGACCGAGCTCTATCGCTCGCTGCTCCGCCACCTCGCGACCAGTGACGACCGCTTCGAGGTCGCGCCGGGGCAGCGCGGCATGGTCATGTGCGTGTTCACGCTGCCCGGCTTCGACGTGGTGTTCAAGGTGATCCGCGACCGCTTCGACCCACCCAAGACGGTGACGCATGAACAGGTGCGCGAGAAGTACCGGCTCGTCTTCCGGCACGACCGCGCCGGGCGTCTCGTGGACGCGCAGCAATTCGAGCACCTGGAGTTCGACCGCGACCGCTTCGCACCCGAGCTGCTCGAGATGCTGCTGAGGCTGGCTGGCGAGACCGTGCGCGTGGAGGGTGGCCGTGTCGTGCTCCGCCACCTCTACACCGAACGGCGGCTGCGGCCACTGGACCTCTACCTGCGCGAAGCCGGACTCGCCGAGGCCCGGGATGCGGTGCTGGACTACGGACAGGTGCTGCGCGACCTCGCGGCGACCAACCTGTTCCCGGGCGACATGCTGCTCAAGAACTTCGGCGTGTCCCGCCACGGGCGGCTCATCTTCTACGACTACGACGAATTGGCTCCCCTGGACGAGTGCCGGTTCCGCGAATTGCCGCTTTCGTCCGGCGACGAGGACGATCTGGCCGGCGAGCCTTGGTACTACGTGGGCGAGCGCGATATCTTCCCCGAGGAATTCCGGACCTTCCTCGGCCTTCGGGGCGAGCTGCTCGAAGCCTTCCTGGCCCACCACGAGGAGCTGTTCGGCGTCGCCTTCTGGCACTCGATGCAGGAGGTGCACCGCCGCGGCGAGGTCCTCGATATCCATCCCTACCGGGCCTCGCGCCGGTTGCGCCGCGGCGCGGCCGACCCGGACGCGGCCACGGGTCCTGTCCCATCCTGAGGAGCCATTCCATGAGCGTCACGCAAGGCGAACCGATCGTCCTCAAGGACGGCCGCATGATCGTGCCGGATCACCCGGTGCTCCCGTTCATCGAGGGCGACGGCACCGGCCCGGACATCTGGCGGGCCTCGGTGCGCGTGCTCGACGCCGCGGTGTCGCGGGCGTACGGCGGCAAGCGGCGCATCGGCTGGCTCGAGGTGCTGGCCGGGCAGAAGGCGTTCGACGCGACCGGCAGCTGGCTGCCCGATGAGACGCTCGAGGCGTTCCGCACCTACCTGGTCGGCATCAAGGGCCCGCTCACCACGCCGATCGGCGGCGGCATCCGGTCGCTGAACGTCGCGCTGCGGCAGATCCTCGACCTCTACGTGTGCCTGCGCCCGGTGCGCTGGTTCCAGGGTGTGCCATCGCCGGTGAAGTCCCCGGACAAGGTGGACATGGTGATCTTCCGCGAGAACACCGAGGACATCTACGCCGGGATCGAGTTCCAGGCCGGCAGCCCCGAGGCCGCCAAGGTGCTCGCGTTCCTCGAGAAGGAGTTCCCCTCGAGCTACAAGAAGGTGCGGTTCCCGGCCACGAGCGGCATCGGCTTCAAGCCGGTTTCGCAAGAGGGCAGCGAGCGGCTGATCCGCTCCGCCATCCAGTACGCGATCGCGCAGAAGCGCAAGAGCGTCACGCTCGTGCACAAGGGCAACATCATGAAGTTCACCGAGGGCGCGTTCCGCAACTGGGGCTATGCGCTCGCCGAGCGGGAGTTCGCCGCCAGCGTCTACACCTGGGAACAGTGGGAGCGCACGCGAGCCGCCAAGGGAGAAGAAGCCGCCAACGCCGAGCAGAAGGCGGCGTTGAGCACCGGCCGTGTGCTCATCAAGGACGCCATCGCCGACATCACGCTGCAGCAGGTGCTCACGCGGCCGGACGAGTTCGACGTGATCGCCACGCTCAACCTGAACGGCGACTACCTCTCGGACGCGCTCGCCGCGCAGGTCGGTGGCATCGGCATCGCGCCGGGCGGGAACATCAACTACCTGACCGGCCATGCCGTGTTCGAGGCCACGCACGGCACCGCGCCCAAGTACGCGAACCTCGACCGCGTCAATCCCGGTTCGGTGATCCTGTCCGGCGAGATGATGCTGCGCTACATGGGCTGGAACGAAGCCGCCGACCTCGTGCTACGCGGCATGGACGGCGCCATCGGTGCGCGCACCGTGACGTACGACTTCGCGCGCCAGATGCAGGGCGCGACCGAGGTCAAGTGCAGCGCATTCGGCGATGCGATCATCGCCCACATGCAGTGAGTTGATGACGACGACCCGGCCTCGGCGCGCAGCGCGCCGGGCCTTCATTCCCGGAGGGACGAGCATGCTGAAGTCTTCGCCGATCACCCGCTGGACCCGCACCGCGCTGGCGCTCGTCGCAGCGCTCGTGCTCGCTGCCCCGATGGCGCGCGCGCAGGGCGCCCCCGCGCTCACCGACTCGCTGACCTGGGACCCCGCGGTGCGCCGTGGAGTGCTGCCCAACGGCATCCGCTGGTTCGTGAAGAAGAACGCCAAGCCCGAACATCGCGTATCGCTGCGGCTCGCGGTGCCGGTTGGCTCCACGGCCGAGGCGGACGATCAGCAGGGCCTGGCGCACTTCGTCGAGCACATGAACTTCAACGGCTCGGCGCACTTCAAGGACGCGGACGAGCTGGTGGCGTACCTGCGCAAGATCGGCCTGCGATTCGGTGCCGACGCGAACGCATACACCAGCTTCGACGAGACGGTGTACATGCTGGACGTGCCGACCGACGGGGATTCGCTGCTCAAGACCGGCCTCGACGCGCTGTCCGACTTCGCCGGGCGCGCACGCATGAGCGACGCCGAGATCGACAAGGAGCGCGGTGTCGTGATGGAGGAGTGGCGGCTGGGACGAGGCGCGCAGGAGCGCATCCAACGCAAGCAGTTCCCGCTCATCTTCCATGGCTCGCGTTACGCCGATCGCCTGCCGATCGGCAAGCCCGAGGTCCTACAGGGGGCGCCGTACGGCCGGCTGCGCGACTTCTACAAAGACTGGTACCGGCCGGAGTGGATGGCGGTCATCGCGATCGGCGATATCGAGCCGGGCAAGATGGAGAAGCTCATCGCCGAGCACTTCTCGGACCTGCCCAAGCGCACGGACTCGCGCGAAGCGCCGTCCTTCGGCATGCCGCCGCACGACGAGACGCTGATCAGCGTGGCCACCGACAAGGAAGCCACCAGTTCGGGTGTGGCCGTCGTGGTGAAGCGCACGCGCCCGCCCGGCAACACCGTGGCGCGGTTCCGCGCAGGGCTCAAGGCCGACCTGTTCTCGGCCATGATGAACACGCGCTTCGAGGAGATCTCGCACCGCGCGGATCCGCCGTTCCTGGGAGCCGGCGGCGGGTCGTTCGACTTCACGCGCGGCACCAGCCTGTTCTACGTGGAGGCCCAGGTGAAGGACGGCCAGCAGGCTAAGGGCCTCACCGCGCTGCTCGAGGAGACCGCTCGCCTGCGCGCGCACGGGTTCCTCGCCAGCGAACTGGAGCGCGCCAAGAAGGAACAGGTCGCGCAGCTCGAGCAGCAGTACAAGGAGCGCGACAAGACCGAGAACAGCACGCTCGTGGCGGCCATGGTGAGCGCCTACCTGAACGGTGAGCGTGAGCCGGGCATCGACGCGTCGACCAAGCTCGCCCAGGCCCTGATCCCGGGAATCACGCTGGCCGAGGTGAACGCGCTCGCCGACACGCTCATCTCGACGCGCAATCGCGTCGTGCTGGTGAACGGGCCGGAAAAGGCCGAGGCCCCGGTGCCCACCGAAGCCGACGTGCGTGCGCTGCTCGCGAAGGCCGAGACGGCGAAGCCCGCGGCGTGGGTGGACAAGGCAGGGGCCAAGGCACTGATGGCCAAGCTCCCCACGCCCGGAAAGGTGAAATCGAAGCGGTCCCTGCCCGATCTGGGCGTGACCGTGGTGACGTTCGCGAACGGCGTCGAGGTGTGGCTCAAGCCCACCGACTTCAAGGCGGACGAGATCCAGTTCAGTTCGTATTCACGCGGCGGGCTGTCCATTGCCGACTCCGCCTCGTGGGTGAGCGCGTGGGCGTCGCCGTTCATCGTCAACGACAACGGCGTGGGCGGCCACAAGAACACCGACCTCCAGAAGCTGCTCGCCGGCAAGCTGATCCGTGTGACGCCCTACGTGCAGCCGTACCTGCACGGTGTGAACGGCAACGCGCGCCCCGAGGATCTCGAGCCGGCGCTTCAGGTCCTCTACCTCGGCTTCACGCAGCCCACCCAGGACCCCGATGCGTTCGCCGCGCTGCAGGCGCAGTTCAACACGCTCCTCTCCAATCGCGCGAACAGCCCCGAGCAGGTGTTCGCCGATTCCGTCACCCGCATCAACACGGGCGGCTTCTACATGAGCCAGATTCCGACCGCGAAGCAGACGCAGGACATCAAGCTCGCCGACGCGCTCGCGTTTCACCGCAAGTTGTGCGCGAACGCCGCCGACTTCACGTTCTTCTTCGCCGGAACGTTCCAGCCCGACTCCATCACGCCGTTGCTCGCTCGCTACCTGGGCTCGCTGCCTTCCACCGGCAAGAAGTCGGCGAAATGGGCCGTGAAGGGCCCGCGCTTCCCGCCCGGCATCACCCAGGCGGAAGTGAAGAAGGGCATGGAGCCCAAGGGCAGCGTGCGCCTGACGTACTTCTCGAGCTTCCCCATCGAGGAGCTCGACCAGCACCGCGCGGTCACCGCCGCGAGCATTCTTCAAGATCACCTGAGGAGTTCGCTGCGCGAGCTGCTGGGCGGCACCTACAGCGTGTCGTGCCGGTTCCAGCACCAGTTCCCGCTGGATGGCTACAGCACGATGACGATCTCGTTCGGCTGCGACCCGGCGCGGGCCGACACGCTGATCGCCGCAACGCAAGCCGAGATCGACAAGATGCGACGCGACGGCCCGAGCGCGGAGGACCTGTCGAAGGAGCAGGAGGTCCAGCGCCGCGAACTCGAGACGAGCCAGAAGCAGAACGGCTTCTGGATGGGCTCGCTGCAGACCGTGAACGTGCTGGGCTGGGACCCGAACCGCATCCTCAAGCGGCGCGAGCGCATCGACGCGCTGACGACCACGCTGCTGCACGATTCCTATCGCAAGTACCTGCCCGCGGATCACTACTCCGTCATCAAGCTGTCTCCGGAGCTGGCGAAGGCGAATCCGTAACCTGACCTGAGAGAGTCACACGCGCGGGGCCGCGACCGATCCGGTCGCGGCCCCGCTGCATTTGACATCGTCATGGCTCCGGCGGCATTTCCGCGCGCGATTTCGCGGCATATGCGGCCCACTCGGGTGTAGAATTCAGGACCCGAGCCAATCGCGGAATCGCCGGCCGAAAGGATTCGCCTTCCGCGGTCTTGCCGGATGCGTAGTGGCGGCATCCGTCGAGAAGTCTGAGAGGCGGCAGTACTTGCGGGCGCGCATCACGTGGACCCTGCAGGCCGCGTTTTCGATGATGATGTGGGCGACCACTGTGGTCGCAGCCGGAGAGCGGATCCCGGCCGGCTCACCCTGGGCGATCGCGAGACGTCCGGTCACAGACGGCGACCGATTCCCGGCCGGCTCCCCGTGGGCGCTGGCGAAGCGTCCGAGTGCGGCAGACTCCGGTCGCTCCAAGGGCCGCAACTTCGTCCTCGTGTACGCGGGGGGCACGCGCTGGGAGGACGTGCACGCGCTCGTGCCCGATCCCTCCTCGTTCTCGATCCCATTCGATGGCCGCTTCGACGTGGACGGGGGCAGCTTCGGGATCTCGATCCAGCGCGGTGTGCGCCGGAGCGGGCTATGGGCGTACTACCTCGGGGGTGACCTGGGCGGCTTCTCGCACGACAGCCCGTCGCGCGACGCGGGCCCTCCCGATCCCGCCGTGGGCCAACTTCAGGCCCAGATGAGCGCGACCGCAGGCCACCTCACGCTGAGCGCCCGTGTGGTGTGGCCGTCGAACCGGTTCTTCACGTTGCATGGCACCGCCGGCGTGGGCGTCTACGTCCTGAAGCTCCAGGACCATCTCACGCTCGAGACCAGTCCCAACGACACCGGACACGACTCGATCTCCCCGGGCGGCTTTCTCGGCTTCGGGTTCGACGCCGCGCTGACCCGATGGGTCGGCCTGCATGCCGAAGGCCGCATCCATGGGTTCCGCTTCAGTGAGATCGGCACTGCGTACGCTGGGCAGTCGGCGGGCGGACCATGCTATGAACTCCTGCTCGGGCTTTCGAACTGGTCGATTCCCTGGTAGACCGAGGCCGGGGCCACCGGGCTCAGCGCGGCTGCGCTTCGTCCGTACCGACCGAGCATCGAGCGCACCGGCCGCGGCCCCGCGGAGTGTGGTCGCGTCACCAGTTGCAAATTCGCGATGACGGGTCGTTGCTCGTTCTGTAGGTCGCGCAGCAAGAACGAGCGAGTTTCCTGCATGACAGTGCGTGATTTCCACACTCGAAACGGTAGTTCGAGCTTGGATGCATCTCGATGACCTCGCACACTCGAGACGTCTCGACAGGGCTCCCCCGGGCGACCCATCCAGTTGTGGCCGCAGCCCGCCTGCTCGCGCGACAGCCCCCGCTCACTCGCGACCTGGCCGTCGCATCCCGCGACGCGTCGCAGCACGGATGCCGGAGCGACTGGGACCGGCCACGCGGGGGTCGCAGATGAAGCGTCGAATGCTGGGCTGGACTCGATGGATGTTGTGTTCCGCACTTGCGCTGTCCGTGTTCGTCCCGGCGGTCGCCTTGGCCCAGAAGGAACCGCCTCCTCCGAAGCCCCAGGGGTGCCAGATCACGGTGAGCGAGGGCAGGTGCTCGGCGACATTGTGCGGCCCCATCGGCAACTACGACTACAAGTGGGGGAGCAAGGAACTCCCATTCGGGGCCTCTACGCAGTGCATCACGGTCAACAGGTCCGGCACCTACTCGCTGTTGCTCGTCGATCACGAGACAGGCCAAGGGGTCGACAAGTGCGCCGTCAGCGTTTTGGTCGGCAAGTGCAGCAACCTGCCGCCGGATTGTAGTCAGGCGCACGCGAAGGACGGGATGATCTGGCCGCCGAATCACCAGATGGAACCCGTCGTCATCGAGGGTGTGGTGGATCCGGATGGTGACCCCGTGCTGATCGAGGTCTTCGGCGTGACGCAGGACGAACCGCTCAACGTCGAGGGCGACGGCAGCACGTGTGCCGATGCCGTGATCGTCGACGGCCAGGCCAGCGTGCGCGCGGAGCGGACCGGCGACCCGAACATCCCCGGGAATGGCCGTGTCTACTTCCTGAGCTTCGTCGCCTCGGACGGCCAGGGGGGCAGGTGCAAGGGCAGCATCATGGTCTGCGTGCCGCACGACATGGGCCAGGCTGATTCCTGCATCGACGATGGCCAGTTCTACGATTCGCTCGGGGACTGTCCCCAGCCCTGAGAGGGCCGGTGACGCACCCCCTCTCACTCGGATCGGGTCGCGCACTCCCAGGTCGAGGCCCTGACATCGGCCCCGGAGTGCCGGCTCGGTCAGATCGAGGGAGGTGGAAGCGCTCTGCATGGCCGAGGATCGGATCCGGAACCATCGCAAGCGGTGAAAGGTGCGGCTGAAGATGACGATCAGGGATCCAGGACCGAATCGATGGCGACCGCTTGCCAGCGGGCCGGCGCCGCGCCGGATGGCAGCGCTGCTGCTGATCGCGATTGTCCTGAGCGCGCCTCACGCCGTCCTCTCCCCCGCGCACGCTTCGCTGCTCAACTCCATCCGCCGGGTCATCGTTCGCGCCGGCGAGGTGTCGCCCGTCCGCATCCGCTTCGGGCCCGCAGGCGTCGTCACGCAGGCGCAGCGCGACTCGGTGCGACGAGCACGGCTCGCCAGGGTCCCGACACCGAGCCTCACCGAGCCCCAGGCCGGGATGACGAGCTCGGTTTTCGTCCGGCGCACGCTCGAGCTCCAATGGTGGATCGCCGACAGCGTGAGTCGCGATGTCCGCGTGCACCGGCGTGATCCGCCGGGTCCCTGGCGCTTCGTGGCCAAGACGCGCGCCGACGTTCGGGGCCAACTCTCATGGCGCGACAGCACCGTGCTCCGCGGTCGGCCGGTCGAGTACGCACTGGAACTCAGGACTTTGCGGGGGACCCGCTTCGTACCACTGCCTGCCGTGAGCATTCCCGGCGACCGGCCGTTGCGTCTGACCGCGCGCACCGACGCGGGAGGAGTCTCCACACTCCTGCTCGAGTTGCCGACATCGTACCCGGCCACGATCGAATTGTTCGACGTGGCGGGCCGGCGACTCGGTTCGATCGACGTCGGCCCGCTCACCGCCGGTCCGCACGTGGTTCCCGTCCCGCGCGCGCTACTGCCGTCGGCCGGCGTCTACTTCGTCCGCCTGCGGCAGGCCGGTGCGGTGGCGGACGCCAAGCTGTCCGTACCGCGGTGAACCCCGGCGGCAGCGAGGCGGCCCGTGCCTCGGCCTGTCGATCGGGCTCTCGAACGGGTCGATAGCTTGTAGATCGCGGTCAACGCACCGTCATTCCGCGCGGCTGTCGCTCCATCCGGACGAGCCGCGTGTTCGCGGCGCGCGCCACGACGCGTTCCTCCGGTCCTGCCAGGTGCGCGGAATCGTCGGGCAGCACGATCCACACCTCGCGATGCAGCGAGTCCAGGAGCGCGCCCGGCGCGCCCTCTGGCCATTGCCCGGCCGCCAGTGCGGCCGCCGCGGCCTCGCGCAGCGCCAGTGCGTCCGCTGGGTGCCCCCACTTGTGCGCCATGAACGCACCGCTCCAGAGCAGCGCGCGGCCGGTCTCCCCCGCGAGGGCGGGTGCCGCACCGCGCGTGCTGTCCTGCGTGGCATCCACGAGCACGGCGTCGCGCGGGGAGAGATCGGATACCGCGCTGACGATCGCCGCGTCCGGACGGGACGGTGCGTCGTCGCTGGATGTGGACTGGTGGGCATAGGCCCAGCCCATGCAGGCGAGCGTGGGCAGCGCCGAGACGGCGAGCAGCACCAGCGCGGTGGCGCGCGCGCGCCTGGGCGCCGTGCTCCACGCGACCGCCGCAGGGGCGGAAGCCAGCAGGAACGCCAGGTTCAGGAACTTGCTCTGGTTGTCCCCCCCGATGCGCAGCAGGCACGCGGGCGTGACCAGCGCAGCCAGCATGGCGAGCAGCGCGGGGCGGAAGGCGTCGCCGCGTTCGCGCCGCGCCAGCACCAACCACGCGGGCGGCAGGAGCCACGCGCCGGCGACCAGTGCCGAGGCCAGTCCAGACGCGTTCACGGCGAGACGTGGCGAGACGGCGCTCGCGTCGTTGTCCGCACCCCCGGGGGCGATCGAGGCGAAGTAGGGCGCGAGTGCCAGGAGTGCCACCGCGACCGCCGCCAGCGCCTGGAGTGAACCCGCTCGAGCTTCACGCGAGCGCGTCGCGCTCACGGCCGCACCTGCCAGCACCGCGCCGGCGATCGCGAGCCCGCCCACCGGATGCAGGAATCCCGTGGCCGCGACGATGACGCCGAGCCTCGCCGCGGCTCGCGTGTCGCTGCGCGCGAGCGTGTCGGCCAGTGCCAGGGCGGCCAGTGCCATGCCCGCGAGCGCCCACGCGAACGGCGTGAGCACCACGAACTTGTCGAGCGGAAGCACCAGCGAGGGGTGGAGCCAGCCGGGATCCAGCGCGCGCAGCGCGTGGTCGGCGCCGTGTTCGAGCGCGGCGCGCCACTCGGCCACGCCGCGCACGTCGCCGGAGGACGCGCGACCGGCCAGCACGAGCCAGGCGAACGGTGCGGCACCGGCGAGTGCCAGCCCTTGCGCGAGCACGGCCGCGCGAGGGCCCGCACCCAGCTGGCGAGCGAGCGCGGCCACGGCGAGCAGCGCGGCCAGTGCGGCCGTCACGTTGGCCCACAGCAGCGGTGCGTACGCGCCGAGTCTCGGGGCCAGCGCGAGCCAGCCCGCCGCCCACGCGTGCAACCCCCAGAAGTAGCGCAGCGGCAGCCCGGCGAAGAACGGGTCCTCGGGCGGCAGTTGTCGCACCGCCGCCCAGGCCACGCCCGCATGGAACGCGCCGTCCGAGCGGGCCGAGAGCACGGGGTGCAGCACGTGTACTGCTGCGATCGTGGCAGCCGTCGCGATCGCGAACACGAGTGCCAATGGTCGCTCCACGGGCCCGCGACCTTGTCCGCTCGGGTGCAATGCCTCCCAGGCCGCCAGCAGCGCCGAGACGGCGGCGAGCGAACGTGCCGAGTCCAGGAGCCCCAGCCCGGCCAGGCGCGCCAGCGTCAGCACCACGCCGCACACCGCGGGTGCCAGCAGCAGCGCCAGTGCCGCGCGTGGACCGCTGCCCGAGGGGGCCAGCCGGCGTGCGAGCCACGCGCCCGGCACGAGCGCCAATGCCGAGGCGGCGAGCAGCCATGCGAACGGGCCACCGAACACGCCCGGCCTCACCGCGGCCAGCGCGGCAGCCGAAGCGCACGCGAACCACGCCGCGCGCGCCATGGCGTGGCCGCTCATCGCGAGCCTCGTGTAGAGTGCCGCGTCCGCTGCGAACTCCGGAGGGTGCCCCCATGGCTGATGCCGACCGCGAGGCCCGACTGCCGGCGACCGTGTGGTGGCTGCTCGCGATCGGCGCGGCGGCGCTGGCGTACGCGCACGCACGCATCACGGTGGTGGGCCCTGACGCGGCACGGTTCAGCTTCGACAGCGCCGAATACGCGCTGGCCGGCCGGATTTGGCTCGAGACCGGACGGCTCGCCACGCCATTCGTGCACCCGGCCGCCCTCGGTTCCTCGCCCGGCCCTCCCTACCCGCTCATCGTGGGCCACCCGCTCGTCCCCGCCCTGGATGCGCTGGCGTTCGCGCTGTTCGGACAGGACCCGCTGGTCAGCCTGTTGCCCGCGGCCCTCGCGTTCGTGGCCACCGTGCTGCTCGTGGCGAAGCTCGCGCTCGCGCTGTCGGGTTCGCGCGCGGCCGCACTCGGCGCAGCAGGGACGTTCGCCCTCACGCCGTGGACGCTGCGCTTCGCCAGCGAAGGGCTGAGCGAGCTGCCGTTCAC
>Ga0075429_100001414_pt1 | contig 19663 bp, 19 predicted proteins | sample RhiMetdeltSRZDD3_FD_75295 | JGI IMG/M metagenome (GOLD analysis project Ga0075429, IMG submission 75295) | Populus rhizosphere microbial communities from Tennessee, USA - Rhizosphere MetaG P. deltoides SRZDD3 | ecosystem: Host-associated > Plants > Roots > Rhizosphere > Soil | place: USA... | reverse complement strand
TGCTGGAGGGAGCAGCTTCTGGAGCTGTTTGAGTGCTTCCGCGTCTTCCGCGCTGACCGGTGCGTTCTCGCAGCGCGGATCCGTGCGTTGCAGTGCCCCACTCATCGCACGCGTCAGCGGGATCGGGGCGCAACCGTGGTCGGTCTCGCAGACGAGATCCCACTCGGGACGGGCGACGACGTGGCATCCAAAGCAATTGCCCTCGAATCGGTTGACGACGTCGGCGAACCCCCGCCTTCGGATCTGCGTGCCTTCCTTCGACACATCGAGCTCGAAAAACTCCCAGTCGCGGGTCGCCACGTTGAAGCCCTTGTCGCGCTTCACCATGGCTTCGCCCGGGATCAGCTGGACGACGGATCCAGGCGGGTAGACCGCGCCCGCCGGTGTGTTGGCGGCGGCGAGCGTCGCGTCGATCTGACCTCGTAGATTGTCCACGTAGAAGTGACGCACGCGCGTCATCTTCGTGATGCACCGGAACGACTTCGCGTCGATCTGGAGATCGCCGTCTGCGGCATGGCCGGGACTCGTGGCGAGCAGCAGTCCGACGCTGGACAGGAAGGCAGCCGTGACGAGCGCGACGCGGATCACCATTGACCTCCTCGGGACACGACGCCGACGTCAGCCCAGAAGCGTTCCGCGCGTCTTCGTCGGCATCCGGTAGACGCTGGTGCGGGCCGTGAAGAAGAGCACGGTTCCGTCCTCGCCCCACGCCAGGTTCGCCGGCAGCTCCGGTAGTACGATCCGCCCTAGCAGCGTGCCGTCGGACCGGCACACCCAGACCCCGCCCGGGCCGGTGCAGAACACGTTGCCGTGGACGTCCACCTTGAGGCCGTCGGGCACGCCGGGATCCACCGAGGCCATGTCCAGCAAGACGCGGCTTCCGCGCAGCGTACCGTCCGGCCGCACCTCGAACGCGCGGATGTGCTTGTGGGCGGAGTCGTCGATGTAGAGCACCGACTCATCGGGCGAGAACGCCAGCCCGTTCGGCAACGCGAAGTCGTCGACGAGCAGGTGAAGGGCTCCGTCGGGAGCGATGCGGTACACGCCGTGAATCGACTGCTCCTTGCCCTCGATCGGCTGTGTCCACCATCCGGCCGGCCGTACCGTCCCAGGTGGGAGCGGACGTATGGCGTACGGCGGATCCGTGAAGTAAATGGAGCCGTCCGATTTCACGACGATGTCGTTGGGACTGTTGAGCCGCTTGCCCTGAAAGCGCTCCGCCAGCACCGCGCGTGAGCCGTCGTCGCCGACGCGCGAGACGCGGCGGCCATCGTGCTCCGCCGCGAGCACCCGGCCCTGGCGGTCGAGCGTGAGGCCATTGGACATGCCCGTGGCATACGTCGTCAGCTCGGGCCCCTCGGGCAGCCGCCGCCAGCGCGCGATGCGCTTGTTCGGGATGTCGCTGAACAGCAGCGCGCCGCCGCGCCAGATCGGGCCCTCGGTGAACGTGAGCCCGCCGGCAATGCGCTCGATCGGCGCGTCCGGGGCGACGAGATCGTGGAGACGAGGATCGCGAGTTTCCAGTGTCATCGGTCACTCCGCCGCGCCGCTGTCATATTGAAGTCCATCGCCTCAGCCTCCACGCGCAGGCAACTTTAGCACCCTCCGGCCGTGCTCGCCCCGCGGGCTGAGTCCTGGGTGAGACTCAACCGGTGGCGTGGGAGGTCTGAGTGGTGCGGGAGGTCTGAGGCGACCCGGACTTCACTTCGGGTGTCCTCGGCCGGCCCACCCGACGGCGCGTGGCATATACTCGCGGCGAGGCGTTGATGGTCGAGGAGCCTATCTGGATATAGAGGAGAGCAACCATGTACGCGGTCCCGGACGTCGATGAAGTCGTGGCGGTAGCCAAGGAGCTGGGCATCCATTTGAGCCCGGACGAGGCCGTCCTGTACCGACAGCACCTCGTGGAACAGCTCGGCCAGCTCGATGCGTTCGTGCAAGCGCGGATCGAGGAGCCCAGGCCGCCGATGGAATCGTCCAGTCGAAAGCCCGGCTGGCGGCCAAGCACAGCAGAAGACCCGCTCAACGCCTGGATGTGGAAGTGCCGGATCGACGGCGTGGCTGACGGCCTGCTCAAGGGCAAGACCGTGAGCTTCAAGGATCACATCGCGATCGCCGGGTTGCCGATGAGCTTCGGCTCCTTCGCGCTCGATGGCTTCGTCCCCGACTTCGACGCGACCGTGGTCACTCGCGTCCTGCAAGCGGGCGGCACGATCATCGGCAAGAACGTGATGAACGGCCTGAGTGGCGGCTTCGGCACCGGCGGAGCCATCGGTGACTACGGGCGTCCCCTCAATCCTCACAACCGTGAGCACGTGACCGGCGGATCCTCGTCCGGCTCGGGCGCCGCCGTGGCTGCGCGCCAGGTCGACATCTCGTTCGGCGGCGACCAGGGTGGCTCGATCCGGATCCCCGCGGCGTTCTGCGGGATCGTCGGCCACAAGCCGACGTTCGGGCTCGTGTCGCACTTCGGGATCGGGTTCGGCTCGGATCAGTCCATCGACTACACGGGTCCGATGACCCGCACCATCGAGGACGCGGCGGCGGCGCTGCAGGCGACCGCGGGGTACGACGGGTATGATCCGCGCGCGACGCGCGATGTTCCGGCTCGCGTCGATGTGCTGAGCCGGCTGACCGACGGCATCGGCGGGCTCCGCATCGGCGTGCTTCAGGAAGGTTTCGACGACGCGCAGGACGATGTTCGCGACCTGGTCCTGGCCGCGGTGGACGTGCTCGCCAAGCTCGGTGCCGGCGTGGCCAAGATCTCCATCCCCGCGCACCACGCCATCCGAACCGCTCAGGCTGCGCTCTCGAACGAGGGCGCGCTGGCGCTCTTCAAGACCGGCTTCTTCGGCGCGTTCACGCGGACCTATTACCCCGCGTCCGTCATCGCGGCCATCAACAAGCTCTGGGCGTCGCAGGCCGATGTGCTCGCGCCTCGCACCAAGCTATCGCTCGTCGCCGCCGAGCTGACCCGCCGCAACTATCACGGCGGCGTCTACGCGAAGGCCCAGAACGTGCGGCCCACGTACATCAAGGCGTACGACGCCGCGCTGGCGGACGTGGACGTGCTCGTGATGCCCACCTGCATCATGACCGCACCCAGGAACCACCGGCCCGGTTCTCATCTCGAGGCCGTCGAGGACAACCTGCTGTCGGCGAGCAGGGGAGGCAACCGCAACACGCTGCCGTTCAACTACACCGGTCACCCGGCGCTCGCCCTGCCGGTCGGCAAGTCGCCGGCGGGCCTCCCGGTGAGCATGCAGCTCGTCGGCCGCTTCTTCGACGACCCGCTGCTGATGCGGGTCGCCTACGCGTATCAGCACGCGACCGACTGGGAGAAGATCATCGGCGTTCGCGCCTGACGTTCATGTCCGGGCGTGGGGTCCGGGCGCGACCGGATCCCACGCCGCCGCCGCATTGGAGAGTCCTGCGAGCATGTAGCCGACGTTTCGCGGGAGACTCCACCAGAGTCCCGTGCGCGAGCCCGCGAGCCGGCGAGCGATCGAGCGCAGCGAGTAGAAGCGCCGCGCGGTCCACTCCGTTCCTGCTTCGAGCTCCGCGCGCGACATGCGCGCCGGCTGGAAGACGCAGTGCTTCTTACCGTCGTATCGCGACCAGTCGGTGGTCAGGATCCGCCCGTCGCGCTGAAGCCGCGTGAACGTCGGAGTTCCCGGCATCGGCACGACCATGCTCACGGTCGCGACGTCGACACAGGCTTCGTCGAGGAACTCTGCGGTCCGGCGAAAGATCCCGACGTCGTCCTGGTCGAAGCCGAACATGATCCCGAGGTGTACGGCGATCCCGTATCGATGGAGCATGGCGATCAGCCGGCGATAGTCATCGACACGGTTGTGCCCCTTGTTCGTGGCCACGAGGCTTTCCTGTGAGATCGACTCGAAGCCCAGGAACAGTGCCTTGCACCCGCTTCGGGCCGCGAGCTCGACGAGCTCCTCGTCGCTCGCCGCGTTGGCAGTGCACTGACTCGTCCACCACTTCCCCAGTGGCGTGAGCGCCCTGAAGAGATCCTTCGCGTAGCGCGGGCGCGCGCCGATGTTGTCGTCCCAGAACACGACTGCGCGCGTCGGGCTCTCGGCGACCTCGCGGACGACCTCGTCGATGGGGCGGTAGCGGAAGGTGCCGGGTCCGTAGAGCAGCGGGATCGAGCAGTAGTCGCACCGGTGCGGACAGCCGCGCGTCGCGATCGTGACCGATTTCCCGTAGCGGCGTCCCTTGATGAGATCCCAGCGGGGAGACGGCATGCCGGCGAGCGGCGCCTGCCGGCTCGAGACGTAGACCGGCTCGAGCTTGCCGCAGCGGACGCCGTCGAGAATGCGCGGCCACGTGTCCTCGGCCTCGCCTACGACGACGGCGTCGGCATGCTGGGCGGCCTCCTCGGGTAGCCCGGTCGCATGCGGTCCGCCGATCACGACGGGCACGCCGCGGCGGCGAAACTCGCGCGCGAGGTCATAGGCGTGAAGTGCGGACGGCGTGGGCGTCGTGATCCCCACGAGGTCGGCCGGGTCGTCGAACCGTACGGACTCGACGATCTCGTCCGTGTGCCAGACGTGATGCTCGCGCGGCGTGAGCGCGGCGATCAGCGGCATGGTGAGCTGCGGGAACTGGATCAGTCGCCCGCGGCGCAGTCGCCGCGACGCCGGCGACTCGGCGGTAATCAGGTGGATGCGCATCGGAACCGATCGTACTTCCGGAAGCGCGAATGCAGGGTGGGGTAAATGTCTTGCGCCTGCGGCGGGACGCGGTAGGATCGGCCCAGTTGCCGCCCGGCGGCGCGACAACGATCGGAGGATCACATGACTGAGCGGCTCATCTCCTGCGACGATCACATGGATCTCAGCCAGCTCCCCGCGGATCTCTGGACGACGCGGCTGCCCGCGGCGCTGCTCGACCGCGCGCCGCACGTCGAGGAGCGCGACGGGCAACCGGTCTGGGTGTGCGACGGGAAAGTGTGGGGCCGCTGGGACGGCAAGCCGCCGGCGACCGGCTCAGCGCGGCCGATCAAGGCGCTCTACAACGCGTTCGACCGCGCCGGCATCCACGACCCGAGCGCGCGCCGGCCGGCCGTCGCCGAGCTGCGTCTGGCCGACATGGACCGCGACGGCGTCGCGACGCAGGTGATCTTCGGGCCGATCTTCCAGATCTCGACCGACGATCCCGTGCTGCGCACCGCCTGCTATCGCGTCTACAACGACTGGCTCCTCGATTTCTGCAAGGCGGCGCCCGACCGGCTCATCGGTCTGCCGATGCTGCCCGAGACGCCCGAGGCCGCGCTCGCCGAGCTCGAGCGGGTGAGGGCGAAGGGCGGTGTGCGCCAGGTCAATCTCATGATCGCCAACATCAACCCCAAGCTCGACGACCCGACCTGGGAACCGCTCTGGCAGGCGCTCGAGGAGAGCGGCATCATCCTCTCCTGGCACATCACGGTGTTCGTCGGCAAGCCGGGCGATCGCGTCGCCAACAAGGCGGCGAGCGTCTTCGAGAACACCAAGTTCTTCCTGGCGAACTTCCTCGAGCCGTTCGTGGATCTCTTCGCCTGGGGTATCCTCGAGCGCCATTCCAAGCTGCGCATGGTGATGGCCGAGGCGGGCACGGGATGGCTGCCGTGGCTCGTCGAGGAGCTCGACTACCGGCACTGGCGGCTCTGGGAAGCGAAGGAGTTCTGGGCCGACAAGGGCGGCAGCGCCCTGCTCACGAAGCCGAGCGATCTCTTCAAGCGGCAGATCTACGCGACGTTCCAGGAAGACCACGTGGCGATGTCGCTGATTCCATTCTTCGGCGAGGGGCACCTCCTGTGGGCGTCGGACTATCCCCATCCCGACAGCGTCTGGCCCAACTCGCGGCAGGCGATCGAGCGGCAGATGCGGGACCTGTCGCCGGAGATGCGCCGCAAGCTGACTCACGACAACGCGGCGGCGCTGTACGGACTGGGCGCCGCCTAGGCGGATACCGGCGATCGGATGGACGCGCTCGATTTTCTTCGCGTGCGCTATGCGCAGTTCCACCGGCCGATGTGGGACGAGCTCACCACCGGCCTTTCGGAGCGGGAGCTCCGGGAGCGGCCGCATCCGAAAGCGAACACGATCGCGTGGCTCATCTGGCACATCGCGCGCGTCGAGGATGTCGGCGTGAATCGCTTCGTGGTCGATGGCCGCCAGGTACTGGACCGGGGCGACTGGATCACGCGATTGAAGGTCACGCGTCGCGATGTCGGCACCGGCATGACCGACTCGGAGGTCGATGGGCTGAGCGCCGCGATCGATCTCGACGGGCTACGCGGCTACTGGGATACCTTGATCAACGGCACGCTCGCCGTCGTCGACACGCTCGCCGGAGAAGATCTCGAGACCCTCGTGCCGGCGGATCGCGTGAGACACGTCGCGAACGAGGAGGGCGGCGTCGCGAAAGGCGCCGAGTGGCTCACCGAGTTCTGGGCCAAGGGCCGGACGCGCGCGTGGATACTCGCCCAGACGCCGTTCCTGCACGCCTACGGTCACTACTTCGAAGCGCGGGCCGTCCGCGGCATGTGGGGACACCCGAGCCTCTGATCGCTTGGCCGCGGCCTCAGCCGCGCGTGACGTGCGCCGACACGCAGCGCCAGCGCCCGTCGGCGCGCCACCAGATGTCCGTGTAGCGTCCCGCGCCGGGCTGGCCGTCGGGCTTGGTGTAGGCCGTGCGCGCGTGGATGATCCCGATGTCGCCGACCACCTGGATCCGCACGTGCTCGACCTGGAGGTTCGACACCGCGCTCGGCTTGCCGATGAACGCGATGAACGCCGCGCGATCGGAGAACGAGCCGTCCGCGTTGGCGTTCACGAACTCGCGCGCGAGATGCTCGTCGAACCAGCGGACGTCCGACTCGCGGATCGCGCGAATGTAGTTCTCGTTGAGCGCGGTCAGGGCCGTCCGGTCAGCCGCGCTCGGCGCGGCCGTGGCGACCTCGGCCGTCTTCGCGGCTCCGGTTTGCGGTGGGGCCGGGCGCAGCGCGAAGTGCGCCGAGACGCACTGCCAGCGCCCCTCGAGAAAGCCGTAGACGTCGGTGTAGTGACCCGCGCCTTCCTGGTCGTCGGGCCGGGTGTAGCGGTAGCCCGAATCGATGATGCCGACGTCGCCGACGACACGAATGCGGGTGTCGACGGCCGCCATGTTCTTGCTGGGATTCGGCCGGGCGATCCGCTCCAGGAAGCCGGCACGGTCGACCAGCGAGCCGTCAGGATTGCTGGCCATGAAACACGCGGCCAGGTGCTTATCAAACCAGCCGGCGTCGGACGCCTGACCGGCCTGGACGTAGCTCCGGTTGAGCTGCTCGAGTGTCTGCAGGTCGTTCTCGCGCGCCATCGCCTGTCCCTCCGTCGTGGTGATCGGGTCGGTCCCATCCTGCCGCGATATCTGGCCTGTTGAAAGAGCCAGTTTCAGGTTAGTCTGCGGTGCCAGATGCTCCTGCTCGATCTGCGCAAGACCGACGGGCCGCTCTATCGCCGCGTGTACCACGCGCTGAAGTCCATGATTCGCGACGGCCGCCTGACGCCGGCCGCGCGCCTGCCGTCGACTCGGGAGCTCGCGACCGATCTCGGCGTTTCCCGCAACACCGTCATGTTGGCCTACGAGCAGCTTCTCGCGGAAGGCTACGTCGTCAGCCGTAATCGCGCGACCACGGCCGTGGCCGGCTCCTTGCCCATCTCCGCCAGGCCGGCGCCGGCGCGTCCGAAGCCCGGGCATCGTCCGCCGGTCTCCACGTACGCCCGCCGCCTCTCCACGCTTCTCGGCGCGCCGCCCGCTCGCGCGGCGGGCCTCCGCTACGACTTTCGCTACGGCGAGCCGTCCATCGACGAGTTCCCTCGGGACATCTGGCGGCGGCTCCTGGCCGCACGGGCCAGGCGCCGCCCTCGCGACGCGTTCGGCTATACCGACGCGGCCGGCTACCCGCCGCTCCGCGGGGCGCTCGCCGAGTATCTGAAACGCGCGCGCGGGGTCGTATGCGAGCCCGAGCAGCTCATGATCACGAACGGCGCGCAGCAGGCCTTCGATCTCGCCGCGCGCGTCCTGCTCGACCCGGGAGACGTCGTGGTCGTCGAGGAGCCGCACTATCCCGGCATCACGATCCCGTTCGCGGCAGCGGGCGCGCGGCTCGCCTACGCGCCCGTCGACAGCGGCGGATTGCAGACGCACCGGCTGCCGTCTCGGGCGCAGCTCGCCTACGTCACCCCGTGCCATCAGTTCCCGACCGGCGTGATCATGCCGCTCGAGCGCCGGCTCGCGCTGCTCGCGTGGGCGGCACGCAGCAACAGCTGGGTGATCGAGGACGACTACGTTAGCGAGTTCCGCTACGAGGGTCATCCACTGGAAGCGCTGCAATCGCTCGACCGCGACGGTCGCGTGATCTACGTCGGCACGTTCTCGAAGACACTCTTCCCGGCGCTGCGCATCGGGTATCTCGTGCTGCCCCGATCGCTCGTGCCCTCGTTCGTCGCTGCCAAGTGGGCCGCGGACCGTTTCTCGGCCACCTTGGCGCAGGAGGCGCTCGCGGACTTCATCACTTCCGGCCACTTCGAGCGCTACCTCCGGCGCGCCGGCAATCGGAACGCGGCCAAGCGCCGCGCCCTGATCGGCGCGCTTTCGCAGCACTTCGGCGATCGCGTGGAGATCGCCGGAGAAAACACGGGCGTGCATCTGGTGGTGTGGCTGAACGACGTTCGCCCGCGCGATCTCGATGCCGTCATCACGCGGGCGCGAGAGGCCGGCGTCGGCCTCTATTCCATGGCCCCGTTTCACGCGCACCCGCCGCGGCGGGCGGGGCTGCTGTTCGGCTACGCGTCGCTGACGGAAGCCGACATTCGGGCCGCGATCCGCCGCGTGGCCGATCTCATCTAGATCGAGCGAGCCCGGCCCGACGACGAGCGAGGGCGGCCGGCGACGCGCTCAGCGATCGAGCCAGGCGGCCATGAGGCGACCGCCGTAGTCGTACCCGAGATTCGGCGCGTAGTTCTTGAGCGCCGGATCCCAGACCGCCGGCACCACGACGGAGTAGCCTTCGGCCCGATACACCATCTTGGCGAGATAACGCTGAATCTCGTAGATCAGCTCGCGTCGCTTCGCGGGCTCGTGCACGCGCCGCTGCCGCAGGAGCATGTCGGTGAGCGGCGGATCGTTCACCTTCATGTTGTTGCGCGGGCTCTCTGGCAGGAAGGCGCTGGCCAGAAAGCTGTCGGGATCGAGGAACGGGGTCGAGGGGCCCCAGACGATGCCCTCGTACTTCCCGAGGGGCACGGTCGCGATGTAGGCGCCGTATTCGCGTTGATTGAGCTTCGCCTCGATGCCGATCTCCTTCAGGTCCTTGGCGACGACTTGCGCGCCGTCGACCAGCGCCGTCTCGCCGAAGCTGTGGAAGTCGATGACCGTGGAAAAGCCCTTCGCATACCCGGCTTGAGCCAGGAGCCGACGCGCTTCCGCGGGATCGTACTGGTAGTAGCGTGCGCCCTCACCGAGCTGATCGACCGGAAGCGACCACTCTTTGAGCGCGATCGGCAGTCCCGGCGGATTGAACACGGCCGCGCCATCGGCGACGGCCTCGACGAGAGCCTGCCGGTTCAGAGCCAGCGAGACGGCGCGTCTCACCCGCACGTCGCTGAACGGCGGTCGATCACTACGCATGGTGACCCCCATGCGCACGTTCGAGGGCAGGTCGACGGTTCTGAGCCCCGGACGATGCTTCGCGAGCTGATCCTTGAATTGATTCCAGTCGGGCCGATTGAGGACTCCCATGAACTCCGGCCCCAGGTCGTACTTCTTCGCAAGAAACGCCGTCATCCGCGAGGACTGATCCTCGTCGACCATCAGCTCGACCCGGTCGATGTAGGGGAGCCCGGGCACGAAGTAGTGCGGGTTTCGCACCATCGTCATCCCGATATTGGGCCGATAGCTGTCGAGCATCCACGGACCGGTTCCGACCGTCGCCTCCCACTTCTTGAGATCGCCGAACTTCTCGACCACCTCGCGGGCGACGATGGCGCCCGTCATCGGGTTGGCGACGACGTCGGGAAACCACACGTAGGGTTCCTTGAGCGTGACCTTGACCGTGTAGCGATCCGTCGCCTCGACCCGCTCGACGGCACCCAGCAAGTAGTTCTGAGGATTGCCGACCAGGTTCTTGAAGCGATCCATGGAGTACACGACGTCGTCGGCCGTGAGCTCGCGGCCATTGGTCGGCGGTTTCGGATGCCAGCGCACGCCCTTTCGTAGCCGGAAGATGTACGTCGTCTCGTTGGGCTGGCTCCAGGACTCGGCCAGGTCGCCCTCGAGGAGGAAGCTGCCCGGTTGCACCGACGGCCCAGCCTTGTGCTTGAGAAGCCGGCTGTGCGTGAAGCTGTAGACGACCTGCGTCTTGAAGGCCACGACGAGGTATGGATCGAAGTGCGGCGGGTCCCAGACGCGAAGCGTCAGCGTACCTCCGCGCTTGGGTGCCTGGGCGCGAGCCGCCGAGGGCGAGAGCATCGATCCCGCGAAGGCCAGTCCACTCAGCGCCAGAAAATCACGACGAGCGACGTCCATAGACTCCCCCTCGCGCGACGCTCTCTTACCTCGGCTTCGCGCTGGAGAATGACGCCGGTCGAGGCTGACGTCAACCGTTCAGGAGTGCGTCGGCTGGCCAGCTCAGTCTTCTTCTTGGTGGTCGCGCCAGACCATCGATGTCACCAGCTACCCGAGGCGCCGCCTCCGCCGGAACTGCCGCCTCCACCCGAGAAGCCACCTCCCGACGAAAACCCGCCACCACCGCCCGAGACGACGGCGAAGCCGCCGAGCGTCGCCGTGCCCTTCGTCTTGAGGTCGATCGCCGCCTTCTGGTACCAGGCGGTGCGCGCGAGGCGCAGCTTCGCGAGCGGATAGCCGATCAGGTAGGTCGCGACCAGCACGAGCGTCGGTATGGGCCCGATGACGAACATCGGGAACATCGACCAGAAGGGGATCAGGAACACGTAGAGGAACCAGCCCATGCCGGGCGTCACGATGCCGATGAACGTGAAGAGGCCGATGATGCCGAAGATGAACAGGCCCACCAGGATCCGTTGCGGCCACGGCATCTCGGGTTGCGGAAAACCGCTGCGGCTGCGCACGCGCGAGCTCGCCGCCTGAGGCGCCGCGACCGCGACGCTCTTGCCCTCGAGCCGCGCGATGATTGCCGCGACGCCGGCCTGGACTCCCGCGTCGTAATCGGCGCGCTTGAAGGCCGGCGTCATCACGTCGCGAATGATCGTGGCGGCCATGGCGTCGGTCAGCGTCGGCTCGAGGCCCTAGCCAACCTCGATGCGCATGCGGCGGTCCTGGGGAACGATGACGACCAGGACGCCGTTGTTCTGGTCCTTCTGGCCGAGCTTCCAGCTCTTGAAGACCTCGGCGGCGTACTCCTCGATGCCCTCCGGCTCGATGGTCGGCATCGTCAGCACGACGATCTGGTTCGAGGTGGCCTGTTCGTGCGCCTTGAGCGCGGCGGTCAGCCGTGTGCGCGCGTCCGGCGATAGGATCTGCGCGTCGTCGACCACGCGGCCGGTGAGGTAGGGGACGTCGGCCGCGAACGCCGATACCGGAGAGAAAAGCGCGACCAGCAGGGCCACGAGCGCGCCGGTCATGCGCCGCTCTCCTGGATCGGCCGATTCGGCAGCTCGTTCGGCGCATCCGCATCGGCGTGGAAGCCCTTGGATACGAGCAAGCGCTCGACTTCGGTGATCCCGGCCTCGAGCGCGTGAAACGGGCGTGCGTCGCGCAGGTGAGGCGCCATCGCGTCGATCACCCCCAGCCAATCCGCCTGGTCCACCCGGCCGTGAAGGCCGGTGTCGGGCAGGATCTCGACGCGACGCTCGAACTGGCTGACCAGAATCAAAACGGCCCTGCGGCGGGTCGTGCGGAAGAGCTCGTGTCTCAGGAACAGCGACTCGGCGTGCTCCTTCACCGCCGCCTGCCGGCGCGTCTCGCGCAGGAACAATCGCGCGAAGGCCGGCACGAAGACCGCCAGCAGCGCGCCCGCCGCTGCCACGCCGAGGACGGCGACGACGTGGAGCAGCGCCGTCGCGGGCGTTGCCCACGGCGCGAGCCACATGTCGGCAACCACGACGCCGAGCCCAGCCAGCGAGGCGCCGAGCGCGAAGGCCTTCCAAGGCAGCTCGACGTAGCCGTCCGATCGTGGCACGACGGCGACGCACACTTGCACGCCGGTGCGCGCTTCGACGGCCGCGACGTGACGGTCGATCGTGTCGGATTCCGCCGGCGAGAGGCGCATCGAAGGCTTTCCCGGGCTGGTGGCAGCGCGCGAGCCCGCCCACTATGGTCGGGCCGCGCGCCTTCTCTACGGTAAACGGAGGACGGCGGGAGCCGGAAGGTTTAGAACACGCCTCGAAGACCGACGGTGCCGGCCGCTCGGGCGCCGAAGCCGATCGCGTTGTTCGTGTTGCCCGTCGCGTAGGCGTGGGGGCCCTCGCTGCCGCCCCACGCGAGCGAAAATTCCACCACGGCCTTGCCGCCGAGCCGCAACGTGAGGCCCACGCCGACGCTGTACTTCATGTGGTCGAAATCGAGCTCGCTGACGTCCTGTCCCACCTTTCCCCACTGCCCGAACACGGAGAAGCCGAACGGATCGATCAGCCGCCTCTCATAGCTCGCGCCGAACGCGACCACGTTGGGCGCCCTGAATCGGTAGCTCGTGTAGCTCCGCAGCCAGTTTTCGTTGTTGATGTCGCCGCCGCCCAGTGTGGGCTGGAGATAGAAGGGCACCGCGTTGTGCGCGCGCGGCTCGCTGATGACCAGGTTGGCCTCGACACCGAAGCGGCTCGAGCCGAGCAGGCTGCGCAAGTACGGGAACGTTCCCTGGGAGAAGGGCAGGTCTTCGATCCCGTAGTAGACCGCCATCCGCGCTTGCACTCGATCGAACGTGAACGCCCCGCCGTCCAGCGTCTCGTACGCCTCGTAGCTCACGCGGCCTTCGCCATACAGGCCGTAGAGTACGTCCGGGGACCGATAGGTCACGGCCAGCCCGGGGACCAGATGCGTCGTGCTCGCGCGGATGCCCGGCGCCGTCGCCTGGGAGAACCGGCTCTTGAACGCGGCGGACGGGTCCGACGCGGCGAAGAGCGCGTTGCCCTGCGCCGACACCGTGAGCCCGTACCCGACGGGGAAGTCCATCAGGATCGGCACCTCGGTCTCGGTCAGCTCGAACGACGAGCGGTCGTGGCGCGAGGTTTGGTTGCCCAGGCCGAAGAACGGCAGCTCGGGAAGGTCGAAATACCGGGCGGCGACCGTCAGCTGCGGCATCCGGAACGAGCCGACGTCGTGGACGCGGTACCAGTCGAATTGCATGTGGGCCACGCCGCCGGCCGCAAGGAAACCCTCCACGGAGCCGCGCGCCTCGATGCTGGTCGTGAGGCGCGTATGCGGCGTCTCGGTGATGTGCCACTCGTTGTTCAGCGCGAGGCCGAACGCGGCGCCGCCCTCGGGCACGATCAGACCGATCGTTGGGTGCAGCCCGCGACCGGTGGCGACGTCGACGATCACGTCTTGAACGGTCCCGAGCTGCCGCTCGAGCATCCCCTGGAAGCCGCCGTCCTTGTAATCCTCGTTCACGCGGCAGACGTCGAAGGACAGGTCGCGATACTCCGTCAGCAAATCGCGCAGCACCGGATTGCTGGTCTGCGGCACGGTCGGTTTGGAGCAGAGGGAGAGCCCGAGCGAGTCGAGCGGGGTTTCGCCGGTCACCTGCGCCTGACTCACGTACGGCGCGGCGAGGGCGATGAGCGCCCAGACAACGAAGGCGATCGCGAGCTGACGTTTGGTCCGCATTCTACGCATCGCGTTCCGCCAGCTCGGGATGCAGGGCCGCCAGCGCCGCGCGCATGTACTGCGCCACCTCCCGCTGCGTCGTGATGCCACGAGGATCGAGCGCGCGCGCGACCTTCGGCTCGCGGGACGCCAGGATCTGCTGTACCTCACGGACGTGCTCGATCAGCAACCCCGACGCCGGTCGGGTCGGCCCGAGGGGCGGGCGTGGCGGCGGATGAGCTCCGGACAGCGAGACCGGGATCACGCGGTGGTCCTCCGACTCGCTCTCGCTTCGGCGCGGCGGCTTTCCGAAATCGGGCCGCTCCATGCGGGGCGCCATGTCGATCAGGAGCTGCTGCAAGGTCGGCGCGCGCTGCTCGCGCTGATATGGCGCGTGCTCGTCGGGCGGGCCGATGAACTGTTGCGTGGCGGTGGCGGGAATCGACGCGTGCTCGAACAGCGCGTGCGAGACGCCCGGCGTCACGTAGGGCGACACGACGATCGCCCCCACGCGGACGCCGAGCCGGTCGAAGCTGAAGCCGGATACCGGCGATCGGAAGCTGTCGCCGTACGGCAACGTCGGCGGCGAGACGTGATCGAAGATCCCGCCGTGCTCGTCCCAGACGATCAGGAACAGGGTCGAACGCCACACGTCGTCGTTCGCGCGAATCGCGTCGTACACGTTTCGGATGAACTGATCCCCGGCGAGGACGAAGTTGTCGGGATGGTGGTCGGCGGCGAGGGTGCCGTCGTCCTGATCCACGTACGGCGGCTCGACGAACGCGTAGTCCGGCAGCGTGTTGTTCCGGCAGTCCCTCACGAAATCGCGAAAGAGCCCGAAGTAGGACGACGAGAGGAACGTCATGCCGATCGTTCCACTCTGCAAGTTGTAGTAGTAGATCTTCGCCGACCGGCCGCGATTGCGGAGGCGACCGTAGATGCCGTGCTCGAGCCGCTGGTTGATCACCGCGAACCACACCGGGCCGTTGTCGACCCGGCCGAAGGACGTTCCGAAGTGCGCGAAGGCGCGGTTAGGGTTCGTCGAGCCCGGCACCGCGGAGAACCAGTTGTCGCACACGAGGTAGCTCTTGGCCAGCGCGCGGAGGACCGGCAGTCGCTCGGGGCTGAAGCACTTCATGACGTTGGCCGGGGGGCCCCCGGCGCGTGCGTACGTCGCGGCGAATCCGCGCATGTCCGCCTGCAGCGGCCGCGGCACCGGCTGCCCCGGGTGCGAGAAGATCTGCTGGTGCACGCTCCAGAAATCATGGGGTGGATCGACCCGGAGCTGGCCCTGGTACGCCGCGTCGGCGGTCAGTGGGTGCGCGGTGCCCTTGTCATCGACGTTGGACCACTCGCCCTCTCGGACACCGCGCAGGCCGGGGATCTCGTCCATCATCAGCCCGAGCATGTGATCGAACGAGCGGTTCTCCATCATCAGCACCACGACGTGCTTGATGCCCGGATGCCCGCCGCCGTCGGCCGCACGTGCCGCGCGCGCCGGCCCGAGCATCGCCACCGAAGACGCGGCGGCGCCCCGAGCGACCATCGACAGCCACTCTCGTCGTCCCGTCTTTCCCATCGCCTAGATTGGCTCCTGTGAGCGCGAGGTAGATTCGAGGTTCGCCGCCGGCGGACCTGCAGGCGCAGGTGCGGCCGGCGACCGGCAACTAGCCGGACCGTTCTCTCGCGGCGTGGTCGTTCGCGATCGTCTGCAGGGAGTTCTGTTCGAGCATCAGCAGATGCTTGGCAACGACACGATATGTCCACTGACCGGGAGCCGTCTCGCCGTTGAACTGCTCGTCGCTGAGGCCGACCAGCGAGCCGATGAACCGCGCGCGCTCGCTGAGCCACTCCGCGACGAGGCGCTCCATCGGCGACGCGGTGATCCGGGATTCGTACCGCGCCTCCAGGACCTGGCCCGTGTGAATCTTCTCGTGGTCGATGTCGTTGGTCAGCAAGGTCCACACGTCCTTGCCCTGAGCACAGGTGTGCGACGAGGACATCGGCAACTCCCGATCGGTCGCGGCGAGCAAGGTGTCGATCGTCGTCATCGTCTGTTCGAGAAGCTCGCGAATCGCGCCGCGAACGGTTGCCGCCATGTCTTCCTCCGCAGGGCTCACGGGGTTTACCTCAGGACCGCCGGCCGTCGTGCACGGTGAGTGTCGGGCCTCCGAAGCATCTGGGCATCGTCGCCGGTCGGGCTAGCGGACGATCAGACCTTGAGGGTCCTTCCCCGCCCTGATCGAGCTCTCCAGCGCGAGCTTCCGCATGTCGACGACCGCGACCCGGTTCGCGCCCGTCACCGCGATGAATGCCGTGTGGCCGTCCTTGCTGAACCCGATGTTGGTGCCGCCGGGCCCGATGGCCAATCGCTTCACTTCCTTGTAGGTTCTCGCGTCGAACACCTGGGCGAAGGTGTCCTTGCCGTTGGTGACGATCGACAGTCGGCGGTCGGGCGTCCACGCGTTCGTGACCGGCGACTTCCCGGTCGGCTCCGTCGATAACACCGAGAGATCATCGGCGCCGAGTACCACGTTCGTGTTCGCATCGGCCGTCTGTACCCACACCTCCTTGCCGTCGGGAGACACCCGCAGCATGTGCGGCTTGCTGCGAGCGGGGAACGAGACGGTCTTGACGAGCGTCCGGCTGACCATGTCGATCTTCGAGACCGTATCGGCCTCGCGCTCGGGTGTATAGCCGAACCGACCGTCCGGCGACAGATGGAGATCTCAGGGAAAGGCGCCCGTCTTGAGCGTGGATTCGACCTGGCCGGCCTCCAGATCGAGGAACGCGATGAGGTTGTCGCCGGCCACGTTGATCGCGGCCTTCTTCTGGTCGGGCAGCACGACCAGGCTGTGCCCCGGGCCTTTACCAAGGCCGGCGATCGTTCGCGTGATGGCCACCTGTTTGGGATCGATGGCAATGGCCTGCACCTGATCGTTCGGGAAGTCGTACGTCCAGATCCGCCGGCCGTCCCAGTAGGTCTGCTCGTTGGAGAGCCACCGCACCGATGCACCCAGCGGCCGCGTCTCGCGGACTCGGCGGCTGCCGGCGTCGATGAGCGTCACGTCCCTCGAGCCGACGTTGAAGACGTAGACCGTTTCCTGGCTCTCCGAGGCGCCGGGCACTGGCGCGGATTCCGTGGCGGCCGCACCGTACGTCGAGCCGAGCACGCCGAGCGCCGCACTGCCGAGCCCCTTCAGGACCGTCCGGCGGTCGACGCGCGAGGGAAGGAACCAATCCGTACCCGAGACGAACACGCCGCTGGCCTCGCTCCGCGAGGCGCAGTCTTCGGGGCCTCAATGGGAAGGCGGCTTGGCTTCTTGCAGCGGGTTGACGGTGGTGTCCGACATCGTGCCGACTCCTCGGCGGACCCAGAGTACATCCATCCCGCCTTGACAGCACGTGAGGCTCGGCAGATGATCCGGTCCAGGTCCGACCCTCCCGCCATCACGGTGGAGGCAGCAGTGTCCGACGATTCTGCCCGCAGTCCTCCCGGCGTGACCCACGGCTGTGTTCGGTGCGTCAACGCTTCCGGAGAACGGAGGGCACCATGTCAACACAGGACAACGTTCGCATCGTCTACGACGCGCTCGAAGCCTGGAACAAGCACAATCCCGGACGATACGCGTCGCTCCTGGACGACAAGCATGTGATCCAAAGCGACACGATCCCGGCGCCGATGGCCGGTCCCGACGCCGCGCGGCAGTTCATGCACATCTACATCAGCGCCTTCCCCGATCTGCGCCTCGACAACGAGCAGGTCCTGGGGAGCGGCGATTTCGTCACCGCACGCTGGACCGCGACCGGAACGCATCGCGGCGACTTGATGGGCGTCGCGCCGACGAATCGGCGCGCGACCACCCACGGATGCACGGTCTACGAGATCAAGAACGGCAAGATCACGCACGAATGGGTCTACTGGGATTCGGGCCACCTGCTCCGCCAGCTCGGCATCTTGCCCCCGTGGTGAGGGGGTGAAGGTCGTCCGCTGAACGAGCCGAGGCGCTAGCGATCCCCGGTCGCGAGCCCCTGGGCGCCCGTGGCCGCTCCGTATCGCGCGATCCACGCGCGTCGAATCCGGCGGAGGAGCGCGGGATACAGGATGCGCCGAAACGGCTCGATCGCGGCCAGGTAGGGTCGCGTCAGCCAGGAGACCGGGAGCACGTAAATGGCCCAGTACAGACGGTAGCCGTTCGGCGTTCGGGCCAGGGCGGTACAGATCCAGCCGTGGACCGTCGCGTTCTCGATCTCGCTCAGCGATTCATCCGGAAACTGATAGAGCACGAGGAAGGACCCCACGGGCGTGCCGGGCGCGATTTCCGACTCGCGGCGATCGCGCTCGGACAGCCGCGCGAGCAAAGAGTCTCGAGGCTGCAGCGACCGCCGGTCCCAGCGGAAGGCGCGCCCGAGCGCGATCCGCACGCCGTAAAGCGCCGTCGCGACGAAGCTCGGCGCCGCGCTCGTCTCCAACGCGCGGACGTCGGCGACGCGCCGATCTTCACCGCCGCCGGGAAGGTCCACGATCGAGACGTCGTAGAGCGGCACGTCGCGCAGCAGATCGTGAGCGCGAAGATTCAGGCGCAGATATTCGTCCGGCGGCACCCGCATGCTCGCACAGTATCAGCCCGCGCGACGCCAGACGCGCCGCTGGAGTGTGAGCGTATCATCGTACAGCGCGATCACGACGCCGCGCGTGACCGTCCCGCAGGAGGGTTTATGGACGACAAAGAGGTGCTGGGCCGAATCAACGAGCTGGCACGCGAGGAGCACGAGCTGTTCGAGCGCGAATCTCACGGGAAGGTGACCGACGCCGACCGGCAGCGACTGCGCCGACTCGAGGTCACCCTGGACCAGTGCTGGGACTTGCTGCGCCAGAGACGCGCGCGCAGAGCCGCCGGCCTCGACCCGGACGGCGCGCACGTTCGAGACGAGAAGACCGTGGAGGGCTACACCGCCTGACTCCGAGGCGGCACTCGGCGGAATCCTCTCGGCGCCGCGGAACATCATCTCCAATACTGGAGAGTGACTCACGATGGAGACTCTATTCGTGGGCGCCGAGCTGGACGAGTCGGCCGTCCGGCCGGGCGGGATCGATCACGCGAACGCGGCGGATGATAGCGAGCCGCTGCTCGATGCGTACTCGCGGGCGGTCGTCTCGGTGGTGGAGCGCGTCGGCCCGGCGGTCGTCAGCATTGCCGCCGGCGCCGGGCCGCTGAAGCGCGGCGGCGCGGTCGGGGCCGGGTCTGGTGTGATCTTCACACCGGACGGGTACGTCCTGACCAATAGCCACGTGGTGCACGAGGCCACCAACCTCGGCGTCACGCTGACCGATGGGACGGCCCTGCGCGCGATGCTCGTCGGCGACGATCCCGTCACGGATCTAGCCGTCATTCGAGCCGAGGGATCCGGGTTGCCGATCGCCGAGCTGGGCGAATCGGCGTCGCTGCGAGCTGGACAGCTCGTCGTCGCCATCGGAAACCCGTTCAGTTTTCAGTCGACGGTTTCGGCGGGTGTGATCAGCGCGCTCGGTCGCTCGTTAAGAGGGGCGACCGGTCGGCTGATCGAGAACGTCATCCAGACCGACGTCGCGCTCAACCCCGGGAACTCCGGCGGGCCGCTGGTCGACACGAGGGCGCGCGTCATCGGGATCAATACGGCCATCATCGCGATGGCCCAGGGCATCAGCTTTGCCGTTCCCGTCGATACCGCGAAGCGAGTCGTCAGCGAGCTGCTCGCCCACGGCCGTGTGCGCCGGGTGTACCTCGGGATCGTGGGACAAACGCGTCCGATCGACCGCCTGACCGCCCGGCGTCACGCGTTGCCTCAGACCCGAGCGGTC
>Ga0075429_100001411_pt1 | contig 19674 bp, 18 predicted proteins | sample RhiMetdeltSRZDD3_FD_75295 | JGI IMG/M metagenome (GOLD analysis project Ga0075429, IMG submission 75295) | Populus rhizosphere microbial communities from Tennessee, USA - Rhizosphere MetaG P. deltoides SRZDD3 | ecosystem: Host-associated > Plants > Roots > Rhizosphere > Soil | place: USA... | reverse complement strand
TGTCGTCGCAGGGTCGCGACGTCCGCCTCGACCATCGTCTGCACCAGCTCCTCGAAGCCGAGCGTCGGCGTCCAGCCCAGCTGCCGCTGCGCTTTCGAGGCATCCCCGATCAGGTTGTGCAGCTCGGCCTTGCCGCGCTTCAGCGAGCTGTCCGTGACGACGTGCTCGCGCCAGTCGAGCCCCACGTGGCCGAACGCCGCCTCGACCAGCTCGCGGACGCTGTGCGCCTCTCCCGTCGCCACCACGTAGTCGTCCGGCACGTCCTGCTGCACCATCAGCCACATCGCGCGCACGTAGTCCGGTGCGTAGCCCCAGTCGCGCCGCGCGTCGAGGTCGCCCAGCGACAGCTCCTGCTGCAGGCCGAGGCTGATGCTCGCGGCCCCGTGGGTGATCTTGCGGGTGACGAACTCGAGCGGCCGCCGCGGCGACTCGTGGTTGTACAGGATGCCCGTGGAGGCGTGCAGGCCGTAGCGGCGCCGGTAGCTGCGCGTGATGAAGTGGCCGTAGGCCTTTGCGACGCCGTACGGGGTGAGCGGCGAGAGCGGAGTGTCGGAGCTCTGCGGTGACTCGGCCGGCTCGCCGAAGATCTCGCTCGACGATGCCTGGTAGAAGCGCGTCGCAGCGTCGACCTCGCGGATCGCCTCGAGGATCACGGTCACGCCGACGGCCGCGAACTCGGCGGTCAGCGCGGGCTGGTCCCAGGAAGCCGGGACGAACGAGACCGAGGCGAGGTTGTAGACCTCGCCGGGCGCGCAGGCCCGCAGGGCCCGCACCATCGAGTCCTGGTCGAGCACGTCCGCCTCGATCACCTGCACCTGGTCGCACACGGCGGCCAGGTTCGGATAGTCGGCCGCCGAGCCGGAGCGGACCGTCCCGAACACGTCGTAGCCCTGCTCCAGCAGCAGCTCCGCGAGATAGGAGCCGTCCTGTCCCCCGACCCCGGTTATCAATGCCCTGCGGTCGCCCACGCCCATACTCTAGGTACGGATCACGATCGGCGGCTGCGCAGGCGGCGCAGCATCCGATAGATGGCCACGATCAGCGCGCTCGCGACCCGGTTTGCCGCGACCGCGACGGGATGGCCGGCACCGTGCTCGCGGGCGTTCTGCGCGTGCTCGGCGAACTGGCTCTCGAACCCGGACATGCTGAGCGACCCCTCGGCCATCCGGAAGCCCGCCAGCGGCGCGTCGATCACCACCGGGGGGCGCAGCCGGCCCAGCCGCAGCCACAGGTCGTAGTCCATCGAGTACTTGAAGCGCTCGTCGAGCAGGCCCACCTGGTCGAACGCGCTGCGGCGGACGAACGTCGACGGGCACGCGACGAAGTTCTGCACCAGGTGCAGGCGGAAGCTGTAGCGGCGCATGAAGAACGACTTGTAGGCGGTCACCGCGTGCCGGATCTCCTGGCCGTCGCCGTCCAGGATCAGGCAGGTGCCGGTCGCCCAGAGCGCGTCGGGGTCGGCGGCAAAGGCCGCGCCCGCGCGCTCCAGCGCGCCGGGCAGGTAGACGTCGTCGGCGTTCAGCCAGCCGACGACCTCTCCCTGCGCCATCCGGAAGCCCTTGTTGACCGCGTCCGAGAGCCCGCGGTCGGGCTCCGAGATGTACCGCACGCCGGGTGCCGACTCGAGGATCTCGAGCGTGCCGTCCGTGGACCCGCCGTCGATCACGAGGTGCTCGACCTGCCCCGGGTAGTCCTGCTCGCGCACGCTCGCCAGCGCCAGCGGCAGCGTCGCGGCGCCGTTCAGGCAAGGCGTGACGATCGTGATGGTGGGTGCCGCGCTCTTTTCCATTCGGTCTAAGGGCCGGCGGCCGGCACGCGGGCGCGGGTGACCCAGTCGCGGAAGCCCTCGATGTCGCTGACTTCCGGCAGCGGCCGCAGGCCCGGCCACAGGTGCTGCACCGGCTCGGAGCGGCTGATGCGCACGTTGCGCAGCACGCGCTTCGGGCTCAGGTGCGGCGCCAGCCCCCGCAGGAACAGCAGCCAGTCCCTGGCCGGCAGCGCGCGCAGGCGGCGCAGGAACGTGCGGCGCGGCAGCGAGCCCACCCGCCACTGCAGGTACCAGGCGTAGATCTGGTTGAACAGGTACTGCCCGCGGTCGATCTCGATCCCCGCGAGCTCGGGCCCGTAGTCCTCCTTCAGCTCCAGCAGGCAGACGTAGGTCCCGTTGATCACGGCGTGCCCGGGCAGCTGGCCGGGGAAGTCGAGGGAGATGCCGAGGTACTGCTCGCCCTCGGCGCGGTCGTCTCCGTGCACCGTGTGCCCGTACGACTTGGGAGAGATCCCGATCACGATCAGCTTGTCGGGCGAGTAGACCCACGAGTCCGCGACGAGCATCAGGGCGTTGAGCGCGTAGAAGTCCGGGTACGGCGGCCGCAGGAATCCCTTGCGCATCCGCCCGATCGCGCGGCGCGAGACGATCGTGGTCTGGAGGTTCAGGTGGATGCGGTAGTGGAAGCGGAAGAAGTCGCGCGCGATCTCGCGGCGCAGGTCCGCGGGCAGCGGGCCCTCGGCGGGCAGGCCGGAGCCCCACTCGTAGAAGGGATCCGAGTAATGGCTGTGCGGGTGGCCGGCGAGCGCCCCGGGGAAGGCGTACGCATAGCCGTTGTACGTGATGCAGTCCGGCCGGTCGTACTTCTCGATCAGCTCGTCGATGCGCTCGCAGTAGCCAGGCAGCAGGCAGTCGTCGTCGCCGATCAGCAGCAGGTAGTCGCCGCTCGTCGCGTTCACGCCGTTGATCCAGTTGTCGGTCACCTCGACCGGCTCGTCGAGCCGCAGGACCTTCAGGCGCGGATCGCCCGCGAACGACTCGAGGATCTCCGGAGTGCGGTCGTCGGACGCGTTGTCGGACACGACCAGCTCCATGTCGGAGTAGTCCTGGTCGAGGATCGACCGCAGGCAGCCTTCGAGCAGCTCCCCGCCGTTGCGGGTCGGAAGGACGATGGACAGCTTCATGCCGGCTTGCGCAGCACGGCCGTGTACGTGCTGCCCCGCAGCGGGCGCCGCTCCACGGGCGCAAGCAGCGCGGCCGCCACCCGGCCGGCCTGCAGCGCGGCCAGCTTCGCCGCCGTGTGCGCGGTCGGCCGGACGAGCGCGTGCTGCCATCCGAACACGTTCCAGTGCCGCCCGCCGGGGTCGTTGCCGGTCACCTCGGCGGTCTCGAGCCCCGCGCGCGCGGCCTGGGCCTCGAGCTCGCGGGCCGGGATCAGGTACAGGTGCCGGGGGGCGTCGACGTGGGGCCAGCGCCGCCCGAGCAGGCGGAATTGAAATGCCTCGGGGTTGGGCATCGCGCAGACCAGTATGCCGCCCGGCGCAAGGTTCGCCGCCGCTCGCCGGACCACGTCCCAGGGATCCGGCAGGTGCTCCAGCACGTGCCACAGCGTGATCGCATCGCTCGGCGGCAGCTCGTCCAGCACGGCTCCGGGGGTGTCGCTGCGGATCGCCTCGACGCCCAGCTCGGAGCGCATGTACTCGCAGCAGCGCGCATCCATCTCGATGCCCGTGTAGTCGTATCCGGCCTCGCTCGCGAGGCGCGCGAACACCCCGTACCCCGCGCCGATCTCGACCACGCGGCCGGCCGGCACGCGGGGCCGCAGGAATTCGAGCCGGTAGGACTCGCCGCGGGCGACCGCGTCCAGCTCCTCCCGGCTCGGCAGCACGAAGTACTCGCCGCCGTAGTAGGGCCCGAGGTCGGCGGGGACGTTCACGAGGTGGAAAGACCCGCACGCGGTGCAGCGCGCGTACTCGAACCGCTCGTCGCCGACACCCCGGTTGCGGTCGCGGGCCACGAACGCGGTCTCCGCGCGACCCCCGCACAGCGGGCAGCGCCGCTCGCTCATCCGGCGCTCCCGGCTGCCGCGGGGCCAATGGATAACCTGAGCCGGTGCCGGTGAGCCCCGCAACCGGCCTGCCGGATCTCGAGGCGATGGTGGCCGAGATGGAGCAGGCGCCCGAGATCGTGCGCCCGTCGGCGTACTGGGAGTTCCTCAACGGCCTCAACCTGGCGCAGCTCGGCGACTCCGGGTTCGAGCGGTTCAAGCGCACGGTCAACCAGAACTACTTCAACTGGCCCACGCGCCACCTGCGCGACGAGCAGTTCCGCGCGGTCGCGCGGCACTGGCTGCGGCGCCCGGCCCCGCGGATCTTCTCCGCGCGGCTGGCGGACGCCGGCGCGATCGAGGTCGGCGGAGACCGCGAGGAGATGCTGCAGTCGCGCTCCAGCCGCCTCGCTTACGCGGTGTACGTGGCGCTGTTCTGGGAGCGGGTCCGGGCGGTCGACCGGCTGCGCCTGCTCGACGCCCTCGAGGAGCCGGAGCTGGGGGCGCCCGTGTCGGTGCTGTACCGCGGCCGGCGGATCAGCCAGGACCTGTGCAACTCGGTGCTCGAGTTCTACAGCGTGGCCGACGCGCTGCCGTCCGGCGCGCTGGACGGCAGCCGCATCCTCGAGCTGGGCCCCGGGTACGGCCGCGTCGCGTGGGTGTACCTGACGGCGGTGCCGGGCTGTCGCTATGTCCTGTGCGACATCCCGCCGGCGCTGGCGGTGGCGCAGGAATACCTCACCCGCCTGTTCCCGGACCGGCGAGCGTTCCGCTTTCGCCACTTCGACAGCCACGCGGAGGTGGCGGCGGAGCTCGACGACGCCGAGCTTGCCTTCCTGACCCCGAACCAGCTCGACCTGATCGACCCGGCGGGCGCGACCCTGTTCTTGAACATCAGCTCGCTGCACGAGATGCGCCCCGACCAGATCGCGCACTACATCGGCCAGGTCGGCAGGCACACCGCACCGGGCGGCTGGTTCTACTCCAAGCAGTGGATCCGCTCGCTGAACCCCCACGACAACCTCGTGATCGAGCGCGACGACTATCCGATCCCGCCGGAGTGGGAGACGGTCTACGACCGGCGTCACCCGGTCCAGCGGCAGTTCTTCGAAGCGCTCTACCGGCTGCCGCGCTAGCTCACCCATCGCGCTCCCGTCCCGGCGCCAGCGCGCCGCGCAGCTCGGGCGGGATCTGGCGCAGCGCCGTCAGCACCGCGAAGTAGATCGCGGTCGCGAGCCCCACCGTGATCACCTCGTGCACGTCCGGGATCAACAGCTCGACGGACGCCGCGAGCGCGGCCGCCGCGCCCACGGGCAGGAAGACGCGCAGCGACAACGGCACGTGCGCGACCGAGCGGCGCTTCACGAACGCGAGTACGGCGGCCGCGAACCCCGCCTCCGCGACGACCGTCGCGATCGCGGCGCCCTCCGCTCCTTCCGAGGGAGCGATCGCGAGCGTCAGGATCACGCCGAACGTGAGCGGGACCACGCTGCTCGCGAGGATCGCCGTGTGCCGGCGCAGCGACAGCAGCAGGAAGCCGCACGTGACGGTCACGAAGGTGCACATGACCGCCAGCGACTGGATCCGCAGCACGTCGACCGACGCCTCGAAGTCCTCTCCGCCGATCACCTGGATCATGAAGTCCGCTCCCAGCGCCACGCAGAGGGTCAGCCACACGCCCACGATCAGCATCGCGTCGAACGTGCGCTGTCCGGCATAGAGCAGCCGGTCGGCGTCGTCGCGGGCCGCGCGCGACATGACGGGAAACGTCGCGCTGACCAGCAGCGCCGGGATCGCGACCAGCACTTCGATCACGCGGTACGAGGTGGCGAAGTAGCCGGTCTGGGTCTCGGTCGAGACCAGCGACATCAGCACGATCACGATGCGGAAGTACAGCGCCGCGATCGCGATCGCGATCGCGTAGGGGAGGGTCTCTCGCACCAGCGTCCACCAGGCGCCGGGCTGGAACGCCGGCCGCAGCGAGATCGCCTTGCGCACCAGCACGGCGGCGATCGCCAGCGCCACGATCCCCGCCGGGATCTGCGTGGCGATGAAGGGCACGATCCCGGCGCCCGCGATCACCAGCGCCACGATCAGGACGGCGGCGATCGCCTGGCGCAGGACCTCCGCCACCGTGATCCAGCCGAAGCGCAGGTCGGCCTGGAGGGGGATCGTCAGCAGGTTGAACAGCACCAGGAGGAGCAACCCGACGCCGGCCACGACCGTCCCGGCGATCAGCTCTCCGTCGTACCCCGCGACCAGCCCGAAGACGACGGCCAGCGCCACACCCGCGAAGGTGAGGACGATGCGCAGGCCGAGCAGCTCCTGCATCAGCCGCCGGCGGTGAGCGGGATCGAAGACGGTGTACTCGCGCAGGCCGACCGCGGCGAGCCCGCCCTCGGTCAGGCCCTGGACCATCGCGATCAGCGAGATCACGAGCGTGTAGCGCCCGAAGTCGACCACGCCGAGGTGGCGGATCAGCAGTGGCGCGACGGCGAGGGCGAGCGCCATCCCGCCGGCGTAGCCGGCGAGCCGCAGGACTCCACCCCGGATCGCCGCCCCGCCGGCCTCGGGCGAGTCGAGGACGTCTACTGCTGCGCCTTCCACCATTCCACCGTGCGCGCGATGCCCTCCGCGAGCGGGATGCCGGGCCGCCACCCGACTTCGTCGCGGAGGCGGCGCACGTCCGCCTCGAGCAGCGGCGGGTCGCCCGGCCGCTGCGGCAGCGCGCCCCACTGCACCAGGTCGGGGCGGCCGGCCGCGTCTGCCACGGCGCTCACCACGTCGCGCACGGGCACGGCCTCGCCGGAGCCGATGTTCACCGCGCCCTGCACGTCGGAGCCGAGCAGCGCGGCAAACGCCCCCGCCACGTCGCGCGCGTGCAGGAAGTCGCGGCGCTGCGAGCCCTCCGAGGTCGGAGCGGGCTCGCCGCGCACCAGCGCCCGCGCCAGCGAGGACACGAGGCGGTCGGGATGCTCGTGCGGGCCGTAGACGAAGAAGATGCGTCCCCAGGCGAAGCCCACGTCGCGGCGCGCGGCGAAGCCCTCGGCGACCTCGCGCAGCGCGTTCTTGCACTTCCCGTAGTAGGTGGCGGGCGCGAGCGGGGTGGAGGCCTCCGACAGCACGCCGTCCGCCCACTCGTACTCCGCGCAGCTCCCCGCGAAGGTCGCGCGCCGCCCGCCGGCTTCGGCAAACGAAGAGAGCAGTGCGAGGCTGGCCGCGACCCACGCGGCGTTTTCCTCCGCGTCCCAGAACTTCCCCGGCACGGCATACCACGCCAGGTGCAGCAGGTGCGTGGGCCGCAAGCTCTCCACCAGCGCCGCGGCGGCCGCGCGGTCGAGCAGGTCGCACCGGTGCCAGGTGACGCCGCCCCGCTCGTCGCCCGGCGCCGAGGACCACGTGGCGTGCACCTCGTCGCCGCGCGCCGCCAGCAGCGGCAGGGCCTGACGGCCCACGAACCCCGTCCCGCCGGTGACGAGCACCCGGGTCACGGCCGGAAGTCTGGGTACTGCCTGTCCCTGTCGGAGACGATCGGGTCGGCCAGCGGCCACTCGATCCCGAACGCCGGGTCGTCCCAGCGCACGCCGCGCGCCTGTTCCGGGACGTAGTGATGGGACATCTGGTAGTGCACCTCCGAAGCGTCCACGAGTGTCTGGAAGCCGTGCGCGAGCCCGACCGGCGCGTACAGCATGCGCGCATTGTCGGCTGTCAACTCGGCGCCGAACCACCGGCAGTACGTCTCGGACTCCGGCCGCAGGTCCACCAGCACGTCGTAGATCGCACCCCGTGTGCACCGCATCAGCTTGGGCTCGCCGTCGGGCTCGGCCTGGTAGTGCATCCCGCGCAGCGTCCCGGCGCGCGCGTTGAAGGAGGTGTTGCACTGCACGACGGCGGGGTCGAGCCCGTGGCGTGCGAACTCCTCCGCGTCATAGGTGCGCGCGAAATGGCCGCGCTCGTCCTCCAGCAGGTCCAGCTCGATCACGACGGCGCCCGCGAGCGGGGTCGGGACGAACCTCACGCGTGCAGCTCGAGCGCCGGCGAGCGCACCAGGAACCTGCCGCCCCAATCGGAGATGTGGCTGAGCTGGTCCATGATCTCCTCACGCAGGTTCCACGGCAGGATGAACACGACGTCCGGCCGCGTGCGGTCGATCTCCTCCGGCGCCCGGATCGGGATGTGCGTGCCGGGGAGGAAGTGCCCTTGCTTGTGAGGGCTGCGGTCGACCGTGTAGTCGATGAAGTCGGTGCCGATGCCGCAGTAGTTCAGCAGCGTGTTGCCCTTGGCCGGCGCTCCGTAACCGACGATCGATGCGCCGTCGCCCTTGAGGGCGATCAGGGACGACAGGATCTCGCGCTTCTCGCTCTTCACCAACTCCGAGAACTCGGTGTAGGTCTCGAGGTTGCGGTAGCCGGCGTCCTCCTCGCGGCGCTCCAGCTCGGCGACGGACCCGCGCGGCTCCTGCGCGCCCTCGTGGCACGCGTAGATGCGCAGCGAGCCGCCGTGGGTGGGGAGCTCGTCGACGTCGAACAGCTCCAGGCCGTGCGCCGCGAACACCTGCTTCACGGTCAGGAAGGAGAAGTAGGAGAAGTGCTCGTGGTAGATGGTGTCGAACTGGCGGTCCTCGACGAGCCGCATCAGGTGCGGGAACTCCATCGTGATCACGCCGTTGTCCGCCAGCAGGGTCTTCATGCCGGCCACGAAATCGTTCAGGTCCGGCACGTGGGCGAGCACGTTGTTGCCGATCAGGAGGTCCGCGCGCAGCTCCCCTGCCAGCGTGCCCGCCGTCTCGCGGCCGAAGAAGCTCACCACCGTGCGGATGCCGCGCTCCTCCTCGGCGACCCGGGCGACGTTTGCGGCCGGCTCGACGCCGAGCACGGGCACGCCCTGAGCCTTGAAGTACTGGAGCAGGTAGCCGTCGTTGGAGGCCAGCTCGACCACTTGGGACCCGGCGCCGAGCCCGAAGCGCCCGATCGCCGTCTCGGCGTAGTTGCGGCAGTGCTCGAGCCAGCTCGTGGAGAAGGACGAGAAGTACGCGTAGTCCGAGAAGATCGCGTCCGGTGTCTCGAACTCCTCGAGCTGCACCAGGAAGCAGCGCTCGCAGACCAGGGCGTGCAGCGGGAAGAACGGTTCCATCGCGTTGACCTGGTCGGCGGTCAGGTAGCGGTTCGCGAGCGGCGACATGCCGAGGTCCGCGAAGGAATGGACCAGCGGGGCGCCGCAAAAGCGGCACTGGCTCTCGCGAGGCACGGGCCGAGAGAATAGCTGTCGCCTCTCGTGTACCTTGACGCGTCATGCGCGTGCTGATCACGGGCGCGGGCGGCTTTGCAGGCCGCCATCTGTGCGCCCTGTTCGCCTCCGACGGCATCGGCGTGACCGGCCTCGGCAGGCGCGATCTTCCCCCGGCCGACCTCCCGCCCGGGCTGGAGCGCTACCTGTGCTGCGACCTCGAGGACCAGCGCCAGGCGGCCGCGGCGATCTCTGCGGCACGGCCCGACCTGGTCTTCCACCTCGCGGGCCAGGCCTCGGTGGGCAATTCCTGGAAGGACCCGGCCGGCACGATCCGCGGCAACCTGGGCACGACCATCCACCTGCTCGAGGCGCTGCGCCGTCACGCGCCCGGGGCACGCGTGATGATCGCCTGCTCGGGCGAGGAGTACGGCTCTCACGTGGACCTGCCCGTGACGGAGGAGCACCCGCTGCGCCCGCGCAATCCCTACGCGGTCAGCAAGGCCGCGGCCGATCACGCCGCGGCGCTGTACGACGAGGCGCACGGCATGCACGTCGTGCGGATGCGCGCCTTCAACCACGCCGGGCCGGGGCAGTCGGACTCGCACGTCGTCTCGTGGCTCGCGCGGCAGATCGTCGAGGGCGAGCTGGGCGCCGAGGACGGTGCTCCCGTCGAGATCGTCACGGGCGGCCTCGACGTGAGCCGCGACTTCACCGACGTGCGCGACGTGGTGCGCGCATACCGCGCGGGGTTGGAGCACGCGCCTCCGGGCGCCTACAACGTGTGCAGCGACCGCTCCACGACGATCCGCTCGATCGTGCTCGGCCTGTCCGAGCACGCGGAGGTCGAGGTGGTCACGCGCACGGACCCGGCGCAGCTGCGCGAGCGCGAGATGCACGAGATCCGCGGCTCGCACGCCAAGCTGACGCGCGCGGTGGGCTGGTCGCCCGAGATCCCGTTGTCACGCACGCTCGCGGACACGCTGGCGTGGTGGCGCGAGCGCCTCGGCGCCGCGGTGGGCTACTCGGCCGCTCCACGAACTTTGGCCCGTCCGTGACACCCCTCGTTACGCAGGGGCCAAAGTTCGGCGCGGCGCCGCGCCGCTCCACTGCCCCGCGCGCGAATTCGCGTGGTCCTCACCTACGCGGGGCGGCCGCGCCCGCGAAGCTCTCGACCTGCTGCAGGACGAGCGTACGTGGGTCTTCTCCGGCGATGTGGCCGGCGTGCCAGGCGGCGATGCTGGCGAGCGCCTGGTCGAGGTCCCAGCGCGGCGCCCAGCCGAGCTGGGTGCGCGCCTTGGTGGAGTCGAGCCGCAGGTAGTGCGCCTCGTGCGGGTGCTCCCCCTCGTCCTGGCGCCAGTCGATCCCGCCCTCCCACAGCTCCGACAGGCGGTCGGCGACGTGCCGTACCGACACCTCGTCGCGCTCGTCGGGGCCGAAGTTCCACGCCTGCGCGAGCGCGGGTGACTCCCACATCGCCTCCGCCAGCCGCAGGTAGCCGCTGAGCGGGTTGAGCACGTGCTGCCAGGGCCGGATCGCGTCGGGGTTGCGGATCGGAACCGGCCGGCCCGCCAGCGCGCCGCGGACCATGTCGGGCACGAGGCGGTCCGCGCCCCAGTCGCCGCCGCCGATCACGTTGCCGGCCCGCGCGCTGGCGACCGCGGTCGGCGACCCGGTGGCGAAGAACGAGTTGCGATACGCGGCGGTGAGGAGCTCGGAGCAGGCCTTGCTGTTGCTGTACGGGTCGTGCCCGCCCTTCGGCTCGTCCTCGCGGAACGGCTCGTCGCGCTCGAGGTTCTCGTACACCTTGTCCGTGGTCACGTTGATCACGACGCGCGGCGGCTCGCCGGCGCGGCGGGCGGCCTCGAGCACGTTCACGCTGCCGAGCACGTTGGTCTCGTACGTCTCCACCGGGTCGGCGTAGGAGCGGCGCACGAGCGACTGGGCCGCCATGTGGATCACGACCTCGGGACGGTGCTCCGACATCGCCTGCTCGAGCGCCGCGAGGTCGCGCACGTCCGCGTGGAGCGAGGCGGTCACCTCGGCGACGCGCGCCAGCTCGAACAGCGACGGCTCGCTGGGCGGCGCCAGGGAGTAGCCCGTCACCTCGGCGCCGAGCCGCTCGAGCCACAGTGCGAGCCAGGATCCCTTGAAGCCCGTGTGCCCGGTGAGCAGGACCCGGCGGCCGCGCCAGAACTCCGGGCTCACTCCCATTTCTTCCAGGGCGCGGCGCCCGACTCCCACAGCTCCTCGAGGTAGCGCTTGTCGCGCAGCGTGTCCATCGGGTGCCAGAAGCCGTCGTAGCGGTAGGGCGCGAGCTGGCCCTCCGCGGCGAGCCGCTCCATCGGCTCGCGCTCCCAGATCGTCGCGTCGCCGTCGATGTAGCGCCCCACCTCGGGCGACAGGACGAAGAAGCCGCCGTTGATCCAGCCGCCGTCGCCGTGCGGCTTCTCCTCGAAGCCGCGCACCCGCCCGTCGTCCATCTGCAGCGCGCCGAAGCGCCCGGGCGGCTGCACCGCGGTGACGGTCGCGAGGGTCTCCTGCCCGCGATGGAACTCGATCAGCTCGCCGATGTCGATCGCCGACAAGCCGTCGCCGTAGGTGAAGCAGAACTCCTCGTCGCCGACGTGGTGCAGGACGCGGCGCAGGCGCCCGCCGGTCTGGGTCTCCTCACCGGTGTCGACGAGGGTCACCCGCCACGGCTCGGCGCTCGACTGCAGCACCTCCATGCTGCGGCCGGCGACGTCGAACGTGACGTCGCACGTGTGCAGGTAGTAGTTCGCGAAGTACTCCTTGATCTGGTACCCGCGGTAGCCCAGGCACACGATGAACTCGTTCACGCCGTGGGCCGAGTACATCTTCATGATGTGCCAGAGGATCGGCTTGGACCCGATCTCGATCATCGGCTTGGGGCGCGTATCGCTCTCCTCGCTGATGCGCGTGCCGGCTCCGCCGGCGAGGATCACTGCTTTCACGCGGCGACACGATAACGGTGGCTCCGCGGCGAATAAGCTGCCCGCCCGATGGGACCGCCCCAGCAGCCTCGAACGGACAGGCCAACCGCGCCGCCCGACCGCACGCTCGATCAGGTCCTCGAGCGCCTCGGCCTCTCCGATGCCTCGCGCGCGGACCAGCGGCAGGCGGTGGGGGAGCTGGCCTACGGGGGGCGGCTGCCGCTGGCCTGGCTGAGGGTCCTGCGGCAGGCGGACTTCCTGCCCTACGACGAGCACCGCCCCGATGACTGACACCCGGCCGCTGCGACCGGTCAACGAGCTGCCCTTCGGCCCGGTCGACGGGCCGGGCGAGTTCACGTTCGCAGTCGCCGGTGACGGGCGGCCGACCGTGTCCGGGATGCCCTTCCCGCAGGTGACGGCGGACATCATGCGGGAGGTCGGGCTGCTGCGCCCGGCGTTCACGCTCTACACGGGCGACGCGATCTTCGGCTACCACGCTTCGCGCCAGCAGATGCTGAACGAGCTGGACCGGTTCAGGTCGCTCGCGAACACCAGCCGCGTGCCGCTCTTCAACGTGCCCGGCAACCACGAGGCCCAGTCGAGCGCGGCCGCGATGGAGGTGCTCGCGGAGTGGGGGCACGATCTGTACGGCTCGTTCGACTTCCACGGCTGGCACTTCGTCGGGCTCAACACGGACGAGCCCAACCGCGAGGGCCGCGTGACGGGCGACCAGCTGGCGTGGCTGGAGCAGGACCTGCTCGCGGCGACCGGAGCGCAGGGCACGTTCGTGTTCATGCACCGGCCCCTCTTCTCCTGGTTCCAGGGCGACTTCAACCCCGACGACGCGCAGCTGCTGATGAAGCTGTTCGCCGCTCACGGCGTCAAGGCGGTGTTCGCGGCGCACGACCACTTCTATTACGAGGAGGAGCACGACGGCGTCCGCTACATCACGGTCGGCGGCGCGGGCGGGCCGTTCTACACGCAGCCGCCGGCGGGAGGCTTCTCCCATTACATGCTCGTGTCGTGCGGGCCGGGCGGCGCCGAGCTGAGCGTCGTGCAGCCCAACCGCCTGGAGGTCGCCGTGCTGGCGGGCGACGACGGCCTCGAGCCCGTCACCACCGCGCGGCTCGCCAACATCACCGACCGCGACGTGCTGGCACGCGGCCTGCGGCTGCGGGTTCCGCGGCTCGCGGATCCGTCGCTGTACCGGGTGTCGGCGAAGTCACGGGACTTCGCGCTCGTGGAGACGGCGCTCGATGCAGCGATCACGGACGACGAGGACCTCGGCGACGGCAGCGTCGCGCTCACCGTGCGCGTGCCGCTGCCCACCGGCTGCGCCGTGTGGGTGACGGTCGAGGCGCACGAGCCTGACTAGTCGTCAGCCCGGCAGCGCGCCGATCGCGCGCAGCGCTTTGCCGAACGCGTCCGCAGCCGCCGGGTAGCTGTAGTCGGACACCTGTGCGCGGCCGAGCCTCCCGATCCGCTCGTGCAGCGCGGCGTCGCTGAGCAGCATCTGGATGGTGCGGGCGAGGTCCTGGTCGTCACCCGCGCGCACGACCAGGCCGGATGCGCCGTGCAGGACCATGCCGCCCGCGACGGCGCCGACCGCCGCCGAGGCGATCACGGGCGTGCCGGCGTGCATCGCCTCGTTGCACACCAGCCCCCACGGCTCGAGGAAGCGCCGGGTCGCAAGGGACGGCACGACGACCGCGTCGGCGGCCGAATACGCCACCGGGAGCCGCGCGCGCGGCACCTGCCCGAGAAACCGAACGGTGCCGGTGTCCTCGCCTCGCAACGGCCCGTCGCCGGCGAGCACCAGGGTGGCTCCCGCCAGGTCGAGCCGCCGCCAGGCGCGCAGCAGCACCTCGACGCCCTTCTCGGGCACGAGGCGCCCGACGTACAGCACGAGTGGCCCGGCGGGCGGCAGCCCCGCCTCGCTGCGCCAGGCGGCCGTCTCGGCCGCGCTCACCCCGCGCCCGAACAGGTCGGCCTCCACTGCCTGGGGCGCGACCAGGGTCGTGCGGTCGGCGGGGCGGTAGCGGCGCAGGTAGCGGGAGACGTGCGGCCCGTAGGTGAGCACGGCGTCCGCCTGCTTGTAGACACGCCGCATGAAGGGCAGGGAGGCCAAGTGCGCGAGCGTCAGCGGGTGGCGCCACAGGGACGCCCACAGCACGAACGGCCGGCCGGCCTGGCGCGCGCCGTACCAGGCGGCGGGCACGGCCACCCGCCCGGTGAGCGCCACGATCACCGCCTCGCTCTCGCGCGCGACCTCGCCCGCGTCGCCCTGCCGCGCCAGGCGGTGGGCGGGAAACGGAGCCTCGGCGAGCTGGCGGTCGAGGTCGCGGTCGGCCGCCGCCACGTATCCGCCCTCCCCTCCGAAGCAGTGCACCTCGACGCCGTAGCGCTCGTGCAGGAGGGCGTACAGCGGCACGCGGTACGGCGGCAGGTAGTTGGTGATCAGGGAGATGGGAGGCATAGGCTGCGCGGCGGCGAGCGACCGTGAACGTACTGATCCTGCACAACCGATACCGCGAGCCGGGGGGTGAGGAGCGCTCGGTGCGCGAGATCGCGCGCCTGCTGCGCAGCCGGGGCCACGCCGTCCACGTGCTGGAGCGGACCAGCGCGAAGGCCGGGCGCAGCCGTGCGGGGCTCGCGCTGGTGGCCGGCGGCCACGACCCCGCGGCGGTGGAGCGCGCGGTGCGCGAGCACCGGGCCGACGTCGTGCACGCCCACAACATCCATCCGCTGTTCGGCGCGCGCGCCCTCGCGGCCGCGCGCCGCGCGGGAGCGCGCGTCGTGATGCACCTGCACAACTACCGGCTCGTGTGCGCGATTGCGATCGACTACCGCGACGGCGCCGTCTGCACGCGCTGTCACGGGCGCGACACGCTGCCCGGCGTGCGGCTGCGGTGCCGCGGCAACCTGCCCGAGGCGGTCGCCTACGGCGCCGGCCTCGCGCGCCAGCAGAAGCGGATCGTGCGCGCGGTCGACTGCTTCATCGCCCCCAGCGCCTTCACCGCCCGCCGCATTGCCGACCAGGCGCGGGTCGCCGGCCGCGTGGCGGTGATACACAACTTCGTCGGCTCGGAGGAGTTCGCCGAGGCGCCGCCCGCCGGCCGCGGCGGTCACGCGCTGTTCGCCGGGCGGCTCGTCGAGGAGAAGGGCGCCGACACTGCGATCCTGGCGGCGGCGCGCGCCGGCGTGCCGCTGGCGGTCGCGGGCACCGGCCCGGACGCGCCCCGCCTCGAGCAGCTGGCGCGCGAGCACGACGCGCCGGTCACTTTCCTCGGCCGCATCCCGCCGGAGCAGATGGGCGCGCTGCGCGCGCACGCCGCGTTCCTGGTCGTGCCGTCGCGCTGGGACGAGCCCTGCCCGTACACGGTGATCGAGGCGCTTGCGGGCGGGCTGCCGGTGCTCGCGTCGCAGCGCGGCGGGCTGCCCGAGCTGGTCGGCGAGGAGGACGTGCTCCCCGACCGCGACGTGGAGCAGTGGGCCGCGGCGATGCGCATGCTGTGGGACGACGATGCCGAGCGCAGCCGCCGCGCCGACCGCGCCCTGGCGCGCGCCCGTGACCTGTTCGGCGAGGAGCGCTTCTACAGTGCGCTGATGGACGTGTACGAGGGCGGCCGCTAGTGCCAGAGGCCCCCGCACCGGCGCAGATCGGCCGGCGCGAGCTGCTCGGCGTGCCGATGGCGCTCACCACCTACGCCGAGGCGATGGACGTGATGGACGGCATGATCGCCCGCGGGACCCGCGGTTACGTGAACGCCACGCCCGTGCACGGCGTGATGGTCGCGCAGCGCGATGCCGACCTGAGACGTGCACAGCACGGCGAGAACGTGCTCAACGTGCCCGACGGGAAGCCGCTCGTGTGGGCGCTCAACCTGCTCGGCGAGGAGCTGCCGGACCGCGTGTACGGGCCCGAGCTGACCGACCGCTACTGCGGCCGGTCGGCGGAGCGCGGCTATCGCGTGTGGCTGTACGGAGGCCACGATCCCGAGGCGCTGGACCAGCTCACGCGCGCGCTGCGGGCGCGCCACCCCGGCATCGACATCGTCGGCGGCTGGTCGCCGCCGCACCGCCCGCTGACCGAGGCCGAGGAGCGCGAGGTCGCGGAGCGCATCAACCGCGATCGCCCCGACGTCGTGTGGGTGGGCATCGGCGTGCCGAAGCAGGAGAAGTGGATGGCCCGGATGCGCCCGCTGCTCGACGCGCCGGTGCTGGTGGGCGTCGGCGCGGCGTTCGACTTTCTCGCGGGGCGGAAGAAGCAGGCGCCGCGCTGGATGCAGCGCCGCGGCCTGGAGTGGCTGTTCCGCCTCTCGCAGGAGCCGCGCCGGCTGCTCGTGCGCTACCTGCGCTACAACCCGGCGTTCGTGGCCGGCTTCGTGCGCCAGTACCTGCGCGAGCGGCGCGCCCGCGGCTCGTAGCCCGCGTCGAGGGCGCGGCTCCTCCCCAGCGGGGCGAGCGTCCCGAATATGTGGGCGGCGGTCTCGCTGCGCATGAACTCGATGATCCCGTGGGTGTGCCGGAAGGGATCGGCGAGCGCGCTGCCGTCGGCGGTGATCGCGGCCACGATGCGCCCATCCTGCTCCGCGACCAGCACCGCGTCGAACAGCGGGACGGTGCTGTCCAGTTGGGCGAGCGCGGCGAGCGCCAAGCGGTCGCCCGGCTCCGCGGCCCGGACCGTGATGCTCTCAACGGGGGTGGATTTGGCTTGCATCTCCGGCTCCTTTCGGATCCAAATGGACCCTGACTGGCTTCTTGCTGCCCCTGGTGTTACAGTACCAGGCAACATTGGGCCTATTTTTCCGGTCCTTTGACTTACTTTCCAGAGCCAATCGAGGGCAAATGGACCAAAGCGAGTTCACAAATCGCCTGCTTGGGGGTCTCGGAGCGTGGACCGAGGGCAAGGGACCTCTCTACCGCCGCCTCGCCGCCGCGCTGCGCAGGTCGATCGACCAGGGCCTGATCCCGCCCGGCACCCGGCTTCCCGCCGAGCGTGCGCTGGCGGACCTGATCCACGTCAGCCGCGGCACCGTCGTGGCCGCCTACGGCCTGCTGGAGGAGGAGGGCCTCGTCGACCGCCGCCAGGGCAGCGGCACCGTCGTGCGGGCGCCGGCGGTCCCGCGCCCGGACGACGTGGTCCCGAAGGCCGCGCTCCTCTCCGCCCTGGTGGCGGGGCCCGAGCCGCCCATCGACCTGTCGCTGGCGGCTCCCCCGAGCACCGAGCTGCCGCTCGACCACACCATCTCGCTGCAGGACATCGCGGCTGTGTCGTCGCTGCTCGGGTACGCGCCGATGGGCCTTCCGGCAATGCGCACGGCGATCGCGGAGAGGTTCACCGCGGAAGGATTCGAGACCTCGCCGGAGGAGGTCCTGATCACGACCGGCGCACAGCAGGGCATCGCCCTGATCGCCGCGCTCGAGCTGGGCGCGGGCGACTTCGTCGCGCTCGAGAGCCCCACGTACCCCGGAGTGATCGAGGCATTTGCCCGCGCGGGTGCCCGCCTGCTGCCGCTCGACCTGGACCACGGCGGCGCACGCGCCGACAGCCTGCGCCGCGCGCTGGAGCGGCACCCGGTGCGCCTCCTCCACATCACGCCCACTTGCCAGAACCCCACCGGCCGGGTGATGTCCGAGCGGCGCCGCGGGGAGCTGCTGGCGCTCGCGCGCGAGCACGACGTGAGCGTGATCGAGGACACCGTGATGGAGAACCTCGCGTTCGGCATGAAGCCGCCGCCGCGGCTCGCCGAGCTGACGGGCGGCGACCACAACCTGTACACGGTCGGGTCGTTCTCCAAGACCCTGTGGGGCGGCCTGCGGGTCGGCTGGGTCCGCGCCTCGGCATCTGCCGTGCTGCGCCTGGGCCGCCTGAAGGTCGCGCAGGACCTCGGCACGCCGGCCCCCACCCAGGCGCTCGCGCTGTCGCTCCTGCCGCTCCTCGACGAGACGATCGACAGGCGCCAGGAAGCGCTGCGGGAGCGGATGGGCGTGCTCACTGCGGAGCTCACGCGTGAGCTGCCGGAATGGGAGTGGGCCAAGCCGCAGGGCGGCTACGCGCTGTGGGTGAAGCTGCCGCGCGGGGCGAGCGGCGACGAGTTCGCGCAGCTCGCGCTGCGCCACGGCGTGGCCGTCTCACCGGGATCGAGCTTCTCGCCGGCCGAGGAGCACCTGGACCACATCCGCGTGTGCTTCGGGCTCGACCCGGACACGCTGCGGCGCGCGGTGCCGAAGCTCGCCGAAGCGTGGCGCGAGATGGAGACCGGCGCCGTCGCCGGCCGGGCCGCGCGTGTCGTCGCGGTGTAACGGCGCCAATACACCCGAATCGAGGTGAGTGCATTCAAGGTCGCTGTACGACCACGAACGCAATCACCCGCATAGGGTGGGTTACGCGTGTGCAACAGGGCGCGCGGGAGGCGCACCTCTTTAGAATCGCCCGCGCGCAGGCGGTGTTTCCGCATGCGATGAGATGAGCGACGCCTCCTTCAAACACGACGTCTCCGTGGTCGGCCTGGGCCGGGTCGGCCTGCCGCTCGCGCTGAGCTTTGCCGACCGCGGCCTGTCCACCGTGGGCGTCGACCGCGACCGGGCGATCGTGGACAGCGTGCGCGCGGGCGTGATGCCCTTCCAGGAGCGCGGCACGCAGGAGCTGCTCGACCGGGTGGGCGGCGGAGACATGCTGGCGCTGTCGGAGCGGATCGAGGACGCCGCCGAGGCGTCTCACATCGTGCTGACCCTCGGCACGCCGTCGTTCTCCCACATCGAGATCGACATCTCCGACATCCGCTCGGCGCTCGATGCGCTGCTGCCGCTGCTGCGCCCCGGTCATCACATCGTGCTGCGCTCGACCGTGGCGCCCGGCACGACCGACTTCGTGGCGGGCTACATCGAGCAGCAGCGCGGCCTGGTCAGCGGCCGGGACGTGTTCGTCGCGCACGCGCCCGAGCGCATCGCCGAGAACCACTTCGTCGAGGAGATCGCTTCGCTCCCGCACATCGTCGGCGGCGTCGACGACGAGTCGACGGAGCGCGTGGCGCGCCTGTTCGAAGTGTTCGGCTCGCGCATCGAGCGCACGACCCCGGTGCAGGCCGAGCTGGCGAAGATCTGGACCAACATCTTCCGCTACGCGAACTTCGCGCTCCCCAATCTCCTCATGATGAACTGCGAGCAGTACGGCGCGAACGTGTTCGAGGTGATCGACCTGATCAACCGCGACTACCCGCGCGGCGGGATCGCGATGCCGGGGCTGACGGGCGGCACGTGCCTGCGCAAGGACTTCGCCTTCTCCGAGGAGCGCTCCAGCGCGCCCGGCATGCTGATGTCGGTCTCGCGCGTGAACGAGAGCGTCCCGCTGTTCCTGGTGGAGGGGATCAAGCAGCGGCTGGGATCGCTGCGCGGGAAGAAGGTCGCCGTGCTGGGGCTGACGTTCAAGCGCGACTCCGACGACCTGCGCGACTCGCTCTCCGCGAAGCTGATTCGCCTGCTCGAGCGCGAGCTGGCGGAGGTGGCCACGCACGACCCCCACGCGCCGCTCCCCGGTGCCGGCCTCGAGGATGCCTTGCGCGACGCAACCGCGGTCGTCGTCGCTACGAACCATTCCGAGTTCTCGGACTCGGCGACGCTGCGCACCGTCGCGGAGCGGGCAGCGGGCGCCCTGGTCGTGGACCCGTGGAACGCGT
>Ga0075429_100001408_pt1 | contig 19699 bp, 17 predicted proteins | sample RhiMetdeltSRZDD3_FD_75295 | JGI IMG/M metagenome (GOLD analysis project Ga0075429, IMG submission 75295) | Populus rhizosphere microbial communities from Tennessee, USA - Rhizosphere MetaG P. deltoides SRZDD3 | ecosystem: Host-associated > Plants > Roots > Rhizosphere > Soil | place: USA... | reverse complement strand
AGACGCCGACCTCGCCGGCTCACTCGCCGAACGCTGGCTAGCCAGGGCTACCGACCAAGAACTCGCGGCCCCCTACCTGGACCGTCTGACATGGCAACTCGCGGTCACCAGGCCGGCCACCGCGGAATCCCTACTCGCGCGCATGGTCACCTCGACCTATCCGGACGCGAAGCGGCGCGCCGGCCAACTCGCTACCCTGTTCGACGTCCGAGGTGTCGACGTCGGAGCGTCGAGCGAGGAGCCGCCGCTGACGCTGGCACTCGCCGACAACGCTGGTCGCCGAGGAATCGCGGACTTCATCGTCCAACTCATCGACGACCTTCCCGCCGCAGACGACATCGGTCAAGGAGCCGGGAAACAGGCCGACCATTCTCTCCTCATCGAACTCGCCAACGATGCATCAGACGAGGTACGAGCCGAGATCATGGACATCGGTAGATACATGGGTCGACCTCTTGCCGACTACGATGCTTTGCTTGGTTCCCTGGCAGACACCGCAGCCTTCCAGAACCACCCTGGCAGCTTGTTCCACTTCCTAAGCCAACGACTCGGCGAGCTACCGCCCGCTACCTTAAAGCTGTGTCGAAAATGGGCTGACAGATTCGCAACCATGGCGAACGATATGGCCAACCGGGAGACAGCCGAGGCATACGATGTGGCGGATGTCGTCCTCGGGCTATACACTCGCGCGGAACCGGGAAGCACCATGCGAGAACAATGCCTCGACCTTGTCGACCTCTTCGTAGAACTGCGCATCGGCAACATCGAGAAAAAGGCAGACGACACCGTGTACGAGCCGAGCCGGTAACACCCATCGGCTACGGGTCCGCTGTAGGCAGCATCTGCTGCGACTTTTGCGAACAGCGCAAACCGTCGGCGTACTAATGCCCACTTGTGAGCACAGCTACATCCTTTCATCAGCTCCCTTGCATCTGTTCAGATCTGCGACGTGGTTTGTCGGCCGTTGAAGGCGGTGTTGCAGATCTTCTTGACGCTTGGCTTGGCCTTCACTCAGGTTTGCCTTTGTTCGTCTGTGATCGACCAGCGTCGAACCACGGAAGACGGACAATGGAGAACCGACTACTTGTAGCGATAGACGATGCGCCCACGCAGGCTCGTCGTTCTTGAGGAGGCTCAGCAGGGCCGATGCTCGGCTGGTGCGGATAGTCTGCCCGTCGCGGCGGATCTGGACCGCGAGCGAGTCGCGGGTGAGGCTGCGCCCTTGGCGGCTCAACGCTTCGCGGGCGGCACGGGCGGCCGGTAGTAGCGCGACGAGATCCGGAGCGGCGTCGTGTCCGGGCTGTTCACGCTGCTCGTCCTGCTCCGCCGGTGGCGACCCGGCTGGTGGCTCCGGCGATGTGTGTGCGTGGGGCGGACGGCAGCGACGTCGGCGGTGCCGGTACGGCGGGGCCGTGATCGAACACGTGACTGTCCTCGACGACACCAACCTGACCCGTCTGGCCCTCGAGGCGGCGCCTGGACGCCGTCGTTGTGCGCTCCTACCCGCGGCGCGTGGAGCAGAACCCGACGTCCACCGAGGCGATGCGGCACCTGACTGGATCCCGGTTCTTGGTCCACGGCTTATGAGAGAGCATCTCGTGGTTGTTGATCCACTGCTGGTGGAAGGTCTCGGGAGTGAGCCCGCCCAGCGAGCCGTGGGGCCTGTAGGTGTTGTACTCGATGCGCCAGTCTTCGGCCAGCACCTGCACCTCAAGGAGCGTGTTGAACTGTTCGCAGACCAGTAGTTCGTCGCGGAACCGGCCGTTGAACGACTCGCAGGTTCCGTTCTGCCAGGGTGATCCGGGGTCGATAAAGGCCGGGTCGACGCCGCTGTAACGGCACCAGTCGGCCAGGGCGTGGGCGGTCAGCTCCGGGCCGTTGTCCGTGCGGATGTGCTGCGGTCGCCGGCCCAGCGTGGTGACCAGCCCGTCGAGGACAGCCACGGTGGCATCAGCGGTAAACGGGCGGGCTGCGGTGGTGGCCAGAGCTTCGCGGGTGGGCTCCGTTGCGTTGGTCGATGGCAAGATCCGGCACGATGGTCCGGTGATGCTGTCGACTCGGGGCCGCGCACAGGCGACGGTGCCTTCTGCGTTCGACGGGTTCCGCTTTCCGGCCGAGGTGATCGTGGTCGCGGTCCGCTGGTACCTGCGCTACACCCTGTCCTACCGGGACGTGGAGGAACTCCTGCTCGAACGCGGTGTCGAGGTCGACGACGTCACCGTCTTCCGCTGGGTCCAGCGGTTTACTCCACTGCTGATCGACGCCGCACGGTTGGCCCGCCACACACCCGGTAACAGGTGGTTCGTCGACGAAACCTAGGTCAAGGTCAACGGATTCTGGCGGTATGTGTACCGGGCGGTCGACCAGCACGGGCAGATCATCGACGTGCTCGTCTCGGCTCGCCGCGACGCCGATAATGCCCGGCGGTTCTTCGAACGCATACTCACCGTGCCCAAGGTGACCCCGGCGGAGGTGGTGACCGACGCCGCGCCGGTATACCTGGCTGTGCTCGACGAGCTGATCCCGTCGGCCTGGTATCACGTCGACAAGCACGCCAACAACCCGATCGAGGCCGACCACAGCAGGCTCAAACACCGACTCAAAGCGATGCGTGGGTTGCTGACCAATCGGACCGCTCAGGTCGTCATCGCCGGGCACGCCTTCGTCCAGAACCTCCGCCGCGGACACTACGAACTCGGACTTGATGCTTCACCTGGACTACAAATCGCCGCGGCGTTCAGCCAACACGCCCGTGCAATCTGACCGCCGCCGCCGATCACAGCCCAGACGCGTTCACCGATCAGCCAACGCAACGGCGCCCCACCGCAACATACCGGTTACGTTACCGATCCGCGAAACGAAAATCCAGACGGCCTTGAGAACGCCAGCGATCCCTACGCCATCAGGTACGCACTAATTTGATAAGAGTCAGGTATTACCTGGTCTGCGGTTCACGCGCACGAATTCTACATGCACAGCCGGATTGGTCACCTCGGAGTTACGTACCTCGCTGCGCCTTAGATGGTGGAGGGGCAAGGTAATCTTGGAGGCGAGCATGTCTGAATTGGTACTCTGCCCCGACTCGCCGCAAAACTCCTCGCCGGTAAGCATCATCTAGAAAGGGCATCAAACGCCACGGGAGGCGCCCGGCTATGGTAAGCCAACAACGAGCTATGGCGAATTTCAGCCACATGGAACCAGGAAGCGCAAACATCAGAACCATTGAACATGTGAGCGCGAATCCTTGCACAAAAGCTAGGAGCGCCGCCGCGCGGTTGCCGAAATTGACCGTAGCCTCGGCGACAGCGGCTGCGGTAGCGACAGCTCCGCCAATTGTAAGCATTACAAGGCAATCGCTTCGCAGTGCAGACGAAGGTGCTGTAAGTTGCTCCGGTGATGCCGGACGGGCCCAGCAGAGGGTTATGCCAGCCAACGGGCCGACGAGGAGCGCGAGAGGCAGAACCTCCGCGGCTTGCTCGCCGTTGAAGGCTGCCAGTACGAGAATCGCTGACGCGATTCCAGTGCCTAGGATGATGCCGCACAACACTCGTGTCGGCTGACTACCGAAAAGATGCGGAGTACGGATCGAAAGCCATCGCGAGGGTTGACCACCCGATCCATCGCGGCCCATCAATAGGATCATGCACGATGTGCTGGCTACCGAAAATGCGGCGATTGCGCCGAGAACTACGGAGAACCAGGAAAGAGAGCGCGAGCCGGGCACTCTTGCCTCGTGTGAAATGAGGAATCCTGCGCCAAAGGCTACGCCTCCGACGAGCGCGGTTACAATGGCAAAAACTGGTATAGGGACCGCATATATTACGTGCCACCAAGCAAACTCGCGGACTCCTTGTCGGCGCAAGTAACGCGCGACGAAGGTCAACCACCGGTGGGCCTTCTGTGACGAGTAGTGTCGAGAGCCTCGATCGCTACCGGGTGGCTGCGGTTGGTTCGCATACGTTGCATCAATATATGCGTCCAGCAGATGTGTCTCCATGGCGTCACGACGCCTGAAGGTTAGAAGTGCATCCGGGTTTGCTGCCGGCGTTCGATAGGCAGTACGCGCCAAGAACACCATTAGCGGTGTCGACATGGTGCGGGCGACGACGCTGTGCGGCTTTGTTCGAAGGCGTGTTGTCACTCGTGCCCAGCGCGCGTCACCGCCCGCTTGGCCACCAGGTAGATAGGATGCCGCCTCTGGACCTGTAACGGGTTGGAGTTCGACGACGGCTGCCCGCGCAAGGGCCGAGCCGGTCGTGGCTATCAGCCTCTCATAGTCCGCAGTCCGACATGTAAGAACCAAAGGGCGATCCCGCCCAACCGCTTCAGTTAGCGCCTCGATAGCAGCTGATCTCAAATCTTCTGGCATCTCATCGAGACCGTCTAATATCGGCACTATACGTTTTCGGGTGATCAAACTTGTTGTAATACTCCGCCCAAAGCGGGTTTCATCAGTGAGCATGGGGTAGAGGTCAATGACCTTGCGCGCCAGCCACATCTCGAAGTGCTGCCGCTGAGGCTGCCATGCAGACAACGTAAGCAGCACCGGAACCGGCTCATCCTGTTGACGGTTAGCAAGCATGCCTAGTGCCAGTAGCACGGCGAGACACGTTTTACCTGCTCCCGGCTCCCCTAACGTTACGAGCTGTTGTGCTGGTAGTCCGCGCCATGCGATAGCGATGTCCGTAACATCGCCATGCAGGACGCGGGGTTTCTCATCTGCCAATTCACCGAACACCTCCCTATCAGACGGTGCTACCGGCCGTCCAGTCGTGGACCACCGAATGCGTATTGGCTCAGGTCGTTGAAGCCCTCGTTGCGAGGCCTCTCGCCTCCATTCACGCTCAACTGCCTCAGCCAACTCCTCGGCAGCTGAATTCAATTGGCGATCTGTCTCTGCTTGCTTAATGCGGTTGGAAGCCCAGAACGTCGAAATACTGACAAAGAGCGCCGCAATACCGATGATAAAGCCGCCTGTGCTGCTTAGCTGGTCGGCTAGAGCGAGCCGTCGCTCAGGCCCAGAGGCCAGCGATACCATCACTGCACCGACAGCCACAAAGAACGTCGCGACACCGATCCACTGTAATGATCGTTTCCCGAGTGAGGATCTCACCAGCGGAATCATGTCGAAGCCATTGGGGCGAGCGCAACCGTCCTTCAACTGACCTGAGGCGCTGGCAACTGTTGAACGCGCGGCCAGACTACGTCAACTGAGCCGGTTGATCTTGGTGACAGCGAGCGCGTCACAGAACGGACAGCGGAGCGGGGGTGTTGCGAATTACGCGGCCGTGGCCCTCGCCGGGTGAAGGGTGCCACTTCAGGGACGGCTCTGACCTGCGCCAACGCTGGCTGCCAGGCTAGTGTGGTGGTGGTGCGAACGGTGGCGTTGATGGTCATCCGGCGGGTGCTGGGCTTGCTTGGGTGCGGTGCGAGGCCAGATGCCAACGAGGTGGAGATCGCGATCTTGCGGCATCAGCTGGCGGTGCTGCGTCGGCAGGTGCCCCGGCCCCGGTACGGCCCGACGGATCGGCCCAGCTTCCGCTGCCTGCCGATGTTGGCGAGGCGATGGCCGACTACCTGCGCCGCGGCCGGGTCCGCTGCGACAGCCCGTACCTGTTCGTACGGACCAAAGCACCGTTCACCCGCTTGGCAGGGACCGGGATCGCCGCGGTGGTGCAGCGCGCCTGCCGGCGGGCGGGTCTGCCCGAGGTCGGGCCGCACCGGCTGCGCCACGCCGTGGCCGCGCAACTGCGACGCGAGGGCGCCTCGCTGAGCGAGATCGCCCAACTGCTGCGCCACCAAGACGAGCGCACCACCGCCCGGTATGCCGCCGACGACGTCGAGGCGCTGGCTGTCCTTGCCCGGCCCTGCCCAGAGGGAGCCCCGCGGTGAGCGTTCTGCACGGGCGTGCCGAGCAGTACGTGGCGATGCGCCGCAGCCTGGGCTACAAGTTCCACAGCCAGGCCCGGATGCTGGCCGACTGTTGGCCGGCGCTGAGGATGAGCACGAAGTCGGCGTTGATGGTGAGGACGTCTGGGTGTGGGAAGACCCCGCCGGCGGGTGCCGGGCGGGGTCTTGGTGTTCAGGTTGCCGGGTTGGTGTTTAGTCTGCCGTGACTTCGGCGACGGCGGCGCGGGTGGAGGATTCGTCGACGATGGACTTGTCGGCGGCGAACGCGGCGATGAGGGATTGGATGGCGAGGTTGTTAACGGCGCGGGGGTAGCCGCGGCTCGTTTGGTGGATCAGGGTGATGGCGTCGTCGGAGAATAGGGGGTCGGAGCGGCCGGCGAGGTTGAGGTGGTGGCGTAGATAGCTGGCGGTTTCTTGGTCGGTCATGGGTGGCATGTTGTAGCGCAGTCCGATGCGTTGATCGAGGGCTGCGAGGACGCCGAGTTTGATGCGTCGGCGCAGGGTGGGTTGGCCGACGAGGAGGCAGGCGAACGGGCTGCGGCTGTCCATGTCGTGGTTGGTGAGCATGCGGATGGACTCGAGTTGTGGGTGGTCGAGCAGGTGGGCCTCGTCGATGATCAGGACGGGGATGCGGCCGCGTTCGGCGTGTTCGGTGGCCAGGGCGTCGGCGGCTTGAGGGACGAGGGTGGCGTGGTGGACCAGGGGTTGTCCGCCGAGGGCGGCGACGATCTGGTGGTGGATGCCGCGCACTCCGATGGTGGGGTTGGGTAGGTAGATGATGGTGTGCCGGGTTGGGTCGAGGGTGGCCAGGGCGGCGCGGATGGCCACGGTTTTGCCGGCGCCGACTTCGCCGGTGATGACGCCGATGCGCCGTTCGGTGACGCACCAGGTAATGCGGGCGGCGGCTTCGCCGTGGGCGTGGTGGCGGTGCAGCATGCCGGGGGCGAGGTCGCGGCCGAAAGGCATGCGGGTGAACCCGTAGAAGCCTTGCAGTTTCTCAATCACAGAGCGTCCTTTGTGGAGTCTGGGGTGGTGTGGGCGAGGCGGGCCAGCAGGGCGGTCTTAGTGGCCAGGTAGGCGGCCCGCTGGTCGGGGTCGGCGGCGGTGCCGGCCTCGGTGAGGGATCGGGCCCAGGCCAGCAGCTCGGCGATCTCGGATGTGCTTACCTGGTTCGGTGGCGGGGTGGGGCTGGTCATGGGATGTCTGCCGCTGGGTCGGCGTCGTCGGTGAGGGCGGCGTAGTTGATCTGTGCGGCCAGGTGCTGCTGGTGCGCGGTGTCGACCAGGCGCAGGTAGTCGATGCCCGACGGTGCCGCTGGCTGCGGTGCCGGGGTTTCGGGGCGGGCCTTGGGCAGGAAACGCAGAACGTCCCTCCCACGAAACGACCTGCGGAAACTCTCTCGCGTGAGGATCGAACACCGCGTCGTGCTGCCCGCCAGGTAGGGATAGCCGCACAAACAGGCGGTGGGTATCGCGCGGCGGCAACGAGTTTGGAGGAGGTCGCGCCATGGTCTCGGTGGTCGAGACAGAGCTCTCGACCTCGTCATACCAGACAACCATGATCGTCGCGGCTGATTGCCGGTTCATCGGGGTGTGCGTTGGAGCAGGAGACTGAGGACTGCCTGGGCTGCTCGGCGGCGTTGCGGAGTGGGGGCCAGCAGCGCGACCAGGGCGGCCGTGGTGATGGTTCCGGTGTACAGCAAAGCACCGGCGCCAGCGGCGAGAGCGCCGTCGTACAGCAGGGTGGGCAGGTTTGACATGGCGGGCACCTTCCAGGTCCGGGTTGTCGGTGGTGCCTCTGTTTGTGCGTGTCCGGTCAGTTTCCGGCGATCAACCCGCCCGCTAGGGTGCGGATGTGCCCTGCTCATTGATGGTTCCGATCTGGTTCCGGTCCGGAGGGCCATGCAAGGGGTGGAGGGTCGGCCGGTGAGCGAGCAGCCACCTGCGACGCGGTTCGCCGGCGAGTTGCGCCGGTTGTACCAGGCCGCCGGCAGTCCAGACCTCGCCAGCTTGGTCCGTCAAGGCCAGCGCCAGATGCCACGTGTCGTGCTCAAGGACGCGACGCTAAGCGACTGGTTCAACGGCGTGTCGGTACCCAGCAGGCCGGAGGCGCTGCGGTTCTTGGTCGAGTTCCTGGAGGGGCGCGCCCAGCAGCACGGTGACTACGTCGCGCGCAAGACCCCGTTCTGGGAACAGTTGCGCGCACAGGCGTGGGCGCAGACGCATGCCAAGCGCGGCGGCCGTCGCCGCACCCGACCCGTCGACGCCGAGGTCGGCGGTGCCCCGGTCGTCGGTTCTGATTCGGTCGGTGGGCCGGTAGTGCGGTCGGCTTACCTGCAGCAGGTGCGGCGCATCGCCCCCCAGGAGCTGACCGGGCGGGAAACGGAACTGGCCGAGTTGGCGGAGTTCTGCTCCCAACCCCGGGGCAGTTCGTACCAGTGGTGGCGGGCGCCGGCGTGGTCGGGCAAGTCCGCATTGATGTCGTGGTTCGTGCTCCACCCGCCCGCCGGGGTGCGGCTGGTGTCGTTCTTCATCACCGCCCGGCTCAGTGGTCAAGGCGACCGGGTCGCGTTCGCCGAGGTAGTGCTGGAGCAGTTGGCTGACTTGTTAAGCCTGCCGATGCCGGCGTACCTGACCGACGCGAACCGGGAGGCGCATCTGTTTGGGATGCTGGACCAGGCGGCGCGGGCGTGCAGCCGCGACGGGCAGCGGTTGGTGCTGATCGTCGACGGTCTGGACGAGGACCTCGGGTGGACTACCAGCCCCGATGCTCACAGCGTCGCCGCGCTTCTGCCGGCGTCTCCCCCGGCCGGGATGCGGATCATCGTGGCGGGACGGCCGGACCCGCCGCTGCCCGCTGATGTTCCTGCCGATCATCCCTTACGCGATCCGGCGGTGGTGAGACGGCTGGCGGCGTCTCCGCATGCGGAGGTGGTCAAACACGACGCCCAGCGCGAGTTGAAACGGCTCCTTGGTGGCATGCCGGCCGAGCAGCAACTGCTTGGTCTCGTCGCGGCGGCTGGCGGCGGTCTTAGTGGCGCGGATTTGGCCGAGCTGACGGGCTACGCCCCGCAGGAGATCGAGGATCACCTGCAGGCCGTGTCCGGCCGCACCTTCCGCAGCCGCGTGGGCCATTGGCTTACGGACACTCCGGTGTACGTGCTCGGCCACGAAGAACTCCAGCAGACGGCCACCAGATATCTGGGGCCGGCACGACTGGAGCGCTACCGGCAGCAGTTACATGAGTGGGCAGATCGGTACCGGGCCAACCAATGGCCACGTGAGACGCCGGAGTACCTACTGCGCGGCTACTACCGGTTGCTGCAAGCCATCGGCGACCTGACCAGAATGATCGCCTTGGCTACGGATCCGGAGCGGCACGACCGGATGCTCGACATCACCGGCGGGGACAGCGCCGCCCTCGGGGAGATTGTCAGCACACAGGCGGCGGTCCTTGCCGGCGACGATCCTGACCTGGCAACCATGGCCCGTCTGGCGGTCCACCGCGACGCCATACGTCAGCGCAACTCGAACATGCCCAGCCACCTCGCCACGGTCTGGGCACAGCTTGGGCATGTCCCCCGCGCGGAAGCACTCGCACGCTCGATGGCCGAGCCGAGCGAACAAGCGCGTGCATTGCGCGCCGTGGCAAGAGTGGTCGCCGAGGCCGGTGACCTGAACCGTGCCGAGCAACTCGCCCTGTCAATCACGGCCCCGGACGACCAGATCAGCGCATTGATCACAACAGCGACCACGGCCGTCAGCGTCGGCGACGTTGACCGTGCCCGTGTTCTCGTCGATCAGGGGCAGTCAATCGCGGACCTGATTCCCGAGCCGTGGGCACAAGCGCGGGCGTTGGTCAGCCTGGCTCAATGCACCGCGCGCCTGGGAGATCGCGTCCGTTCCGAGGCCCTTACCGATCGCGCCGAAAGCGCGGCTCGGTCCCTCACGCGCCCGTTCCCGCAGCAACAGGAGCTGTCCTGGGTGGCGGAGGGGATGGCCCGGGTCGGTGACCTCGACCGGGCGGAACGGCTGGCACGTTCGATCTCCGAACCATACGAGCGGATACTTCTGTTGGGCAGGATCGCGCAGGCGGCCTCTGGCGTAGGAGATCTCGATCGGATCCGACCTCTTATTGATCAGGCCGAGTCGCTGGCTGTCTCGGTCTCGGATCCGCGCCTTCGGGCGCAGGCATTGGCCCTCATCGCGAAGGCAGCGGCGGAGGATGGCGAGCATGAACGAGGCTGTGGCATTGCCGAGCAAGCCGTAACGGCCGCGCGGACGATCACCGAACCACAAACACAGGCATCCGTACTGGCCTGGATCGCCGACGCCCTTACCTCGGCTGGCAAGGCAGACCGCGCTGCTGTGCTTGTTGACGAGGCCGAGTTAGTCGCCCGGTCGATCGACGAGGAAAGCCCCCGAGCCTCGGCGCTGGAAGCGGTGGCCTCGGCGGCGGCGCAGGGTGGCGACATAGATCGAGCCGAGGCGATCATTCGATCGATTGGCCCCGCCGACGCCCGACGGAACGCCCTGACCTATCTGACGCAGGTGGCGGCCTCGGCCGGCGATGTGGACCGGGCCGAGGCCCTCGCGCGCTCGATCGGCGAACCGTACCAGCGGGTGCAGATGCTCGCCCTAGTGGCGGAAGCGATGATCCACACCAGCCAGTCCAGCCGGGCCATTGCTCTGGCCAACGAAGCCGAAACGACCGCACGCGCGACTGTCAACGCCGAGAGCCGAGCCGAGTCGTTAGCCGCCCTGACAGCCGCGATGATTCAGGCGAGCAATCTAGGCCGCGCCGCCACCTTCGCTGCTCTGACCGAGACCTACGCGCGTCTGATCGCGTGGCCGGCCACGCGGATGCAGGTGCTGGCGAAGGCAGCGGAGGCGATGGTCCGAATTGGCGACCACGACCGTGCGGCAGCGGTCGCCGAATCCATAGAGGACCCTCACGAGCGAGCGCAGCTCGTCTCCGCCGTGACGCGGGCAATGGCTCGGTCAGGTGAGTGTGACCGCGCCGAAGCCTTGGCGTTGTCGATTGCCGATCCCCTCCCGCAAGTCCAGATCCTGGCGGGCCTTGCGACGACGCTGGCGGACGTCGGTGACCTCGACCGGGCGCGTGTCTTCGCCCGCGCGGCGGAAACAGCCGCGTGCTCCATCGAGCAGCGGGATCTGCTGGCAGCCGCACGGTCATGTCTGGCTGAGGCAATGGCTAACGTCGGCGAACTTGACCGGGCCGAAACATTGGCGTACTCGATCCATGACCCCTTCGCTCAAGTCCACGCGCTGGTCGCCGTCGCCAAGGCGACGGCACTCGCTAGCTTGCCGTATCGTGCCGAGGCGCTCCTTGATCACGCCGAAGGAGTGGCTGGCTCGATCAAGGAAGCGCACCTACGCGTACAGGCCCTGGCTGCCATAGTCCCCGTGACGATCGTTGTCGGCGCACGCCAGCGGCTCCTCCAACTGGTTGATCTAGCTGAGGCAGCCGCACGATCTGTCAGGCACGAGATGCAGGCTCAACTGCTGGCGCTCGTCGCGGTGACCGCCGCCCAAGCCGGGGATCTGGGTCGTGCGGAGAAGCTCGCCCGCGCAGGCACGAGTCCGTCCTGGCAGTCACACGCTCGGACGCTTGCCACGGTGGCGGAGGCGATGGTCGTCTCCGGTGACCCGGATCGCGCCGAACGGTTGGCGGCCTCGATCAGCGCCAACTGGCGGTCGCACATACAAGCCGAGGTCGTCAAGGCCATGTCTAGAACCGGCAATGCGGGCAGCGCTGAAAGACTCGCGCAGTCGATCATCAATCCGGATCTCCAGGCGGAAGCGCTAGCCACCGTGGCTGCGGTCGTGGACCCTCCCCGTGCGCAGCGACTCCTCGGGCAAGCCCTGCACCTCGGCGGCTGGGCAAGAGCCGTTCCGGTCCTGGCCCAGATTCAGCCCGACGTCGCCGTTATCGTCGCGGACGAGGTGGCATTGCTCGGACAGCGAAACCAGCCAACAGAATCACTCGTTTCCGGGACCACATACCATCCGACACTAAAGTTTGAGAACTAGGGCCGGCCGCGGCCGAGCGCGGATCACTATTGGCCCCTTGACTGGCGCGACGATGCGCTGGCTGCGGCGGTCGGCGGGAGCCGGCGGCTCATGGCCGACCTCACCCGCCCAGCCAGGTGACGATCATCAGGCTCCACACGACAATCAGCAGGTAGCCGGACGTGGTCGGTTCGGGACGGCTGGGCCGATGTTGGGCCGGCTACCCCGGACTACTCGTTTTCCTTCCCTGTCTTCTGAGCTCGAAGGTATGCGCGGCCGGCCACGATGTATGCGTGAATCTGCCCGGCCGAGATGGTGATCGACCCTTCACCGCGGCGACGGACGATGCTGATGAATGCACCCTCGGTCTTGTCACCCGCGATCGCTCCGTGCACGAGAAAGGGCTGTAGCTCCGGCGCCTGTCTCGGAACCCCGATGATCAATAGGCCGTAATCGTTGCCTAGGTCCACGCGCTCGACCGTTAAGCCTTCGATCGGAGGTACTACGCGGTCGTCGAGCGCGTCGCGGTAGCGGTCGACATCGAGTTCAGCCAGTGGCACCGGTCGGACGCGCCTGAGTCGGGCTGGGCGGGTTCCTTTGGTCTCCTCGAACCCCGGACAAGCATGGCGTCGCAGGTGCCGTTGGCGAACCGAGCCACGTCTTGCGCTAGTTCGATCTTCTGCCTGGTTCCCGCGTCCCCAGCGGTGGCGAGGCCGTACGCGCGGCTCTTTACTTCGAGCCACGCGCTGTCGGGCAGTCCGAGGAGCAGGTGAGGCAATCCAGCCCGTAGCAGGTTCTGCGCCGTGCGAACGTTGAGTGGGCCGTCCTTAAGCGCTTCCAGCATGGCTTGCACGTCGCGGCCAGCCGTCAGCAGCACGCGCACTGTTGTGGGACCGTCATGTCGCACCATGACTTGAATCTGGTGAGGGCTGGTTCTCCTCCCTTCGCGGACCTCCGCAGCGAGGTCCGCGAACTCGGCAGAGTCGGCAAGGTCGGCGAGGTCATCGTCGGGGTCGACTCCGTCGACGAGGTACTCCACTCTGTCGACTACACAGCCATGTGGCGTGGCGGCGGGTTGCAAGAGTTCCTGGAGTTTGGCGGACGTCCACTGAGGTTCACGTCGTACCGTGACTTCAGCGACGGCGGTCACTCGGGCGGTGTCGACCAGCAGGTGCACCTTGTCGCGAGGGGTCGAGTCAGGATGGAAGTCCTCGCCATTGTCCAAGGCGATTGCTACCCACTCCGGTGAGTTTGGGAGCCGGGCGCAGCACCGTTGTTGGAGCATCGCCTCGCGCAGGCTGTCGACGTCCGCGTGGACGATGACGGATTCGGGTCCTACGAAGATGCTGTGTTTCGGCTGAACGATCCACCCGCGATCGACAACGCGCAGCTGGTGGTGAGCGTGGAAGTCGTTGGGCTCATCGTCGTCGAGGTTCAGGAAGACGCGGGCGCCGCCAGACGACGTGGAGGCGGGTTCGCTGTCAGTGTTCATCGCCGAACCCCACTGTCGAGGTATCAGGGGGTGACGCTGTCGAGAGGCGTCACCGGTTGAGGTTCCCGTCCGAAGTCCGCGGCTGCCGCAGCGCACTACCTCAGGAAATGAGTCCGAGACTACCCTCGACGGTCATCGGGGTCATGGTTGTGTTTATTCGATGCACTGGCAAGGGGAGCAGGGCACAGGCTTTTGTGGGCGACATCTTGCCCAACTCCGGCGAGGGCTGAACCACCGCCCGCAGCGCCGTGCGTTGAGAGACGCCGTAGATCATGACCTCCGGGCGGGTGCCGCAACCGGGATTGTTTACCGGTCAATGATCCAGGCAGGTTTGTAGGCGCGGCGCGGGTCGGGCGGCAAAGGGCAGCACGCCGGTCTGGGCGGGTCGGCGAAGCGTTGCCGGGCTGCCTGCTTGGACAGCCGAGTCGGGCGCCGATGTCGGTCCAGGACATACCGGTGCGGCGTGGGCGACGAATTGGTCCAGCAGCCGATCGGCGTCCGCGGCGTGCGCGGCGTGCTCGGCGCTGATGGCGGCGGCGTCCAGGAGTCCGGCCGGGTCGGCGGTGGCGGGCGCGGTGGTGGACCCATACGACGAGCTGGTCGAAGCCGGTCGGCGGCTCAGTCGCCCTGCGACAACGTTACGTAGTCGACCGTGGTGTCGTCGCCGGGCTGCCGTCCAGGTAAGGGCCTGAAGTGTGCGACCTGGCCCGTGGCCGATCGGTCGGGCATGCGCCGCCGACCTCGATGCGCACGTCGGCCGGGGTTTGGCTGACAGTGCTCGGTTCCGTACTGATCCGACATCGCCGTCGGACCCACTTCCTTGCGCCGGTGCCGCTACCGGCAACCAGCTCACGTCTGGGGCAACAAGCTGCGCCATGTCCTCGGCCGCAGCCGGCGCAGGTACGGGCTGGTCGGCCACCGGTCGAAGAACCGCTCCATCTCCAGGCGTGCCTCGGCCAGCAGGCTTTCGGGGAGCTCGCCGTACGAGGGGCCGGGCATCATGAGCGTGGTGACGACGAACGTGTCAACGGTGGCGCCACGCGAGGCACCGCAGACCCTTGGGCAGTTCCGCCGGCGCGCTCGGCGGAACCATGTTCCGCGGGCGAACGACGGATAGAGGGTACGTGTGGGGGTTCAAGTCGGTGGATGGATCGATCCCATAACCCCACACGGCGACCCGACCGATGTCGAAGTCATGGTCGATCCGCAGTACCAACCCGATAGCGCCAGTCAGGATCAGGCCCCGGTTGGTCGGTCGGGGCATACGGCCCGGGGGCCACGGCCCGCCGAGGGCACGCCGTAGGTCTGCGAAATCCCCCTGGCTGCCGACGACTGAGGGTTGATAGGCGCGTTACTTGGTCTGAACCTGGCGAGGACTTCCTGCTCCAGCGCGGAGTCGCTTGCGGATCTTTCTCGCTAGGAGACGCCCCAGGTGGACCACGAGATCACCCAGTCGCGTTCTCGGTGCAGCACTGGCTCGCCGGCAAGGACCGCGCCAACAGCCTCGGCGGCTTCCTGGCCATGCCGGTCGACTCGTTGGTCATAGGCTTCCTGACATTCGACGTAGACGACCTCATTGACGTAGTGGGTACGGACTGAGAAGTTCGTACGCTTGCGGATCAGAGCCCGGATTGCTTTGCGGAGCTGGTTCTGTTGGTCGCCCGGCACGCCGTGGATCTCGGCGAAGCCGTGCCGGTCGATGACGACGTCGGCCGCGAGCTGGGCCACGAGGGCGAGTCGATCGTCCGGTGCGGGCTTCGGAAAATGCCCATCGATCAGGGTGAGACAGCGGCGGCACGTCGGCGCGAAAGCCTCCTCGCCGTACCGGCCGATCGCGCCGCCATCACCGCCGACCATAACTGCCCACTGACGGCCGCAGAGCGTCGCCTCGGACCAGCGTGGCTCGAGCAGCGCCGCCCGATCGTAGCCGGCGGGCACCCTGTCGGTGTCGTCGGTGCCGAAGTAGAAGTCGGGTACTGCTTCGCGGCCGCCGTCCGGTTCCTCGGCAGCAGCCGTGAGGTGCACTGCGACGCCACCTCCGGTGGTGGTAAGCAACATGGCTGCGCCGTCGATCTCGATAACGTTCGGTCCGTGTGAGTCGGAAGTCATGGCCGCCGTCCTCGATGACTGGTTGGCTGAGCGAATAGGTTCACTCCGTGACGGGTTCGGTTTCGTCGCGGCGGCGTAGTGCGTCCCAGGTCACGCGCTGGCTCTGGTCCGCGACGTCACCCTCGAACTGGATCCCCTGCTGTTCGAGTAAATGGCGGCAGTGTTCTGGGCCGCGGCCTTGGCTGTCTCGCCATTTGGGGTTGATGCGTCCGCCTTCCATGAGGATTCGTTCCGGGTTCGGGAATTGTGGCAGCGCGGCGGCGGCCTGCCCCACGCCTCTGGCCGCCTTGGTGTCGCCCCGTACGGCAATGGAGATGTCGCCATAGGTTGTCCACTCGCCTCTGCGGACGCGGGAGGCCATGCGCATGAAGACGACGCTGGTTGTGCGGTAGCGGGCTGCTAGGCGCCACCGTTGCGGAGTCGCGCCCGGGACGAGTTCGACCAGGCCGGCCTTGTGCAGGGCTTGTAGGGAGGTGTGGGTGTTCGGCCCGTCGTAGTCGATAGCGATAGCTACGTCGGCGGTCTTCATGCCGTCCTCGGTCGCGAGGCCGGGCACGCCGAGGATCTGCTGCTGGCGCTGGCCACGTCCGGTCGGGACGTCGATGTCCCTGTCGGCAGTGAGGTCTGGGACCTGGGCGGCGGCTTCCAGGTCGGCGGCCAGGTTAAGGAACAGCTCGCCCTGAGCGCGGGCGAACTTGGCGAGCGCAAGCGTCGTGTCGGTCATGTGCGCTCCTTTCATATCTCTATGACAAGGCCACACTGACACCTCTCTGCGCTCATGTCAACTGCCTTTCAAACGAGGAGACAAGCTAACGCGCGACTTCCTCGCTCGCACCCGGGGCGGGCGCTGCGCACGTGGCAACAACCAGTACCGGGAGACGCTGGGACGAGGCCGACGAACGTCAAAAGGCCGTACCCTGCGCACCCACGGTGATGAGTACGCCGGCGACCTCCGGCGGCCGTCAACCCTGTGCCAGACGGGCAGCGGGACGAGCGGCCGACTCGGTCGGTGGGTCGACAAAGTAGCCGTACCTCGACCGCCCTCGCGTTCCTGGGCCATTCATGGTAGGTAGCAAAGAGTGCGTCAGGCGGTCGCGCTGCGTACGCGGCGCGGCGCCGCGAAAGGGGTGTGCCCGTATGTGTGCCGCGACCATCGACGGCGAAGCGTTCACGCTGCAGGAACTCTTCGAGCGGTGGTCGTACGACATCGACTACTACCAGCGAGAGTTTGCCTGGACAGCGGAAGACGTTCGGACGCTCGTCGACGATCTGATGGCGCAGTTCAACCAGGCGCGGAAAGACCCGAGAACGCGGCAGGGCATGCGTCACGCCGAGCCGTACTTCCTTGGTCCGTTTGTGTACCACGAGGTGCGGCGCGGTGTGCGGTTCCTGGTCGACGGCCAGCAACGCTTCACCGTCCTCCATCTGATCTTCGTGCACCTGTATCGGCAGGCACGGGCGCTGCAGCGTCGGGACACCGAGGACAAGCTCAACCGCGTGATCCGGTACACACCGTCGACCGGCGGTTGGCGATTCCGGATCGACATCGAGGAGCGACGCAAGGCGCTGCAACGCTGGTACGAGGGGCACGACTTCCAGCCCGATGCCGGCGCGTCCCTCTCGCTGCGAAACCTCGCCGCGCGCAGCGACGAGCTCCGCGAGTTGCTGGAGGCTCGCCTGGACGCCAGAGACGTCAGCAGTTTCGTCGAGTGGCTACTCGCCCGCGTGATCCTGGTCGGCATTCGTGCACCCAACCGGGACAGCGGCTTCCGCATCTTCGAGTCGATGAACGACCGCGGCTCCCGCCTCACACCGGTCGATCTGTTGAAGAGTTTCCTGCTCTCCCGTGTGGGTCAGGGCGAGGAGGAACTCAACGTCGACTGGCGACGGATGCTGTCGGAACTGACCATCAGCCGCGAGGACGAAGGCGGACCGACCCGGTTCCTGAAATCGGCGCTCATCGCTCACCACGCGCGGGTGCCGGCAAACCATGATGACATGCGCACGATCAACAACGAGCTGCACCTGTGGGTTCGCCAGAAGGCAGCCGAAGTCCTGCACCTGACCGAGCCAAACGAGTACTTCAGCTTCGTCGAACAGCTGATCAGCCTGGCGACCCTCTACCGAACGTTCCTCAGCGCCTCCCGCACGCTCGACCAGCACCACAACCTCAAAGCCATCTACTACAACGAGATCAACGGCCTCACCAACCAGATGGTCTTCATCCTCGCCGCGGTCCGGCCCACCGACAACTTGCAGCGGGCCAAGGAGAAGGCCACGCTCGTGGCCAACTTCATCGACCGGTGGTACGTGCTGCGGGTGATCAACGATGAACCAGCATTACCGGGCGACCTCGATGAGCTGGTTCCACAACTCGTCCCGCATCTGCGCGAATGCAAGACAACCGAGGACGTGAGGGACTATCTCGGCGCCGAGCTCGCCGACGATGACGGGTACCAAGCCCTCCTGACCTACCAACTACGGGGAACGAACTCCACCCAGGTGCGGTACCTGCTGGCACGACTCACGGCCTTCGCGCAGACCGGGTGGAACGAATCGGACCTAACCATGGAGTACCTGTCACCCGAGCGGTCCTGGCACATCGAACACATCTTCGCCGACAAGCACGAACGTCACCCGGACATCCCCGATCCAGTGCAGTTCCGACTGCTGCGAAACCGCATCGGTGTCCTCGGGCTCCTCAAGGCCACGGTCAACACGAGCGTCAAGGACATGCCCCTGCCAGAGAAGATCAAGGTGTACCGGAGCGAGAACCTGCTCCTGCGATGTCTGCACTCGGACTACCACCTGAGCACCAAACCCATCCGGCTGTTCGTCGAGCGATACCAGCTCAAGCAGCATCTGCGGCCCTTGTCCAGCGACGGCGACCTTCGTGCTGCCGTCGCGGTACGGGGCGAACTGTATCGTCGACTCTGCGTCGCGATCTGGGATCGCGAGGCTCTCGGCTTTCCGCCTGCTCCCGCAGAAACCGAGCCTGACGCGATCACGCCGCAGGTTGCGCAGATCCCGACGCCAGTAGCACCGGCAGGCCGCCCGACCGACATCATGAGGATGCTCCGCACCGGCCTCCTGACGCCTGGCACAGCAGTCGTCGGCCGCGTAGGCGACGCCGACACCACCGCCCACATCCAGCCGGACGGGCACCTGAGACTGGCCACCGGCGACGTGTTCCGCAAGCCCGATGACGCCGCCCGTGCCGTTGTGGGCAAGCGCTGCGAGGGCATGCTGTTCTGGCACGTTGCGCGGCCGGACGGCACCCGGATCTCGCTCCGGCACCTCCGCGACGAGGCGCGGACACGCGCCACGAAGCTGAAGCGGTAAGCCGACTACCCGGCACCTGCGGTCAGCCGCACGGGTAACACTCGACCGGATGGGATAGCGACTCGTTGTGGTGAAGAACGATCGCGGGTTGTCTCGGCGAACCTACCTTCCAGAGTACGGCCCGGAGCTGGCACATCCGTAGATCGTGGACGGCAGCGTCCGCATCTTTCTGCTGGCCGGGTTGCTGTGCTGCCGACGGTGTGTGGGCGGCGGCTCGAACCCCACTGGGTGCACGGCCGGCCCGGCTACCGATTGCTGACACGGCCACACCTGCGCCAAGCCTGCCGCGCGGCCGGCCGTTCCAGGAGCGTCTATGTGCGCGAGGACGACCTGCTTGCCAGCCTCCGCACCCATGTCAGCCAGCTCAGCGGTGATGACCCGGCAACCGGCCAGGAGTCCCACGACGTGGTAGCGTTCCTGCGCGCAAACCAGATGGCGATCGCCTGCGGCGCCAGCGCCTGGGACCTGAGCATCTCGAGCGATAACACGGTCCGCGGTCGCCGCGCAACCCCGCAGAACGAACCCGTGGGGATTAACGTGTCCGAGATCGATACCGTAACCCCACGGCGCTACCCGACCGATGCGGACCCAAATACAGAGATCCTCATGGAGGCGCAAAGTGGTACGCGGGTACGACTGTCACCCCCTCCGGCCTCGTAAAGCGTCGTGGCGCCAGCTACGACTCAGACGCTCTGGCCCGCGCGGAAGTCGACGCCAGTACTGAAGGCGGTCTGTCCGCGCTCGTTGACGCAATGTTCGGCGCTCCCACCGTGTCGATTGCACGGGCGTCTCGGCCGTTGGTGAAATGCCTCTG
>Ga0075429_100001406_pt1 | contig 19700 bp, 21 predicted proteins | sample RhiMetdeltSRZDD3_FD_75295 | JGI IMG/M metagenome (GOLD analysis project Ga0075429, IMG submission 75295) | Populus rhizosphere microbial communities from Tennessee, USA - Rhizosphere MetaG P. deltoides SRZDD3 | ecosystem: Host-associated > Plants > Roots > Rhizosphere > Soil | place: USA... | reverse complement strand
GGGGCAACGAGAGAGAGGCGGCCGAAGCATGAGGGCCAGGAGCTTGCTGACCAGAGGACCTTGCTGCGCAGAGCCCTCGGAGGCTCACGCTGAGACTGTCCCGGTCGGCAAGCCTCGGTGGACACCTGAAAACCGGCCAGTTGTGGACGGGGCAAAACCGGCCAGTGGGGCACCGCCCCAAGCAGGAGTCTTCTACCGCGGTTGATCGTCCTTGAGCAAGCTGGTCAGGCTCACGAGGCGGCGCGCTCGCCTTGCAGCCGCGTCCGCCAGCTCTTCGGGCCGCAGGTGAGGACGTGCGCGTGGTGGAGCAGGCGGTCGAGCATCGCGGCGACGGCCGCGGTGTCGCCGAGGAGCTTGCCCCAGTCCTCGACGGGACGGTTCGAGGTGATCAGCGTCGAGGCCCGTTCGTAGCGACGCATCACGATCTCGAGGAGATCCTCGGCCGCCGTGTGCGGGAGCTTCCGCATCCCGAGGTCGTCGACGATGAGCAGCGGCACCCTCGTGACGGCGGCGACGTAGTCCTTCCGCGTGCCGCCAAGCTGCGCCTCGGCGAGCTCTTCGAGCAGGACGTGCGCCTCGCGATAGAGGACGCGGTGCCCTTGCTGGATCGCGGCGAAGCCGATCGCTTGGGCCAAGTGACTCTTCCCGGTGCCGGGCGCCCCGAGGAACAAGGCATCGGCGTGTTGCGTGATCCAGCGCGCCGTCGCCAGCTCGAAGACGAGGGCGCGGTTCATCTTCCGGTTGAAGTCGAAGTCGAAGGTGTCGAGCCGCTTGCCGGCATCGCGGAAGCCGGCGAGCTTCACCCGACGTTCGAGGAGGCGATCCTGGCGGCGCAGGAGCTCGTCCTGGACGAGGCGGGAGAGGAAGTCGATCGGCGCCAGCTTTTCGGCCTGAGCTTCGAGCAGGCGGGCGTCGAGGCCCGCCGCGATGCCGGAGCACCGGAGCTGGCGCAGGGCGCGTTGCAGTTCGATGATGTTCATGGGCTGGCCTCCTGGGATTTCCGCGCGATGACGTCGCGGTAGTGGGTGAGCTCGCGGATGAGCGGATCGACCTGGCGGAGCGTGAGCGGCGCCAGCGCGTGGCGCTCGAGATAGCGGCGGACGAAGCGGTAGTCGGTGACGCCGAGCTCCAGGGCGGCGGCGCAGGCCTCGTCGACGACGGCCGGGCCGTACTTCTTGGCGAGGGCGAGGACCCCGAGGATGCGACGCACGCCGGGTTCGCCGTCACGACCATGCAGCGTGGCGCAGAGGGTGCCGATGCGTTCGCCGGCCCGCGCCGCGCGCGCGAGCAAGGCCAGCGTGGTCGACGGGGTGCGGGCCGGCCGATCGTCGGGATGGATGGCGTGGCGTCCACGAGGCTGCCGGCGATGCTCGCGCAGCAGGGTGCCGGTCGCGGGATCGAGCAGGCGGACGTGGTGGTCGTCCCACTGGACGGCGACCTCGCGGCCGAGCCAGCCCGGCGGCGGGGCGTAGTAAGCGCCGGCGACTTCGACGCAGCCGTCGAGATGCACGGTGCGCGTGCCGTACCGGTAGTACCGAAACGGCTCCAGCGGCAGCGGGCGCAGGTGCGGCTGCTCCTCGGCGAACATCGCCGCGACCTGGCGCTTGGTGGTGCCGTGGATCCGGGTGTCGGCCCAGCGCGTCTCCCAGCGATCGAGGTAGGCCTGGGCCTCCTCCAGGCGCTCGAAGCGCAGCCCCTTGAGGGGCGTCCCCTGCGTGTGGCCGACGGCCGACTCGACCTTGCCCTTGCGATTGGCGTGGCGGACGCGACAGGGCAGCGCGACCGCGCCGTAGTGCGTGAGCACATCGCGAAAGAGTGGATTGAGGGTCGGATCGTAGATGTCCGGCGTGAGCACACCTTCCTTGAGGTTGTCGAGGACGACGGTGGCGGGGGCGCCGCCGAGCCGCCGGAACGTCTCCTCGTGCAGCTCGGCCCAGCGCCGGGTGCTGGAGGTGAACGTGAGCAGGCGGACGCTCTTGCGGCTGTAGCCGAGGGTGAAGACGAACAGGCGGGCGCGACGGTACTTGCGCGTGACGGGATGCCGCACCATCGGCCCGTCGCCGCCGTAATCGACCTGCCCTTCCTCGCCGGGGGCGGTCACGATCACGGGATGGGCCTCCGGCGTGCGCTGACCGCGCAGCTGGCTCACGAAGCGGCGCACGCTCGCGTAGCGGGCCGGGAAGCCGTGGTCATCGACGAGGTCCTGCCAGATCGCCATGGCGTTGCGGCCGCGGCCGAGGGCGAGCTCGATCAGCTCGCGGTAGGGCTCGCAGGCGCTCGCCGTCGGCGCCCGGCTGGTCGGCGGCGGCCACGGCGACGGGTCCACCACGCCCGGCGGAAGCGCAGCGGGGTCGGTGGACACTTCACTGGCCGGATTTGCCGGGTCGGTGGACACCGGACTGGCCGGTTTTGGCGGCCGGCGCTGGCGGGGCTCGCGGATCGCGATCCCGGCGGCCTTGAGGTACGCGCTCGCCGTCTCGCGGCGGACGCCGGTCGCGTGTTCGATGCGGCGGAGCGGCCATCCGAGCCGCCCCAGGGCGAGGATCTGGTGCTTCCTGTCGTCTCCCAAGAAGTTGGCCATCCCGGCGGGGGACCACAGATCCCGCCGCCGCGTCAACGTCTTGGGGCGTCGCTACCTCACTGGCCGGTTTTCAGGTGTCCATGACTGGCCGGTTTTGGGTGTCCACCGAGGCAGTAACTCCGGACGCAATCAGATTTCGACGCTTCGGTGTACGGCTGCTGCGAGGTCTGGATCCTGAAGAGGTAAGGGCATTCCTCTATGTAGTTGCTGAGGAGTGGGAGACCGTTCAAAGGACGAATAGGGCGCTGGAAACCCAGATCAGACGGCTGAACGACGAGGTCCAGTCGCTCGCCATGAAGTCGTCGACCTCGCTGCCTGAGGTACTCCGGGGCGCGGAGCCGCAAACGACCGCCGTAGTCCTGGAGGCAGAGCAGAACGAGGCCGCGGCCACGACGCGCCTCGAGGTACTACGGAGTGCGGCCTTGCAGGAAGTGGAGGCCTTACTCCACGACGCGCGGGCGCGAGCACGGGCGCTCACCGATGCGGCACAGGAGCGTGCGGCGAGCATCGTGCACGAAGCCGAAGCGCTGAAGTCGCAGCAGCAGCAAGAGGCCGAAGAAATAGTGGCCGGAGCCAGGGCTACCGCCGAGTCGATCATGATGGCGGCGCGGCGTGAAGAGGTCAGCCTACGCCAGGATCTCGATCATCTAGCCGAGAGCCGTCTTCGGTTGTTCGATGATGTGCGAGCGACGCTGGACGCGTGTCACGAGTGGCTGGCGACGGTTGACCCCCGCGGGCGACGGCCCGGCCCGGAGCGGACGGTGTCGCCCGAGTCGGTCACCAACGGCACCCCGTCGACGGCGGACGAAACCCGGTGGACTGATTCAAGCTCCCCGGCCTGACCACTCTGCCGTCGCTGCTGGCGCGCGCGGATCAGGTGATCGAGTAACGCATGGCGCTCACCCATGCAGCATGAAAATGGCCTCGGCGACCGGCGTTCCCGCAATAGTCATGAGTCGAACGCACTTACCGATCTATTTTCTGCGCAGCAGTGAGCCGGAAGGACGAGAAGTCAGAACGACGGCTAGCCAAGTCCTCGTCCCCAGATCAAACGCCCAAACGACGCTCCCTCCATCCGCAGCAACGGCAGCGTCGCGTCATCGGGCTGACTGCAGCGGTCGTTCGCCTACGCCGGCGAACGTCCGGCGACACTCCCGATAACCGTCGTCAGCTCACCTGGGTCCACGGGTTTCGGCACGTGCATGCTATAGCCGGCGGTGAGCGAAAGCATCCGATCCTGCGTTCGTCCATATGCCGTGAGCGCCACGGCCGGCGTCTTGCCTCCGGCGTCGGGCTCTAAGGCGCGCACCTTGCGGATCAGGGCATATTCGTCTTCACCCGGCATTTCGATGTCGGATACCAGCACATCCGGACGCCATTCTTGTAGCGTCTCGAGTGCGTGGGTTGCCGTGCCGCACGTCCTGACGGCTGCACCGGCTCTGATGAGAATCGCGGCCGCGAGCTCGACCGCGTCCGGATCGTCGTCGACGACAAGGAACCTCTCACCACGCGCGAGACCAGGCCCCCTGGCCTCACAATCTACAGCAGACCCGATTCCTGCGCTGCATCAGCGGCCGGCTCGGCTGCCGACCGCGCCATCTGACCGCTCCGGGCTAGCGATCTGGGAGCAGGAGCAGCGCGGTGGCGAGCCGGGCGCCGCGGAAGCTGCTTCCGGTCACGCTGTCGCGGCTATTTCTTGAGCGCGCGCTCCCGCGCCGTTTTCGCGACCTCCTTGAAGTCATCGGTCGCATAGATCTCGCTCCGAAACGCCTTCCACGCCACCGCCTCGATCGAGCGGTTGAACTCTCGCAGACGCGCGGGTGGGACGCGGAACGTGGCAACGTGGCCCAGGCCCATCATCACGTACCAGGACTCGACGGCGATGCCGTCCGCCGGGAACTTGGCCCAGAATCCCTGTTCGTCCAGGAGCTTGGTGATCTCGTCGAGGTTTCGCGATTGGTCGTGCTTGAGAACGACGCTGATGAGCACGTAGTCCGCAGGGCTCGTGGACGGCGCTTGAGCGAGCGCGATCGCGGGCGTGACCACAGTACATAGCAGAGCCAACCATCAACAGTCTCATGACGAACCTCCTCCGCCTGGGCGTGATGCCCGCCGCGGCACGCCGGTGAGTCGACGTGCGAGTCTCGCCCGGCACGCCTCTCAAGCGCCACTCCGCGTCCGGATGGTGAACCTGAACGTCGAGCCCGCGCCGACCTGGCTCTCGACCCACAGTCGGCCACCGTGCAGCTCGATGAGTTTCCGGGCCAGCGCCAGGCCGAGCCCGGTGCCTTCCACCTTCTTCTCGGCGCTCCCGACCTCTCCGGAACTCCTCGAAGATCGCCTCCTGATCCTCGGCGGCGATGCCGACCCCGGTATCGCCCACCGAGATCTCGACGGCCCCGTTCACGGGGGTGGCCGCGACCCCGATACGCCCACCTGCGGGCGTGAACTTGATCGCGTTGGACAACAGATTCAGGACGACCTGCCGGATCTTCCGCTCGTCCGCGCGGACGTGCTCGATCTCCTCGGCCACGGTCAGCTCCAGCGCGATGCCGTGCCGCCCGGCGCGCTCGCGGACGAGGGTCAGGGCATTCTCGAGCGCCGCCGACAGGTTGACGTCCGTCATCTCGAGCTCCATCCGGCCGGCCTCGATCTTCGAGAGGTCGAGGATCTCGTTGATGAGGGACAGGAGGTGCTGCCCGGAGGCGTGGATGTCCTTCAGGTACTCGTCCTGTTTTTCGTAGAGGTCGCCGAACAGCCGTTCGCTCAGGATCTCCGAGAACCGGAGGATGGCGTTCAGCGGCGTACGCAGCTCGTGGGACATGTTCGCGAGGAACTCGGACTTGTGCCGGCTGGCGACTTCCAACTGGCGGCTCTTGTCCTCGATCTCGTCAAAGAGCCGGGCATTCTGGATCGCCAGGGCTGACTGCGTCGCGAAGATAGGCAGCAGCTCGATCGTCTCGGCCGGGAACTCTCCCGGGGTGTTGCGCATCACGCCGAGGCACCCGAGGAGCCGGCCCTCGCGGACCATCGGCACGGCGAGGATCGCCCGGATACCTGCCTCGATCAGGGTCTCTCGCAGCCGTCCCTCGTACGCGGCCGGGGCCGTGATATCGTGGACCTGGACCGGCTCCAGTGTGATGGCGGTCCGCCCTGCCGGTCAGCATCAGCGGGGGCCCTGTCCGCCGACCGGCAACGCATTGACAAGACGGACCACGTAACGCTGACGGCCGATCCGCGACTCGGGATCGACGGTGGCCGCCTCGATGGCCCTCGTCAGCTCGGGAGAGGCCTTCTCGTTGGCGAAGATGTAGTACCCGTACTCCGATCGGGGCCACCAGTATCGGTTGGTCAGCGGCACGTGCTTGAGGAGCCGGTAGCTCGCCGGGACCGGATCCTGTCCCCGCTGATACTGCGAGGAGAGCCTGACCGCCGACGCGTCCAATCGCTTCCACGTCGACACGATGAGGATCGTGGGCTGCCGGCGCGCGATCACATCGCCGATGCGCTCGCGCCGCACCTCGGCCGTGGTCAAGCCCTGGAGGTCGATGAGCGCCCAGCCGCTTCGAAACGGGACGTAGCCGGCATCGTACGTGGCCAGGACACGATCGTCGCCGGGAATGCGGCTGGCTCTCATCGCGTCGGCGATGTCGGTGAGCGCGGGCAGCCCGGAGACGCGGTAGCCCGAGACCCACTGATAGGAGTCCGGGAGCGTCAGGACGAAGCTCACCCCCAGCACGGCGTAGAGCAGGCCGAGCCGGACCGGGCGTCTGGCCGCCGCCTGCTCCACGACGGCGAGGAGACCGATCAGGAACAGCGCGAACAGGAACGGGAACACGTAGCGGTAGAAGCTCCACTTGGTGAAGAGCGAGTAGAAGGCGATGACAAATCCGTAGTAGGCCAGCACGCCCGGCCTGACGGCCACCTGCTTGCCGCACACCAGGGGGGCTCCCACCACGAGCGCTCCGAGGACACCCAGGGACAGCACGACGTATTCGAGCAACGTCGCGCCGTAGGCTGACGGCGTCCACTTGTGGCCGAACGACAGGGGAACGACATAACCGGTCAGTGCGACATTGAGGCTTGCGACCAGCACGCCGGCGGCCAGGGCGCCAGAGAGAGCCACCAGGGATCGCGCGCGGCGTCGCTTCAGGGCGGCCCAGGCCTCGGAGACGACGATCGGGGACAGCAAGGGCAGGAAGTCCGACCGGAGGGTCAGCGCCATCGCCAGTCCGACGACCGATGTCGGCGATCCCGGTGTGGGTGCCGGCCCGAAGCGTGGCTGGAAGATCAAGTACAGCGCGACGGCGACGAGCGGCGTCTCGAGACCGCTGAAGAAATTCGGGAGCGCATAGGGAAACACGAGCAGCAAGAGCAGCGTGGCCGCTGACCACACGGTGAGCGCGATCCCGCCGAGGCGACGTCGGAGGCGTTCGACGACGACACACCCGAAGAAGCCCAGGCCCAGGCACGCCAGTAGACGGGCCAGCGCCTCGTAGGTGAGCGACCCGGGCCACAACGTGTGCAGGGCGGAGAGCAGAAACAGGTAGCCGGGGTTCGTGTACCCGAACCGGCCGTGTTCGCCGACGTTGTAGTAGAGCGCGTGGTGTCGAGCGAGGTTCTCCGCGTAACGGAACGTGATGTACGCGTCGTCGATGACGAAGTCGTCGACGAGAAGCCAGCCCGCAGCGACGAGGATCAGCCCGCCCAGCGCACCGGCCCAGGGCACCACGCCCCAGACCGGGCGCCTGACGGACGTCGAGGCGGGTTCACCCCGATCGGGCGTCACGCGCCCCGCCGGTCAGCGGTTCACCGCGATCGAGATCCATCGTCCCGAGGCCAGGTTCGGGGGCCCGCGATCGCTAGCCGGTCTCGGCCACGCGGACGACGCGGCCAAGGCGCGCGGCGAGGGCGGCTGCCTCGACCACTTCGAGCGCGTGGATGCCGGACTCGGCCGGTACCGCCGATGGCCGACGCCCCTCGCAGGCGGCGACGAAGGCCTCGAGCTCCAGGCGAAGGGGCTCCTCGCCGCGGGCCGGTAGCTCTTCCTTGCCGGTATCGACAGCCTCCCAGGCTCCCCCCTGCCGGCGATGCTCGGTGCTGTGCAGCGCGACGGTGGAGGCCCCGTAGTCGGCGACGAGCGATCCCCGCTCGCCGACGATCACGCAGTCGCGCTGGGTGCCGGGCGCGAAGTAGTTGGCCTCGATGACGACCGGCACCTCGTCGTACCACACCGAGGTCACCGACATGTCGTCGAGGCCGCGCCCGAGGTAGTCACGCTGCAGAGCGCTCACCCGTGTCGCCGGGCGGCCGAGGAGGTGCGCGAACAGGTCGAAATAGTGGATGGCGTCGGTGTGAGTGACGCCGACGTCCGTGCGCGGCCGCTTGAAGCCCGCGAACCTCGCCGTGGCGTAGCGCACCGCACCGATCCAGTCGTCGGCCAGCGCCGCCCGCAGCACGGCGGTCACCGGGTGAAACCGGAAGATGTGGCCGACCTGCACGATCCGTCCGGCCGCGCGGGCGGCCGCCGCCACCGCGCGGCCCTCGGCGCTCGACACCGTCAGCGGCTTCTCGACGAAGCAGTGACGCCCGGCCGACAGGCACGCCTCGGCGATTGCTCGGTGACTGTCGGCGGGGGTGACGATGTCCACGGCATCCACGTACGGCAGCGCGTCGCGGAAATCGGCCACCGTGTGGTCGCGCTCGACGCCCTGTCCGGCCGCCCACACGCGGCGCGCGGCGGTGATCTCGGCGACCCACGGGGTGGTGCCGAGCTGCCGCAGCACCCGCAGGTGCTTCTCACCCCAGCGGCCGAGGCCGATGAGCAGGACGTTCACCGGCCGCTACTCGTGGATCAGCTCTCCGCCCAAATCCTCCGCCACCTCGTAGCGGAGCATCCGGTTCTTCATCCAGCGGACGACCAGCAGATCGGCGGTGGCCACGAAGACCCGGTTGAGGATGCCGTACTTGGAGCGGCCGTAACGGCGCGGCCGGTTCCGGACGGGCACCTCGATCACGCGGTAGCCTCGCATCTTCAGCAGCGTGGGGACGAACCGATGGAACCCGCGGTAGAGAACCAGCCCCCGGAGGCACTCCCGCCGGAACGCGCGGAACGTGCAGCCGCTGTCGCGGATCGACTCGTCGCTGACCCAGTTCCGGGCCCGGTTGGCCACCGCCGACGACAGACGGCGCACGCCGGAGTCGCCGTCGCCGCGATCGACCCGCCATCCGGTCGCGGCGTCCCAGCGGTCCAGGTGCGAGAGCAATCCCGGAATGTCGTGCGGGTCGTTCTGCAGGTCGGCGTCCATGGTGACCACCAGACGTCCCCGGGCGGCCTTGAAGCCGGCGTCGGTCGCGGCGGTCTCCCCGGCGTTGGCCTTGAGCCGCACGAGCCGCACGCGGGGGTCGCCGTCGCGAAAGCCGCGGATGAGCTCGGCGCTGCGGTCACGGCTGCCGTCGTCGACGAAGACCACCTCGAAGGCGAGACCCAGCGGCTCCAGGACCGCGCGCAGCTCCGGCCAGAGAAGCGGCAGGTTCTCCTCTTCGTTGTAGACCGGGATCACCACCGAGAGGTCAACCACCCGAACTCCTCGGGACGCGCGGGCTCGTCCCCCGCCACTCGCCGACGAGCGTCTGCGGCAGCTGCAGCCGGTCGAGCACGCGGGCGACCGTGTGGTTGATGATGTCGTCCAGCTCCTTCGGGCGGTTGTAGAAGGCCGGCATCGGCGGGAGCACGACGGCGCCCATCTCGGCCAGCGCGGTGAGGACCCGCAGGTGTCCGAGGTGCAGCGGCGTCTCGCGCACAAGCAGGATCAGCGGCCGGCCCTCCTTGAGCGTCACGTCGGCCGCCCGGGCGATCAGGGTGTCGGCGTAGCAGGCGGCAATGGCGGCCGCCGTCTTGATGGAGCACGGCGCGATGACCATGCCGGCCGTGCGAAACGAGCCCGAGGCCAGCGCGGCGCCGATGTCCTTGACGTCGTACCGGCAATGGGCGAGCGCTTCCACGTCGGCCACGCCGTGGTCGGTCTCCTCGACCAGGGTCCGCTTGCCGGCGGCGGAGATGACGAGGTGCAGCTCGATGTCGGTGGTGGCGCGCAGGACTTCCAGCAGGCGGACGCCGTAGATCGACCCGCTAGCGCCGGTGATGCCGACGACCAGCCGGCTCACAGCCGGAACCTGCGCCGATAGACTTCCTCGCGGGTCTTCTGGTACAGCACCTCCCACTCGCGACTGCCTTCGGGCATCGGCCGCGCGTAGGAGGACAGCGTCTTGCGCACCTCGCTGTCGATGGACTCTTCGAGCTTCGACTCCTCGGTCAAGATGCGGATGATCTCGGGCCGCACGTCGTCGGGCGCCCTCACCTGCACGCCGGTGACCGTCCCCAGCTCCTTCACGATCAGATCGGCGAGGTGAAAGATGCGCTCACGGCTCATCCGCATCAGAGGATGAATCCCCGCTCGCGGGCGAGCTTCTCCTTGACCTTGCCGAGCAGCGCGCGATAGTCGGCGGCGGAGTCCTTGATCATCTTGGCGTGGTCGAGCAGCAGCTTGCGGGCGTCGGCGTCGAGCTGCTCCTCGGCGGCGATGTTCTGCACCACGACGTGGCGGATCGCCGCGCGCACCGGCGCCTCGTCGCGCATCTCGACGATCTTGCGCGTGGTGAGCCGCTTCACGACGGCGTCGGCCATCCGCTGCGCGATCTCGTCGCGACGAGACATACGCCGCAAAGACTACACGCGCGCGACGCGGGGTGTCAAGGAACGGCCGGGAGAACCAGCGTCATCCGCGTGCCGTGGGGCTCGACGTTGTCGGCGCGAATGGTGCCGCCGTGCGCGTCGATCAACGACTTCACGACGGCCAGGCCGAGACCGGCGCCGGCCGCCGTCCTGACCCCGGTGGTCGTGCGGTAGTAGGGCTCGAAGATGCGCGTCCGGTCCGCGTCCGCGATCCCGGGGCCCTCGTCCTCGACCGTGATCTCGACGGCGAGCGGCTCGGCGTGCGCGCGGGCGGCGACGCGCACGCAGCTGCCCGACGGCGAGTACTTCAACGCGTTGGAGACCAGGTTCTTCACGACCCGATCCAGCGCGTCGGGGTCAGCCTCCAGCACGGGCAGGGCCGGCGCGCACTCGAGCACGAAGCGGTGCGTCGTCCGGGCGCGCTGCAGCATCTCGACGGCGTCCGCGACCAGGGCGGCCGCGTCCACCCGCGTCAGCCGCAGCGGCGGCGCCAGCCCGCGCTCGAGCCGGGCCAGGTCGAGGAAGTCGCTCACGATCCGGCCGAGCCGCTCGGTCTCGGCGCGCATGATCGCGCCGATCCTGGTGAGCTCGCCCGGGGCAAACGTCCGCATGGCGAGCAGCTCGCTGAACCCCTGTAGCGCCGTGAGCGGCGTGCGCAGTTCGTGCGAGGCGATCGCCACGAACTCGGACTTCATCCGGTCCATCTCCACGACGTGCCTGGTGGCCGCCGTGACCTTCTCGGCCAGCTCGTCGGCGAACCGTCGCTGACGCGCGGCCAGGCGCGCGTTCTCCAGCGCCAGCCCGACGTGCGACGCCAGCGCGGTCAGCCAGCGCCGCTCGTCCGCCGGGATATCCCCGACGCGCTCGACGGCCAGGGCTCCGACCACACCCCCGCGCCCACCGAGCGGCGCCACGAAGGTGCGCCGCAACGGCTCGCCGCTGGGCTTGTGCGACACGAGCAAGGGGGCGCCGCCGACCAGTACCCGGGCGACCGCGGACCCGCGGCCGACGCTGGCCCCGCCAGCCACCGCCAGCCGGGTACCGTCGTGCACCGCGAGACCGACGGCCGCCTCGAGGCGGGATTGCAGACAGGCGCGCAAACGCGCGACGGCCAGGTCGAGCGGCGTGTCCCCATCGAGCGCACGCTGAACGGTCGCCAGTGTCTCGTGGCGGCCGCGCTCCCGACGCGCGCCACTGGCCAGGCACGAGCTCAGCACACCGACGGCGAGCACGAGCACGATCGTGAGCAAGCCCTCGACGACCGGCGGCGTCGCGCCTTCTCGCTCGAGCGCGGGCAGCACGAACGGCGCGTAGAGGAGCGCCGCCGCCAGCGATGCGACGACTCCGCCGCCGCCGGAGTGCAGGGATGCCGCGACCACGGGGACGTGATACGCGTGGCGCCAGATCGAGGCCGGATCGGCGCCCGAATGCACGACGGCGAGGGTGATGGCAGCCAGGGCGAACGTGACGACGGCGAGCATGGCGGCTCAGCGGGATCCCAGCAGACGATAGGCGCCGAAGAAGACGGACGCGGCCGCCAGCGCCGGGGCCACGCTCCCCGTCCGCGCGACGAGCCAGCAATTCCCCGTCCCGAGCAGCGCGATGTAGAAGACCGCGCCGGCCGCGATGCCGAGGGAGTGTGGCAGCAGCGGGTCCGCGAGATATCGTGCCAGCGTCGCGCTCGTCGCGATCGCGGTGGCAGTCGAGAATGACCACCGGTGGTACGCCCGCTCGAACAGGGCCCCACGGAAGAACACCTCGGCAGCGAGAACGTTCGCCCCCAGGTCGTACGCCCACCAGGCCGCGAGGTCCTCCGGAGGGCCAGTGCGCACCCCGTGACCGAAGGTCAGCGCCGCGTTCATCAGGAGGTGCGCGCCGAGACCTAGCCCGAACATGGCGCCGGCGGCAACCGCCAGAACCGTTCGCCAGCTCACGCGCAGACGCCAGCTTCCTCGCCGCCAGGCCAGCCACACGGGGACGATCGCGTACGTGACCGCGCCCCACGGATGCAAGCGGGCGCCGGCTGCGGCGGCCGCGAGCACCAGGGCCGCCTCCAGTGGTGCCCAGTCAGCCCACTTCCCCGGCCGCGCCCAGGCGACGGCCGTGCCCAGCAGAGCGCCGTGGGCAGCCGCGAGGCCCGCCACGCGCGTGATCGGCTCGGAGAGTGTCAGCCCGGCGGCGGCCCACGCGACGGCCAGGATGCCGAGCGCCACCAGCGGAGTGCCGTCGAGCAGGCCAGGCTGAGGGCGAGGACACGGCCCGTCCAGGGCCAGCATCGGGTCACGCTCCGTCGTCAGCGTGGACGAGGCCCAGGAGGGCCTTGACCACGTCGGCGTCGAGCGTGCGCCCAGCCTCCTCGATCAGGTACGCCAGCGCGGTGGCCAGTGGTAACGCCGCCCGGTAGGGGCGATCGGAGGTGAGCGCGTCGAACACGTCGGCCACGGCCACGATGCGGGCGCCGAGAGGAATCGCCTCCCCCACGAGCCCGTCGGGGTATCCCGAGCCGTCCCAGCGCTCGTGATGGTGGCGGATCACGATGGCGCCGCCCGCGAAGAAGTCGAAGGGGGCCACGATCTGCGCGCCGATCACCGGATGATTGCGCATCAGCGCCCACTCCTCGGCGTCGAGCGCGCCGCGCTTGCGCAGCAACGTCTCGGGCACACCGATCTTGCCGATGTCGTGCAGCAGGCCGGCGTGGGCGATCGTGTCGATCTGGTCGGCGGGCAGCCCCAGCGCGATGGCGAGCTTCCGTCCCCAGGCGCCGACCCGCTCCGAGTGTCCGTGGGTGCCCGGGTCCTTCGCCTCGAGCGCCTTCGCCAGACCGAGCAAGGACTGGCAGATCGCGCGCTGCAGCTGGTGATAGAGGCGGCGTACGTCATCGGCGTGTCGCCGGCGCTGGAGCTCGATCGCCGCTACTCGGGCAGCCATGCCACCCTCGGCATCAACCCTTCCACGAGCGACAGCAAGCGCACCGGCGAAAACGGTTTGGTCAGATACTGTGTGGCGCCGGCCGCCAGCCCGCGCACGATGTCGTCCTTCTGGGCGGCGGCGCTCAGCATGACGACGGGCACCGCGTGGAGCGACGCCTGTCGGCGCAGGCGTCGGCAGACCTCGAGTCCGCTGATGTCCGGCAGGTTGACGTCGAGGAAGATCAGCTCCGGTTCGAGCTCCTCGGCCAGCCGCAACGCGGTGGCCCCGTCCGGGGCCTCGATCACGCGGACGCGGTCGTCCTCCAGGGTGATCCGTACGAGCTCGACAATGTGGGCTTCGTCGTCGGCGATGAGAATTGTGAGCATGCCCCGACGAGGGGCAAGGCATGTGCCACGCGGCAGGCCCGCGCCACGCGCCTTTGGCGCGCAGTGCGCGCGCGACACTGCCCTGCGGAACGGGCAGGCCGCCCACTCCTCAGGGCTGCGCCGCGGTCACTTCACCTCGATCGTGCCCTTCATACTGGGGTGCAGGCCGCAGATGTACTGGTAGGTTCCGGCGGTGTTGAAGGCCATGACCGCGCTCTGCCCCTTCGTGAGGATCGGCGAGCGCTCCTTGGTGCTGACGATCGTGACCTGATGAGGCGAGTCGTCGGTATTGATCCACGTCACCGGCTGGCCGACCGTCCCGGCGTGCGTGCTCGGGCCGAACGCGAATCCGGCGATCGTCACGTCGGGCCGGGGCGCCGACCCCGTGGCCGTCGTGCCGCCGCGCAGGGCGGCCAGCGAGATCACGAAGTCCTGCTTCTCGTGTGGCTTGTGGCATTCGAAGCACGCCCGGTAGTTGGCCTTGTCGTTCAGCTTGCCGTCGGCGCCGAAGGCGGCGTACTCCCAGTCCCCGTTGCGCCACTCTGCCGGGTACTCGGTCCCCCACCCCGTCCGCTTCTCCATCACCGCGTGCGCGATCAGGTCGCCCTTGACGAAGCGGCCCTGCGCGTCCTTGATCGGGTTGCCGGCGGCGTCGACCTGGGCCTTGTACTGGATGAGCGTGAGCACCGTGCGGTCGGGCAGCGGCTGGCCCGCCTTCATGGCATCGACGGCGGCTTGCGAGCTCGCATACAGCTCACGATGCTGCTTGATGTCGTAGCGGTCGACGGTCGTGTAGAGGACGTGGTCCTTCCAGTTCGTCGGGAACACGATCTTGTCGGGGCCGGCGGCGCCGGGCACCGCCAGCGCGGCCAGGGCCGCCGCCACGACAGAAACGAGCGTCAGCCGCCGAACACGGACGTGCATGGGCGTCTCCTTCCCGGGAGCGATACCGGATGTGCTGGAGCCCGGGAGGGCACCGCGGCTCACTGACCGCGGCCGGCGACCTGCAGCCTGGTCAGCGCGCGCGCCAGCGCCGCGGTCACCCGGGCGTAATCGACGTCCTCCTGCGAGCGTCCGGTCAGGCGCGCCTCGGCCCGATCCCGGGCCCGCTCGGCCCGAGCGCGATCGATGTCGGACGGCGCCTCGGCGGAGTCGGCGAGAATGATGACCTTGTCGTTCCGCACCTCGGCGAAGCCGCCGACCACGGCGACGTGGTACTCGTCACGGCCGATGCGATAGGTCAGCTCTCCGATGCCGAGCGTCGCCAGCAGCGGCGCGTGGCCCGGCAGCACGCCGAAGTATCCCTGGCTGCCCGGCACGACCACCTCGTCCACCTCGGCCGACACCATCAGCCGGGTGGGCGTGGCCAGCTCGAGCGTCAGCCGTTCGGCCAACTCAGGCGACCTCACGCAGCTTCTTGGCCTTGTCCATCGCCTCGCCGATGTCGCCCACCATGTAGAAGGCCTGTTCGGGCAGTTCGTCGTGCTTGCCCTCCACGACCTCCTTGAACGACTTCACGGTGTCGGCGAGCTTGACGTATCGGCCCGGCTGGCCGGTGAACTGCTCGGCCACCGAGAACGGCTGCGACAGGAACCGCTGGATCTTGCGGGCCCGCGCGACGGTCAGCTTGTCGTCGTCGGAGAGCTCCTCCATGCCGAGGATCGCGATGATGTCCTGCAGGTCCTTGTAGCGCTGCAGGATCGACTGCACGGCGCGCGCGGTCTGGTAGTGCTCCTCGCCGAGGATGTTCGGATCGAGGATGCGGGAGGTCGACGCGAGCGGATCGACCGCGGGGTAGATACCCAGCTCGGTCAGCGCGCGGTTGAGCACGGTCGTCGCATCGAGGTGGGCGAAGGCGGTGGCCGGGGCGGGATCGGTGATGTCGTCGGCCGGAACGTAGATCGCCTGCACCGACGTGATCGAGCCCTTCTTGGTCGAGGTGATCCGCTCCTGCAGCTCGCCCATCTCCGTCGCCAGCGTGGGCTGGTATCCGACCGCCGAGGGCATCCGGCCCAGGAGCGCGGAGACTTCGGAGCCCGCCTGGGTGAACCGGAAGATGTTGTCGATGAAGAGCAGCACGTCCTGGCCTTCCTCGTCGCGGAAGTACTCGGCCGCGGTGAGGCCGGTGAGGGCGACCCGCAGGCGCGATCCCGGCGGCTCGGTCATCTGGCCGAAGATGAGCGCGGTCTTCTCGAGGACGCCCGACTCCTTCATCTCGTGGTAGAGGTCGTTGCCTTCCCGGGTGCGCTCGCCCACGCCGGCGAAGACGGAAATGCCGCCGTGCTGCTTGGCGATGTTGTTGATGAGCTCCTGGATGAGCACGGTCTTGCCGACACCCGCGCCACCGAACAGCCCCGTCTTGCCGCCCCGCGTGTACGGCTCCAGCAGGTCGACGACCTTGATGCCGGTCTCGAACATCTCCACCTTGGTGGACTGGTCCTCGAACGGCGGCGCCGGGCGGTGGATGGGATACGTCTTGGTGATCTTGATGGCGGCGCCCTTGTCGACCGGCTCGCCCACGATGTTGAGGATGCGGCCGAGCGTCTCCTTGCCGACAGGGATGGAGATGGGCTGGCCGGTGTCCTCGACCGTCATACCGCGGGTGAGTCCGTCGGTGGAGGCCATGGCGACGGTGCGGACCTGGCTCTCTCCGAGGTGCTGGGCGACCTCCAGCGTGAGCCGCTGCGAGTAGGAGAAGATGTCCTTGTTCTCCACGCCCTGCACGAGCAGCGCGTTGTAGATGGCGGGCAGCCGGCCCGGCTCGAACTCGACGTCGACGACCGGCCCGATGACCTGCACGATCTTCCCGATGCTCATGCCCCTGCTCCTCCGTTCAGGCTCGCCTCCGCCGAGGCCGCCTCAGCTCGCACTGCCCTGCTTGAGAGCCTCCGCGCCGCCCACGATGTCGAGCAGCTCCTTGGTGATCTTCTCCTGGCGGGCCTTGTTGTACTGGATCGTCAGGACGTCGATCATCTCCTTGGCGTTCTTGGTGGCCGCCTCCATGGCGGTCATGCGCGCGCCGTACTCGCCGGCCAGCGACTCCATGAGCGCGCGATAGACCTGCATGCGCACGTGGCGCGGCAGCAGGTCGCCCAGGATTCCCTCGGCGCTCGGCTCGTAGATGTAGTCGACGTGCTCGGCCGTGGTCCCCTCCCCCGTCGCCACCTCGGCGCGCGGAATCGGCAGCAGAGTGACCCGGACGGGCCGCTGCAGCGCGACGGACCGGAACTCGTTGTACAGGAGCACCACCTCGTCGACCTCGTTGTCGAGGTATTGCTGCATGAACGCGTCGGCCAGCTCGCAGGCGTGACCGTAGGCCAGCCGGTCCCAGAAACCGACCATGTCGCGCTTGATCGTGTGCGGGCGGCGACGGAAGAAGTCGCGCGCCTTGCGGCCGACGACGACCAGCGTCACCTCCGCCGCGCTCGACTGCCGGATCAGCTCCACGGCGCGCCGGAGGATGTTCGAGTTGAACGCGCCGGCCAGACCCCGGTCGGCGGTGATGATGACGACCTGTCGGCGCGGGCCCTCGCGCTGCTCGAGCAGCGGATGCCCGTCTCCCTCGGCGTCGCTGACCAGATGGCCGAGCAGCTCGGCCATCTTCGTGGCGTACGGGCGGGCGGCGAGGATGCGCTCCTGGGCGCGGCGCAGCTTCGCGGCCGCCACCAGCTTCATGGCCCGCGTGATCTTCTGCGTGGACTGGACCGAGCGGATGCGCCGCTGGATGTCGCGCAGCGTGGCCATCTAGGCGGCCTTGATCCCCTTGGCGGCGATGAACTCGGCCTTCGCGTCGGTGACGGCCTGGGTCAGCGTGCCGCGCAGCGCGTCGCTGATCTCCTTCTTGTCGCGGATCTCCGTGAGGACGCCCGCGTGGCGCCGCTCCAGGAAGCCGTAGAAGAAGTCCTCGAAGGCGCGGATGGCGTCGACCGGCACGTCGTCGAGGAGTCCCTGGCCGCCGGCGAAGATGATCGCGACCTGCCGCTCGACGACCAGCGGCTGGTACTGGTTCTGCTTGAGCAGCTCGACCATGCGCTGGCCGCGGGCCAGCTGCATCTGGGTCGCCCGGTCGAGGTCGGAGCCGAACTGCGCGAAGGCCGCCAGCTCCCGGTACTGGGCGAGGTCGAGTCGCAGCTTGCCGGCGACCTGTCGCATGGCCTTGATCTGCGCCGAGCCGCCGACTCGCGAGACCGACAGGCCGACGTTGACGGCGGGCCGGATGCCACCGTAGAAGAGGTCGGCCTCGAGGTAGATCTGCCCGTCGGTGATCGAGATGACGTTGGTCGGGATGTACGCGGAGACGTCGCCCAGCTGGGTCTCGATGATCGGCAGCGCGGTGAGCGAGCCGCCCCCGAGCTCGTCGTTGAGCTTGGCCGCCCGCTCGAGGAGCCGCGAGTGCAGGTAGAAGACGTCGCCGGGATACGCTTCGCGCCCCGGCGGCCGCCGCAGCAGCAGGGAGAGCTGTCGATAGGCGGCGGCGTGCTTGCTGAGGTCGTCGTACACACACAGGGCGTGGCGCTTGCTGTCCCGGAAGTACTCGCCCATCGTGACGCCCGCGTAGGGCGCGATGTACTGCAGGGGCGCCGGCTCCGATGCCGAGGCGATGATGACCGTCGTGTACGCCATCGCACCCGCGTCCTGCAGGATCTTGACGACCTGGGCCACGGTCGAGCGCTTCTGGCCGACGGCGACGTAGAAGCAGAAGACGTCCTGGCCCTTCTGGTTGATGATCGTGTCGACGCCGATGGCCGTCTTGCCGGTGCCGCGGTCGCCGATGATCAGCTCTCGCTGGCCCCGGCCGATCGGGATCATCGAGTCGATCGCCTTCAGGCCGGTCTGCAACGGCTCCTTGACGGAGCGCCGGTCGACCACGCCGGGGGCGTAGCGCTCGATCGGACGGAACTCCCCGGTCTGGATCGGCCCCTTGCCGTCCACGGGCTGGCCGAGGGCGTTGACGACGCGCCCCACCAGCGCCTCGCCCACCGGCACCTGGGCGATGCGGCTCGTGCGCTTGACGGTGTCGCCCTCCTTGATCTCCTTGTCCTCGCCGAGGAGCACGGCGCCGACCTGGTCCTGCTCGAGGTTGAGCACCATGCCGACGACGTCGTGCGGGAACTGCAGCAGCTCGCCGGCCATCGCCTTCTCGAGTCCATACACCCGGGCGATGCCGTCACCGACCTCGATGACACGCCCGACCTCCTGCAGGTCGACTTCCGCTTCGTACCCCGCGAGCTGGCGCTTGATGATCTCGCTGATCTCTCCGGCCTTGATCATGCGTCTCCCCTACCCGTGTGTGAGGCGCTCGCGGAGCCGGCTCAACTGCCCGTTGAGACTGCCGTCCACGATGAGGCTGCCGATCTCGGCGACGAAGCCGCCGAGCAGGTTCGTGTCGAGGACTTCGTCGATGAGGACCCGCTTGCCGCCGAGGGCGCGGCCGAGCCGCGCGCCGAGCGCGGCGCGATCACTCTCGGTCAGCGGCACCGCCGTGCGCACCCGGGCGCGCACGCGTCCCTGCTCGGCGTCGAGCAGGTCGCGGTACGCCAGCGCAATGGCGCCGAGGTGGTCGGCACGGCCCTGCGCGGCGACGAGGGCGAGAAAGTCGCGGCCGAGGGCCGAGAGCTGCAGGCGCTGGGCGATCTCGCCGGCGACGGCTCGCTTGTCCGCCCCGCCGATCCAGGGCCGGCCCAGCACGGCGCCGAGCGCGGGGTCGTCCCTCACGACCCCCGCGGCGCGCTCCACCTCGACCCCGATCTGCTCGCTCTGCTGCCGCTCGCGGGCCAGCTCGAACAGGGCCTTGGCGTAGGACTTGGCGACGGCGGGTGACGTCTTCACGAGGTCTTCATGCCGGCGATGGCGTCGGCCACGATGCGTCGGTGGTCGTCCTCGCGCAGCGTGCGGTGGACGAGCTTCTCGGCGACCGCGATCGCCAGATCACTCACCTCGCGACGCAGCTCGTCCCGGGCACGACGCACCTCGGCGTCGAGCTGCGCCTTGGTGTCCTCCACCAGCTTGCGCGACTGGGCCTGCGCGGCCTCGACGTGCTTGCGCGACTCTTCGCCCGCCTCCCGCAGGGCCTGTTCGCGGATGGCGG
>Ga0075429_100001403_pt1 | contig 19711 bp, 19 predicted proteins | sample RhiMetdeltSRZDD3_FD_75295 | JGI IMG/M metagenome (GOLD analysis project Ga0075429, IMG submission 75295) | Populus rhizosphere microbial communities from Tennessee, USA - Rhizosphere MetaG P. deltoides SRZDD3 | ecosystem: Host-associated > Plants > Roots > Rhizosphere > Soil | place: USA... | reverse complement strand
CCACAAACTATACCTACAACGCCGGCAACCTGGCGTCTCGCACGAACGCCCGTGGCAAGACCACGACGTTCAGCAGCTATAAGCGCGGCATCCCGCAGACAGAAGGCTACCCGGAAGACCAAATCACTGTCACGCGAGTCGTGAGCAATGCTGGAAATGTGGAATCGGAGACTGACGGCAAGAATGACACCACAGGCTATGGGTACGATGCGCTGAACCGGATCACCTCACTCAACTATCCGGTGCTCAACGATGTGTCGGTGGCATATACAACAGGATCCACCCGCATGACGATTACCCGCGGCTCGCTGATCCAGACAGTGGACTATGACGGCTTCGGGAGACTCGCCTGCGTAACCAAGACTGACAGCCTGTCGCCGACGCAGAACTCGAGGGTTACCCTTACTCACAACGCCCTCAGCCAGCGAACGTTCGTCTCCAATCCGGTCGTCCCCTCCGGGAGCAATTGCCCAACCCTGACGGTGGGCACGTCGATGACGTACGACACGCTGGACCGTCTGAAGACGGTAGCGCACCCGGACAGTACCGGCCGCACCTACAACTATGGCAGCACTACAGTGGCGGTCACGAACGAGCGGGGCATTATCCACACCTACTCGTATCGTGCATATGGGAATCCCGATAAGCGTGAACTCATGGGGATTGCGGTGCCTGCGCCAGATGCCGCTGCAAGCGTGACCATCGCGCGCAATCCTATTGGCCGGATCACTAGCGTGATCCAAAATAGCAAGACACGGGCATACGGGTACAACACCGCTGGCAACTTTCTCACGTCGATCGATGATCCAGAGACTGGGATTACGACATTCGGTCGCGACGAGGTCGGAAACATGGTCTCGCGGACTGTAACCGGGACGCCTACGACCAGCTACGCCTACGACAACCTCGACCGGCTAAGTCAAATCACTTACCCGGGTGGCCTCCCGACTGTGGTCAAGACCTACTACCGCGATGGACGGCTGAAGACCGTTGATTTCGGTACGAGTGCGTTTCGATATTTCGAATACGATCAAAACAAGAACCTCACCCTTGACAGGCTGATCATTGATGGACGGACGTATTCGGTCAGCCATGCCTACACGGGTAACGATGCCAGAAGCACGACCACTTTTCCCTCTGGGACGGTTCTCGCATACACCCCGAATGGCTTTGGACGGCCGACAACGGCGAGCCCCTTCACCAACAGCGCCAATAGCGTCGACTTTCATCCGTCAGGCGAGCTGAAATCGATTGCGTTCGCGAACGGCATCACTACGTCGATCACGCTTACCAATCGACTTTGGCCGCTGCGGATGACGTCCTCACGGCCAAGTCTCACCGCCGCTGATTTGCAGTACGGGTACGACGGCACTGGCAACGTGACGCGTTTCGAGGATTTTGTGGACCCGGCAAACACAATGCCGCGTCTCCAATATGATTCCATCGACCGGCTTTTGTGCGCGGACACAGGTGCGTCGAACGCTGTTCTATGCCCGACCACTTCAGGTTCCCCCATCGAGATAAGACGCCTTACCTACGACGGCGACGGAAATATCGCGACTCGTCAGATCGGTGCGACGACAAGGAATTACAACTACCACGCGAACAATAATCGTCTGACAAGCATTTCCAACTCGCCGTACACCTCCTTCACCTACGATTCATACGGCAACGTGACCAGCAACACGGCGTCGAACTTCAACTATAACGATGCCCTGCAGATGACCTGCGCCAAGTGCAATCAGGCCGGTCAGACAGCGTTCGGGTACGACGGGTTGAACATGCGCGTGCGGGCGGAAAGAGTGGTGGGCGGGGTCAACGTCGTCACCTATTTCATGTATGGACTCGATGGTCAGCTCTTGCTGGAGGAGACCCCGATTACGTCAAGCTGGGGTTACGAGCGGAAGGAGTACGCGTACCTGCATGGCCGCTTGATCGGCGTAAAGGCGACCACCCAGATTGGTACGACGACAACGCCGTCGACTCCATCGTACGTTTCCGCAGTAGCCGGTGCGCCGGTGACGATGACGGTGAGCATCGCCGGGAGTTCGCCGACTGGAACCGTGACCTTCAAGGAAGGGAGCACTACTCTCGGCACGGCCACGGTTTCCAACGGCGTCGCGAGCTTCACGCTGTCCACTCTGTCCGTCGGGAACCATTTCATCACCGCGAACTACTCGGGGGATGCGAACAACGCCCCAAGCTCAACGACGTTCCAAGTATACATCTATGACCTTAGCTGGCTGCCGGCGATCCTGCAGCTGCTCCTGGATTGAACTAAGGGGAGACATTCCATGCTAAAGCTAGAAACCGCCATTGCCACAATCAGTCTGATCCTCTGGACCGGCGCAAGTTACGCGCTTGGAGATACTCAAGGGATTGTGTCCCAGGTTGTAACTCCACCGGTCAGCGGTGGGCAGCACAAACTACGGATCTACTTCTCCACGGTTCACAATGACCGGTATACCTGCATCCAGAAGCAGGGATACATCGAAACGAGCGATACCGCTTCGGGCATGGATGCGAAAGCTCTCGACAGAATGACGGCCCTTGCGCTGACCGCTCTGGTCACTGGTTCGACGCTGGCGATCGACTCGCCTGGAACCGATTCTTGCACCAATGGGAATATGGCGTGGTTGATCAAGAACTAGGAAGAACATGACCCTCAAACCTAACAAGTGGCTACGCGCAGTCCGGGCGATTCTTGCTGCAGCGTTGCTCGTTGCTGCCACGCCGGCGCGCTCGACAGAAACCTACACCTTCATTCACACCGACATGGCGGGCAGCCCGGTCGCCGCGACGGATATCAACGGAAACGTGGTCTGGACCGAGGGGTACCGGCCCTATGGCGAGCGCACCAAGAATCTAGCGGCCGCTGCGAGCAATCGACAGTTCTTTCACGGCAAGGCGTTCGACGCCGACACGGGCCTGAGCTACTTCGGCGCGCGCTACTACGATCCAGTCGTCGGACGGTTCATGGGAGTGGATCCACAGCATTTCGGTGAGAACAATTTGCATAGCTTTAATCGGTACGCCTATGGGAATAACAACCCTTATAAGTACAGAGATCCGGATGGGCGGGCGGGAAAGGAATTAGTTCTTATCGCGATACCGGTGTTTCTCATTGGGAGCGCTATATACGCTACCCGCTCAGCGGCCGAACAGAAGGCGATCCGCCGCGCTCTCAACCGCGCTGTCAACGCCATATTCAATGAGAGTTCGGAGGAAAGCGGTTCGAGCGGTGACAGCACAGGTCCAGCTGCGGGACCTAGTTCAGAGGGGGGCGAAGGGGCTACACCAAAGCGTCACGGTGCCGGCTTTCCGGATCGCGAGCTGCCTCGTGATGAGCACGGTCGCCCCGTCCCAGAGAGTGAAAACGCTCACACGCAATTGGGTACACGCCAAAGTAGAAGCCGACCTGGTGAAAAGTACCCCCAAGCCCGTGAATTCGATTCTAACGGTCGTCCTGTGCGCGACGTAGACTTTACTGACCATGGTCGGCCTAAGGAGCATCCAAACCCTCATCAGCATCGATATGATCCGAGTACTGGCAAGCGTCTGGGAACCGAGTCGTTAGAGTGAATACCCGCCATCTCACTCATGCAGGCTTCGAATCGTTGGTGTTCACTCCCACCGGGGGGGATTCTGCTGACCTCGACGACGTCCTTAGAGCGACAGTGCCACTCGTGCAGCGTGATCCGAATGTGCGGGTGTGGTCTGTCTATAGTCTTTGGGCCGTAGGAAAGCCGGGAACGGACGTAAACGTTCTACAACTTGAGCACGATGTGAACAATGCAGCCAATGGGCTTCAGCTGACGCTCCATGAGATAGAGCGGCTTCTCGATTCGCTTCGCCAAGTAGTCGACGTGATCATCATTGCTGCCGCTTCTAATGCGGAGCTTCCCGAGCGCACGGCGCTAAATGCGAACGCAGCCAAGTATCAGACTAAGATTGAGCTGATCGACAGTACTAGCGTCGTGGTCAGTACCCGTAGCCGAGTCGTCGCTGCGGCCTTGATCGCGGAGCTTGGGTTCACAGGTGGTTAGTCCACTGCGAGCCAACTGCCAATACGGGACGAATTCTGAAGCTTGATCCCGCTTCCGGATGCGATGAGCCGATGAGGAGTTTCGGGGCATGTAAGCGGAGTCAGTGCGCCACCATTCCATATAGAGCTGGTTTCTAAATCGGATGTTGGCACAGTAGCAAACCCGTCTAGCGGTTCTTCCGTCGCGCCCGCAAGCGCCGTGCTTCCATCGGTCCCATCGCGAGCGGCCGCAAAATCTCTACCCGGTCGCCGTCACGCAAGCTCTCATCGGCCCTGATCTCGAGGCCGAACCGGCCGAGCCGCATGCGGCGCTGGTCGATCTCGGGATAGCGGGCGAGAAGCCCGGACGCCTTAACCGCATCGATCGCGCGAGCACCCTCCTCCACTTCCACGAGCGCCACGTCCTGGGCGCTCGCCCTCGCGTACACGACTTCAACGCGCAGGCTTGGCATACAGCCGCTCGGCGCGACGCGTGAACGCATCGACCATCGTGCCTGCAATGTGCTCGAACAGCGGATCGAGCGCCGTCGCCAGGATCCGGTCGGCGAATTCATAGGCGATCGCGAATTCGATCTTCGTTCCGGCTGCGCCGAGCGCAGCGAATTTCCAATGCGCTTCGAATTGGCGAAAAGGGCCTTCCAGCAGCCGCATGTCGATGCTCTCGCCGGGCGCGTTCGTGTTCTCCGTGGTGAACGCCTGCGGCACCGGCGCGCCGACCACGATCGTCGCCACGGTGCGCCCCGGCGTGCGCTCGCGCACCTGCGTGGCCACGCACCAGGGCAGGAACTGCGGATACGACTCGATGTCCTCGACGAGGTCGTAGACCTGCCGCGGGCTGCATTCGACGATCGCCGAGCGCGCGATGCGCCTCACGGGGACGGACCCTTTTTTCCGGGAATCGAGGAAAATGGGGTCCGTCCCCATTTTTCTGCCTTATGGCGATCGCCCAGAACAAGAAGGCCTTCCACGACTACTTCGTAGAGGAACGCTACGAAGCCGGAATGGTGCTGCACGGCTGGGAGGTGAAAGCCATTCGCGCCGGGCGCGCGCAGATCAACGAGGCGTACGTGATCGTCAAGGACGGCGCATTGTGGCTGATCGGCGCCCATGTGAGCCCGCTGCAGACTGCATCGACGCACGTCAGCCCTGACCCGGCGCGCACGCGCAAGCTCTTGATGCACGCCGCGGAGATCAAGCGCCTGATCGGGCAGGTGGCGCAACGCGGCTACGCGCTGATCCCGCTCGACCTGCATTACGCGAAAGGCCGCATCAAGCTGCAGATCGGCCTGGCGCGCGGCAAGCTCAAGCACGACAAGCGGGCGAGCGAGAAGGAGCGCGAATGGCAGCGGGAGAAGCAACAGCTCCTACGCCGGCACTGAGTTGCGCGCCGTGCCCGCAGGCGCGGCAGCCTCGGCAAGCGCAAGCCACGTCGACACCACGGTATCCGGGTTGAGCGAGAGGCTGTCGATGCCTCGCTCCATGAGCCAGCGAGCGAGATCGGGATGATCTGAAGGTCCCTGTCCACAGATGCCGATGTACTTGCCGTGCTTGCGGCACGCGCGTACCGCGAGCTCGAGCAGCGCCTTGACCGCGGGGTCGCGCTCGTCGAACGATTCGGCGATCAGCCCGGAATCCCGATCGACGCCCAGCGTCAGCTGGGTGAGATCGTTGGAGCCGATCGAGAACCCGTCGAAGTGCTCGAGAAACGCTTCCGCGAGGATCGCGTTGGACGGCACCTCGCACATCATGATCAGCCGCAGACCGTGCTCGCCGCGCCCGAGGCCGTTCCCGGCGAGGAGTCGCACCACGTCCTGCGCTTCGCCGACGGTGCGCACGAACGGCACCATGACTTCGACGTTCGTCAGACCGAGCTCTCCTCGCACCTTGCGCAGCGCCGCGCACTCGAGCTCGAAGCAGGCGCGGAAGTCGGCCGCGAGAAAGCGCGCCGCGCCGCGAAAGCCGAGCATCGGGTTCTCCTCGTCCGGCTCGTAGCGCTCGCCGCCGAGGAGCTTGCGGTACTCGTTCGACTTGAAGTCCGAGAGCCGCACGATCACCGGCTTCGGCCAGAACGCGGCGGCGATCGTCGCGATGCCCTCGACCAGCTTCTCGCGGAAGAACGATTGCGGATCGGCGTAGCCGCGCGCTGCGCGCTCCACGGCCGTCTTCAGGTCTTTCGGCAGCGACGGGTACTCGAGGCACGCCTTGGGATGCACGCCGATCTCGTTATTGATGATGAACTCCAGACGCGCGAGCCCGACGCCCGCGTTCGGCAGCTGCGCGAAATTGAAAGCGAGGCGCGGGTTGCCGACGTTCATCGCGATCTTGAGCGGGATCTGCGGCATCTCGCCGATCTCCGCAGTCGTGATCTCGAACGGCAGCTCGCCTTCATAGACGTTGCCGGTGTCGCCCTCGGCGCACGATACCGTGACCGGCTTGCCGTCGGGCAGCGTCTGCGTCGCATCGCCGCACCCGACGACGGCCGGAATTCCCAGCTCGCGCGCGATGATCGCCGCATGGCAGGTGCGCCCGCCGCGGTTGGTCACGATCGCTGCCGCCAGCTTCATCACCGGCTCCCAGTTCGGGTCGGTCATGTCGGTGACGAGCACGTCGCCCTTCTTCACCGCGGACATCTTCGAGGCATCCTTCACCACGCGCACCGTGCCGGCGCCGATCTTGTTGCCGATCGCGCGCCCGGTCGCCAGCACGCGGCCGGGCTTCTGCAGGCGAAAGCGCTCGCCCGCCTCGGCGCGCTGCTGCGAGCGGACCGTCTCGGGCCGGGCCTGCAGGATGTAGAGCTGGCCGTCGGCGCCGTCCAGCGCCCACTCGATGTCCATCGGCCGGCCGTAGTGGTTCTCGATCGTGCAGGCGCTGCGCGCCAGATCGAGGATCTGCGCATCGTCGAGCGAAAAGCGGTTGCGATCCTCGTCCGGCATATCCACGGTTTTCGTCGAGCGGCCGGCGGAAGCCTTGCCGCCGAACACCATCCGCTGCAGCTTCGAGCCGAGGCTGCGCCGCAGGATTGCCGCGTGCCCTTGGGCGAGCAGCGGCTTGTGCACGTAGAACTCGTCCGGGTTGACCGAGCCCTGCACCACCGTCTCACCCAGGCCCCACGACGACGTGATGAACACGACGTCGCGGAATCCGGACTCGGTGTCCAGCGTGAACATCACCCCGGCCGCGCCCAGGTCGCTGCGCACCATCCGCTGCACAGCGGCCGAAAGCGCGACCGTGCCGTGCTCGAAGCCGCGGTGCGCCCGGTACGAGATCGCCCGGTCGTTGTAGAGCGAGGCGTAGACCTTGCGGATCGCTTCCAGCACTTCGGCCTCGCCGCGGATGTTGAGAAAGGTCTCCTGCTGTCCGGCGAACGACGCATCGGGCAGGTCCTCAGCGGTTGCCGAGGACCGGACCGCAAAAGAGATTTCACCCGAGCACTGTTTTATAAGCTCCTGATAAAAGGCACGTATCTCTGACTCCAGTGGTGCTGGCAGCGGCGCTTTCTCGATCCACCCGCGGATCTCGGCACCGCACTTCTCCAGGCTGCCTACGTCCTGCGGATCGAGCACGCGCAGGCGAGCGGCAATGCGCTCGCCCAGACCGTCTGCGGCGAGGAATTCCTCGTAGGCGCGTGTGGTGGTGGCGAAGCCTGCGGGCACGCGGATCCCGGCGTCGGCGAGGTTGCCGAGCATTTCCCCGAGCGAAGCGTTCTTGCCGCCGACTTCGGCGAGGTCGGTCATGCGCAGCTCGCGCAGCCAGCGGATGTAGGGGATGGATGCCTTTCCCAACGTTTGCTCCTTCCTGCCCGTAGATCTTCCCTTTCCCCTTATTCTATCGGCTCACATTTCACCGGCCGCCCTCTTCCGATCATGGCTCAACGACGCACCGTATTCTTCGTATCGGACGGCACCGGGATTACCGCCGAGATGCTCGGCCACAGCCTTCTCACGCAGTTCGAGGGCGTGCAGTTCAGCCAGGTGACGCTGCCCTTCATCGACAGCGTCGCCCGGGCCGAGGAGTGCCTCGACCAGATCGAGCGCGAGGCGGTGCGCGACAACAGCCAGCCGATCGTCTTTGCCACGCTCGTCAACGTCGAGCTGCGCGCGGTCATCCGGAGGGCGAACGCGCTGGTCTTCGATTTCTTCGAGACGTTCATCGACCCGCTGGAGGCGGGGCTCGGCGTGCCCTCCACGCACACCATCGGCCGCTCGCACAGCGCCTTCGACAAGCCGTCGTATCACCGCCGCATGGAGGCGATCAATTTCTCCATGGCGCACGACGACGGCGCTTCGCACGTCGACCTTGCGCAGGCCGACGTCATCCTGGTCGGCGTGTCGCGCAGCGGCAAGACGCCGACGTGCCTCTACCTCGCGCTGCAGTTCGGCGTGAAAGCGGCGAACTGCCCGCTGATTCCCGAGGACTTCGCCCGCGGCAAGCTCCCCGAGGCGCTGCGCGCGCACAAGGCGAAGATCTTCGGCCTGACGATCGGCGCCGACCGGCTGCACGAGATTCGCCAGCAGCGCCGGCCCGACAGCCAGTACGCCGCGCTCGCCAACTGCCGCGAGGAAGTGCAGAGCGCCGAGGCGATGATGAAGCGCGAAGGCATCCGCTGGCTCGACTCGACCGCGAGATCGATCGAGGAGATCGCCACCACGATCCTGCGCGAGTTCCGCATCGAGCGGCACGTGTACTGAAAATGGGGACGTACCCCATTTTGAGGACCTCCGACCCAGCTCTTCAGGCGCGCCGGCTCGCCTCGTAGAAGCAGATCGCCGCGGCAGCGCCGACGTTCAGCGATTCGAGCGCGCCGGGCATCGGGATCGTGACCCGGAGATCGGCGCGCGACGTAAGGTCGCCGCGCACGCCCTGGGCTTCGCTGCCGAAGATCCACAGTACGGGCCCCTTCAGGTCGGCGCTCGCGATCGGCACGCCGCCGTGCGCGACCGCGCACGCGACAGTCCCGGGGAAGCGCTCGACGTCCGAGACCGGATTGCGCGAAGCACCGATCCGCAGAGCGAAGTGCCCTCCCATCGCGGCGCGCAGCACCTTCGGCGACCACGGGTCCGCGCACCCGGAGGAGAGAAGAACGTCCTGCACGCCGAAGGCGGCTGCGCTACGCAGGATCGCGCCCACGTTCCCGGCGTCCTGGATCCGGTCGAGCATCACGCAGCCGCGCGACTCGGCAAGCGCCGGCGGCGTCGCCGGAATGGCGATCTCCGCTGCGATGCCCTGCGGCGTGTCGGTATCGACGATCGCGCGGAACACCGCGTCCGACAGCACGACCAGCTCGACCCCGGCGCGGTCGACCAGGCTGCTGATCTCGCGCTTCGCCATGCCGCTCTGCGAGACGAGCAGCTCCTCGATCGCTCCTCCCGCGACGAGGCACGCGCCGACGAGGCGCTGCCCTTCGATCAGCGCGCGCGCCTGCGCGCGGCGCGCCTTCGCATCGCGCACCAGGCGATGCCAGCGGCGCACCCGCGGATTGGCACGCGAGCGCAGCACGTTCATTCGCCCTCCAGCGCGCAGGTGCGAAACCCCGCGAAGACGTCCGCACGGTCGGGCGTGAAGAAGTTGCGGTAGGTGGCGCGGCCGATCCGCGGCGACGTTGCGAACGCGCCACCGCGCAGCACCTGGTGCGTGCCGAACCAAGGCTCCGAGTATTCCTTGTACGGATCGCGCAGGAACCCGGGGTACGGCAGGAATGCCGACGAAGTCCACTCCCACACGTTGCCGATCATCTGGCGGATGCCCGACGGCGAATCGCCCTGAGGATACGCATGCACGCTCGCAGGCGTCGCGTTCTCGAGGTTCGCGTGCGCCGGGGTCCATGGCGCGTCGCCCCAGGGGTAGCGGCGCTTGCGCCCTGCCCCGTCATCCCCGAGCGCCGCGTATTCCCACTCCAGCTCCGTCGGCAGCCGCCGCTTCGCGTAGCGGCAATACGCGTTTGCCTCGTGCCACGAGACGTGCATTGCGGGTTCATCCGCCGGAAGGCGCACCCACGAGTCGAACCGGCGCAGATGCCACTCGTCGGCGATTTTCTTCCAGTAGGTCGGTGCGTCGTGCCCCCGCTCGCGCAACCACAGCCATCCTTCGATCGACCAGAACTCGGGGCGGCGATAGCCGTCGGCGTCCAAGAACGCGCTGAATTCTGCATTCGTCACCGCGGTGCGCGCCATGCGAAAACGTGGAACGACGACCGGGTGCGCCCACTTCTCGTTGTCGAAGACGAAATCGTCGCCTTCCGCCGCGCCGAGCACGAACTCGCCGCCGCGGATCTCGGCGTCGCCGGCGAGGCGCTCGCCCGCGGGATGGCCACGCCTGAGAACGCTCGGCGCTTCATAGCCGAGCGTCTGGCGCGTGTAATGGAACGCTTCCGCATGCATGTCCTCGTGGCGCACCACGAGCTGGGCGAAATACGCGTCGTCCGGATCGCAATGCGAACCAATGCGCTCGACTACGCGCGCGTGCACCGCGTCGCGGTACCGCAGCGTCTCGTCGAAGGCCGGCAGCGGCAGCGTCCAGCGTGAATCGTGCGGCACGGTCGCGGAGTTGTAGAAGCCGTCGGCATTCGGCAGAATCGAATCGCTGCGCTCCGGTGCGTACAATCCTCGCGACCGACGCCTCAGGCACCAATACTCCTGGAACCATCCGAGATGCCCTACTTCCCAGCGCGGCGGGTTGACGATCGCGAGCAGCGGGCCGTACTCGCGCGCGCCACCCAGGTCGTCCGCGACCGCGCGCGTGTGCGCTCGCGTCGCGCGCAGATCCGCGATCAGGGCGTACGGGTCCATGGGATACGGCAGTCTAACCAAGAATCCGGGGCATGAGAATCGCGCTCGTGACGCCGGCAAAAGCCGGCTCGCGCGCCGGGAACCGCCACACCGCGCTGCGCTGGGCCGCGATGCTGCGTGCGCAGGGGCACAAGGTGGCGGTCTCGACTGAATGGGAGCCGAACGACAACGACGATCTGTTGCTCGCTCTGCACGCGAGGAGAAGCTACGGCTCGATCAGCAGATTCAGGGAGACGCGTCCGGGCAAGCCGATCGTGCTCGCGCTCACTGGTACCGACGTCTATCGCGACATCCGGACCGACCGGGATGCGAAGGAATCGCTTGAGTGGGCGACGCGGTTCATCGTGCTGCAGCCCAAAGCGATCGACGAGTTACCCAGGCGGCTGCGGCCGAAAGCGCACGTCGTTTATCAATCGTCCGCGACAAAGCTTAGACACAAGCCGGTAGAACGGAAGTTCAGGTTGTGCGTGATTGGGCATCTGCGCGAGGAAAAGGATCCGCTTCGCGCCCTGTACGCCCTGCGGCATCTTCCTGCCCGCCTCAACCTCGAGCTGCTTCAGATCGGCGATTCGCTCGACGACAAGCTTGCCGACGAGGCGCGACGCGGGATGAGCCGGGACAAGCGCTATCGCTGGCTCGGCAGCGTCCCGCACTCGCGAGCTTTGCAGATCCTCGCTTCCAGCCACGCGATGATCATCAGCTCGCGCATGGAAGGCGGCGCGAACGTCGTGAGCGAAGCTATACGGATTGGCGTACCGGTGATCGCTTCGAGGATTTCAGGGAATGTCGGGCTGTTGGGGGCTCAGTACGGGGGTTACTACCCGCCAGGAAACGAGCGTGCGCTTGCGGCGTTGATCCTCCGCACGGCAAGCGAGCCGCGGTTCTATCGCGCTCGGATCCGACAGCTCGCGAGGCTGAGGCCGATCGCCGCGCCGGGCAATGAAAAGAGGATGCTCGGCAACGCGATCGAAGCCACGACTCGCCGGGCTTGAGGCTCTGGCGCCTCACCCCTGCCACACCGCGTACCCTTTGCCGCGCAGCTCGGCGGCAAGCTCGACCTCCATCACCTGGGCTGCCGCGTAAGGCATCGGGTTGTAGCACTCGAAGAGCTCCGGAAGCAGTCCGATCCCGAAGTCGCGCACGAAGCGGTTCGCCTTGACGCCGGCCTTGTGGTTCTGGAAGCGCTCGCCCGGTGGCAGCCCGGTCATGCCGACATAGACGCAGGGCATGCCGGCGCGGTGGCAGCGATTGCGCGCGCGAAAGGCGCGCAGCCTGAGCACCGCCGGATCGAGCTCGACCACGTACACGTTGTGCGAGAGGTGCGGCGCGCGCACCACGAGCCCCTACCACAACTCCATCTGCATAGCCCTCCAGACCGGCTCGAACGATCTCCGGTGGATCTCACACGCGCCATACCGCTCTAAAGCCCCCAAATGCTCGGGCGTGGCGTACCCCTTGTGCTGGTCGAACCCGTAGAGCGGGAATTGTTGATGCAGCCGGCACATCTCGGCGTCGCGGGCCGTCTTGGCGAGGATCGATGCCGCCGAGATGGACTTGTTCTTTGCGTCGCCGCGGACGATGCATCGCACGTTGCCGGGAATGTCGGGCAGGCGGTTCCCGTCGATCAGCGTTTCTTCGGGTTGGAAGCCGAGTCCGGCGACGGCGCGCTGCATCGCGAGCAGCGAAGCGCCGAGGATGTTCAGGGTGTCGATCTCGGCGACGGTGGCGTAGGCGATGTACCAGGCCCTGGCGCGGGCGAAGATCTTCTCGCGCAGCTCTTCGCGTACTTCGGGCTGGAGCTGCTTCGAATCCTTGAGGCCCCGGATCGGGTGGGTGGGGTCGAGGACGACCGCGGCGGCGTAGACGGGGCCAGCCAGCGGGCCCCTGCCCGCTTCGTCGACTCCGCAGACGACAGCGAGGCTACGCCGCATCGAGCACCTTCAGGACGGTGTCGGCGGCGATGTCGGCGGTGCCCCTCTTCAGCATCGCGTGGATCCTGCGGAAGCGTTCGACCTGGGCCGCGCGCGCGTCCTTGTCGCTGAGCAACTGCAGCAGGGCGTTGGCGAGCGCTTCGTGGGTCGCCTTGGCCTGGACGTACTCGGGCACGAACTGCTCGCCGGCGAGAATGTTCGGCAGGCCGATGTACGGCAGGTAGATCATCCGCTTCATCAGGATCGAGTTCAGCATCGACTGGCGGTAGGTGATCACCATCGGCGTCTTGAAGAGCGCAGTCTCCAGCGTTGCGGTCCCGCTTGCAACCAGCGCGACGTCGGCGGCGGCGAGCGCCTCGTGCGAGTGGCCGAACATCAGCTTCAGCGGCAGGTCGAGCGCGGCGTGGCGCCGCAGCGCGAGGTTGAACATGTCGAGCATTGCGCGCGAGGCCATCGGCGCGACGAAATGCGCGTCGGGCACCTCGCCGATCAGCGTCTTCGCGGTCTTGACGAACAGGTCGGCCATGTAGTGCAGCTCGGCCTTGCGACTCCCGGGCAGCAGCGCGACGATCGGCTGCGCGAGCGGCAGCCGGAGGAATTTCCTCGCTTCCTCCTTGTCCGGCTCCATCGGGATCATGTCGGCGAGCGGGTGGCCGACGTAGGTGACCGGGACGCCGGCCTTCTGGTACAGCTCGGGCTCGAACGGGAAGAGCGCAAGGATGTGCGTTACCGATCGCGCGATCCGCTGCACGCGCCAGCCGCGCCAGGCCCAGATTGCCGGGCTGACGTAGTGGACGATCCGCACGCCCCTGCGCTTGAGCTTGCGTTCGATGTCGAGGTTGAAGTCCGACGAATCGATGCCGATGAAGAGCGCCGGCGGGTCCTCGAGGAACTGCCGGATCAGGTCCTTCTGCACCTGCCGGATCTCGCGGTACTGCTTGAGCACCTCGGCGTAGCCGCGCACGCCGAGCTTGTCCATCGAGTGCAGGACCTCGAACCCCTGCTCCACCATCTTGGGCCCGCCGATGCCGCTGAACTCGAGGTCGCGCCGGCGCGCCTTCAGCGCGGCGATCAGGTGCGCCCCGAGCAGGTCGCCCGAAGCTTCGCCGGCCACCATCCCGACCCGGATCGTCACTACCGGATGATGCCCCGGGTCGAGGCGTCGAGGAACTCTACGAACGTGCGGACTTCGGCGCATGCCGCGGCCTGCGTCTCGAGCTCGCGGCGCGCTTCCTCGGCGCCGAGCCCGGAACGGTAGAGCGTCTTGTACGCCCGCTTGATCGAGCGGATCGTCTCTTCCGAGAAGCCGCGCCGGCGCAGGCCCGCGCTGTTGATGCCGAACGGCTGCGCGCGGCTGCCGGCCGCCTTCACGTACGGCGGCAGGTCGCGGTCGAGGAACGTGTCGATCCCGGTGAAGCTGTGCGTGCCGATCCTGACGAACTGGTGCGCGTGCGTCGCGCCGCCGAGGATCGCCCAGTCGCCGACGTGCACGTGCCCGGCGAGCTGCGAGAGGTTGGCGAAGATCGTGTGGCTGCCGACCTGGCAGTCGTGCGCGAGGTGCACGTACGCCATGATCCAGTTGTCGTCGCCGACGCGCGTCACTTTCGCGTCGAGCGCGGTGCCGCGGTTGATCGTCACGTACTCGCGAATCACGTTGCCGTCGCCGATCTCGACCGAGGTGTCCTCGCCGGCGTATTTCTTGTCCTGCGGCGGGCCACCGATCGACGAGAACTGGTAGATCCGGTTGTCGCGCCCGATCGTCACCCGCCCTTCGATCACGACGTGCGGGCCGATCCACGTGCGCTCGCCGATCGTCGCGTGCCTGCCGACGATCGAATAGGCGCCGACCGAGACGCCGTCGGCGAGCTTCGCGCCGGGCTCGACGATCGCTGTCGGATGAATCATGCCTTCGCAGTCGGCGCGGGGCGCATCGTGCACAGGATCTCGGCCTCGGTCACGACCTGGCCGTCGACCTTCGCCACGCACTCGAACTTCCACAGGTTCAGCCGGTTCGCGGTCGCCTGCACTTCGAGCACGAGCTGGTCGCCCGGCTTCACCGGGCGCTTGAAGCGGGCCTTGTCGATCCCGGCGAAGTAGTACAGCGACTGCCCGTCGGCCTGGTGCCCCATCGTGCTGAACGCCAGCAACCCGGCAGCCTGCGCCATCGCCTCGAGGATCAGCACGCCGGGCAGAATCGGCATTCCGGGGAAATGTCCCTGGAAGAACGGCTCGTTGATCGAGACGTTCTTCAGCGCGATGATCCGCTTGCCCGGCTCGCACTCGAGCACGCGGTCGATCAGCAGCATCGGGAAGCGATGCGGCAGCCGCGAGAGCACCTCGTAGACGTCCATTTCAGCCATGTCCGGCTTCCTTCTGCTGCAAGAGTTTTTCGAGTGCCTGCACGCGCTGCGCGAGCTCGGCAAGGTGACGGATGTACGCCGCGTTGTGCAGCCAGTCGGCGTGCGCGTCGATGGGGAAAAATCCGGTGTAGATGCCGGGCTTCTGGATCGAATGCGAGACCAGGCTGCCGCTCGACACCTGCACGTCGTCGCAGATCGTCAGCTGCCCGAGCAGCATTGCAGCGCCGGCGATCCTGCAGCGCTTGCCGATGATGCAGCTGCCGGCGATTCCGACGCAACCGGCAATCGCGGTGTGCGCGCCGATGTGACAGTTGTGCCCGACCTGGACCTGGTTGTCGATCTTGACGCCATCGCCGATGACGGTGTCGTCGATGGTTCCGCGGTCGATCGTCGTGTTCGCGCCGATCTCGACGTCGTCGCCGATCAGCACGCACCCGACCTGCGGGATCTTGACCCACTGCTCGCCTTCGGGCGCGAAGCCGAAACCGTCGGCTCCGATCACGGCGCCAGAGTGGACGATTCCCCGTGCGCCGATCTTGCAGCCGGCGTAGATCGTCACGGACGGATAGAGCCGGGTGCCTTCGCCGACCGAAGCGCCCGTGCCGACGTGGGACCCGGCGCCGATCCAGCAGCGTTCACCGATTTCCGCGCCCCACTCCACGACCGCGCCAGGCTCGATGCGCGCGCTTCGAGAGACGCGCGCCCCCTCCGACACATGAGCTGCAGGATCGATCCCCGGCTCGACTTCCGCCGGCGGATTGAGGAGCTGCGACACGCGAGCGAAATACGCGTAAGGGTTGTCGCAGACGATCCTTGCTTTCCCGGTCAGGGTCTCTGAGTCCGGCGCGAGGATCACTGCGGACGCTGCAGTCTTCGCGAGCGCCTCGCGAAGGCGCGGGTTGGCGAAGAACGAGATCTGCCCTTCGACCGCGCGCTCGAGCGTTCCGACCTGCCGGATCAGTACCTGCGGGTCGCCGGCAACGCGACCGCCGAGGCGCGAGGCGATCTCCGCGAGCGTGAGCGCCATGTCATTTTGCGGCGGCGGGCTTGCCTTCACCCAGCGTCTTGATCACCCTGTCGGTGAGATCGATGCGCGGGTTCGCGTAGACGGCGTCCTGGAAGATGATGTCGTACTTCTCCTGCTCGGCAAGCGCGCGGATCGCGCGGTTCGCCTGCTCGAGCACCTGCGCCAGCTCCTCGTTGCGGCGCTGGTTGAGGTCTTCCTGGAACTCGCGGCGCTTGCGCTGGAAATCGCGGTCGAGATCGGCGAGCTCGCGCTCCTTGGTGCGGCGCTGGCTCTCCGACATGGTCATCGCGTTCTTCTCCAGGTCTTCCTGCATGCGCTTGAGCTGATCCGCGATCCGCGTCAGCTCCTGGTCGCGCTTCGTGAACTCGCCCTCGATCTTCTTCTGCGCCCGTTGCGCGGGCGCGGAGTCGCGCATGATGCGCTCGGTGTTCACGAACCCGATCTTGCCCTGCGCCAGCGCCGGCGCGACCGGCATCGCAAGAACGGCAATCGAGAGGCCCTGCAGAAGAGTCTGTCGCATCGGTTGGGATCTTCTTCAGGCTCAGAAGGCCTGGCCAAAAGTGAATTGTAACCTCTGCACCCGGTCGAACCCCGGCTTATCGTTGAGCGGATGCGCGAGCGAGAGCTTGAGGGGTCCGAACGGGGAGGTCCACGCGAGCGCAACGCCGACCGCGTAGCGCACGTCCCCGAACGAGAATTTCTCGCCGGGGCCGAAAACCTGCCCGAAATCGAGGAACGTGGCGAGCCGCAGCGACTTGTCCTGCTGCGCGCCCGGAACCGGGAACAGCACTTCTGCGCTGCCGACGATCTTGCGGGATCCGCCGAGTGAATTTCCCAGCGCGTCCTGCGGCCCGAGCGAGAACGGCCGGAAGCCGCGCACCGATCCCGGCCCGCCGGCATAGTAGTTCTTGAAGAACGGCACCGGCTTGTCGCCGATGCCGTGTGCGTAGCCGGCATCGCCGTTCAGAAGAAGCGTCATGGTGCGGCTGAGCGGGTAGTACCACTGATAGCTGACGTTGACGCGATAGTACTGGATGTCGCCGCCTGCGATCTCGAGCGCAGTGCGCGACACCGCGCCGCGCGTGGTCTGGATCGCGCTGTCGCGCGTATCGCTCGCGATCCCCACGGTCCCTGCCCCGTACGCATACTGGTTACCGAACTGGCTGACGAAGCTGAGATACGAGAGCGGGCTGTTGCTGAACGTCTCCAGCTTGACCGACTCGGCGCTGACGCCGAAGTTCAGGGCCTCGTTCTCCGACAGCGGATAGCCGAAACGCAGGCCGCCGCCGAGCGTCTTGGTCACGTAAGCGCCCACGGAAAGCGTCGATGCGTCGGTGTCGCGCTTGTACAGGTCGAAACCCTGGCTGACGCCGTCGATGGTGTAGTACGGGTTCAGGTAGGAAATCGCATACTGCTGATTGACCCGCCCGCTGTTGACGTTGACCGAAATCGACTTGCCGCTGCCGAACACGTTCTGCTGCGCGACCGAGCCGGAGACGATCAGCTTTTCCACCGAAGAGAACCCGGCACCGAGCAGTACTGCGCCGGTTGGCTTTTCCTCCACCGTGTACGCTACGTCGACCTGGTCGGTCGTGCCCGCGACCGGCGTCGTCTCGACGGTGACGTCCTTGAAGTACTGGGTGCGGTCGATGCGCGTCTTCGAGAGCTGGACTTTCGATGCATCGAAGAACGCGCCCTCGAGCTGGCGCATCTCCCGGCGCACCACTTCGTCGCGAGTCTTGGTGTTGCCGCCGATGTTGATGCGCCGCACGTAGACGCGCCGTCCCGGGTCGACCACGACCGTGAACGCGACGGTGCGCTTCTCCTTGTCGACTCGCGGCACCGGATTGGCGTTGGCGAACGCATACCCGTCATTGCCGAGGCGGTCGTTGATCGCCTTCATGCTCTCGACGAGCTTCTCGCGCGAATAGACGTCGCCGGGCTTCACGCGGATCAGCTTCTCCAGCTGCTCGACCGGCAGCAGCAGCTGGCCGGTGAGCAGGATCTCGGAGACCGTGTACTTGTCGCCCTCGGTCACGTTGATCGTGATGTAGATGTCCTGCTTGTCGGGAGTGATCGAGACCTGGGTCGAATCGACGGTGAAGTCGAGATAGCCCCGGTTGAGGTAGTAGGAGCGCAGCGTCTCGAGGTCCGCGGAAAGCTTCTGCCTGGAGTACTGATCCTGCTTGGTGTACCAGGTCAGCCAGCCCGGCGTGCGCAGCGCGAATTCATCGAGCAGCGCCTTTTGCGGGAAGGACTGCACGCCGACGAGGTTGATCGCGCGGATCTTCGCCACGTCGCCTTCGGTCACCGAGAAGTTGATGCCGACGCGGTTGCGCTCGAGCGGCGTCACCGTCGTCTGGACCTCGGCCGAATAGCGGCCGCGCGACAGGTATTGGCGCTTCAGCTCCTGCTCGGCGCCCTCGAGAACGGAGCGGTCGAAGACGCGCCCTTCCGCGATTCCCATCTCGCGCAGCACCTTGCGCAGGTTGTCCGGCTCGAACTCCTTGACGCCGGAGAAGTCGACCTGGGCGATCGCCGGCCGCTCCTCGACATAGACGATCAGCACCTCGTTTTCGACGTCGAGCCGCACATCCTTGAAGAACCCGGTCGCGAACAGCGCGCGCAGCGCCTGCTGCGCCTTTTCTTCGGTCATGGTCTCGCCGACCTTGACCGGCAGGTAGCTGAAGACGGTACCCGGCTCGGTTCGCTGCAGCCCTTCGACGCGGATGTCGCGCACCACGAACGGCTGGAACGTCTGCGCCCACGCGCAGGTCGCGGCGAGCAGGCACAGCACAATCGCTAGCCAGCGCATCGCTCAGCCGGAGAACAGACGGTTCAGGTCGTTGTAGAAGGCAAAGGCCATCATGAGCAGCAGCAGCGCGAGGCCCACGCGCTGTCCGAGTTCCATTACACGCTCGGACACGGGGCTGCCTCTGATTACTTCCACCGCATAATACAGCAAGTGCCCACCGTCGAGCAGCGGGATCGGAAGGAGATTCAGCACTGCGAGGCTGATGCTGATCAGTGCGAGGAACGTCACGTAGGAAAGCCAGCCCATCTGCGCGGACTGGCCGGCGTAGTCGGCGATCGTGACCGGCCCCGAAAGATGCTTCCAGGACACTTCGCCGATCAGCATCCGGCCCAGCATCTTCAGGCTGAAGAGCGCGATGTCGGCGGTCTTGGCGCACGCCTTGGCGAGTGCCCCGAGCGGGCCGTAGTTCACCTTCACCAGGATTCGATCGGCGTGTGATTCCGGCACGCGCGGGGCGGCGCCGATCCGGCCGATCTGCACGTTGCCGACGTTCGCGGTTTCAGGGACCACTTCGGTAGCGACGCGCTCGCCGTTGCGCTCGATCGAGAGACGCAGCGTCGCGCCCGGCCGCGCGCGAATCGCCAGCACCAGCTCCTCCCAATAGGCGATCGCCTTGCCGCCTGCTTCGACCACACGATCACCCGCCTTGAGCCCGGCGCGCTCCGCCGGGCTGCCCGAGACGATCGTGCCGAACACCGGCGGCAGCGGCGGACGGTAGAGGCGCAGCCCGATGCGCTCGAGTGCGTCA
>Ga0075429_100001400_pt1 | contig 19717 bp, 15 predicted proteins | sample RhiMetdeltSRZDD3_FD_75295 | JGI IMG/M metagenome (GOLD analysis project Ga0075429, IMG submission 75295) | Populus rhizosphere microbial communities from Tennessee, USA - Rhizosphere MetaG P. deltoides SRZDD3 | ecosystem: Host-associated > Plants > Roots > Rhizosphere > Soil | place: USA... | reverse complement strand
AGCGTTCTCCCAGTAGATTCATTGGCACCCGGGACCCGCTCCCCAGCCCTCTTCCATCCCGGGGTGACATCGGCTGCGTGCGAAGGGAATTGCTCGCCGTGCTCCAGCCTGTTCGAGCCCGCTTCGCCATGGTCTTTGCCGCGCTGGTCGCGGCCGGGGCCACAGGCGACCCTTCTTCCGCCGGTGAACGTGAATACGTTCGCGTTGGCGAGCCGCTGGTGCACGCGCACCGAACCGTGCCGCAGGCCGAACCCGCCAGCGCGGACGCCCTCGCCCAGCCTTCGCCCGCGCCGGACTCGGCCAGGGCGACCTGGTCGGTCACGGATGCCGCGCCCGCGCCCGAGCGGCCCACGGTGGACTCGGTCGAACGCGCACTGATCGAGGCGGGCTTCGAGAACGTCACGGTCCAGACCGGCCCCGGCATCCAGGTCGCCTACGAGAACCGCCGCTATCGCAGGAGCGTGGAAGCGCTTGCACGCGCGCGCACGGCAGCGGAAGCGCCGATCGTGGCCGGCGAACGCCGGCTGGGCATGATCGTCGCTGCACTCGAGTCCCCGGAGGAAGGAAGCTCCGGGTCGTTCCGCATCCGGTACCCGAGCGACAGCGATTTCCCGCGCGCACCCTCAGGCAGGCTGCGTTCGGCCACGTTCGCGCGAGCGGACCTGGACCTGGGCGCGCTCGTGGACTACCGCCTGGGCAATATCTACAACCCGCTCCAGATCCGCACCCAGCTCGAACTGCGACTGCTGCTCAATCCCTGGCCCGGCGCGCGCACTCGCCTCGGGGTGGCCATCCCCCTGTCGAGCGACCTGCCCAGCAACGACCTGACCGAGGAACTGAACGGTGTCCGGTGGAGCCAGGCGAGCCTGGACCAGTTCGGCTGGATCCCGGGATTCGCCCTGGTCTCGGGCTCGGGCGGCTACTTCGGCGACAGCCGCTGGGGGGTGTCGGCGGGTGTGGCGCGGCCCCTGCACGGCGGGGATTGGCTGCTCGACGCGCAGGTCGACCGCACGGGCCTGCTCGTGTTCGCAGATCAAGGCACCTACTACTCGGCGCTCGACCGGACCAGCGGCTTCGCTGGCGTGACGTACCGGCCGCCGGTGGCCGACGTGGCGATCAAGGCGCGCGGCGGGCAGTTCCTGCACGGCGACCAGGGCGCCGAGTTGGAGCTACGGCGCTCCTTCGACGACGTGGACGTGGCGTACTTCCTCCAGCGCACGGACGGCCTGAACTTCTACGGCCTCCGCCTGAGCGTGCCCATCCCGCCGATGAAGCGGGCCAGCGGCAACACGTTGCGCGTGCAGCCCGCGCCTCGGTTCGGGCTCGAGTTCCGCGACCAGGACGTGACGTTCGGGACGTTCGTGAGCGGCGTGGCCTCGCGCGAGGACTACCTGCGCCAGCTCAACCGGACGTCGCTCGAGGACGGCCGTGACCGGTACGAGGCCACGCTCGGCCGGCCGGGACCGGACGCGGCGGCGAGGCGAGGCGACTGGGTGTCGTTCACCGGCATGACCGGGTTCATCCACACGCCGTGGGCCGGCGTGCTGGCGGACCGCGGCATCGAACTGGGCTACGGGCTGGTCCCGCGCCAGTGGGCGTACGACCACCGCGGCACCTCCGAGAACCAGGTCTACTACACCACGCTGGGCTTCCTGCCGCGGGTCGAGACCGCGTTGCGGTGGACGAGGATGCCCGGTTATCACAGCTTCGAGGAGATCGCGCCGGACTCCCGGATCGTGGACGTGGATCGCATGGCGAGCGCCCGGGTGGCGCTTCTGCTGCCCGCTCCCGGCCGCCCGGGGCTGAGTCTCGGCGTGGAGGATATCCAGGGCCAGGGCCGGTTCCACTCCGCCTACGCGGTGGCCGGGCTGCCGTTCGCCCTCGTGGGCTGGGAATGCCGTGTCACGGCGGGCTACGGCTTCCGGGCGTTCACGGCGGCAAGATATGTACTCGACGGCGCGTTCGCGGCGGCGGAAACTGCACCTTGGCACTGGTTGCGCGCCCAAATGGAATATGATTCCGAGAAATGGAACGCCGGCGTGGGCGTCAGCCCGATCGCCGGACTGCGCGTGCGCGCAGCACTCTTGAACCTGGAGAGCCCCAGCGTGGGCGTGGGCTGGTCCCACCGGCTGTAAACGAATTACTCGGAAGTCGAGTCACCGGAATTGATGAAGAACACGGCGGGTGGGAGTGGTGATTCCCGCCGCCATGATGCGATCCCGATCACGCAGCACACCACAGGACACACATCTCGATAGGAGGCGTACGCGAATGTCCTCGATACCCCGTGTCCCGAACCGCGCTTCGCGGATCCTGCTCCTGGCCGGCGTCATCCTGATGGCGGCGGCGGTCACCCAATGCAAGATGGTGACCGACTCGGCCACGCGTCCGCAGGTGGATCCCACCGGCGCCGGAAGTTGCATCAGCGCGTGCTCGCATGCAGCGAACGACAAGATGCGCGAAGAGAGCGAACTGCATGTGGCGAACGTGAAGGCCTGCAAGTCTTCGGACTGCAAGAAGCAGGAAGCGGCTCGCCACGCGGCGGCCGTGCAAGAGATCCAAGAGTTCCGCAAGGTCTGCCAGGCGGGTTGCCATCACCAGGGCGGCGGCAAGGGCGGACGCTGACACGCTGGCTGCGTTGTTCGCCGAGTCGAACTCGCTGAACCGACCGGCCGTTCTCGCGGGTTGCGCGAGAGCGGCCAGTGGTGCTGTGGGGCTCGCCCGTTCGTTGCGTTGATTCGTGGTGAGCCTGTTTGCGTGTCGCCTTCGGGCTCACCCGCTCGGGCGGCTGCTCTTGGCTAGCCCCGGCTCGGCACGGCGAGGGGCATGCGGCCCGAGAGGACGCTCGCCTCCGGCATCCTGCCTCCGGCTCGCTCGTCGCTTCGGTCGCTCCGCCATCCCTGGCTCCGCTCCCTGCGCGGCGCCTCTCGGGCCGCATGCCCCTCACCGTCCCGCCCGGCCGCAACATGACGGCCGGCGTTGCTGGCGATGCCAGAGGCGAGCGTCCTCTCTGGACAGATACCCCTCAACACCACGAGCCGGGGCTAGCCAAGAGCAGCCGCCCGAGCGGGTGAGCCCGAAGGCGACACGCAATGGGGCGAATCCAGCCCGCCCGGAGACGCGGTTCCCAGCCCCCCGAACGCGCCCGGGAAAAACCGCTTGCACGCCGCGCCCAGACTGTGTATTTATTCGCCCCCTCGCATACTTATGCAGTCCGCCAGCCCCGGAGGTCCCGTGTCCCGCTCTCGCCGGCTCACGACCATCGCGCAGATGCTCAGCGGACGGCGCTTCTCCAGTCAGGAGGAGCTCGCCGAGGGTCTGTCGCGCGCCGGGATCGAGGTCGCGCAGGCCACGTTGTCGCGCGACCTGCGCAGCCTCGGCGTCGCCAAGCGCTCGGGCGGCGACGGCAGCAGCTGGTACGAGCTGCCCACGCCCGCCACCGAGGCGCTCGACCGCGGCCGGCAGATGCTGGACCTCAAGATCTTCGTCAACGAGACGCGCGTGGCGCAGAACCTCGCCGTCGTGAAGACGCCGCCCGGGCATGCCAGTGCCGTGGCGCGCGCGATCGACCTGACTGGCTTCGAGGGGCTCATGGGAACCGTGGCCGGCGACGACACCGTGCTGTGCGTGCTCGAGGACCTGTCCTCGGCGAAGCGCTTCCGGAAGCAACTCGACGTCCTCTCCGGCCGCATCGGGGCCGCGAAGTGACCGCGCCGGTCGCGGCCCCGGTCGCCGCATCGCGTGGTTCGGCGCCGGGGCGCACCGCGCGCGTCGCCGTGTTGGGCGCGTCGGGCTACTCCGGGCAGGAGTTCGTGCGGCTGGCGCTCCAGCATCCCGGCCTCGAGCTCGCAGCACTCGTCTCTCGCGAGTTCGCCGGCCGTCCGGCGAGCGAGTTGCTGGCTGGCGTGGATGGGCGCTCCTCGCAGCTGCCCGCGCCGGTCGCACCCGATGCGCTGCCGGGGCTGTTCGAGGCCGGCGCGTTCGACACGCTGGTGACCTGCCTGCCGCACGGTGCGTGGAAGCAGTTCGCGCACGACCACCCCGCGATCGCCCAAGAGACGCGCGTCGTCGTGGACCTGTCGAGCGATTTCCGCGACGGCAGCGGCGGCTATGCGTACGGGCTGCCGGAGGCGTTCCGGGACTCGCTCGCGGGGGCGACGCGCATCGCCAATCCCGGCTGCTACCCGACCGCGGCCACGCTGTCGCTGCTGCCCGCGCTCGAGGCGCACTGGCTCGCGGGGCCGGTCACGGTCACCGCGCTGTCCGGCGTGTCGGGTGCGGGCCGCACGCCGAGCCTGCGCACGTCGTTCGTCGAGCTGGATGGCGGAGCGGCGTTCTACAAGGTGGGCGAGGTGCACCAGCACGTGCCCGAGATGGCGCGCAACTTCGGCCGCGTCACCGGCGAGGACATGCCGGTGGCGTTCGCGCCGCAGTTGGCCCCGATGTCGCGCGGCATTTTGCTGACCTGCGTCGCACCGCTGGCGCGACCGGTCACCACGGAAGATGCCCATGCCGCGTATGCCGAGCGGTTCGCGAACGAGCCGTTCGTGCGCGTGCTCGCGCCGGGCACGTGGCCCGAGACGCGGATGGTGAAGGCCTCCAACCGGTGCGACCTGGCAGTGACCACGGTGCACGGCCATCGCACGCTGCTCGCGACCGCGGCCATCGACAATCTGGTGAAGGGTGCGGCGGGCCAGGCGATCCAGAACCTGAACCTGGCACTGGGCTGGCCCGAGAGTTGGGGCCTGCCGGTGCACGGGAACCCGTGGTGAACGGGGCGGACGGGAACATGCAGCAAGACGGCGCATCGGGCGCTCCCGACCACCCCGCGCGTTCCACTCGCCCCGGCGGGGGGCTGGCGGCGGGTGCCGATGAGCGGACGACCGATCCAAGTAGCCGGCGCGTGACGCCGGCCGGGCGAGGCGTCCAGGTGCGGGACGGAGACACGCCGACGACGACGCGAGAGTTCCTCTCGCAGCCGCTCGTCGTGAAGCTCGGTGGTCGCGCACTCGAAGCGCCGGGAGCGCTTTCCGAGTGTGCCGCCGCGCTGCGTGAGGTCGGACATGCTGGAGTAGCCGGCCTCTCCGCCCGCGCCCTGCTCGTCGTCCACGGAGGCGGTGCCGAAGTGACGGCATGGTGCGCGCGCGCCGGCCTCGAGGCACGCTTCGCGGGCGGGCTGCGCGTCACCGACGCGCCCACGCTCGAGATCGCGGTCGCCGTCCTGGGCGGCCTCGCGAACAAGCGATTGGTCGCCGCGCTGCGCGCGCGCGGCCTCGACGCGGTCGGGCTCTCGGCACTGGATGGCGGCATCGTGCGCGTGCGCCGTCACCCGGAGTCGGCCGTGCTGGGTGAGGTGGGCGCGGTGGAGGCCGTGGATACGTCGCTGCTCGCGCAACTGCTGGCCTCGGGGCGCACGCCCGTGCTGGCCTCACTCGGCGACGATGGCGCGGGCGCGCTGTTGAACCTGAATGCCGACGATGTCGCGGCCGCGGTGGCCGCCGCGCTGCCCGCGCACGACCTGTTGCTGCTGTCCGACACGCCCGGCCTCCAGTTGGGCGGCCAGGTCGTGCGTTCGCTCGACCCCGGTTCGCTCGCGCTCGCGCTCCAACACCCCGAGGTCACGGGCGGGATGCTGCCCAAACTGCATGCTGCACAATCCGCGCTCGCGGCGGGCGTGCGTCGCGTGCACATCGCCGCGTGGCAGGGCCCGGGCACCATCGCCGCCGTGCTCCAGGGCACCGCGGTCGCCACCACCTGTTCCGCCGTGCCGCTCGAACCCGCTGCCCACGAGGAGAGCCATGTCTGACACGATCGCGATCCCCGCGGCCAAGGCCGCAGCTGCAGCGACGAATGTGACCCTCGCGCCGCACTCGCCGGATGCTCCCGCGCAGCAGGCGCCCGACGCCCCCGCGCTCGCGCATGAGGAAGTGAGCCTGTTCGCGCCGCTCTATCCGCTGCCGCGGCTGGAACTCACCGAGGGCCAGGGTGCGCGCGTGCGTGACGCGGGTGGGCGCGAGTACCTGGACTTCACGAGCGGCATCGCCGTGAACGCGTTCGGGCACGCCCCGCGCGGGCTCGCCGAGGCGATCAGCTCGCAGCTGGCACGGCTCGGCCACTGCTCGAACCTGTTCGCGCACCAGCCGGGCCTGGCGCTCGCGCGCGAGCTGACCGAGGCCACGGGCTACGACCGCGTGTTCTTCTGTAACTCGGGCACCGAGGGCAACGACACCGCACTCAAGTTCGCGCGCGCGCGCGCGCACCGGCTGGGCCTGCCCGGGCGCGCGATCGTCGCGTTCAAGGGTGGCTTCCACGGCCGTACTGGCTTCGCGCTCTCGGCCACGTACCAGCCGGCCTACCGCGAGCCGTTCGAGCCGCTCATCCCCGGCGTGCGGTTCGCCGACTACAACGATGCGGCCGGCCTCGACGCCGTCCTGGACAGCGACGTGTGCGCCGTGATCGTGGAGTGCGTGCAGGGCGAGTCCGGCGCCGTGCCCGGCACGCGCGACTTCCTGCAGGCCCTGCGCGCGCGCTGCACCGCGCTGGGCGCACTGCTGATCTTGGACGAGGTGCAGACCGGCATGGGCCGCACCGGCCGGCTGCTGGCACAGGAGCACTTCGACTTGAAGGCCGACCTGGTGGTGATGAGCAAAGCACTCGGCGCGGGACTGCCGATCGCGGCCGTGCTCATGACCGAGGAGGTGGCGAAGCACCTCTCGCCCGGCATGCACGGCTGCACGTTCGGCGGCAATCCGGTGTGCGCGGCCGCGGCACGCTGGTCGCTGGCGCAGGTGCGCCGGCCCGCGTTCCTGGAGCGCGTGCGGCGCGCCGCGCGCACGCTCGCGACCGGGCTCGAGACACTCGCCACCAAGCACCCGGCCGTGCGCGAAGCGCGCGGACTGGGCCTGCTGCGCGCCGTGGACCTGGCTCCGGGCACGTTCGAGCCCGCCGCACTGGTGCTCGCGGCTCGCGACCAGGGGCTGTTGCTCGTGCGCGGAGGCGAGCGCGCCGTGCGCGTGCTGCCGCCGCTCACCGTGACCGATGCGGAACTCACCGAGGGCCTCGAGAAGCTCGACCGCGCGCTCACCGCGTGCGCGGGGTGATGCAGGAACTCAAGCGCCCCGCGGCCGGCTTCCCGGCGCGCAGGGCCTGCGAAGGAGAACGGACGTGACGAAGCCCCAGGTGAAACGAGCGGCTCTGGCGTACTCGGGCGGACTGGACACGAGCATCATCGTGCCGTGGCTGAAAGAACATTACGGCTGCGAGGTGGTCTGCTACTGCAGCGACGTGGGCCAGGGCGGCGAGGAACTCACCGGCCTCGAGGCCAAGGCACGCAAGATCGGCGCGTCCGAGGTCATCGTCGAGGACCTGCGCGTGCCGTTCGTGCGCGACTTCTGCTTCCCCGCGCTGCGGGCGGGGGCGGTCTACGAGGGCCGCTACCTGCTGGGCACGTCGCTGGCACGGCCGCTCATCGCGTCACGCCAGGTGTGGGCGGCACAGCGCACGCACTCCGACGCGCTCGCACACGGTTGCACCGGCAAGGGCAATGACCAGGTGCGCTTCGAGCTCACCTACATGGCGCTGGCGCCGGAGCTGCCCGTGATCGCGCCGTGGCGCGAGTGGGACATCGTCTCGCGCGAGGACGCGCTCGAGTACGCGCAGAAGCATGGCGTGCCGGTGGCACAGAAGAAGGACGACCTCTACTCGCGCGACGCCAACCTGTGGCACATCAGCCACGAGGGCGGGGCACTCGAGGATCCGGCCAACGCTCCTCCCGAGGCCATGCACAAGCTCACGTCGTCGCCCGACCAGTGGCCGGCGATGCCCGAGAAGATCACCGTCGGCTTCGAGAGCGGCCGGCCGGTGAGCGTGAACGGCCGTACGCTCGGCCCGGTCGATCTGCTGGAGGCCCTCAACCAGGTCGCGGGCCGCCACGGCGTGGGCCGCGCCGACGTGGTGGAGAGCCGGCTCGTGGGCATGAAGTCACGCGGTGTTTACGAGACCCCCGGCGGCACCGTGCTGCACGAAGCGCTCGACGACCTGTGCCGGCTGGTGCTGCCGCACGACCTGCTGCGCATGCGGCTGGAACTCGGCACGCGCTATGCAGACCTGGTCTACAACGGCCTGTGGTTCTCGCCGCTGCGGCGCGCGCTCCAGTCGTTCGCCGACACCGCACTCGAAGTGGCGACCGGCGAGGTGTCGGTGGAGCTCTACAAGGGCCGCGCCGTGGCGGTGGGCCGCACCAGCCCGCAGACGCTGTACCGCCCGCAACTGGCGTCGTTCGACATGACCGGCTACCGGCCCTCCGACGCTGAGGGCTTCATCCGGCTCTTCGGCCTGCCGCTCGCGACCGCCGCCCAGCGCGGCGCGGCCAACCGCAAGCCCGACGAGGTGGCCGCGAATGCGTAGCAAGGCCCCGCTACTCCCGTGGCCCAAGGCCACGACGCTCCCCATGAGCCTCCCATGACGAATCCGCGCGAAGCCGTCTGGCAGGGCCGCCTGGCCGCCGGGCTCGACCCGCGTGCGAAGCGTCTCAACGACTCGCTGCCCGTGGACGGCCGGCTGATCGGCGAGGAGCTGGCGCTGTCGCGCGCCTACGCCACCACACTGGCCGAGTGCGGTGTGATGAGCGACGCCGAGCGCGACGCGCTGGTCAGCGCATGCGACGGGCTCGAGGCCGACCTCGGCTCCGGACGCGCCCGGCTGGCCGGTGAGGACGTGCACTCGGCCGTCGAGGCCGCACTCGCCGAGCGCTGCGGTGATGCTGCGCGGCGGCTGCACACCGGGCGCTCGCGTAACGACCAGGTCGCCACACTGTTCCGGATGCATGTCATGCGGCTCTGCGACGCCTCCATCGAGGGCGTGCGCGAACTGGAGCGGGCACTGGTCACGCAGGCGCGCGAATCCGGCGAGCTGCTGTGTGCCTCGTACACGCACCTGCAGCCCGCGCAGCCGATCCGGCTCGCACACTGGTGGCTGGCGCACGTCGAGGCGTTCGCGCGCGACGAGGAGCGGCTCGCCGAGGCACGCGAGGCCGCCGACCGACTGCCGCTGGGAGCCGGTGCGGTGGCGGGCACGCCGCTCAAGTACGACCGCGCCTCGCTCGCCACACGGCTCGGCTTCTCGCGCGTGGCCTTGAACTCGCTGGATGCCGTGGGCGACCGCGACTTCGCCGTGCAGTACCTGAACGCGGCCGCGCTGCTGGGCCTGCACCTGTCGCGGCTCGCCGAGGACCTGGTGCTCTACTGCTCGCCGGGCTTCGGCTGGTTCACCGCCCCCGACGGGTTCTCGACCGGCTCGAGCCTGCTGCCGCAGAAGCGCAATCCCGACCTGTTCGAACTGGCGCGGGGAAAGAGCGCGCGGTTGCTCGCCAACGCACAGCGGCTGTCGGTGCTGCTGAAGGGCCTGCCGAGCTCCTACCAGAAGGATCTTCAGGAAGACAAAGAGGCGGTGTTCGATACCGCCGACACGCTCGAGATGCTGTTGCTGGCGCTGCCGCCGGCCATCGATGCGCTGATTCCCCAGCGCGAGCGCATCGCGGCCTCGCTCACGACCGACCTGCTCGCGGTGGAGTTGGCCGACGCGCTGGTGGCCGAGGGCGTGCCGTTCCGCGATGCGCACCGCGCCGTGGGTGCGCTGTGGGCCGCGGCCGAGCAGGCCGCGTGTGAGCCCGCAGTACTCGCGCTCGAGGCGCGCCTGGCCCTCTCGCCGCACTTCACCGATGCGCAGTTGGGGGCACTGTCGTTCGAGTCCGCGGTCGAGCGCCGCTCGCACGCGCCGGGCACCGGTTCCACCGCGCACCAGATTGCCATCGCCGAAGCGCGGCTGGGCCTGGGCCCCGGCGACGACGCCGACGTGCCGTCGGCTGCGGACTCCGTCCACCGCGACGCCGCTCGCGTGGCCGCGGGGCCCGTGCCGCTGCCCACCGCCGCGCCGCGCGACAACTCGGCCGAGGCGGGCCGTCAGGTCGCGGACGGCTTGTGGCTCCGCCGCGCGCGCGTCGCCGACGTGCCGGGGATCGCCGGCGTGATGGCGCCCTACGTCGTGGAGGGCACGCTGCTGCCGCGGCCCGTCTCGGAGCTCTACCAGTGCGTGCGCGAGTTCCACGTCGTGGAGCGCGTCGCGACCGACGGCACACCCTCGGCGATCGTCGCCTGTGCCGCGCTGCGATTGCTGTGGCGCGACCTCGGCGAAGTGCGTTCGCTCGCCGTGCGGCCGGATGCGCACGGACAGGGCCTGGGCGGCGCCCTCGTGGAGGCGGTGGTCGGCGATGCGCGCGCGCTGGGGCTGCCGCGCGTGATCGCGCTCACGCGCGAGGTGGGCTTCTTCCAGCGCTGCGGGTTCAACGCGCGCGAGCGCGAGTCGCTGCCGCGCAAGGTGTGGACGGATTGCGTACGCTGTCCCAAGCGCCATGCCTGCGACGAGATCGCCATGACGCTCGACCTCGTCGCCGGTGCCTCCGATGACGCGGCGAAACAGGCCCGTTCCTATGTACTGCCCATGCCCGCGGCGGCGCTGTCGGATGACCCGTCGCTGCCGGTGATCTCATGAAGTCGCACGCAAAGGGGGGAGACGAAGTGGCCGGAGCGCCCGAGCACCTGGTGGACCTGGCGGGACTGGACCGCGCGTTCGTGATGGACCTGTTCACCGAGGCCGACCGGCTGCGCGCCGTGCGCGGCACGCCCAAAGCCCCACGCCCGCTCGCCGGCAAGACCGCGGCCCTCGTGTTCCACAAGCCCTCGCTGCGCACGCGCGTGTCGTTCACCGTGGGCATGCACGAACTGGGCGGCGATGCCGTGGACCTGGGCGTGGTCGAGGTGAGCGAGACCGGTCGCGAGTCCTTGGAGGACGTGGCGCACGTGCTGTCCGGGATGGTGGACGTGGTCGTGGTGCGCACGTTCTCGCACCGGCTCGTCCAGCGTCTCGCCCAGCACGCCACCATCCCGGTCATCAACGCGCTCACCGACCACTCGCATCCCTGCCAGATCCTCGCCGACCTCTACACGCTGTGGCGTGCGGGCCGCGACCTCGACTCGCTCACGATCGCTTGGGTGGGCGACGGCAACAACGTGCTGCATTCGTGGCTCGAGGCCAGCACGCTGTTCGGCTTCCAGCTGCGCGTCGCGGTGCCGGACGGGTTCGAGCCCGACGCCGGGCTCTACCTGGACGCCGAGATCCGCGCCAAGGGCGGTGTGAAGCGCGTGCGCGACCCGTACGAGGCCGTGCGCGGCGCCGACATGGTCTACACCGACACGTGGACGAGCATGGGCCAGGAAGACGAGTCCGATTGGCGGCGCATCGCGTTCAGCGGCTACAGCGTGGATGACCGGATGATGGCTGCCGCCCACCCCGACGCCGTGTTCATGCACTGCCTGCCCGCGCATCGCGGCGAGGAGGTGACCGACTCGGTCATCGACGGCCCGCAGAGCGTGGTGGTGGAGCAGGCCGAGAACCGGCTGCACCTGCAGAAAGCACTGCTGGTGGCATTGGCGGGCGGCAGCTGGAACCGCGTGCCGCGCAAGGCGCGCGCGCGGAAGGGCGCGGTCGCCGTCGCGACGAGCTGATCGGGAGCCGGGCGGGGCGCGCGCGCCTCGCCCGGATTCACTCGCCCGCGAGGGCCTCCAGCTCGAGCCAGCGCGCGTACGCCTGCTCGAGCTCGGCCTCGAGCGCGGCCAGCCGCGCCTTCGCGCGCGCGATCTCCTCGCCGGCGGCGGTGTAGAACGCCGGCGCGGCCATGCGATCGAACAGCTCCTGTTTCTCGGCTTCGAGTCGCTCGATCGCCCCCGGCAGCTCCGCCAGTTCGCGCTTCTCCTTGAACGTGGCGCGCCGTGGTCCGGTCGTGGTGCGCGACGGTGACGTCACGGGCCGGGCCGGCCGCGTCGCAGCCGGCGGAGCTTCCGGCTGGCGCTGGCGGAGCCAGTCCTCGTAGCCGCCCACGTACTCGCGCCACTCGCCGCCACCCTCGGCGACGAGCGTGGAGGTGACGAGATGGTCCAGGAACTCGCGGTCGTGCGAGACCACCAGCAGCGTGCCCTGGAACTCGAGCAGGAGGTCTTCGAGTAACTCGAGTGTCTCGAGATCGAGGTCGTTCGTGGGTTCGTCCAGGACCAGCAGGTTGCTGGGTTTCGACAGGACCTTCGCGAGCTGGAGCCGCCGGCGCTCTCCGCCCGAGAGCTTGTGGACCGGGCCCTGGATCTGGTCGGCGCCGAACAGGAAGTCGCGCAGGTAGCCCACGACGTGCCGCTCGCCCGCGCCCACCGCGATCATCTCGCGGCCCTCGGCCACGTTGTCGAGCACGCTGCGGTTCACGTCCAGGGCCTCGTGCATCTGGTCGAAGTGCGCGACCTCGAGCCGCGTGCCCGCGGTGACCGTGCCTTCACGAGGGACCAGCTGTCCGAGCAGCAGGCCGATGAGCGTGGTCTTCCCGCAACCGTTCGGGCCCAGGATGCCGATGCGGTCGCCGCGCAGGATGGTCGTGGTGAGGCCGCGTACGACCGGTGAGCCGCCATAGTCGAACCCGGCGTTCTCGCAACGCAGCACTGCCCGGCCCGAGCGGCCGGCCTCGTTGAGCGCGGCGCGTACCGGGCCCGCGTCCTCGCGCCGCGCACCGCGCTCCTCGCGCAGCGACTCCAGCGTGCGCACGCGGCCCTCGTTGCGCGTGCGGCGCGCCTTGATGCCGCGGCGCAACCAGGCTTCCTCCTGCGCCAGCTTCTTGTCGAACAGTGCCGCCTGTTCGGTCTCGACGCGCCGCTCGTCGTCGCGTGTCTCCAGGTAGCGGTCGTAGTCCGTGCGGTAGCTGCGCAGCTGGCCGCGGTCCAGGTCCAGGATGCGCGTGGCGACGTTGCGCAGGAACCGGCGGTCGTGCGTGACGAACACCACCGTGCCGCGAGCGCGCAACAGCGTGTCCTCGAGATGGCGGATGGCGTCGATGTCGAGGTGGTTGGTGGGCTCGTCGAGCAGCAGCAGGTCGGGCGCGCGCACGAGTGCCGCCGCCAGCAGTACGCGGCGCTTGGAGCCTGCCGAGAGCGTGCCCACGTCGGCGTCGAGACCCAGGCCCAGGTCGTCGGCCGCCCGGTCGATGCGCGTCTCGATCTCCCACGCCTTGTCGTGCTTCGTCACGCCGCAGGCGTGATGCAGGAACGCGCGCACCGTGCCGGTGAGCCCCGCGGGCACGTCCTGCTGCAACCCCGCGACGCGCAGTCCCGGCGAGCTCACCACCTCACCCGAGTCGGGCGTGAGCACGCCCTCGAGTACACGCAACAGCGTGGACTTGCCCGAACCGTTCCGGCCGAGCAACCCGATGCGCTCCCCGGGCTCGATCTGCAGGCTCACGCCGTCGAGCAGCGCCGGTGGAACGAAGGTGAGGCGGATGTCGTGGAGACTCAGGAGGGGCATGGGGGTCCGCGAGTGATGGAGGAGGGGCGGGCGAAGCTAGCACCCCGTTCGGGCCGTTGCAGCGGCCCGCGAGCACTCCAAGCGCTTGGCTCCGGGCGTCCCACGCTGGCCGGCCCCGGATCGTGCGACGCCGTTCGTTCAAGCGATTGACGCGGTCTGCCGATACGTTATAACATTCGTGCTCACGGAGGTTCCATGTACAGGCTCAAGCTGCGCCGGGTGGGCAACTCGCTCGGCTTCACCATCCCCGCCGAGGCCACGCGCCGGCTGCACGTGCGCGAGGGCGACTCCTTGTACCTGACGGAGTCCTCGGATGGCTTCCGCCTCACCGCGTACGATCCCGAGTTCGCGCCCGCAATGGAGGCGGCCGAGGGGTTCTTGGCGCGCTACCGGAACGCGCTGCGCAAGCTCGCAGAGTGAGTGACGAGCCGCGCTGGATCCCCGTGCCTGTCGTGCTGGCGATCCATGACCTGTTGATGGCCGAGCACGGGGGCGCAGCGGGCCCCGTGGACGAGGTACGGCTCTCCGCCGCGCTCGCGCCGCCCCGGCACAAGCACGCGTTCGGTGAGACGGACCTGTTCGCGCTGGCCGCCGCGCACGCGTTCGCGACCGCCCGCGATCATCCGTTCACCGACGGCAACAAGCGCGTCGCGCTCACGCTCGCGGGCGTGTTCCTCGAACTCAACGGCTGGCGGCTCGACGCGCCCGAGGCCGACGCCGCGCACATGACCATCGCACTGGCCGCCGGCGCTGTGAGCGAGGAGGCGTATGCGCTCTGGCTGCGGGAGCAGTGCGTGCAGGCACCTCCCCCGGGCACCACGGACTGACGTCCTCGCACGCACCCCCTGTGCTACGCTCCCCCGCCATGGTCCGACCCCTCCTGACCCGCCGGTGCGCACGCCTCGGCCGTGCCGCACTGCTGCTCGCCGTCTCTCTCGCCACCACCGCTCACGCCCAGGGGCTCCGCCTGACGCGGCCCGGGCCGTGGACTCCCGACTCGACGGTGAAAGCGGTGTTGAACAGCGGCTCCGCGCAGCTCACCCCCGACCCGCCGGTGGATGAGAGCATCCCTCGTATCTGGCTCACGCGCACCGAGCGCACGCGCTGGAAGCAGACCTCCGATTACGACGAGACGGTTCGCTACTGCCGCCAACTCGAGGCGGGTTCGCGCTGGGTCAAGCTCGAGATGTTCGGCCGCACCGCCCAGGGCCGTGAGCTGCCGATGCTCATCGTATCCAAGGACCGTGTGTTCAACGCCGAGGGCGCGCGCTCGCTCCGCAAGCCGATCGTGCTCATCCAGAACGGTATCCACTCGGGTGAGATCGAAGGCAAAGACGCCTCGCTGATGCTGCTGCGCGACCTCACCGTGCTGCACCAGCACGAGGAGCTGCTCGACTCGGTCATCCTGGTCGTGGTGCCCATGTTCTCGGCCGACGCGCACGAGCGCCGCAGCCGCTACCAGCGCATCAACCAGAACGGTCCCGACGAGATGGGCTGGCGGCACACGCCGATCGGCCTCAACCTGAACCGCGACTACACCAAGCTGGACGCGCCCGAGATGCGCGCGCTGATCGGCAACGTGTTCACCAAGTGGTGGCCGGACCTCTACGTGGACAACCACACCACCGACGGCGCCGACTACCGCTACGACATCACCTACGCCACCAACCACGGCGCCGGCATGCCGGGCCCGCTCGACCGCTGGTGCGCGGAAGCGCTCGAGAAGCGCGTGATGGCTTCGCTGACCGCGAAGGGGCACCTGGTCGCCCCGTACGTCGACTTCCGCGAAGGCAACGATCCGCTCGGGGGTCTCCAGTACGGGAACAGCCCGCCGCGGTTCTCGACCGGCTACGCGCCCACCCAGGCGCGCCCGGCATTGCTGGTCGAGACGCACGTGCTCAAACCTTACGGCGCGCGCGTCAAGGCGACCTACGACCTCATGCTCTCGCTGCTCGAGGAACTGCACGCGCGTGGAAGCGAGTTGAAGCGAGCGGTACAGGAGACCGAGGCCGAAGTCTTGGCCCGCGCGCGCAGCACCGAGGCCTCCAAGCGCATGGTGGTGCTCGCGTCGTCCGTGAGCGACCGCGGCGTGCCGTTCGTGTGGAAGGGCGTCGAGACCAAGTGGGAGCAGAGCGACATCACCGGCGGGCGCGTCCCGCGCTACTCGCCCGCGCCGTGGGACACCACGGTGACGATGTACCGCGAGATGTCGCCCTCGCTGTCGGTGCGCCAGCCCGCCGGCGGCTATGTCATCCCGCAGGAATGGACCGGGGTCCTCGAACGCCTGGCACTGCACGGCATCCGCACGCGCATGCTGCAGAGAGCCTGGACCGACACGGTCGAGATGACGCGTGTCACCGACCGCACGCTGGCCGCTGAGCCGTTCGAGGGGCGCCAGAACGTCCGCGTCCTCGCCACGCGAAACGAGCGCCAGTTGCGAACGTTTCGCGCCGGCGACCAGTGGGTGCCGCTCGACCAGCGCGGTGGGCTGCTCGCGGTCTCACTGCTCGAGGCCCAGGCCCCGGACGGATTCCTCGCCTGGGGATTCTTCTCGACGATCTTCCAGAAGAAGGAGTACGGCGAGTCCTACGTGGTCGAGCCGCTGGCGCGCGCGATGATGAGCCGCGACCCCAAGCTCGCGGCCGAGTTCCGTGCGAAGCTCGCGGCGGACTCGGCGTTCGCGAAGGATGCGAACGCGCGCTCGGATTGGTTCTTCCGCCGCTCCCCGTGGAACGATCCGGAGCAGGACCTGCACCCGATCGCGCGCGCACTGCGGCCCATCTCGGAGCAGTACCTGCAGCCGATCCCAGGCACGTCACCCGCGCCGACCCCCGCGCCGGCACCCGCCAAGCGCTGAGGCCCGCCTCGTCCGGAGGCTCCCCATGCCGAAGCCGTTCCTCGCGGTCGGAGGCCGGTGGTTGATCCCGGCCCTGTGCTCGTTCGCGCTGTACGCACCGGTCGCGCGGGCGGCGAACGCTCCCGCGCCCAGCTTCACCGTGCGCGTGGACGCCCGTGAGACCGCGCGCGGATTGCTGCACGTCACGCAGGTGTTCCCTGCCACAGCGGGCACGCTGGCGTTGAGCTACCCGCGCTGGATCCCGGGCGAGCACGGCCCCACCGGGCCCAGCACGGACGTGACCGGGTTCGTCGCCACCGCCGGCGGCAAGCCACTCGCCTGGAAGCGCGACCCCGCGGACATGACGACGATGCGCATCACGGTGCCGTCGGGGACGAAACAGGTGAGCGTGGCGTTCGATTTCGTGGTCGACAACAGCACGGCCGGCTTCACGTCGGCGGCGTGCAGCACCCCCAACCTGCTGATGCTGTCGTGGAACCAGGTGGCGTTCTACCCCTCCGCCAGGAAGGCGGACGCGCTCACCGTGGCGGCCTCGGTCGTGCTGCCCGAGGACTGGGAACACGCCACGTCGCTCACCGCGGCATCCACCCGCGGCGAGGTGCTGTCGTTCGAGCCGTGCACGTTCACCCAGCTCGTGGACTCCCCGCTGCTCGCCGGCCGGCACTTCCGCACGGTCGACCTGGCCCCCGGCGCCGAGCATCCGGTGCGGCTGCGCATGGCCTGCGACTCGCCCGAGGGACTGGCGATCCCCGACCGCGAGGTGGAAGCGCTCCGGAGCCTCGTGCGCGAGGCGCGCGTGCTGTTCGGCGGCGAGCACTTCCGGCACTACGACTTCCTGGTCTCGCTGTCCGAGAACATCGCCCACTTCGGGCTCGAGCATCACGAGTCGAGCGACGACCGCGGCCGGGAGCGCTGGTGGCTCGAGGACGACCTGCGGCTCGATCACTCGAACCTGTTGTCGCACGAATACGTGCACTCGTGGAACGGCAAGTACCGCCGGCCGCGCGGTCTCGCGACGGGTGACTTCTACACGCCCATGGACGGCGAGATGCTGTGGGTCTACGAGGGGCTCACCCAGTACCTGGGCTTCGTGCTGGCCGCGCGTTCAGGCGTGCGCACGCCCGAGGAGGCGCGTGACGTGCTGGCGCGCCTCGCGGCCGATCTCGAGGCGAACCGTGGTCGCGCCTGGCGTCCGCTCGTGGACACCGGAACGCACGCGCAGCAGCTCTACGAGGCACGAGACGCGTGGCACCACTTGCGGCGCGGCACCGACTTCTACGACGAGGGGCTGCTGGTGTGGCTCGAGGCCGACGTGACGATCCGCCGGCTCACGCAGGGCAAGAAGTCGCTGGACGACTTCTGCCGCGCCTTCCACGGCGGTCCGTTCCGCGGCCCCGAAGTGAAGACGTACGTGCTGGCCGACGTGATCGCCGGACTGAATGCCGTGGCCGCCCACGACTGGGCGGCGTTCTTCCGAGAGCGCGTGTACGAACCGCGCGAGCACGCCCCACTCGGCGGCATCACCGGCGGCGGCTGGCAGATGGTGTGGGCCGACTCGCTGGGTCCCGTGCAGGAGGCGAGAGAGTCGGCGGACGAGTACGTGGCTGAGACGTTCACGCTCGGCATCGAACTCGACAAGCAGGGCCGCGTGAAGGACGTGGTGCCCGGCTCGCCGGCGGACCGCGCCGGCCTCGCTCCCGACATGAAGCTGATCGCGGTCAACGGCCGCCGCTACTCCAAGGACGTGCTGCGCGACGCCATCGCCGCCTCCAAGTCGTCCGCCCGTGTCGAGCTGCTGTGCGAGAACAAGGAGTTCTTCCGCATGTTCACGCTCGGCTATCGGGACGGGCTGCGCTACCCGGCGATCGGTCGGGACCCGGCGCGCGAGGACCTCGTGAGCGCGGTGCTCGCGGCCCACGCCCAGCGCGATTGAGCGCGCCGCCGTGCCGGTCCGACCGGCGCGGCGGATCCGCCGCTGCGGCCGCACGTGCGGCGTGCATTGCGCAACGCGTGAGTGCCGCGTTGCGCTCCGCCACGCGATGCCGCCGCGCATCGCCGAGTGAGCACCGGCGCGACCGCGCAACCCGTTGGCGCTCCATGCGCGCCCTTCGGCACGGGCCGTGCAGCATTCCCTGGTGACCGCGCGGAGTCCGCGAACCGCTCCCCCGGTCCATCCCGCGGGCCGGGGCCCCTAAGCCCCGGTCCGCATGCCCTTTTCGACCCACCGCATCCGCGGTGTGGCGACGGGGTTCAAGGAGGAAGGCATGCTCGCCGTGTCCCATAAGAATGTGCAGCACTCGATCCGGCGGTTCTTGGTCTGCGCCCTCATGCTGACGGGGCTGGTACTCACCGCGCCCGGTGCACGCGCGGCCGAGATCATCCCGTCGTTGGGCATGACGCGCACGCCCGAGTCGGGCGACGACACGAACCTCTCCTACGGCCTGGCGGTGCGCACGCCACTGGCGCCGATGGTCTCGGCCGAGCTCGGCGTGGGCTACCGCACCGACACCATGTTCAACGGCATGGTGGAGTCCACGCAGTGGCCGGTGACGGGCTCGCTGTGGTTCTCGCCCATGCCATCGTTCTACGTGGGTGGCGGCGCGGGCTGGTACAACACCACGCTCCACTATCCGAACACGCCGATGTACGCGAGCGTCACGTCGCAGGAGTTCGGCATGCACGTGGGCGGCGGGCTCAGCGTGCCGATGATCCCCGCCGTGGCATCGCTGGACCTGAACGGCCGCTATGTGCACCTCGGGGACCAGACCAGCGAGATGCCGCCCAGCCAGTTCAATGCGAGCTTCTGGACCACATCGCTGGGACTCGCGCTGCACTTCTAGACGAGCGCAGCGGCACGAGCCACCGGCGCGAACCTCGCGTCCGGCCCTTGACGACGGCCCCGGGGACCTCCCCGGGGCCGTACGCTCATGGGCGCGAACCACTTCGTGGGTCCTGTTCGGTAAGTGTGTGCTCGGGTGGCCGTGAGTGCTCGTGGCATCCCGGCATCTGGGTTAGGCTCCGCGCGCGTCACCGCACCCCCACTGCGTTGCCACACCTCCCAAGGAGGAACCCATGAGGAGCATCCCCCGCAGCTGTTCCAAGGCCGTGCTCTCACTCGCGGCCCTGCTGCTTGCCGCGCTCACGCTGAGCGGCACGCTCGCGAGCCCCGCATCCGCAGGCCCCGTCGGCTTCCAGGCCGCGGGCGGCTGGTACACCGAGAGCGACGAGTTCTTCGGCAACGTCGGTGCCAAGTTCGGGGCCGCCTCGATCTCGGTGATCCCCAACCTCGACTGGGTGTTCGTGGCCAGCGGTTCGATGTACTCGCTGAACGTGGACGGCACGATGAGCCTGATGCCGCTCGGCGTGGCCAGCGTGTACGCGGGCGCCGGCATCGGCTGGCTCACCGTGGATCCCGATCAGGGCGACAACAACACCGAGACCGTCGTGAACCTGCTGCTGGGCGCGAGC
>Ga0075429_100001397_pt1 | contig 19725 bp, 11 predicted proteins | sample RhiMetdeltSRZDD3_FD_75295 | JGI IMG/M metagenome (GOLD analysis project Ga0075429, IMG submission 75295) | Populus rhizosphere microbial communities from Tennessee, USA - Rhizosphere MetaG P. deltoides SRZDD3 | ecosystem: Host-associated > Plants > Roots > Rhizosphere > Soil | place: USA... | reverse complement strand
CGACGAGACCGAGCAGCGCCAGGCCGACGACGAGGCCGCCCGAGTCACCGCCGCCCGCCGAGCAGCCGCCGCCGGCGGCGGTGACCCGCTCGCGGGCCGGCAGCACCGGCGCGGCGCAGGTGCCGACGCCGTCGTAGGTGACGACGCAGCGGGTGCCGTCCGGGCAGTCGATCGTCGCGCACGGGTCGCCGATGCACTGGCCGTCGGAGGGACGGCACGCCTCGCCGTCGCGGCAGTGCGTGTTCCGGCAGCGATCGTCGACGCATTGCCCGCTCGAGTCGCACACCTGGCCGTCGCCGCAGTGGACGTCGGTGCACGGGTCGGTCACGCACGTCCCCTCGCGGCAGATCTGGCCGCCGGCGCACGCCGGATCGCAGTGGAGCGCCACGCAGTCGCCGTCGCGGCAGAACCCGCCACTGCCGCAGTCGACTCCGGTGCACGGATCGGCGATGCAGGTCGGGACCTGGTCGCTGCCGCGGACGCAGAGCTGACCGTCCGGGCAGCCGAGGACGAAGCAGTCGCGGCACAGGCCGTTGACGCAGGTCTCGCCGGCGCCGCAGGTGACGTGCTCGCACAGGTCCACGCACTCGCCGGTCGCCGAGCAGCCGAAGCCGACCGGGCACTGCACGTCGCGGCACGGATCGCTGACGCAGAAGTCCCCCTGCGGCAGGCTGCGGCACTGGTATCCGAACGGGCACGGGAACTCGCTGTCGCTGCACGGCAGCGCGCACTCGCCGTCGATGCAGGCCTCGCCGGCGCCCGCGCAGGCGACGTCGTCGGGCTCGCCATCGCAGTCGTCGTCGACGCTGTTACAGACTTCGGGGTGCGGCCCGATGTAGCCGTCGCAGACGATCTGGCCGCCGCGGCAGACGGTGGTGCCGAACGCGCACTCGCCGCGATCGCCGTCCTGCTCGTGGCCGGGGTCGACGCAGTCGTCGCCGGTGCCGGGCAGCGGCAGCTCGTCGACGACGTCGTCGCAGTCGTCGTCGAGGCCGTTACAGACCTCCGGCTGGCCGCCGACCGAGCCGACGCACTCGATCTCGCCGTCGCGACACTCGAAGTGGCCGATGGTGCAGCCGGCGCCGCCGCCGCAGCTCTGGCCGATCGGCGCCCCCAGCTGCTCGTCGATCCGGCCGTCGCAGTCGTCGTCGAGGCCGTTGCACGACTCGATGCCGGGCGGCACCGGCGGCGCGGTGCAGAGGGTGCCGCTGCCGTCGGCGGTGCAGGCGACGACGCCGGTGAGCCGGCAGGCGCCGAGCTGGCCATTGGTGCAGGTGTCGCCGACGCCCGGGAAGGTCTCGTCGCTGCGGCCGTCGCAGTCGTCGTCGAGCGCGTTGCAGCGCTCGGCGGCGGGGCCGACGTCGCCGTCGCAGGCGCCGAGCGTCCCCTGCGCGGTGCAGGTGCGCACGCCGGTGCGGCAGGTGCCCTGGCAGCTGCCGCCGAGCTGGCAGCCCGACGGGAACTCGTAGCACTCCTGGTAGACCTCGTCGACGATCGTGTCGCAGTCGTCGTCGGTCCGATTACAACTTTCGACGACCGGCGGCTGACCGCCCTGGCACTCGAGCTGGCCGCTCACGCACGCCAGGTGGCCGAACGAGCAGGCGCCGATGTCGACGCCGCAGGTGTCGCCGACGCCCGGCAGGGTCCCCTCGTCGCTGCGGCCGTCGCAGTCGTCGTCGCGGCCGTTGCAGATCTCCGGCAGCGGCACGCAGTTGCAGCCGGGCAGGTTCTCGTCGACCAGGCGGTCGCAGTCGTCGTCGTGGTTGTTGCAGACCTCGGTGCCCGGGGTGCCGGCCGGCGCGTCGCACACCGTGCCGTCGCCGTCGGCGGCGCAGACCCGGGTGCCGGGGCGCAGGCACTCGCCGGCCTCGCCGTTGTCGCAGGCGGCGCCGACGTCCGGGAAGTCCTCGTCGATGCGGCTGTCGCAGTCGTCGTCGCGGCCGTTGCACTCCTCGACCAGGATCGAGCCGGTGACGATGTCGGCGATCGCCTGCGACAGCGCCGCCTCGTCGTCGACGAAGATGGCGCCGGTGGTGCCGCCGGCGGTGGCGATCGCGTTCAGCGCGGTGATGACCGTCTGGTCCGGCGTCGCGAAGCCGATGACGTGGACCGGGATGCCGGCGGTGCGCAGCTGGCCGGCGACCGTGGTCGGCGAGCCGCCGCAGGTCTCCTGGCCGTCGGTGATGAGGATGACCCGGTACGGCCGGCACGCCGCCTTGAGGTCGGTGGCGCGTACGCCGTCGAGGTAGCCGCGCGCCGACTGGAGAATCCCGGCGAGCGGGGTGGTGCCGCTGCCGCGGATCTCGAAGTCGGTGCCCGGCGGCGGCACGCCGTCGTAGTTGCTGTCGCCGTCGATCCAGCCGAGCAGGCTCTGCTCGTTGTTCTGGGCGTACGAGACGAGGAGGTCGCCGGCGTTGAAGCCGCCGCCGCACGGCGCGGCGCCGCCGCCCTGCCAGCCGCCGGCGCGCAGCGACGCGCTCCGGGTCGGGCACTCGAACGCCTCCGAGCGCTGGTGGAAGCGCATCAGCGCGTACTCGACCTCGCCGAAGGCGGCGACCGCGTCGCTGATGCCGCCCTTGACCTTGGCCAGGCGGCTGTCGTCGGCGCGGCCGTTGCCGCAGGTGGCGGAGCCGCACACCGGGCAGGTGACGTCGGCGCCGGCGCACTCGCTCGAGCCGTCGCCGCCGGTGAAGACATCGGCGCAGGTGTTCCAGTTCATCGAGCCGGAGCTGTCGAAGGCGAGCAGGAGGCGCGGCTTGGTGTCGAGCGGCGAGCTGCCGGTGTCGACCTCCTGGTCGTCGAAGGCGGAGTCGCAGCCGGGATCGGCCGGGAAGTCGCTGCGGCCGTCGCCGTCGTTGTCGCGGCCGTCCTGGCAGGCAGCGTAGTGGACCTCGGTGCCGTCGCCGGCCGAGGTGCAGTCGCTGTCGGCCGGGAAGTCGATGCGGCCATCGCCGTCGTCGTCGAGGCCGTTCGAGCAGGCCGGCACGCCGTCCTCGGTCGGGTCGTACGGGCCGATGCAGCTCGGATCGGCCGGCCAGTCGATGCCGCCGCTGCCGTTGTTGTCGAGGCCGTCGGAGCACTGCGGCGGCGCCGGATCGAGCTCGCTGTTGTCGCCGGGGCTGGTGCAGCCGGGGTCGGCCGGGAAGTCGATCCGGCCGTCGCCGTCGTTGTCGAGGCCGTCGGAGCAGGCGCGGACGCCGGTCACGAAGCACGGCAGCGACAGCTCGCTGGGCAGCTCGTTCGGCGCCTGCGCGCTGGCGCGCAGCTCGAGGCCGCCGTACATCTCGCCGAACGCCTGGTAGTTCGACACGGTCCAGGCGCCGCCCGCGGTCGCGGTGCCGCTGCCGCGCTCGAGCAGGTTGAACAGGACGCGGACGGTGGCGCTCGCCTCGCTGGTGCCGCTGATCGACGGCGCCGTCGAGATGACCGGGCAGGTGATGGCGGGGCGCTGGCTGCGACGGGCCAGCACGTTGACGAACGCCGCCTTCGGGAAGAAGGTCTCGAAGTCGCCGCCGAAGCCGCTCTGGCCGCCCTTGGTCGACACCGCGACCGGATAGAGGCCGGCGGCGGTGCCGGTCGGGACGTGGACGTTGAAGGAGAGCGTCCGCGACTGGTTCGGGGTGTAGCTGCGGCCCAGGCCGGTGAAACGCGGCGACGAGCTCGTGCAGTCGGCGTCGCAGGATTCGGTCGTGCCGCCGAGGTTGATGGACGTCGGGCTGAGGGTCCAGCCCGACGGCAGGACGACGGTCAGCTCGCTCTGCGTCCAGCTGGCGGTGCCGAGGTTCGCCACGGTGCCGGTCACGGTGGCGTTGGCGTTGGCGTTGACGAAGGTCGCGGTCGGGTCGAAGCCGGGCGCGAGGTTGACCTTGGGCACCGCGATCGGGCTGACGATGGTCAAGGCCTGGGTCGAGAACCCGGGCGCCGCCATCTGATCCGAGCGGTAGTTGGCCTCCATGACGTTGGTGGTCTGCCCGCCGCCGCCGACGGTGAAGGTCGCCTCGAGGACCTCCTCGTCGGCGGGCGCCATGGTGCCGAGGTTCCAGGTCACGCACTGCTTGGTGCCGTCGTCGGTGCAGGTCGCGACCGACGCCGGCGCCGGGGTGGCGCCGGTGAAGGACTGGCGGCTGCCGTCGAACTTCAGGCGAGCCACGACGTTGGTCTCCGGATCGACCGAGAGGTTGCGCGCGCGCAGCGTGTAGTCGAGGGTGCCGCCGACGCCGGACAGCGTCTGGTCGACGTCGAGGTCGAACAGCAGGCGCAGGAAGACGCACGCCGGCGACGCGACGTAGGTCGGCCACGAGTTGTCCTTGGCGCCCGAGTTCGTGCCGCGCGACGCGGTGTCGCTGCCGACGACCTCGCCGCAGTCGACGTTGCCGCCGGCGGCGCCGAAGGTCGGATCGATCGGGACGCCGGTGACGCGCAGCGCGACCTCGACGTAGCCGGGCTCGCCGGTGCGGGTTTCGCCGAGGGCGACCCGGACGGCGGTGGCGTCGACCGGGTTGGCCGGCGTCAGATCCCAGCCGGCGGTGGTCTCGACGCCGACCCGCGTGATCGAGCCGGTGCCGGGGCTGGTGCCGGCGCCGATCAGCGAGCCCGGGTAGCGGACGCGCGTCCACGGGCCGACCACGTTGTTGAACTGGATGGCGCCGCCGCCGGTCTCGCTGGCCTCGAACCGGTAGAAGGTGTCGGGCCCGGCGACCGGCGAGCCGTAGCCGAACGGCGTGTTGCCGTCGCCGCCGGTGTTGCCGGCCGACATCGGGACGCCGTAGGCGCGGACCTGCGCCCAGTCCCACGCGTTGTGGGCGTAGTACGGCCCGACGGTGTCGCCGAGGAGCGCGACGATGCCGGGCGAGATCGCCGCCGGCTCCGGGTTCATGACGACGCCGTCGTTCATCGTGATGAACTGGCTGTCCGGGGTCGGGCCGAGGCGCGGGTCGGTGGTGACGAACACGCCGGTGTCGGCGTGGACCTGGGCGATCGAGCCGGTCGCGAAGCTGCAGGTGCCGCTGGCACAGGGCAGGCTGCCGAACGAGTTGCACGCCGATCCGCCCTGGCAGCCGTCGACGCCGATGCCGGGGCGCCGGGGCTCGAGCGTGTTGCCGGCGGCGTCGACGATCCGGACCCCGACCACCTCGGTGTTGGGCGGCAGGTACTCGGTCAGCCAGCTCTGCAGGCCGCGGTTGACCTTGTCCGGCACCGGCGTGAACGCGAACCGGAACAGGATGATGTCGCCGACCGCGATCCGGACATCGCTGCCGGAGGTCCCGGACGACGTCCCCGACTCGGGATCGATGACGTCGACGGTCGCGTCGGGGAGGCTCTTGGACGTCATCACCTGGGCGACGCCGTCGCCGCGGGCGTCGCCGGCGAACAGGGCGCCGAGCGCGGCGAGGCCGATCCAGGCGACGACCGAGCGGGCGCGCTGCCGGTGGAGAACGGTGCGGAGGAGGTGCATACCGGTCCTCGTCACGGCGCGTCCGCGCAGCAGCGGAAGCCGAGGTTGGGGAAGGACGCGTCGGGCTCGATCGCGATGAAGGAGAGATCGCAGGTGAGCCCCTGCGCGACGTTGTCGTAGCCGCCGCCGCGGACGCGGTACGCGACCGAGCCGACCAGGGTCGAGGTCCACTCGCGCAGGTTGCCGCTCAGGTCGTAGGCGCCGAACGCGCTGCGGCAGCTGCTCGCCGCCGGCGGGCAGCCGTAGGCGGTGCCGGTCGGCAGCGGGTAGTCGCCGTCGTCAGCCGGGGTCGCGCAGATCGGGTCGAGATCGCGGCCGTTGCAGGCGTCCGGATCGTAGGCGTCGCCGTACGGGTAGCTGAGCCCGAGCGGCCCCTCGCAGGCGAGCTGCCACTCGTCCTCGCTGCAGAGCCGCTTGCCGGCCGCCGCGCACGCCGCCGCGGCGTCGGTCCACGACACGCCGCGCCACGGCAGCGCGTCCGACCGCGAGCAGGCGCGGTGCTCGGCGATCCCCTCGTCGCTGCCGGTGGCGTCGGGCCGCGACGCCTCGTAGGTGTAGATCCAGAAGTGGGTCGCGCCCCGGGTGACCTCGACGACCGCGTCCGGGGCGTCCTCGTCGAGGTCGCCGTCGCAGTCGTCGTCGAGGTCGTTGCAGACCTCGCTGGTCGGCGCCCCGCCCGGGTCGGTGATCCGGCACTCGACGCCGGTGCCGGCGGCGGTGCAGGCGATCGTCCCGGTCCCCTGGCAGGCGCCGATGCCGTCGTCGCTGCAGATAGCGCCGAGGGCGGCGAACGACTCGTCGGTGCGGCCATCGCAGTCGCCGTCGACGCGGTCGCAGCGGCTCTCCTGCAGGAGCGGCCGGCCGCAGCCGTCGGTCTCGACGCCGCCGCCATAGGCGCAGCGCCAGCCGACGCCGGCGCCGCAGGCGTTCGGTCCGCAGGTCGGCTGGGTGCCGGCGCACGCGCCGTCGCCGTCGCAGAAGTTGGCCGGCCGGATCAGATCGGAGTCGGCGGTGTCGATCAGATGATCGCAGTCGTTGTCGACGCCGTCGCAGACCTCGGGGCCGGTGCGGGTGCACGGGTACTCGCAGCCGTTGCCCGGGTCGCGGTCGAAGTCGACGTAGCCGGACTGGCAGGCGGCGATCGTGCAGCGGCCGGCGGCGCAGCTCGGGATCGCGTGGTCGAGCGCGCACGGCGCACAGCCGCCGCAGTGGCGCGGGTCGCTCTCGAAGTTGAACTCGACCGCGTCCGGCACGCCGTCGCAGTCGTCGTCGACGAGGTTGCAGGCCTCGGCCGCCGGCCGGACGTAGCCGACGCAGGTCGGCACCCCGGAGCGGCACTCGCGGCGGCCGAGCTCGCAGGCGCCGGTGTCGCCGATCGACTCGAAGCCGGGATCGGTGCATGGATCGCCGAGCCCGACGATCGGCAGCTCATCGACGGCGCCGTCGCAGTCGTCGTCGATCGCGTTGCACTCCTCGGTCGCCAGCGGCGGATCGACCGGGCACCGGTACTCGCAGCCGGGGATCGCCTCGATGACGTCGGCGTAGCCGGGGTCGCACTGGGTGTAGCCGCAGACGCCGCTCCGGCACTCCGGGGTGGCGTGGACGACCAGGCAGCGGTTGCCGCACCGACCGCAGTTGTCCTCGTCGCTGTCGAGGTCGAGGTTCTCGTCGACGAGGGTGTCGCAGTCGTTGTCGGCGAGGTCGCAGAGCTCGTCGCCGGTCGGGGTGCACCGGTAGTCGCAGCCGTTGGAGGGATCGTGGTCGGTGTCGACGAAGCCGGGCAGGCATTCGTAGTGGCACTGGCGATCGACGCAGGTGCCGGCGGTGTTGGGCTGGTCGCAGCGGTTGCCGCAGCGGCCGCAGTTGGCCGGCGAGTCGAGGCTGATCCCCTCGTCGCTCATGCCGTCGCAGTCGTCGTCGGCCTCGTTGCACACCTCGGGAAAGCCGATACAGGCATCCGGAGGCGCGTCCTGCGCGGCGTCGCGCCCGGCGGCTCCGTCGACGACAGCGCCGTCGCGGCCGCCGTCGATCGGCGCGTCCTCGCCGCCGGCGCCGCCGCCGAGCGTGTACGGATTGAGATTGCATGCGGCGCTGCCGAGCACAGTCAGGCACAGCGCGACGAGCCAGCCCAGTCGTGAGGCCACGCGTCCCCCCACCTCCGCCGAACAGCAGAGGCGAGATCCATGGTGCCCAACTGAGGGCGAAAAGTCCTGCGGTGCCCCGGCGAAGCCCGGTATCGATGGGTGAGCGGCGCAGTGCGATCCGGATGCTCACCGATGTAGGCCGCTATCCCAGATACGGCAGGTGGCAGACCGCCTCGATGTTGTGGCCGTCGGGGTCGAGCACGAACGCGCCGTAGTAGTGCGGGTGGTACATCTCGCGCACGCCGGGCGGGCCGTTGTCGCGGCCGCCGGCGGCGAGGGCGGCGTCGTAGAAGGCGCGCACGATGCCGCGGGTCTCGGCGAGGATCGCGATGTGGACCGTGCTGCCGATCTTGCCCGGGCTGGCGCCGATCCAGAAGTCCGGCTTCTGGGCCGCGCCGAAGCCGACCGCGTGCGGCAGGTATTCGCGCAGGAGCGTGTAGCCGAGCGGCGCCAGCGCCTTGACGTAGAACGCCTTGCTGCGCTCGATGTCGGAGACCGAGAAGCCGATGTGATCGATCATGGCTCCACCGTCGCGCCGCGGCGACGGGCGATCAAGCCACCAGCGCGGCGATCTCGTCGGCGGTGAAGCCGTACTCGGCCAGGACCTCGCGGCTGTGCTGGCCGAGCCACGGCGGCGCCGTCGGCCGCGCCGGCGCGCCGACCGGCGTCCGCACCTGGCCGATCGGGCCCAGCTCGCCGCCGTCGATCGTGAAGAAGACGCCGCGGCTCCGGTGCAGCGGGTGGTCGGGGAGCTCCTCGAGCTCGAGCACCGGCTCGCAGCAGGCGTCGTGGCCGGCGAAGATCGCGAGCCACTCGTCGCGATCGCGGCGCTCGAGGATCGCCTGGACCTCGGCGCGGATGGCGTCGTGGTGCGGGCCGGGCAGGACCTCGGCGGCGCCGCCCTGGCGTCCGATCGCCTGGTTGAACGACAGCCAGAATTTCGGCTCGAGGGCGCCGACCGACAGGTACTTGTCGTCGCGGGTGCGGTAGACGCCGTAGCAGGCCAGGCCGCCGTTGAGCGCCTCGGTGCCGCGGGTCGGCCGCGCGCCGCAGTCGAGGTTGCCGAGCTCGTGGGCGAGCAGCGCCAGCGAGCCCTCGGTCATCGAGATGTCGAGGTGGGCGCCGACGCCGTGACGCTCGCGGCCGACCAGCGCGCCGAGCACTGCGGTCGCGCCCCACAGGCCGCCGCCGGCGGCGTCGGCGATCTGGGTCCCCGGCATCGCCGGCGGCCGGCCGCGCGCCTCGGCGCCCATCGCCAGGATGCCGGCGAGGCCGATGTAGTTGAGGTCGTGGCCGGCGCGCTCGACGTACGGCCCGGTCTGGCCGTAGCCGCTGATCGAGCACAGCACCAGCTTCGGGTTCCGCGCCGACAGGACGTCCCAGCCGAGGCCGAGGCGATCCATGACGCCGGGGCGGAAGCTCTCGATCACGACGTCGGCGCGCTCGACCATGCGCAGGAGCGCGTCGCGGCCGGCCGGCTGCTTGAGATCGAGCGCGAGCGAGCGCTTGCCGCGGTTGACGGCGAGAAAGCGGCCGGACATCTGCTTCTTCGCCGGCGGGAACGCCCGCATGTAGTCGCCGACCTTCGGCTCCTCGATCTTGACGACGTCGGCGCCGAGGTCGGCGAGGATGAGGCTCAGGAACGGGCCGGGCAGGAGCCGCGACAGGTCGAGGACGCGGATGCCGTCGAGCGGGCGGGGCGCGGCGGGCGGCGATGACTCCGATGGAGACATGGCGCGACTATCGCCCGAAAACGACCGCGGCGGCGTCGAGCGACGCCGCCGCGCACGAGCCAGGATGTGACCAGGGAGCTAGATCACGCCTTGGCCAGGTCGATCAGCTGCTGGAGCTTCATCGCCAGCATCGGATCGCCCGAGACGCGCAGCTTGCCCTGGAAGTAGAGCTGCATGCCGGCGTTCGGGTCGGTCAGCATCGACTTGAAGTCCTCGTGCGCGATCTCGATCGTGCACTGCGCCTTGCCGGTGTCGCCGCGCACGCAGGTCGGCGGGTTCGACGTGAGATCGACGGTCCACTCGCCGCCACCGTCGCCGCTGATCTTGAAGCCGTAGATGGCGTTCACCTCGCGAGCCTTGTCGGGGTACGCCTTCAGACCCTGGGGAACGAGGACGTCAAAGAGCTCCTGGGCGTCCTTGGGTAGACTGGCCATGATTTCCTCCGTAATTCGCTGCGTCAGTCGTTGCCGTCGACCTCAGGGTCGAGCCCGGCGGGTGTACCGCGGTGCGTCGACAGGCGTCAAGCGCAGGCGACGGATGTAACGCGTGGAGACATTGACGCATCCGGACGAAGAACCGAGGAGAATCAGAAGGGCAAGGGCAAGGGATCAGGGCTGCGGGAGATCCTGGTCCGCGAAGGCGCAGGCCGCGGCGTCGCCCTCGGTCGGCTGCCACTGCACCGAGTCGGTGTAGTAGACCCGGCGGAACGTCGTGTCCCAGCACTCGGACGCGACCACCTCGACATCGGCGAGGTCGCCGCTCGACAGGCGGACGTCGGAGCGGCCAGCGCCGGTGGCGAGCCAGCGCGAGCGCAGGAGCGCCTCCTCGGCGGCGGGGCCGGCGTCGGCGGTGTCGCCGTGGACGGCGAACGACATGTCGCCGCTGCCGTCGGCGGCCTCGGCGTAGGCGTAGTCGTACTCGACCGCGGTCGGCGAGCCGGCGCGATCCTCGACGGTGGCGACGTGGATCGCGAGGGTGCGCGCGGCCAGGTCGTAGTCGACGTCGATGACGCCGCGGCCGTCGTTGTCGACCGGGTTGACGCGCTCGGCGGCGTCGAAGTCGAGGGTGAAGGTGCCGTGGCCGCGGCCGACCGGATCGCTCGGGAAGGCGTCGCCGATCACGACGCTCTCGAACTCGGCGCCGGCGACCGTCTTGCTGCGGCCGTCGAGGTGCCAGTCGAAGCTGCCGTCGTCGTCGGCGGTGACCACCAGGCGGTACTCGGCCGGATCGAGGGCGCCGCTCCACGGGCCCCAGGTCGCGGTGGCGCCGTCGACCGACGTCGGCGGGAACTGGACGATGGTGTGGACCACGATCAGCACCCACGCGGTGCCGCCGTTGAGCGTGCGGGTGACGTTGCGGGTCGCGACGTACCAGTCGGCGATCTGGCCGACGGTGCGCAGGGCGTCGCTGCCCTCGGGCAGCTTGATGCGCACGTCCTCCGCCTGCGGGATGGCGCGGGTGAACTCGTGCGGGTCGTTGTCTTTCTGAACGCAGCCGGCGGCGGCGGCGCCGAGGCCGAGGGTGAGAACGAGGCTACGGGCGGCGAAGGTGCGAAGGGACATCGAATCCTCCCAGTGGCGACGAAGGCCGAGGGGAGGAAGAGCAGGCGCCGTGCCGACCGCGCGCGGCGTCGATCCGCGGCGTTACGGTGTCGGGTTTCTCGACGGCGCCGGTGGGGCTGACGGTGCCGTGGGATTCCCCGACAGCGGCAGCACCGCGAGGCGATCGCCGTCGTGGAAGACGACGACCCGCTCGTCGTCGACGGCGACGCCCACCGGGTCGCCGCGCGGCGCCTCCGGTAGCGGATACACCCACAGGAGCAGACCGTTGCCGTCGAAGGTGGCGACGTAGTCGCGCGTGAGCGACGTGTCGAGGCGGACGACCAGCGCGGTCACGCCGTGCGGGCCGAAGGCGCTGGCCAGGATCTGGATGCCCGGGATCGACTGCGCGGCGGTCCCCTGCTCGCCGGTCAGCCCCTCGACGTCGACGATCGTGAAGGCGCCGCGGCCGTCGCGGACGCCGGCGATCACCGCGCGCACCACCGGCACCTCCGGCGGCGTCGCGGCGAAGGCGCCGACGACGGCGGCCATGCGGCGGCCCAGGCGCCAGCGCTGGCGGCCCTCGTGGTCGCGCGCGACCAGCGCCTCGTCCTCGACCGCCCACCGCCACACGTCTCCCTTGTAGGCGAGCTCGACCCGCTCCGGCACCACCGGCGCCGGCTCGGCGCGGCCGGACGCGATGTCGATGCGCACGGCGCGGGCGTCGTCGCCGCGGCCGCGCTGCCACAGCGCGCCGCCGGGGCCGGCCTCACTGATCCGCTGCGGCCCCGGGGTCGCGGCGAAGGCGGCGGCGTCGTCGCGGGCGCCCCGCACGATCGCCGACTGGATCGTTGCGCCGCGGCGGGCGTCGACGATCTCGAAGCAGCCGAGCAGGAGGTCGCCCGGCGCCGACGCGATCGGATCGGCGCAGTCGCCGACGAGGATGGCGCGATCGCCGCGGGTGATCGGCGGCGCCACGTGGAGGCCGGCGCTGCGGGTCCACGCCGGCGTCCCCGACGGCAGGTCGACGGCGACGAAGCCGACGCTCGACGACGCCACCACCGCGATCCGCCCGGCCAGCGCCGGACCGCCGAGATCGAAGCGGGGCACGTCGTGGCCGCCGCGCAGGACGGCGGTGTAGCGCGGCGTCAGGACCGGCAGCTCGGCGAGCTCCGGCCAGTCGGGCACCGGCAGATCGGCGGTGGTCGCGCCGCCGTCGAGCCGCGCCACGCCGCCGTCGAGCCGCGGCGCCGCCGCGTCGGCCGGTGGCTTCGACGGCGCGCCGCCGCGATCGCAGCGGCCGCAGCCGGCGGCCACGAGCGCGCACCACGCGAGCGCGAAGCGCAGAGGCTAGCCTTCGTTGCGGCCGTTGCCGCTGTTGACCGTCGGGATCTCGCGCGAGCGGCTCGCCTTGCGCTTGGCCTGCGCCTCGCGGAAGCGATCGGCCCAGCCCTCGACGTTGACCTGCTTGACCCGCGACAGCGCCAGCGAGCCGCGCGGCACGTCCTTGGTCACGGTCGTCCCCGACGCGACGTAGGCGTCGCGGCCGACGGTCACCGGCGCCACCAGCTGCGAATCGGAGCCGATGAAGGCGCCGGCCTCGATGGTCGTCTTGTGCTTGTTGAAGCCGTCGTAGTTGCAGCAGATGGTGCCGGCGCCGACGTTGGCGCGGGCGCCGATGCTGGCGTCGCCCAGGTACGCCAGGTGGTTGGCCTTGGCGCCGGCCATGAGGTGCGTCTTCTTGGTCTCGACGAAGTTGCCGAGGTGGACCTCCTCGTCGAGGCGCGACCCGGGACGGCAGTGGCTGAACGGGCCGACCAGGCTGCGGGCGCCGACCGAGGTCTCGGTCAGGACGCTGTAGGCGCGGACCTGGACGTCGTCGCCGATCTGGCTGTCGACGACCACCGAGCCGACGTCGATGCGGGCGCGGTCGCCGACGCTGGTCTTGCCGCGCAAGGACACGCCGGGCGCGATCCAGGCGTCGCGGCCGATCGGGCCGACGTCGGCCTCGATGTAGACCGACGCCGGATCGACCATCGACACGCCCTCGCGCATCCACGCCTCGTTGATGCGGCGGCGGGCGGCGGCGTCGACGGTGGCGAGGTCGACCCGGTCGTTGACCCCCGACACCTCGTCGAACGGCGCGTCGATGACGGCAGCGCCGCCGCGGGCGGCGGCGCGCGCGACCAGGTCGGTCAGGTACAGCTCGCCCTTGGCGTTGTCGGCGCGCAGGGTCGCCAGGTCGGCGCGCAGGTGGCCGAGGCGGACCGCGTAGAAGCCGGCGTTGGTGTCCTTGATCAGGCGCTCGGCCGGGGTCGCGTCCGGGTGCTCGACGATGCGCAGGAGCTTGCCGTCGCCGTCGCGGACCAGGCGGCCGTACGGCATCGGCCGGTCCGGCACCGTCGACAGCAGCGCCATGCCGCTCGGCGCCGTGGCGCAGGCGTCGACCAGCTGGGCGATGCGCTCCGAGCGCAGGAGCGGGGCGTCGCCGGTCAGGATGACGACGATCCGATCGTCGAGCTCGCGGTCGAAACCGACCAGCCCGCACTGCACGGCGTGGCCGGTGCCCTTCTGCTCGAGCTGGAGCGCGACGTCGATGGCGCCAGCGCCGTAGCGCGCGTCGAGGGCTGCCTTGACCGCCTCGTTCTGGTGGCCCAGGATCGCGACGATGCGCCCGGCGCCGGCGGCACGGGCCGCCTCCACCACCCACGCGATCATCGGTCGACCGGCGACCTCGTGGAGGACCTTGGCGCGGTCGCTCTTCATGCGGGTACCGAGGCCGGCGGCCATGATCAGGACGAGCGGAGACTCACGACTCATGGTCGCCGACGTTACACCAGAGCCCGTCCGGCGCGCAGCGCACCGATCCGGCACGAGCGCGGCGTCGTATCGTTGGGCAATGGGTCCCGCTCCCGCGGCCGTCCGCGTCGCCGCGCTCGCCTTTGCCGTCGTGGTCTTCGCCGCCTGGCCCGGGACCGCCGCCGCCCACCAGACGTCGGTGAAGCCGGTCACCATCGCCGTCGACGGCGCGTCGGCCCGGGTCGAGGTCCGCGCCGCCGCTGGCGACGTCGTCGAGGCGCTCGACTTGCCGCCGGATGCCACCCCGACCCCCGCCCAGATCGCCGCCGGCGCGCCGCGGGTGTCGTCGCTGGTCGCCGACTGGGTGTCGCTCGGCGCCAGCGGGCAGACCTGCCGGATCACGGCGCCGGGAACCGCGGTCGCGCCCGACGACGCCCGCTTCGTCCTCGTCCACTGGACCGCGATCTGCCGCGGACCGATCCGCGCCCTCACCCTCGACTTCGGCGGCCTCTTCGAGATCGACCCGACCCAGAGCATCGTCCTGACCCTGACCGCGCCCGATGCCAGCCCGTTCGAGACCATCGTGGCCGCCGATCAGTCGCCGCTGACGGTCACCCTCGGTGAGCACGGCGGCGCCCTCGCCTTCATCCGCCACGGCATCGACCACATCCTGTACGGCTACGACCACGTCGCGTTCGTGCTGGCGCTGCTGCTGGTGGTGATACTCGGCCGCGACCTCGGCGAGGGCTCGGGCTGGCGGCCGCGCGGCCTCGGCGAGGCGCTGCGCAAGACCGCCACCATCGTCACCTCGTTCACGATCGCGCACTCGCTGACGCTGATCGCGGCGTCGATGGGCTGGGTCCACCTGCCGTCGCGCCTGGTCGAGAGCCTGATCGCGGTGTCGATCGCCTACACCGCGATCGAGAACCTCGTCCGCCCCGACGTCCGCTGGCGCTTCGTGCTGACCTTCGGCTTCGGCCTCATGCACGGCCTCGGCTTCGCCGGGGTTCTCGCCGACCTGTTGCCGCCCGACGACGTCCTGCCGCCGCTCCTCGCCTTCAACGTCGGCGTCGAGCTCGGCCAGCTCCTCATCGTGCTGGCGGCGCTGCCGGCGCTGGCGCTGATCTGCCGCGCGGTCGGCGCGGCGCGCTACCGGCGGATCGTCATGCCGGCGCTGTCGTCGGTGATCGCGCTGCTCGGCCTGCTCTGGCTGGTCGAGCGTGCGTTCGCGGTGAAGATCCTCGGCTTCTAGTCACGGCCTGAGACCGGTCCGGATCCCGGATGGGGGTCTCGGGGGAGCCCACGGCCGGGCTCGCCCGGCCGACAATGATGTGGCTCCCCCGAGATCTGTGTCGCTGGAGATCTCTGCGCCGCCACGTTCCGCACCACCGCGCGCGCTCTCGTCTGCCTCACGGTGTCTCACGGACGAATAATAGATACTGGTCCTCGAGATCGTCGACTTCCATCGGCCGCCCGCAGCGCGGGCACGGCGTCGCCGGCAGCTTGTTGCCGTTGGCGCGGCAGGCCGCGGTCTCGAACAGCTGGTCGATCTGCTCGTCGCACTCGGTGCAGGTCATCGGCGCGTAGAACGACAGCAGCCGGCCGTGGCCGAGGAAGCCGGCGACCATGTTGCACTGGTCGATCACCGGCGGCGGGCAGTGGATGAACGAGATCTCGGCGTCGCGCGGGATGCGGCGGATCGCCTCCATCCACGAGCGCACGCCATACGAGTTGATGCGGCGCACCGACTTCATGTTGAAGCGCACCGGCCGCGCGCCCAGGGTCCCGAGCAGCGCCAGATCGGCGTTCTCGTCGATGACCCCGGACATGCTGACGTGGTCAGCGCCATCGCGCTGGACGACCTCGATGGCGAACGTGCTCCTGGCAGCCACGACGACCTCCCCTACGAGCCGGCGGATGCAGCCTGCCGGTTCTCCTGGATGAAGATGTGAAAAGACTTCGCGGCCTGACGGAACCGCTTCATGGTCAGGCGCAGGTCGATGAGGCTGATGACCTCGGTCTTCTTGCCCGGGTCGATGTTGATGATGAACTTCGACAGCGACTGGAAGACGCGGAACAGCCCGATGCCGGCGCCGCCGGAGGCGTCCGACAGCTGGTCCGGACCGCGGACCAGACACCGGTTCAGGTAGCTGACCACGGTCTCCTGCGTCAACGAGCCGAACGGATCGATCTGCGCCACCGCGATGTAGTCGCCGTCGCATCCGAACTGCAGCTCGCCGGTCTCGTTCTCCTCGAGGATGACCGGGTCGCGGCGCGACCGCATCTGGTACTTGGGCTCGCCGGTCGGCGTGCGCGGCGCGTTGTAGATGGCGTTGGTGACCAGCTCGTCGACGATGGTCTCGATCAGCTCGACCACGCGCTCGTTGCAGCCGAGGCTCTGCGCGTAGCTGGCGACCTCGTTGATGTAGTCCTGCTTCTTGCGGGAGTCGTTGATCCGGACGCAGTAGGGCTCGATGCCCCAGAGCAGGTACTTCTGCAGGCCGAACAGGTCACCGCGCAGCAGCTTCTCGGCGGTGATGATGAGCTCGTCCGGCTCGAGCGGCTCGTCGTTCTTGGCGATGACGTTGCGCAAGAAGCGCCGGCTCGCCATGAGCGGCAGGTAGTCCTCGGTCGGGGCGGTCGAATGCAGGACCAGCTTGGTCCGCGGCCAGCGGTGCTCCAGGGTGTCGAGCCGGCTCGCCCAGCGCGGGTCGTCGCGCAGCGGCGGATCGTAGTTGATCATCATGAGATCCCAGCCGTTGGCCTCGATCTTGACCATCAGATCGTCGGTGTCCACGGCCGACACGATCTCGGAGCCAGTCGCGGCCAGGGCGCGTTCTGCGACGCGGCGCGCGCGGGGATCGGGATCGTAGAAGAGGATTCGCTTTCCGCGCATCGTTCCCCCCGGGAGTCAAAGGTAACAGAATCCAGCCATCAGTTCGACCGACTTTCTCCCCCATGAACTGATCTAGAATTGGCTCAGATTTGGCCGTCGCAGACGACAGCCCGGCGGGGCCACGCAGTGAGGATGGGGCGCCGGCGTCGAGCGAGCCGGCAGCGCCTCGGCCGAAGGTCCTCATCGTCGACGATGAGCCGATGAACCTCGACCTCCTCGAGCGGTCGCTGCGGCGCCGCTTCGAGGTGCTGTCGGCGCAGTCGGGCGAGCGCGCGGTCGAGCTGCTGCGCGAGCACGCCGACGTCGCCGTCATCCTCGCCGACCACCGGATGCCCGGTATGACCGGCGCCGAGCTGCTCGCGATCGCGGCGCGCATCCGCGGCGACGCCCGCCGCGTCCTCATCACCGGCTACGCCGACGTCGATCACCTGATCGCGGCCATCAACTCCGGCCACGTCCACCACGTGGTGGTGAAGCCGTGGAAGCACCCGGATCTGCACCAGCTGCTCGACCAGCTCGTGCGCTCGGCCGGGCTCGAGCACGACAACCGCCGCCTCGGCGACGAGGCGCGGTCGGCCAAGGCCCGGCTCGAGGCGCGCGAGCGCCTGCTCGAGCGCGCCCTCGACGAGCGCAGCCGCGACCTCATGGTGGCCAACTCCGAGCTCGAGCGGATCACCCGCGAGCTCGAGGTGCTGTCGTTCAAGGATGCGCTGACCGGGCTGTACAACCACCGGGCCTTCCAGGAGCGGCTGCGCGAGGAGGTGGCGCGCGCGCTGCGCTACTCGCAGCCGCTGTCGCTCCTGATCGCCGACATCGACGGCTTCGCCGCGGTCAACCAGGACCTCGGCTACCAGATGGGCGACGAGGTCCTGCGCCGGCTCGCCCTCGTCATCGGCGCCACCGACTCGCCGGGCCGGCTGCGCGCGTCTGACATCCTGGCCCGCTACGGCGGCGAGGAGTTCGCGCTGCTCCTGCCCGAGACCGTCAAGTCGGGGGCGATCACCAAGGCGCTGCGGCTGCGCGACGCGGTCGCCCGCGCCGAGCTGCCCGGCGGTGCCACGGTGTCGATCTCGTTCGGCGTGGCCAGCCTGCCCGACGACGCCACCACCGCCGACGCCCTGGTGCAGAACGCCGAGTCGGCGCTGCGCGGCGCCAAGCGCAGCGGCCACGGCCGCGTCCACTTCTTCTCGACCGGCGAGGTCGGCGAGGCGGCCGGCCAGGAGCCGTCGTCGATCGCGGTGACGCCGCCGCCGGCGGAGGTCGATCGCTTCCGGCCCTACCACGAGCGCATGGCCGAGGTGATCGCGATCCTGCAGCGCGACCGGGCGATCTCGTGCCTGCTGGTCGACCTGTCGCGGCTGCGCCGGATCGAGGTCGACCTCGGCGTCGCCCACCACGCCGAGGTCTACGAGCGCGCTGGCGTCGCCCTCGACGCCATGCGCGGCGATCTGCTGGTCCCCGGCGACCTGATCTGCCGGACCTCCGACGATGACGCCTATCACGTCATCCTGGCGCCGCGCGAGGCGACCAGCCAGGTCGACCTCGAGCGGATGGCGGAGTCGGTGCAGCGCTCGGTGACCCAGGCGCTGACGCCGGCGGTGCGCGATCTCCTGCGCGACCAGCCGCGCATCGCGGTCGGCGCCGCCCGGGTCATCGGCAACACCATGCTGCGCCCGGAGCGGCTGATCGCGCGCCTCGTGCACGAGGCCGAGCAGTCGGCCCGGCTCGCCCGCGAGCGCACCGCCCAGCGCGACAAGTCGCTGCTCCAGGACGTCATCCTCGGCGACGGCCTCATCCCGGTCTACCAGCCGATCGTCCAGGCCCAGACCGGCGAGATCTTCGGCTACGAGGCGCTGACCCGCGGCCCGCGCCAGACGCCGATGGAGTCGCCGTCGACGCTGTTCGCGGTCGCCGACGAGGTCGATCTCACCTTCGAGCTCGACCGCGCCTGCTTCCGCGGCGCCCTGCGCGGCGCCATCGGCCTCGAGCCGGTGCACCGCCTGTTCGTCAACCTCTTGCCGATGTCGTTCTACGACGCCGGCTTCATCGAGATCGAGGTCAGCCGGCTGCTCGAGGCGGCGGCGCTGACCCCGGCCAACATCGTCTTCGAGATCACCGAGCGGCTCGCGATCGAGAACTTCACGTCGTTCCGGCGCGCCCTCGCGACCTACACCGCGATGGGCTTCGGGGTCGCCATCGACGACGTCGGCACCCGCCACTCGAACCTCGAGACGGTGATGGCGCTGCGGCCGCACTTCATCAAGATCAGCGACGTCCTCACCCGCGGCGTGGCGCGGTCGACGGTGAAGCGCGAGATGCTGCGCTCGCTCGGCCACATCGCCGAGGCGATCGACGCCGTCATCGTCGCCGAGGGGATCGAGTCAGCCGACGATCTGCTCGCGCTCCACGATCTCGGCGTCCGCTACGGCCAGGGTTTCTTCCTGGCCCGGCCCGGGCCGCCGTTCCCGCGCCTGCGTGCCAGCGTGCGCCGCGCCATCCGCAGCCTGGCCGAGAACGCGCGCGGGCCGATCGCGGCGCCGCCCGCCGAGATCGGCGACGACGGCGAGGTGCGGCCGGTCAGCCAGGCCGACGTGCGCCGCGACATCGCGGCCGGCTCGGGCCAGTTCTTCCTGCCCGCGCGCCCCGCTCCCGACGGCGCCGGCAAGCGGCCGCCGCGGCGCCCGCCGCGCAGCAGCGCGCCGCCCGAGCCGGTGGACGATCTCGACGATCTCGACGAGGCGCCCCGCGCCCAGCCGCTGGCGCCGTGGCGTCCGCTGCGCTTCGACGAGCTCGGCCGCGACGACCACACGCCGCCCCTGATCGAGACCTTGAAGCGGGCCGAGGCGGCCGGGTCCGGTCCGCCGTCGGCGGCGGTGCCGGCGGCGGCGCCCGATCCGGATGGAACCCCACCAGGAACGGAGTCCGGCGGCCGGCTAAACTAAGCTCTGGGGTGAGGGGCCCATGAGCGAGCGAGTCTTCGAGCGAGCGAACGCTGTGCAGGCCGGCCCGGCGTTCCTCGCCGCGGCCGGCCGATCGACATGGGCCCTCGCCCAGAAGGGCGAGGGGCCCATGAGCGAGCGAGTCTTCGAGCGAGCGAACGCTGTGCAGGCCGGCCCGGCGTTCCTCGCCGCGGCCGGCCGATCGACATGGGCCCTCGCCC
>Ga0075429_100001395_pt1 | contig 19744 bp, 12 predicted proteins | sample RhiMetdeltSRZDD3_FD_75295 | JGI IMG/M metagenome (GOLD analysis project Ga0075429, IMG submission 75295) | Populus rhizosphere microbial communities from Tennessee, USA - Rhizosphere MetaG P. deltoides SRZDD3 | ecosystem: Host-associated > Plants > Roots > Rhizosphere > Soil | place: USA... | reverse complement strand
TCTCTCGGGGGCGCGCTGTTGTTCAACGTGGGCTCGAGCCTCTGGCGCACGGACGGGACGGCGGCGGGGACGACGCTCGTCCACGAGCGCGTCAGCGTGCGGGGCGACGTCGTGGAGATCGACGGCCGCGCGTACTTCGCGGCGGAGGACGGTGTCCACGGCATCGAGCTCTGGAGCAGCGACGGCACGCGGGAGGGGACCGCGATCGTGGCGGACCTGCGGCCCGGCCCGGAGTCCTCGAGGCTGGGCTCGCTGGTCGTCAGCGGGCGCCGCCTCTATTTCCCCGCCGACGATGGTGTCAGCGGCCGTGAGCTCTGGGCACTGCCGCTCGCCGCGTCCAAGCCGGAGTTGGCCGGCCCTACCCGGTAGGGTAGGGTATGATTGCCGCCGTCCGCACACTAAACGAAAGGTCATAACCAATGGCTGCCAGCCCGACCAGCGCCACCGGCACGTCTCCGGCTTCCGCCGCCACCGGTAAGAAAGGCTACTTCATCGGCGACAACGGGGAGAACTACACGTTCACGTTCTTCCTGGTCGCGTCGCTCTTCCTGCTGTGGGGCCTGTGCAACAGCATGATCGACGTCATGGACAAGCATTTCCAAGACCTGCTGCACCTGACGAAGGCGCAGTCGGCCTGGGTGCAGTTCGCCCACTACATGGGCTACACGATCATGGCCCTGCCCGCCGGCCTCGTCACCCGCAAGATGGGCTACAAAGGGGGCATCATCTTCGGCCTGGCCTTCGTCTCCGTAGGCGGCTTCTGGTTCTGGCCGGCGACGCAGATCTCTCAGTTCTGGGCCTTCCTCATGGGCGTCTGCCTCATCGCGATGGGGCTCACCGTGCTGGAGACTGTCGCCAATCCCTACACGACCGTCCTCGGTCCCAAGGAGTACGGAGCTTTTCGCATCAACCTCGCCCAGACCTTCAACGGCGTGGGCTGGATCTTCGGGCCCTTCCTGGGTGCGCAGTTCTTCTATGCGGTGGGCGGCGCCGAGGCCGCGAACAAGACGCTCTACATCCCGTATGTCGGCATCGGCTTCATCGTCTTGGTGCTGGCGGCGCTCTTCTTCTTCTCGAGCGTCCCCGAGATCAAGACGAAGGACGAGTACCACACCGATGACGCCACCGCGGAGGTGGCGGCCGCCGATCGCACGACGAACAAGGGCCTGAGCTTCGCCCTCATGTTCCTTGGGGCTTCCGTGCTCGCCTTCTCTGCCTACGCCATCCTCAACTTCGTCCTCGGCATGGGCGTGCCGGCAGTGGCGTTCCTCGTCCCGCTCGGCGTGGCCGGTGTCGCCCTCTGGATGTTCGCGCAGAAGCTGACGTCGCATAGCATCTGGGCGCACCCGCACTTCTCGGCGGCCACCCTGGCCCAGTTCGTCTACGTCGCCGCTCAGGCCGGCATCTTCAGCTTCTTCATCAACTACATGATCGCGGAGGTCCCGTCCGTGTCGGAGAACCTCGTGAACAGCTGGCTGTTGAAGGGCGGGGCCGAGCAGCGCGGGGACAGCTGGTTCATCAATGAGAAGGGTGCGGCCACACTGCAGGGCGGGCTCGGGTTCGCGCTGTTCTTCCTGGGGCGCCTCACGGGCTCGGCCCTCCTGCGCAAGGTCTCCGCGCACCGCGCGCTGGGGACGTACGCGCTCATCAGCATGCTGATGTGTGTCATCGTCGTGCTCAAGATCGGCTGGCTCTCCGTGCTGGGTGTCCTCGGGACCTTCTTCTTCATGTCGATCATGTTCCCAACGATCTTCGCCCTCGGTATCCACGGCCTCGGGCCGGATTCGAAGAAGAAGGCGGCGGCGTTCATCGTCATGTCCATCACCGGCGGCGCTTTGATGCCGAAACTCATGGGGCATCTGGGCGACGTTTACAACATGTCCGTCGCCTTCATGATGCCGCTGGCGTGTTTTGCCCTGATCGCGCTGTACGGATTCCTCTGGCCCAAGCTCAGCCAGTCGGAGGGCTTGAGCGCCGTGCCGTCCGGAGGGCACTAGATTTTCGACCGGAACGCCCGGCGTGTTCCGCCCGGGCGTTCCTTATCCAACATAATAGGAAGCCATGATCATTCGTGAGATGGAGGTCTTGGACCTCCGCTTTCCCACTTCACGTACCCAGGACGGGACGGATGCCATGCATCCCGACCCCGATTACTCCGCCGCCTACGTCATCTTGAAGACGGACGAGGGCCTGCGCGGGCACGGCCTGACGTTCACCATCGGCCGCGGCAACGACATCTGCGCGATGGCCATCCAGTCGTTCCAGCACCTGGTGGTCGGTCAGAAGGTCGAAGACATCACCGCCGACATGGGCGGCTTCTGGCGCCGCCTGGCCGGCGAATCGCAGCTGCGCTGGCTGGGGCCCGAGAAGGGCGTCATCCACATCTCGATGGCCGCCGTCATCAACGCCGTCTGGGATCTCTGGGGCAAGATCGAGAAGAAGCCCGTCTGGAAGCTGCTGGCGGACATGACGCCTCAGCAGATCGTGGCCTGCATCGACTTCCGGTACATCACCGATGCGCTCACGAAGGACGAGGCGATCGCCATCCTCGAGCGCGGGCAGAAGGGCAAGGCCGAGCGCGAGGCCCAGCTTCTCAAGACGGGATATCGCGCCTACACGACGTCCGTCGGCTGGATGGGCTACTCCGACGAGAAGATCCGCCGGCTCGCGAAAGAGGCGCTGGCGCAAGGCTTCACGCACTTCAAGGTGAAGGTCGGCGGCAGCATCGAGGACGACATCCGCCGCGTGGGTGTCGTGCGCGAGGAGATCGGGCCCGACCGCTGGCTGATGACGGACGCCAATCAGCGCTGGGAGATCTCCGAGGCCGTCGACCGCATGAAGACGCTGGCGAAGTTCAAGCCGCACTGGATCGAGGAGCCGGTCAGCCCCGACGACGTGCTCGGCCACGCCGCCGTGCGCAAGGCGCTGGCGCCGCTGGGCATCAAGGTGGCGACGGGCGAGCACGGGATGAATCGCGTTCTCTTCAAGCAGCTCCTGCAGGCGGAGGCGATCGACTTCTGCCAGATCGACTCGTGCCGCGTGGGCGGCGTGAACGAGAACCTCGCCATCATCCTCATGGCCGCGAAATTCGGGGTGCCCGTCTGCCCGCACGCGGGCGGCGTGGGCCTCTGCGAATACGTGCAGCACCTGTCGATGTGGGACTTCCTCTCCGTCTCGACTTCGATGGAGGGACGCGTGATCGAGTTCGTCGATCACCTGCACGAGCACTTCGTCGACCCCGTGGTGATCCAGAATGGCCACTACATGCCGCCGAAGCTCGCGGGCTACAGCATCGAGATGAAGCCGGACTCACGGGTCACGTACTCGTACCCGGGCGGCACGTTCTGGGTCGAGGACGCGAAGAGCGCGAAGAAGTAGGCCGCGCATGAGGCGCCGCGTGAGAGCGATGGCGGCTCTCGCCGGCGCCTTTTGCCTTTCCACGCTCACCGCCGGCGGCGCGCGTGCGGCCGAGACCCTCACCGTCGACGCGTTGATCGCCGGCCTCGAGCGCGAGATCGCGGCCATCGATCCGACCCCGGCCGTGCGCGCGGACTTCGCGAAGATCGCGCGCGATCACGCGCTGCCCGTCGACGCCGCCGCCCTGCGCGACTACCTGCGGGTGAAGACCGCCTTCGAGGCCACGCGCGAGGCGGGTTGGTGGCGCCTGGCCTGGACGATCACCGATCGCCAGCCGCAGTCCGACGCGATCTGGGCGGCATGGCGTTCTGCCGGCGATGCCGTGCCGCGGATCACGGCGAGCGCCGAATGCGACGAGACGTCGGCCCTGGTTTCGCTGATCCTGCGGCGGCTGGGCGTGAAATCCGTCGGCCTCTTCTGGCCGCAGTCCAACCACACCGTCGCCGTCTGGAAGGCCCACGCCCACGACGGCACGGAAGTGCGCATCGTGCTGCCGACGTCACAGGTTTTCCTGGAACCCGACGACGGCTTCGATACGCGCGCGTTCGATCCCAAACGTCAGCGCACGATATACGACTACACGCGCGCGGATGTCAAGGGATCCGACGCGATTCCGGCCGTCCTCGGTGAGTTCTTCCTCGCGCAGGTGCGCCGCTACGCGGCCGCCTCCGATCGGACGCAGCGCAGCCTTCGCGTCCTGCGCGCGCGGTTCATGTCGGGTGAGGGGACCCGGTCTCTGGAGGCCGATCGCCAGGCGCTGGCCCTACGGCTTCGTACGGAGAAGGTGCAGGAGGACCTCCCGGCGGTGGAGGCCTTCGGCGACGAAATCGCCGGGCGCTGACCCGCTCTACTACTTTCAATCCCTTGCGCGGTGGGTCCAGGATGCCTATCTTCCGGTCAGGTCGGCAAAACTGATTACGGGAGACCAATCAATGCGCCACAGCGTGGCCCTCACGATATTCTCGATATTATCTACGGCCACGGCTGAGGCTTCCCTCATATGGAACGGTGACGCGTCGGGTGGTACCGGCGTGTTCAAGCAGATCGGATCGAACTGCGCTTCACCCGGCTCGGTCACCGTGGCCTCCGACGGGACGTACGGCTCCGTCTTCCGCTACAACAAGCCGAGTGGCAGCGATCGCTGCGAGAGCCACGGCATCACCGTCGGCGGCAGCGGCTACGTGTTCCAGAACGGCTCGACGTACTACATGGGCTGGCGCTACAAGCTGTCGAGCACTGTCGACAACAACGCGCAGTTCCAGTGGAAGGTCTTTCCCGCGCCCGGCCCCGCCGGCCTCAACTGGCCGCTCGCCCTCAAGGTCGTGGGCAACCGCGCGGTGATGCTGAATCGCAAGGGCATCAACCCGGATACGACGTACGAGGTCTACGAGATCTGGTCGGCGCCGATCACCGCGAACACCTGGAACCACATGGTGGTGGGGGCGAAGCTGTCGGGCGTACGCGACGGCGGCTGGGTGGAGATCTGGCTGAACGGCGTGCAGCAGACACTGCTCGGCGGCACCACGCGCTGGAACTGCCGCTTGTACGACACCGAGCACGTGTGCCCGAAGTGGGGCGTCTACGGCGCGATGAACGACACGGTGATCGACTACGTCCACGCGCTGCGCATCGGCACCACGGTCAGCGATGCCTTGCCGCCCGGCGGCGGCACGCCGACACCGACGCCGGTGCCGCGCGCGACGATCACACCGACGCCGACATCCCCGGGCCCGACGGCGACACCCACGGCGACACCGTCCTTCAGCGGCTACTACCGGATCATGGCTCGTCACAGCGGCAAGGCCGCCGTCGTCCAGAGCGCGGCCACCGTGAACTCCGCCGACGTCGTTCAGTGGACCTACGGGGGATCCGCCACCAACGACGAGTGGGAGGTGCGCAGCATCGGCAGCGGCTACTTCCGCGTGATCAACCGCAACAGCGGCAAGGACATGGTGGTGCAGAGCGCGTCGACGGCCGAAGGCGCCGACATCTTCCAGTATGCGTACGGCGGTTCTGCGACGAACGACGAGTGGGCGATCGTCAGCGTCGGCAGCGGCTACTTCCGCATCACCAACCGCAACAGCGGAAAGTCGGCGGAGGTCGTGGGCTCGGGCACGGCGGACGGGGCCGACATCGTGCAGCGTACGTACGTGGGCGGGACGAACCAGCAGTTCCAGCTGGTCGCGGTGCCGTGACGGGCAATGGTAGTCGACAGTCAATAGTCGACAGTCAACAGTAACGGAACAACGGAATCGAAAAGTAGGGCGGGGCAAACGCCGGCCCCTCGCGCAGGCGTCAGTCGTACTGTCGACTATTGACTGTTAACTGTCGACTGCCGGTGGCTGTTTAACGCCTCTCCCCGGTATCCAGCATCACGCCGATGGCGAGGGCCACGCGGCGATCCAGCCAGCGCGTGTGGTCGGGCGTCAGGTCGAGCACGTAGCGGTCGAGCAGCGTGAACTTGCGGTTGAAGCTGCCGAGCATCGCTTCGTTGTCGGCGCGGACGAGGATGAAGTTCATGGGGAACAGCTGCGCCACCCACTTGCGGAAGATCGCGTTCAGCAGCGAGTCTTCCATGGCGAGGCACACCGGCTGGCCGGAAGGATCGCTGAAGACCCACTTCTTGCGGATGAGATCGGTGAGCGGGTTCTTCGAGAGCCGGCCGAGCTTGTAGCCGCTGCCGTCCACGATCGTGAAGTACTGGGTGAACAGCGTGGCCTTCTGCTCCTGCTGTACCTGGAGCAGCTTCTCGGCCTTCGACTCGTCGCGGTAGAAATCGATGTGGCGAAACGGGGCCAGGCGGAAGGCGACGGTGGCCAGGACGGCGACGGCGGCCACGATCGCGGGCAGGAAGAAGAGCGGCTGATCGAAGTAGACGCCGGGTGCGACGAAAACAGCGAAGGCCACCGCGCCCGCGCCAAGGCCGGCGAAGAGCGCGACCATCTGCTTCAGGTGATGGCCCGGGCGCTCGACGAAGATGATGGGCTGCCCCTGGTCGTCCCACACGGTGTACTTCTCGTGGATCGTCAGCATCTTCTGTCGCAGCAGGAAGCGATCACGGTCGAAGGCGGGGTCGACGGCGTCAGGCGTGCTGGCCGCGCGGGTGGGCGCGGGGGCCGGCACCGGGCGTGGAACGGCGGCGGCGATGGGCTGCGCGGAGGCGGCGGCCACGGCGCCTGCGCCCGGCAACGGCGTCCCACACTTCTTGCAGGTGTCGCGCAGCACCTGGGTCAGGCCGCACTTGGGGCAGCGCACACCCATGCCGCTACTTCTCGATCTCGTGCAGGAAGCGAACGCCCACCTTCGCCATGTCCTGGCCGGTTTGCCGCTCCACGCGGCAGACCAGGGCGCGGACCCGGTAGATCTCCCTTCCGCCGAAGCGCGACTGCAGCGCCGGCGGCAGCGGGATCGTCAGGTCGAGCTGCGTGCCGATCGAAAGGTTGCGCCGGCTCTCGAAGCAGAGGCCGCCTGCGCTGACGTTCAACGTGCGCGTCCCTTCGACGAAGCGGGATCCCGAGGCGTCGCGTCCGGTGACGTCGACGGGCAGCTCGAGGCCCATGCGCTTGTGGCGATTGCGGATGACGGCGGCCATGTGGTTGCTCATTATATAGGCCCCCGCCACCGGTTCGTGGCGCGACCCGGCGTTCGGCGCGCTTCGCCCACGCGCGTTTTACCGAAGCCGGGCGCCGATGTTATAACCGTCGGCCATGCCCAGGCGCCTCGCCGTCGCTCTTCTCGCCGCCGCTGTCTCGGCGTGCGGTAGCCAGCCCCCTTCCGGACCGACCACCGGACCTGGAGTCACCGATGGTCCGGTCGGGCCGACGCACACCGTGCGGCTCGTCGTCTTCCTCGACTGGGACAGAAACGGCGCCATGAGCGCGCCGGAGCTGCCGCTCGCCGGCGTCGAAATCGCGATCGGCCAGAAGAAGGCGACGACGGATGCCAACGGTCGCGCCTCCATCGACGGGATCGGTACCGGCGCCTTCGTGGTGACGGTCGCGCCGTCGACCACCCTGCCGTTTCTCACGACGCTGCAGGACGTGACGGTCAACGTGCCGCTGCCCGTCGAGCAGTTCGTACCCGTGACCTACCCGATCGGGAACAACACGCCGGGCCTGTACATGGCCTTCGGGGACAGCATCGCGGGCGGCGACTTCTCCACCGACCGCTCCGGGTATCGCGCGCGCCTCGGCCGCAAGCTCGGCGATTTCTATCACCAGGGGATCGGCGTCGAGTACGGCGGCAACGGCGGCGGCCGCACCGAGGTCGGCGTCGAGCTCATCGAAGGCTCGCTGCGCCGCGTGCGCCCCGCGTTCACGCTGGTGGCGTTCGGCGTGAACGACTGGGCCTCCGGCGCGTGCAAGCCGGAGACCTGCGACGCCATCCCGAACCTGCGCCAGATCCTGCGCTCGGTGAAAGGCTCGAACAGTCTTCCGGTGGTGGCCACCTTGACGCCGAGCAACACCGGTTTCGATTCGCGCGCGCCGGCCGAGCGCAACGACTGGGTGAAGGCGATGAACGTGCAGATCAAGGCGATGGCGCCGCAGGAAGGGGCCTTGCTCGTCGACGTGTACAGCGCCTTCGAGCGCACGGGCAGCATCTCGCGCTACATGAGCGACCACGTGCATCCGAACGACGCCGGCTACGAGCTGATCGCGCAGGCGTACTTCGACGCCCTCACCCACGTGCGGGGCACGGGGACGGCTTCGGCGGCGTGGGCGCCCATGCCGAAGCTGTTCGACCGCGGGCATCCATAGTGCGTCGCCGGCAGTGGTGGTGGCTCCTGGCCGTGCCGGCCGTGGCCCTGTTCGTGCTGCGCGTCTGCGCCGTCAGGAATTTCCGGATTCCCACCGGCTCCATGGAGCCCACTGTCCTGAGCGGCGACTACGTGGTGGCGAACATGGCGGCCTACGGTCTGCGCCTGCCGTTCGTGTCCTCGGTGTTCTTCGGTCCGCGCGTGCCGCGGCGCGGTGACGTGGTCGTCTACCGGTTTCCCGAGGATCCGTCCCGCCTGTTCCTGCATCGCGTGATCGGCCTGCCCGGCGAGCAGATCGAGATCCGCGGCAAGGTCGTCTGGATCGATGGTCGTGCGCTCGATGAGCCCTACACGCAGTTCATCGGCGACGAATCGCCCATGCTCCGCCGATTCGGCCCGGAGCGAGTTCCGGCCGATCACCTCTTCATCCTCGGCGACAATCGCGACAACGCCCGCGACAGCCGTTTCTGGGGATTCCTCAAGGTCGAAGAGGTGCGCGGCAAGGCCTGGCGCCTGTACTTCTCGCAGGATCCACGGGACGGAACCACCCGCTGGGACCGCATCGGCCGCGCGATCCGCTGAGCGGTCGCGTTCTCAGGCGGGATGGAGACGGCGCGATGTCGAGGGCGGTGTTATCCTCTCTTTTTGGCCGTACGCCCTCATGACCCAACCCACTCTGTCGTCTCCTCGTACCAGCGATCCTTCCTGGAACCTGCGCCTCGGCATCGCGGGGTTCCGATTCGCCGACCTCAATCGCGTCCGCCGTCTGGCTGCCCTCGACCGAGTCTTCCGCGACGAGCTGAAGGCGGCCGAGCCCGCGCTCTCGGACGAATACGAGGCGTACCGCGCCGCGCGCGGCGACGGCTACGAGCCGCTGAAGGCGTCCGAGATCATCATCAAGGTCGGTACCCACGTGGGCGCGTTCGTGGCGCGGCTGTTCCGCATCGAGGCCGACTACGCCGCGTTGCAGCAGCGCCACCTCGACGACGGGCGGGTCCTCGACTTCAAGAAGAAGGTCCTCGACAAGCGCGTCCTCAAGCCGCATCCGAAGCCGGAGGAGATCGCGGGCTGGGATCTGGCCGCCCTCGAGTCCGCCTACCAGGCGGTCGTGGTGCGCCACGTCGCCCACACCTTCATGGCGGATCCCGAGCGCGAGCTGGCGGAGACGGGGATCGCCTCCGCCGAGGCCCCGGATGATCTCGGCGCGGTCGTCGCTTGGGCCCGCGCGCTCGCGTTCCACCCGGAGCTCAAGGCGACTTCCGCCGGCTGGTCTTCCTTCAAGATCCCGGAGACGACCGACTACGAGAACCTCGTGCGCGTGGTGCGGGATCCCGCGCTGCCCGAGCGGGTGTTCGGGCCCGAGGAGACGCGCCGCCGCCGCGACGGCTTCAAGCTCACCGACCTGCGCATGGCCCCGCGCCCGGCGATGCAGGAGGTCTACTACTGCCTGTACTGCCACGAGCGCGACAAGGACTCGTGCTCGAAGGGATACAAGAAGGGCACGGAGATCCAGAAGAACCCGCTCGGGATCAAGCTCGACGGCTGCCCGCTCGACGAGAAGATCTCGGAGATGCACGTGCTCAAGCGCGACGGGCACGTGATGGGCGCGCTCGCCACCGTCATGATCGACAACCCGCTCTGCGCGGGTACCGGCCACCGCATCTGCAACGACTGCATGAAGTCCTGCATCTTCCAGAAGCAGGAGCCGGTCAACATCCCGCAGATCGAGACGAGCGTGCTCACGGACGTGCTGAAGCTGCCCTTCGGCTTCGAGATCTACGCGCTGCTGACGCGCTGGAACCCGCTCAACGTGCGGCGGCCGGTGCCGCTGCCGTACAACGGCAAACACGTGCTCGTGGTAGGCATGGGGCCCGCGGGCTACACGCTCGCGCACCACCTGCTGAACGAAGGCTTCGGTGTCGTCGGCATCGACGGCCTGCGCATCGAGCCGCTGCCCGTGGAGCTGCGCGGGGCGAAGCGGCGCGTGCCCAAGCCCATCCGCGACGTCGGCAACATCACGGGGCCGCTGGACGAGCGCACGATCAAGGGCTTCGGCGGCGTCTCCGAGTACGGCATCACCGTCCGCTGGGACAAGAACTTCCTCGACATCAACTACCTCGTCCTCATGCGGCGGAAGAAGTTCCGCCTGTACGACGGCGTGCGCTTCGGCGGAACGGTCACCCTGGACGACGCCTGGAAGCTCGGCTTCGATCACGTGGCGATCGCGTCGGGCGCGGGCAAGCCGACTCTGCTGTCGGTGAAGAACAACATGCTGCGCGGCATGCGGCAGGCCTCGGACTTCTTGATGGGCCTGCAGGCCTCGGGTGCGTACAAGCGCAACAGCCTGACGAACGTGCAGGTGGATCTGCCCGCGGTCGTGGTCGGCGGCGGCCTGACCGCCATCGACACCGCCACGGAGCTGATCGCGTACTACGTGGTGCAGGTCGAGCAGACTGTCGAGCGTTACGAGCGGCTGATGCCGCGAATCGGCGAGACGGCGATGTGGGCGCGCTTCGATGAAGAAGAACGCGAGACCGTCCAACGGTGGCTGGAGCACGGCCGCGCGGTGCGCGCCGAGCGCGAAGCGGCACGCGCCACCAATCGCGCGCCGGATTTCGCGCGGCTCGCCCGTGAGTGGGGCGGGGTCACCATCGCCTATCGGCGGCGCATGCAGGACTCGCCCGCGTATCGGCTGAACCACGAGGAAGTCATCAAGGCCCTCGAGGAAGGCATCGGCTTCGCCGAGCTCATGAACCCCGTCGAGTGTGTCCCCGACAAGTGGGGCAAGGTGCAGGCGGTGCGTCTCGAACGCCAGGCCCTCGTCGACGGCAAACCGAAGGGCACCGGCCAGATCGTCGAGATCCCGGCGCGATCGGTGATGGTGGCGGCGGGGACGCACCCCAACGTCATCTACGAACGTGAGCACGCGGGCACGTTCGCCCTCGACAAGTGGGGTGAGTTCTTCCTCCAGCACAAGTGGCAGGGAGGCAAGCTCGTGCCGGCGAACCCGGGCGAAGGCGGCTTCTTCACGTCGTACGAGAAAGACGGCCGCTGCGTCAGCTTCTACGGCGACAACCATCCCGAGTACGCCGGCAACGTCGTCAAGGCCATGGCCTCGGCCAAACACGGCTTCCCGTATGTGGCCGCCCTCTTCGCGGACGAGGTCGCGCGCCAGCGCGAGGACGAGCAGGCCGAGCGCGAGCTCGAGTGGGCGCGTCTCGCCGATCGTCTCGACGACCAGCTCATCTCCAAGGTCGTCGACGTGCTCCGCCTCACGCCGCAGATCGTCGAGGTCATCGTGCGCTCGCCGCTGGCGGCGCGGCGCTTCCGGCCCGGCCAGTTCTTCCGCTTGCAGAACTACGACTCGTTCGCGGAGCGGGTCGCCGGCTTCAATCTCACGATGGAGGGCGTCGCCCTCACCGGCGCCTGGGTCGACCGCGAGCAGGGCCTGGTCTCGCTGATCGCCCTCGAGATGGGCGGCTCCTCGCGCATGTGCGCGCTGCTGCAGCCGGGCGAAGAGGTCGTACTGATGGGGCCCACGGGGGCGCCCACCGAGATCCCCGAGGGGGAAACGGTGCTGCTCGCGGGGGGTGGCCTCGGCAACGCGGTGCTCTTCTCCATCGCGCAGGCCCTCAAGGAGCGAGGCAACCGCGTCCTGTACTTCGGCGGATACAAGAAGAAGGCCGACTTGTACAAGCGCAAGGAGATCGAGAGCGGCGCCGACGTGATCGTCTGGTCGGTGGACGACGGCGACACGATCGAGCCGCGGCGCCCGCAGGACCGCACGTTCCGCGGCAACATCGTCCAGGCCATGCACGCTTACGGCAAGGGCGAGCTGGGGGCGCCGCCCATCGCGCTCCACGACGTGCAGCGCGTGATCTCCATCGGCTCCGATCGCATGATGAACGCCGTGCGCGTGGCGCGGAAGACGGTGCTGGGCGAGCTGCTGCCCGCGACTCACGAGGCCATCGGCTCCATCAACTCGCCGATGCAATGCATGATGAAGGAGATCTGCGCCCAGTGCCTGCAGCGGCACGTCGATCCGACTACGGGCAAAGAGGACATGGTCTTCTCCTGCTTCAACCAGGACCAGCCCCTGGACGCCGTCGACTTCACGCACCTCGCCGCGCGCCTGCGTCAGAACTCCGCGTCCGAAAAGCTGACCTCGCTGTGGATCGACCACCTGTTCGAGTGTCGTGAGGTGGAAGCGGTCTGACCGGCCACTAAGACCGGGTCGGCCAGAAGGGCCGACCCGGGCGCCCCGATTCCAGGCGGGCGGGCACGATTCCAAAGGGTTTGCGCCCACCGCGGTGCGTCACGCGTTTTGCACAGCCCTGTCCGGCGCCAGAGATGGAGGGGCCGTCGATGGGGCGTGGGGCCATGCTGCTGCTCGCCGTTTTTGTGAGCGCACCTGCGCCTGCCGCCTTCGCCGAGTCGAAACGCAGCCCGTCGTCTGGCCCCTTCCTGGAAGGATGGGACGACCTCGTCCTCGACGCCGCGCAGCGTCCCGGACTCCTCGAGCTGCGTCTGCACCTGGGCGGGGAGGGATGGGACAACCTCCGGCAGTCCCCGGTGGTCAACGAGCCCGAGCGCAGCGTCGCCGCGCGGTCGGAGGCGCGCCTCACGTGCCGGCTGTCGAGCGCCCCCCTCAAGCTGCACCTCGAGGCGGGCCAGCTCCGGTACAACACGCGCCGGGCGATGACAGCCTTCGGCGGGGGCATCGCCTTCGAAGGCGATCGTCACACCCTGCACTTGAGCACGCGTGCCGAGCTCAATCGGCCCAGCCTCGACACCGGCGTGGGTGCCGACGTGCCGGCGAATCTGCTCCTGGTGCGCCTGCGCTACGGGTTCCGCTCCTCGCGCATGGAGTTGTGGACGGGCGCGGACCACGCGCCGCAGCGGTTCCCGGAGGCGCCCGCCCGCAACAGCGAGTGGCAGGCCGTGCACGCCGGCGCGTCCTTTCTCGGCCTGAGCCGGAAGCTCGCGCCCGAGCTCGTCTTCGGTTGGGCGCGCAACGAGCTTCCGGGAGACAGCGAGGTGGACTTCCAGCAGCGGCGCGCGCAGCTCGGGCTGCGTTACACGCCGGTCCGCGCCGTCGCCGTCACCGGCCGCCTGGAGGTGGCGCGGCTGACCTTCGGCGTCACGCGGCCCAACGCCATCAACTACGGGCGGCGCGACGATCGTCGATACGGAAGCATGCAATGCCAGGTGCGCCTGACCCGGCAGGCGGCGTGGACGCTCACCGTCGATCGCATCGAGAACCGATCGACGCGCACGAACAGGTTCTACACTGCGGACTCCGTCTCGGCGGCGCTCACGCTCAAGCTCGGCTCCACGAGCGGCGTGAGCACCGTGCCTCGTGCGCCACATCCGGTGGCGCCGCCTCCCACCGTGGTACGTCCGATCGTCGACTCACCGCCGGCGGCACCACCGCCGGCGGTGGCCGTGATCCCGGAGCGTGTTCCCGTCGACGTCACCGCGGACATCGCTGCTGACACCGCTGTCGTGGCCGCCGATGCCACCGACTCCGTCCGCCAGAGACTCGTGGCCGACGGCATGACGATCGAGACGCGGCGGCACGGCGACGCGACGGAGGCTGTCATCCACGGCGTCGGGCTGGCGCGCTATTCGACGCTCGATCTGCGCGGCCCGCTGCGTTTCGTCGTCGACCTCGTGGGCGTGGTGGCCCCCTCGTCGGCGGCCCTCGCCGTGGAGTCACCGCTGGTGGGCGGCATTCGCGTCGCCGCGTTTCGAAGGGCACCGGCGCCGGTGGTGGCGCGCGTCGTCTTCGATCTCAAGGTGCCGGTCAGCGCCCGCCTCGAGCGCGAAGGCGACACGCTGCGTGTCGTCCTGGAGCCGCTGACGGCCCGCGCGGCGGGGCCAGCGCGCTAGGGCTTCATCCCCTGGCGTGCGCGGCGGCCCCGCGCACGGCGCGACCGGCCGCCTGCAGGTTCGCGAGCTTCATCTCCGAATACTTCCGCGAGAGGAGCACCCCGTGGGCGCCGCCTTCGAAGGCGGCGGTGACGGCGGCGTACACGTCGTCCGGCTGCGTCTTCTTCTGGCCGTCGTCGGTGGGGATGTCGATGTCGATCCCGGGCCAGATGCGCACCGCCGGGCCCGCACCGGCGACGGCGCGCCGCGTCTCCTGCCGTACGTAGTCGGCGGTGAGCCCCTCCTGCGGGATACGGTCGAGCGGCTTCTCGTTCGGGTACTGCAAGACGCGATAGAGGAAGGCGAGCGTCTCGTCGGGTGGGAGGTCGGCGAAGACGGTGCCGTGGACGTTCTCGACGTGGCGCGCTAGGCGCGGCCCGCCGCAGTTGTTGTACAGCACGACCTTCAGGAAGTCCGAGTACTCCTGGAAGCGCGCGTAGTCCTGGGTGGCGCGATAGAACGGCGAGAACGAGTTGTTGTGCCACACGTGCCAGCCCATCGGCGACGACGGCGCCAGGCGATGCGCGAGCCGGTACATGTCGCGATAGGTGTCGCGCAGGCCGGAGATCCAGAGCCCTTCCCACGCCAGCAACTCCGGATGGTCGACGAGCAGGCGCCAGAAGGTGACGAAGGCGCCATCCGCCGGCCGGCGACCGGCCTTCACCTCCACCACCCAGCGTTCGAGGGCGAGATATCCGGCGCGCGCCTTCTCCACGTCGATACCTTGCGCCTTCGCCGCCGACGCACAGTGCGCGCAGAAGCAGCCGACGGTCAGGCCCGACTCGTTGCCGCGTCCGCCGAGGGCGATGGCGAGCGGGCCCTGCCGCTCCGACCCCCACATCAGGCCGTCGAGGTCGTAGTGGCGCCGCAGATCCTCGACCAGCGCGATCCAGAACGCGCGCGTGTTCGGATTGCGGAAGCACGGACGGCCGCCCGGCTTGCCGTGCAGGTCCACTTCGAGGGCGGTGCCCAGACCGGGGACGTCGTCGCGGAACACGTCCTCGAACCACGCGAAGACCTTCATCCCGCGTTCGTGGGCCTTCGGGATCACGTCGGCGAGCACGTCGTAGCCCGGATGGTCCGGCGCCTTTTCAGGGACGAGGCGCGTTCCCTTGTACAGCTCCGGATGCGGCGTGGCGAAGTTGCCGCCCCGATAGTCGTCGTCGTACTCCTGTTTGCCGTGATCGGGCAGCGCGTTGCCGCGCGGCATGCGGCCGCCGATGCCGCGTCCGTACGTGAAGGTCGCGACGAAGAGCGTATCGACGGCGGCCATCTCGCGGACGCCGTCGAGCACGGCGGCCGTGCCTTCGTCGACGAAGGAGACGGCGCCGACCTGCAGGCCGATCATCGGCGTCGTCGATGCGGCACGGACACCGAAGCGGCCGAGGGCCGCGTGTCCGGCGAGGAAGGCCGATCCGGCCAGGAACTGACGTCGGCTGCTCTTTCGCATGCGCCGACGATACACCTAGGAGTCTTGGACGCGCTCCCGGTAACGAGCCTCCGAGAAGGCGACCTCGAAGGTCGCCCCCGGACCCGGGCGGCTCTCGATCGTACCTCCGAGCTGGTCGGTGAGCGTCACCACGAGCTGCATCCCCAGCGTCCGGGTGCTGCGGAAATCGAGCCCGGCGGGTAGACCCACACCGTCGTCGCTCACGATGAGGCGCCACCGGCCTTCCTCTCGGGCGCGCAGCGCCACCGAGATCGTCCCCGCGCGGCCGCCCGGGAATGCGTGCTTGAGCGCATTCGACACGAGCTCGTTCACGATGAGGCCGCAGGGCACGGCGGTGTCCAGGCCCACCTCCGCCGCCTCGACCTCGAGGAGCAGGTGGATCCGCGAGGGATCGCTGTAGGCGCCGACGAGGTTGGAGGCGAGGCTGCTGACGTACTCGGACAGATCGACGCGCGAAAGGCTCGGGGACAGATACAGGTGCTCGTGCAGGAGGGCCATGGAGCGCACGCGGTCCCGGCTGTTCTCGAACGCCTGGATCACGCTGGGGTCGCTCATCTGCCGCGCCTGCATGTTGAGCAGGCTCGAGATGATCTGGAGGTTGTTCTTCACCCGGTGGTGCAGCTCCTGGAGCAGGACCTCCTTCTCCCGCAGCGAGCCCTGCGCCTGCGCATGGGCCCGCTGGAGCTCGCGGATGTCGCGGGCGATGGTGGAGAAGAAGGCCACCGAGCCGTCCGGCGCCCGGTGCGCGGCGATCACGTGCGACATCGGGATCTCGCGGCCGTCGGTGCCGCGGAACGCCGACTCGCCCCGCCACAGTCCGTGCTCCCGCGCGTACGGGATCGCTTCCGCCTCCAGTTTTTCCGCCGCCCAGGGCGTCAGGAGCTCGGCCGTCCGCCGCCCGCGCACGTCGGTTGCGTCTCCGAGGCCGGTCATGCTGCGGCCGGCAGGGTTCACGTACAGCAGGTTTCCCTCCGCGTCGGAGAACCCGACGAAGTCGCTCGTGGCCTCGAGCACGAGGGCGAGCCGTGCCTTCTCGCGCTCGAGCGCGCGCTGTTGCTCGACCCTCTCGAGCTGGCGCCGGAGCCGGAAGCGGACGAGCCGCCAGGTCGCGAGCCCGAAGACGCCCAGGAGCGCGGTCGCGGCCAGCGTGCGGAACCACCCCGTCTGCCACAGGAACGGCTGCATGCGGAAGACCAGGGCGGCTCCCGCCTGGTTCCAGATGCCGTCGTTGTTCGCGGCGGTGACGTGCAGCGAGTAACGGCCGGGACGAAGGTCCTGGAAGTAGGCGACCCGGCGGTCGCCCACGTCGATCCACTCTTCGTCGAGCCCGTCCAGGCGATAGCGGAACCGCACCTTCTCCGGCGCCTCGAAGCTCAGCCCGGCGTAGCGGATCTCGATGCGCCGCGAGCCCGCGGGGACGATCACCTCCGGCGCCGGGGCCACCCGCGACGTCGCGAAGGGTGCGGCGGCCGCGGCGAGACGTCCGTCGATCCACACCTCCTGTATCGCGACAGGAGGCGGCAGCGCGTTCCATCGCAGGCTCCGGGGGTCGACCATGGCCAGGCCCTTCACGGTGGCGAACCACAAGCGCCCCCGCGAGTCCTTGATCGCCGCCGGCTGATGCCCGATCGAGCACTCCAGCGCCGGCAGCCCGTCGCTGACTGTCAAGACCTGCGGCTCGAGGGCGTTCTTCCGTCCTTCCACGACGGCCAGTGCGTCTTCGCGGCGAATGCGGAAGATCCCCTGGTTCGAGGCGATCCACAGCGACCCCAGCCCGTCGTCGAGGATGGCGCCGAGGCGCCGCGCGGGCAGCCCTTCGTCCGGGCCGAGACGCGCCAGCCGGCCGCGGTGGAGGCAGCCGAGGCTCCCGTCTTCGGTGGCGATCCACAACGTACCGTCCGCATCGGCATGCAGCGACGCGATGCGCTCGCGGGCGACGCCGCTGGCCTCGCCCCACGGCTCCAGGTGATCTCCCTCCACGCGGTAGAGGCCCCCCGCATGGTGGCCGGCCCAGATCGCGCCTGTCGTCGGATCCTCCGCGATGCAGCGGAAGCTGTGCAGCGGCGTCGAGCCGCGGACCGGATACAGCGTGAATCCGAGGCCGTCGTCGAAGCGTACGAGCCCGCGGTCGGTGCCGCTCCAGATGCGGCCGCGCGAATCCTCGAACAGGCTGTAGACGTGGAAGCCGCCGGTGGTGGCCGCCTCGCGGTCGGCATCCCACTCGCGCACCGCCGTCCCCGCGGCGTCGATGCCGAACTGGTGCAGGACGCCGCCCTCGAGCCGGTGCAGGCCGTAGTCGTAGGCGCCGACCCACAGACGGTGCTTGCCGTCGGCCAGGACCGAGTAGATGTGGGGAGCGATGGCGCGTGTCGATCCCGGCCGCAGCACCGGTGTGAAGGTCGTGCCATCGAAGCGCGCGACTCCCGTGCCGCCGTGGGTGCCGATGACGATGCGGCCGAGGTGGTCCTCGGTCACCGCCTTGACGACGGGCTCGCCCAGCCCGTCGGCCGCCCCCCAACTCCGCACCGAGCGCGGGCGGAAGCGCTGCAGCCCTCCGCCGCTCGTCCCGACCCAGAGGTTGCCCTCCTGGTCCTCGAAGACGAAGCGCACGTCGCGATAGGCGAGGCCGTGCTCGGGCAGGAACTGGCGCCAGGTTCCCTGGCGGCTGAAGCGGTAGAGGCCTCCGTCGAGACTCGCGACCCACAACACGCCGGTGCTGTCTTCGAAGAGCCTCCACACGATGTTGGCGATCGCTTCCGGCGTCGGCCACTCCCGCACGACGCGCCCGTGGCTGAGCTTGCGCAGCTTGTCGTGCGACAGCAGCCACAGTCCTCCGTCGCGGGCGCTCGCCGAGCCCACACCCACCTCGTGATGCCAGGCGGAGGCGGGGAGCATCGATTCCCAACGGCCGCCCGTGAATCGGCCGACGAAGCTGTCGGTGACGGCCCACAGCGCGCCGTCCTCGTCGATGTGAGGCCGCACGCCGCTGCGCGCCTCGAAGGGCGCGTGCGGGAACGCGAGATCGTGGAAGCCGTCGTCGCCGAGCTGCAGCAGCTTGTCGTCGTAGGTGCCGACATAGAGGCGGCCGTCCGCCGCCTCCGCGAAGAAACGCGCGTAGTTGCCCGTCCACCCGTGCCCGTGCCGGTAGACCTGCCATCGCCCGTCTTGCACGCAGGCCATGCCGAGGGGCGTGCTGACCCAGAGCCGCCCACGGCGGTCCAGGTGGAGGTTGACGATCTCCGCGCTGGGCAGCTCCGGCGTGTTCAGGCGGTCGAACACATGGAAGCGCACGCCGTCGAATCGCACGAGGCCGTTGAAGGTGCCGAACCAGAGATAGCCGTCCGGCGTCTGCACCATCGCCGTGGCGGAGTTCTCCGGCAGTCCCTGGTCGGTCTGCCACGTCGAGATCAGGTACTCGGGGTCGGACACGGCGGCGCGTGACGCCGCCGGTCCCGTCGTCAGGACGACCAGCGTCGCCGCGAGCACCCCGCCATGAAAGCGGCCCACGAGGGCCACGCTAGCGCTCTCCGCGCCGCGTGGCAACGCAAGAGCGTGCGCGCGCCCCCGTCCGCCCCGGGCGATGCCCGCGCGAGCACGAGGGTCCCGAGGACTGGCATACAATGAAAATTCGGGCTCAAGCAGGAGGGTTCTCGATGCGACAGTACCTGGCAGTAGTCGGACTGGCGTTGATGGCGTCCACGGCGGCGGCGGGCGTCGCCATCGGCGACAAGCTGGAGCCGTTCGCCCTGAAGGACGCGACCAGCGGCAAGGACGTCGATCTCAAGTCGGCGGCGGGGCAGAAGGCGACGGTGCTCATGTTCATCGCCACGCAGTGCCCGGTCTCGAACGACTACAACGAGCGGATGGCCTCGCTGGCGAAGGACTACTCCGGCAAGGGCGTGGCCTTCGTGGGCATCAACTCGAACAAGCAGGAGGCGGCCGACGAGGTGGCGGCCCACGCCAAGGAGCACGGCTTCTCCTTCCCCGTCCTCAAGGATCCGGACAACGTGAAAGCCGACCAGTTCGGTGCGCGGGTGACTCCCGAGGTCTACGTCTACGACACCGACTGGAAGCTCCGCTACCACGGCCGCATCGACGACAAGCGCGCCGTGTCCGAGGTCTCGAGCAAGGACCTGTCCGCCGCCCTCGACGCCGTCCTCACCGGCAAGGAAGTGGCGGTGGCGGAGACG
>Ga0075429_100001394_pt1 | contig 19746 bp, 21 predicted proteins | sample RhiMetdeltSRZDD3_FD_75295 | JGI IMG/M metagenome (GOLD analysis project Ga0075429, IMG submission 75295) | Populus rhizosphere microbial communities from Tennessee, USA - Rhizosphere MetaG P. deltoides SRZDD3 | ecosystem: Host-associated > Plants > Roots > Rhizosphere > Soil | place: USA... | reverse complement strand
TGAAGGGCACGATCGTCTGGGCCGCGGACGAGGTCGTGTACGCGCCCGAGGTCGCCGTCACCGGCGTCCGAGTCGACGAAATCGCGGGATTCATGGAGGAGCTCGACTGATGGCTGAAGTGCGTCTCGCGTCGATCGCGCGCGAGTGCCGGGTTCAGATCCTTCGCATGCTCGCCCACGCGGGCTCCGGGCACCCCGGCGGCTCGCTCTCGGTGATCGACATCCTCACCACGCTCTACTTCGGGCGCCTGCGCTACGACGCCAAGCGTCCCGACTGGCCCGAGCGCGACCGGGTCGTGCTCTCGAAGGGTCACGCGGTGCCCGCGCTCTACGCGGTGCTCGCGAAGGCCGGCTACTTCCCGGAGAAGCAGCTGATCACCTTGCGCAAGCTCGGCTCGCCGCTCCAGGGTCATCCGGACCGGACGGCGCTGCCGGGGATCGAGGCGGCGACGGGCTCGCTCGGCCAGGGGCTCTCGATCTCGCTGGGCCTCGCCCTTGGGCTCAAGCTCGCCGGGCTGAAGTCGCGCGTCTATTGCGTCCTCGGCGACGGCGAGATCCAGGAGGGCCAGGTGTGGGAGGCCGCGATGTCGGGGCCCAAGCTCGGCCAGCCCGAGCATGCGCTCGACAATCTCGTGGTCATCCTCGACTACAACAAGATCCAGCTCGACAACTTCGTGAAGAAGGTGCTCGACGTCGAGCCGGTGAGCGCGAAGTGGCAGTCGTTCGGCTGGCCGGTCATCGAGATCGACGGTCACGATATCGGGCAGATCAGCAAGGCGCTCGACCAGGCCGAGGCGACGCCGGGCGGGCCGACCTTCATCGTGGCGCACACGGTGAAGGGCAAGGGCGTGTCGTTCATGGAGAACGACCCGGAGTGGCACGGCAAGGCGCCCAAGCCAGCCGAGGCGATCAAGGCGATCCGCGAGGTGCTCGGGATCACCGAAGGTGCATGGGATGACTACCTGAAAACCGATTCGTCGACACTCGAGATCGTCAACGAGCTCAGCGCGCTGGAGAAGAAATAATGGCGGCCAAAGCCAGCCGCGCCGCGTTCGGGGAAGCCCTTCTCGATCTGGGCGCCAGGGACGAGCGCATCGTCACGCTCGACGCCGACCTGTCGAAGTCGACAATGACCGTTCACTTCGCGAAGAAGTATCCCCAGCGGGCCTTCAACCTCGGCATCGCCGAGTCGAACATGATCGGTATCGGCGCCGGCCTGGCGCTCACGGGTCGCATCCCGTTCGCCTGCTCGTTCGCGTGCTTCATCGTCGGCCGCTTCGAGACCATCCGCATCTCGGTCGCCTACACCAACGCGAATCTGAAGCTCGTCGGGACCCACTCGGGTATCGCGATCGGCGAGGACGGCTACAGCCAGATGGGCCTCGAGGACATCGCCTGCATCCGGTCGCTGCCCAACATCGGCATCGTCCAGCCCGCGGACGAGATCGAGACCAAGCAAGCCATCGCCTACGCCGTCGAGCACCAGGGACCGCTCTATCTCAGGCTCACCCGGCAGAACCTCGAGCCCGTGTGCCCGCCCGACTACCACTTCCAGTACGGGCGCTGGCTCGTGCTGCGCCGGGGCCACGACGTGAGCCTGATCGCCTCGGGCGGCACCGTGTTCAACTGCGTCGAGGCGGCCAAGCGGCTGGAGGCCGACGGGATCTCGGCCGAGGTCATCAACGCTGCTTGCATCAAACCGCTCGACGAGGAGCTCCTGGTCCAGTCCGCGGGCAAGACCGGTCACGTGGTCACGGTCGAGGACCACGCGGTGGTCGGCGGGCTCGGCGGCGCGGTGGCCGAGCTCCTCGCCGACGTGCTGCCCACCCCGATCAAGCGTCTGGGCGTCCACGGCTTCGGCGAGTCGGGCGATCCCAAGGGTCTCTATGCCAAGCACGGCCTCGACCCCGCCGGGATCGCCGCGAGCGTGAAGAAGTTCCTGCACCGCTGAAGACGCTCCCCGACTACCTGCGCGAGGGACTCGACCTCGTCTTCGTCGGGATCAATCCCGGCCTGTACTCGGCCCGGCAAGGTCACTACTTCGCGCGCTCGACGAACCGGTTCTGGCCGGGGTTCACGGCCTCCCGGCTGAGCGTGCGCGCGCGTGGCGGGCTCGGCGTCGACGTGCTTCGGCCCGAGCACGACGCGGCCCTGCTCGGCTTCGGCATCGGCTTCACGGACGTCGTCAAGCGTGTCTCGAGTAACGCCGCCGAGCTCGACGCGCGCGATTTCGAGCGATGGGCGCCACGTCTGTTGCAGAAGCTCCGGCGGCTGGCGCCGCGCGTGGCGTGCTTTCACGGGCTGACCGCCTACCGGCCGTTTCTCGCTCTCGCGCTCGGGGGCGACCGCGTGCCGGCGCTCGGTCCTCAGCCCGAAGTCATCGGCGCGACGCGGCTCTTCGTCGTGCCCAATCCGAGCCCGGCCAACGCCCACTTCACCCTGGCCGATCAGACGTCGTGGTACGACCGCCTCGCCGACTTCGTCGGCGAACGCCCGGCGTGAAGTCTAGGGCCGAGTGTACAGCTCGGTGCTGAGGTACTTCATCCCCGAATCGACCGCGATGGTGACCACGGTGCAGCCGGCGCCCAGCCGCTCGGCGACTCGCAGCGCCGCCGCGACGTTGGCCCCGGTCGACGTGCCGGCGAAGATGCCCTCGAGCAGAGCTAGCCGTCGCGCGGTCGCCATCGCCTCCACCGTCGAGACCGTCTGGATCTCGTCGGCGAGCCCGTCGGTCCACAGCGGCACGACGAAGCCCGCGCCCGTGCCCTCGATCTTGTGCGAGCCGCTCGGCTTGCCCGCCAGCACCGCCGATTCCTCGGGCTCGACCGCGATGATCCGGACCGCGTTGTCCTGCCAGCGAAGGCGCGTCGAGATGCCGCGCAGCGAGCCGCACGTTCCCACGCTCTGCACGAAAGCGTCGAGCCGGCCGTCGGTCTGGTCCCAGATTTCCTCGCCCATCCGCTCGTAGCTGGAGAGCTGGTCGGTGTTGTTCAGCTGATCGGTCCAGTAGCACCCGGGCGCCGAGGCCAGCCTTCTCGCGGTCTCGATCATCTCGAGCGTCAGCGCCTTGGTCGTCCCGCCCGTGGGGCTCGGGATGAGGGTCAGGCGGGCGCCCAGTGCCGCCATGTGGTCGCGCTTCTCCTTGCTGAACGCCGGCGACGTCACGATCTGGAGCGGGATGCCCTTGGCCGCGCACACGAAGGCGAGCGACACGCCGGTGCTGCCGCCGGTGTACTCGACCACCGAGCCGCTCGAGCCCAGGCGTCCGTCCGCCTGCGCGACCTCGACCATCGCGAGGGCCATGCGGTCTTTCATGCTGCCGGTCGGGTTCTCGTACTCCAGCTTGACGAGGATCCGCGCGCTCTCGTTCGGAACGATGTGCCGCAGCTGAAGCAATCGCGTGCGGCCGATCGTGTCGAGGATCCCCACGGCCGCGCCCGTCAGATCAGGCCGTAGCCGTACACGAGACCGAAGACGATCGAGCCGAGGCCGGCGCAGAGCGCCAGCGCCTGGCGCGCGCGGCGATAGCGGAGCGCAAGCGAGACCGGGTACGCCATCACCGCGGTCAGGAGCGTCATGCCGAGGATGGTGCCGACACCGAAGATCAAGAGATAGACCACGGCGCCGGCCGTCGAGCGCAAGGTCGCGAGCACCAGCAAGGAGACCGCCGCGCTGCCGGCCAGGCCGTGGATGGCGCCGACGACGAGTGCGCGGCCCGCCGGCCAGCCGCTGCGCCAGCCGAGCGTCGCGAGCCACCGCGAGGGATGCACGTGCGGGTGCTCGTGCGCGTGATCGGCCCCATGGGCGTGCGGGTGGCTGTGGACCACGCCGGCCTGGGCGCCGTGATCGTGATCGGCAACCAGGTGACCGGCCGGCACCGTCTCGAGCCCGCGCACCGCGTCGCGCAGTCGCATCAGGCCCAGGACGATCAGCATCGCGGCCACGGCGAGCTCGAGCCCGCTGCCGACCGCGGGCGAGATCGTGAGCTTGAAGCCGATGATGAGGGCGCCGACGATCGTCAGGGTCGTCATGTGGCCGGCGCCCCAGAGCACGCCGATCAGCGCGCCGTCGGTGAACCGGCGCTCGCGGGTGAGGATCGTCGCGACCGCGACGAGGTGATCCGGATCCGTCGCGTGCTGCAGGCCGAGCAGGAACCCGAGGAGCATCGCCGAGAGCGGTGCTGCGTCCACGGGCGCGGTCACTCCGACATCTTGAGGAGGAGCCCGGTCCGTCGCGCCCGCTGAATCGCGGACAGAAACGCCCAGTGGGCGAGCGCGGCATAGAGCGCGGAGAGCGCCAGGCCGGTCGCGATCGGCGCGCGGAACTCCGACTCGAACCCGTAGTGGGCACGATAGGCGTCGAGAAAATAGGTCAACGGGACGGCCCGGGCGATCGCCGCGATCGGATCCGGCAGCACCGAGATCGGATAGTAGATGCCGGCCAGCACGAGCACCATGTTGACGCTCGCCCACGCGAACGCCTCGGCGCGGTTGCCGAAGAGCGTGATCAGGGCGCAGACGGCGACGCCGACCACCCATGCGGTCAGAAAGCAGCCCAGCAGGAACGCCCCGAGCGCGACCCATCCGGGCTGGAGCACGCGAAAGCCGAACGCCCACCAGCCGAGCACGGCCAGCAGCAGGAACACGCAGAGGCTCCGCACCATGCCGACGATCCACGAGCCGAGCGTGAGATGGCGGATGCCGATCGGCGCCAGGAACTGGTGTTTGAGCGACTTCGACCAGACGTCGAGCAGGACCGCGTACGCGACCTCGAGCTGGCACACGTTCACCACCGAGAGCGCGATCGTGCCGACCAGGACGAACGAGGCCTGCGCCTCGGTCAGCCCGAGGAACCGCGACATCAGGCCGATCGAGAGCACGCCGACGATCGGCCAGAAGAGCAGCTCGAAGAAGAAGAACACGTTGCGCGCGCCCATGAGGGCGTTGCGCAAGGTCACCGCCCAGACCGCGAGCAGCTCATTTCGCCAGCTCAACGAAGACCTCCTCGAGCTCCGGCTCGCGGACCTGCACGTTCCTGATGACGACGCCCTCGGTGAACAGCGCCCGCAAGAGCTCCGGCAACCGCTTCTCGGCCTCGTCCACGGTGCACTCGACCCAGCCGTCGGTCTCGACGCACCGGAGCACGCCGGGGCTCTCGGCGAGCCACGGCACCCGTGGCGGATCGAGCTTGAGCGCGATGACCTCGCCCAGGCGGATCTGGCGCTTGAGCTCGCCGGAGGTGCCGCGCGCCAGGATCTTGCCGGCCTTGATGAACGCGATCTCGTCGCAGAGCTCGTCGGCCTCGCGCATGTAGTGCGTCGTCAGGACGATCGTGATCCCCTGCTCACGCCGCAGCCGCGCCACGTGCTCGCGCACACGCACCGCCACGTCGGGGTCGAGGCCCAGGGTCGGCTCGTCGAGGAACAGGAGTTCGGGCTCGTTCACGAGCGCCTTGGCCAGCGCGACGCGCTGCTTGAGCCCGGTCGACAGATCGGAGTACGGCACGCGGCGGTACGGCACGAGCTCGCACAGCTCGATCAGCATATCGACGCGGCGGCGCAGCACCTGGCCGTGGAGCCCGTAGAGACGGCCGTAGAACGCGACGATCTCGCCGACGCGCAGGCTCCACAGGAACGATGGGCGGCCGCTCACCATGTTGAGCCGGCGGCGGAGCGCGGTCGCGTCGCGCACCACGTCGTGGCCGAGCACGCTCACGCGGCCCCGATCCGGCGTCAAGAGCGTGGCGAGGATCGACAGCAAGGTGGTCTTGCCGGCGCCGTTGGGACCGAGCACGCCGACGATCGCGCCGCGCTCGACCGTCAGCGAGACACCGCGCAGCGCGGCCGTCTCGCGGCGGCGCGGCCAGCCGGAGCGAAATGTCTTCTCTACGTCGTGCGCGTCGATCGCGAGCATACTCAGTGATGATACCATCCACGTCATGGCCGGCCCGGACGAGTGGCGCTGCGCGACCGCGAGTGTCCCGCCCGGTCACACCGCGACGTTTCGTCTCGAGCGCGCCGGGCGCACCGTGAGCGGCTTCGTCGTGAACTACGCGGGCGAGTATCGCGCGTTCGTGAACCGTTGCCCCCACGTCGGCACGCCGCTCGATCTGTGGCCGAACGAATTCTTCACCGAGGACGGCCGCGCGCTGATCTGCTCGACGCACGGCGCGCTCTATGAGCCGATCAGCGGGCGCTGCACGGCGGGGCCGTGCGTCGGCGACCGTCTCACGGCGCTGCCGCTCGCCCTCGACGGCGAGACGCTCGTCGTGACGCTCCCGCGATGAGCGATGTGGCCGCGGTCGAGCAGGCGAACGCGCGATTCTATCAGGCCTTCGAGACGCTCGACCTCGTGCGCATGGAGACGGTCTGGGCGCACGGCGAGCACGTCAAGTGCGTCCATCCCGGCTGGCCCATCCTGATCGGCTGGGACGCCGTGCGCGCGTCGTGGCAATCGATTTTCGAGAACACCGCCGAGATGCGGTTCACGCTGTCCGACGTGCGCGCGAGCGCTTGCGGCGATCTGGCGTGGGTGACCTGCACGGAGAACATCTTCTCCGAGGTGCACGGTCGGCTCGGCGTCACGTCGGTGCTGGCGACGAATCTCTTCGAGCGCGGGCCGGAGGGCTGGCGGCTCGTCCACCACCACGCCTCGCACATCCTGGCCCCGGCTCCCGACACGTCGACGAACTAGTTCGCCTGGAGCAGGACCCACCCCTCGGCGCGCGCGATCTCGCGATAGCCGGTCGCCGGCCGGGCGCGCAGCACGACGTCCAGGTCGAGCACGTACGGGCTGACGCCGGCGCCCGTGGGGTAGATGAAGATCTGCCGCCGCGTGCCCAGGTGCGGGAGCAGACGCTCGTTCGTGCTCACCGTCACGTCACCCGGAATGCGCCGCATCAGCGCGTAGGCCGCGCGCTGACCGGCGTCGAGTCGCCAGCGCGTCACCATGAGGTCGTTGGCCGTGCGCGCGGTCAAGAGCACGCTCGCGAAGAACCCGAGGGCCAGCGCCGCGTTCGCCCGGCGCCATCCGCGAATCCGCGCGTAGCCGTCCACCGCGGCGAGCATCAGGAACGGCAGAACGAACGCCTGGTACTGCGAGCGAAAATTTGCGAGGACCGGATCGATACTCAACAGATTGAGCGCGAGCCCCGGCAGCACGGCCGGTAGCGCGCGCGGCGCGAGCAGCGGCAGAAAGCCGAACGGCACGAGCATCACGAGCAGGTAGCCGAGCTTGAAACCGGTCAGGGCCACGCCGATCCAGCGCCAGGGCCGGATCACGATGTTCACGAGGATCTCGCCGAGCGAGCTCCCGAGATACGCGTAGCGATGCAGGTGCGGATACGGCTCCCCGCGAAAGACCGGCATCAGATACTTCAAATCGAACGTCAGCAGCAGCACGCTCGCGACCGCCAGCGCCGCGCCGAGGCGCCAGCGCCCGCGCGCGAGGGCGAGCCAGATCGCGAAGCCGACCACCGCGATCGCGGCGTCCTCCCGGCAGGCGAGGGTCGCGGCGATCGCCAGCGCGCACCAGGCGTAGCGGCCGGCGTCGAACGCGAGCGCGGCGGCGACGATCAGCGTGATCGCGAACGCCTGCGGATGGATGTCGCGCAGGTTGATGCCGTGAAGCGACGGATTGATCAAGAACAGCACCGCGAAGGCGCCGGCCGCCGGCGCGGCGCCGAGACGGCGCGCGGCGTAGCCGTACACGGCGAGGCCGCCGGCCGCGAGCACCAGGGTCTGGACGACGACGAGCCCGACGCCGCCGGGCACCGCCCACCCGAGCGGCGTCAGCAAATAGAGCACGGGCGAGAGGTGGTCGCCCCACGCGTGCATCGGCGGCAAGGTCACGTAGGCCCCGAGCCCGGCGGCGATGCTCCAGACGACCTGGACGTAGTAGCCGAGGTCGAGCGCGTGCGTGCGCAGGGCCAGGTGGCGCGTGACCACGATGAAACCCATCACGACCGCGTAGCCGATCGCGCCGGCCACCGCGACCCGCGCCGGCGACACGGCCGGCAGGCGGAGCGGCGCCACCAGCGCACGGAGCGCCACGATCACCGCCAGGGCGATGACGAACTCGTCGGCGCGGGCGAACGCGTGCCCGGCCACGGTGAAGCCACCCGTAGCGAGCACGGCGATCAGGAGCAGAGCGACGCACGCCGCGACCGCCTCCAGAGGGCGGGCCGCGCGCGTCACGGCAGGCGCGTGTACCTGGCCCTGAGGCTGTCGAAGCGGCGCGAGCGTCGCAGACCGCGCTGGTTCAAGGTGAACCAGAAGAGCACGGAGAGAATGCGCAGGCCGTAGCCGACCGATGCGACGAAGCTCGCGGACGAGGCTTCGGGAAAGTACCGCGTCGGCACCGCGATCTCGGCGATCCGAAAGCGCGCGGCCACGACCTGGGCGATGATCTCCTGGTCGAAGACGAAGCTGTCCGAGTTCGCGGGGAAGTTGACGGTCTCGAGCACCTCGCGCCGGAACGCGCGATAGCCCGTGTGGTATTCCGAGAGTGTCAGCGCGAACACCCGGTTCTCCAGGCCCGTCAGGAACCGGTTGGCGAGGAATTTCCACCACGGCATACCCTGAGCGAGCGCGGACCCCTCTTTGAGACGCGAGCCCAGGACCACGTCGGCACGTCCAGTCACGATCGGCTCGATGATCTGCGGCACCAGGCGTGGGTCGTACTGATAGTCCGGGTGCACCATCACGACGATGTCGGCGCCGGCCCGCAGCGCCTCGGCGTAGCACGTCTTCTGGTTGGCGCCGTAGCCGTAGTTGCGATTGTGGACGAAGATCTCCAGGCCGAGCTGGCGGGCGACGTCGAGTGTCGCATCGGTCGAGCCGTCGTCCACCAGGATGACGAGGTTCACCGCGTCCTTCGGCAGCTCCTCATAGGTCAGCCGGAGCGTCCGGCCGGCGTTGTACGCGGGCATGACGACGACGACCTTGGGCGTGGACCGCGTGACGCTCATGAGGCTCCCGGCCGCTCGGCGGCGCTCTTGGGGTGAGCCAGCACGATGAACTGATAACCGAGAAGCCGCCGCACCTTGCGGGCGATCAGCGCGTTGATCGAATGCGTCGCCGCCACCCACCGGCGGTGCCAGCTGGCCGGCAGGATCTGATAGAGCGGCGCCGGCGTGGCCGTGAAGCGCTCGGTCGTGAGGCCGGCGTCGGCGAGCATCGCGCGCAGCGAGCGCTCGGTGAAGAACCTGAGGTGCGAGTGGTCGAGGATCCCGCGATCCAGATAGTCGAAGTGACCCAGCAGGAGCAGGAGGCGGATCCAGAGGTGGGCGATATTCGGCACCGAGATGATGACGAAGCCCCCGGCGTCAAGGCTCCGATCGAGATCCACCAGCACCCGCAGCGGATCGACCAGGTGCTCGAGGACGTCGCCGTACACGATGACGTCGAACGGCCCCTCGCCCACCGGGATCTCGCGGTCGAGGTTCATCGTGATCATCCGCTCACAGTGTCGCGCACCGGCCTGCGCGAGCGCCGGGTCGCCCTCGATCGCCGTCACGCGCCAGCCGCGCGCCGTGAGCTGGCGGCTCAGCAGGCCGTCGGCGGCGCCGACGTCGAGGAGCCGACGGCCCTGCCCTTCGCCCAGCCACCGCAAGATCACGGAGTGACTGCTGTGCGGGTCCGGCTTGAGCACGTACCTGGGTGACGGCGCGCTCATCACTCAATCATCGAACGTCCGGGCCTCGATCGCCAAGGTTCGAGTAGAGGCGCCGCCCGCCGGCCTCGACCAGCAGGTGGACCGACGCCGGCGGCAGCGCGCGCACCACGCTGCGCGCGGGATCGACCGACGAGATCAGGAACGCGCGCGTCCCGCTCATCCAGGCCCGCTCGAGCTGCGGCGAATCCCAGAAGACGTCGCGGGCTTCCGGGCGCGCGGCGCCGAACGCGAGATTCGGCTGGAGTCCGTTCACGACGCGAACCGGCTCGCGCACCACCAGCAGCAGCGAGGCGCTGGCCTCGAGCGGGCCCTCGTGCATGGCGAGGTCGCCGGGCTTGAGCCGCTGAACGAGCGCCGCCGCCAGCGGACGAATCGACCGGGCTCGCGCCAGTCGCGCTCTCGCGTCGGCAGCGACCCCGGGCAGAAAGGCGATCGTGGCCGCCAGCGCGATGCCCACGCCGATCGCGGTGGCGCGCCGCCACGCGGCCATCGCCAGCGCCGCGGTCGCCAGCGCGAAGATCGCCATGGCCACCCGCCCGAGCGTCGTGACGTCGAGATGGGTGAGCGGCTCGAGGCGGAATGGCCGGAAGCCGGCGAGCAGCGCGAGCAGCGCGGCGGTGACCAGCGCGAACAGCGCGAGCAGCGGCAACAGCAGGTGCCGGGCGGGCGTCGCGCCGGTCGCGCCCTCGAGCGCGTCGTCCCATACGCGCGCGGCCAGCAGTGCCAGAGCCGGGAACGCGACGAGCGCGTGATGCGGCAGCCTGAACGGCAGCACCGCGAAGACGCCGAGCGCGAGGACCGCCCAGAGCCCGAGCACGAACCAGAGCCGCGCTCGCGCGTCGGGCCAGGGGCGCCGGAAGGCCCGCGCCAACGCCCACGGCAGCGCCAGCGCCCAGGGGAGGAAGCCGAGCGCCGTCAGGCCCACGAAGTCGAAGGCGCCGAGCGAGGTGCCCTCGTCCGGGGCCAGACGCGAGCGCGAGAGCGCGGCGAGATGGTTGTCGACGACGAGGTGTCGCAGGACCCCGGGGTTCTTCGCTTCGAGCAGGACATACCAGGGCACCGCGATCGCGACCGTGATCAGGATTCCCCACCAGGGGATCCACGGGCCGACGGGCCGCTCGCGCGTGAGCCAGAAGAACACGGCGATCACCGGCAGCACGGCCAGCGCGTCGAGAAAATCCCGCGTGAGCATGGCCAGCCCGAGCGCGGCGTAGAAGATCGTGAGCCCGAGCCGGCGGCCGCCGAGGTACGCGAGCACGAAGCCGGCCCACGCGAGCGTGACGAAGAACACGAACAGGAGCTCCGGCCGTGCGGTTCGGCCGTACGCGAACATTCCGAGGTTGGCGGCGACCATCAGACCAGCGAGCAGGCCGAGCCGCGGGCCGCCGAGCGCCACGCCGATCCGAGCGGTGACCACCGCGCAGCCCACCGCGGCCAGCGCCGGCCAGAGCCTGGCGGCGAACGGCGTCGCGCCCGCGGCGCCGAACGACGCCGCCACCAGCCAGTGGAACAACGGCGGCTGGTCGACGTAGCGCACGCCGTCGATCCGCGGCGTGGTCCAGTCGCGCGCGGCGCCCATCTCGCGCGCGATCTCGGCGTGGAAACCCTCCGGCGGGTCGAGAAATAGCGGTGCGCCGAGCCCGACGAGGTACAGGCCGATCGCGACGACCGCGACGCCGAGCGGGATGCCCCGCACTAATCTAGTGTCAGGTGACCTTCACGAGAGCGTCGGCCGGGAGGCTCCGGAGAAAGTCGGTCAGCGCGCCCTCGAGGTAGCCTCGATCGCGGGACTCGAGCGTCACCTTCACCTTGTACTCGGGATTGGAGAACTCGGGATACGAGCCCAGGAGCAGCAACGGATACTCGACCAGGAGCCGATTCAGGTAGTCGGCGAGCACCCCCTCGCCGATCGCGACGAACACGTTCTTCAGGTGGATCGGCTGGTCGCGGAAGCGCTCGCGGATCGCCTCGAACTTCTGGCGGAAGATCTCGGGCACCCCGGGCAAGACGTACACGTTGCCCATCAGCACGGTCGGAAAGCGGATCGTCTCGCCGCCGACGAGCTCGGCGCCCTCGGGGATCTCGGCCATCTTCAGATGCGACTCGTTGAGCCGGTCGCGAAAGTGGCGCTGGAGAATGTCGACGAGCATCGGGTCGCGCACGACCTTGGCGCCCATCGCCAGCGCGACGCCCTCGATCGTGACGTCGTCGTGGGTCGGCCCCACGCCTCCGGACGTGAACACGACGTCGTGGGCGCGGCTGAATGCGGCGACCTCATGGGCGATCAGCTGGATTTCGTCAGGGATGACCGCGATCCGGCGCACGTCGACCCCGAGCGCGCGAAGCTCCCGGCACAGGTAGGCGGCGTTGGCGTCGGCGATCTTCCCGGAGAGGATCTCGTTGCCGACGAGAATGATGCCCGCGGTCTTCGGCATGGTCCCCGAGCGATTCTACGATGCTAGAATGCGGTAGTCGAGACGCTACGAACCGGAGGCGAGATGATCCAGTTGAACGGCTGGGCGCTCACGCTCGGTGCCTCGTCGGGATTCGGTGAGGCTGCCAGCCTCGCGCTGGCGCGCGCCGGACTGAACATCTTCGGCGTGCACCTCGATCGCAAGGCCACCCTCGGCAATGTCGAGCGCATCACGGGTGAGATCACGGCGCTCGGGCGCGAGGCGGTGTTCTTCAACGTCAACGCCGCCGATGCCGAGAAGCGCGCCGAGATCGCCGGCGAGATGGCCGCGCTCCTCGAGAAGCGCGGCGAGCCGGGCTCGCTGCGCGTGCTCCTGCACTCCCTGGCATTCGGCACGCTCAAGCTCTACGTCGCCGATCCCATGAAGGAGGCCGTGACGCAGGCGCAGATGGACATGACGCTCGACGTCATGGCCCACTCTCTCGTCTACTGGACCCAGGAGGTCGTCGGCCGCGGGCTCATGACGCGCGGCGGGCGCATCTACGCGATGACCTCGTCCGGCGGCACCCGCGTGCTGCCCTTCTACGGGCCGGTGTCCGCCGCGAAGGCCGCGCTCGAGTCGCACATCCGCCAGCTCGCGTCCGAACTCGCGCCGCAGGGCATCACGGCCAACGCGATCCGCGCGGGTGTCACCGACACGCCCGCCCTGCAGAAGATTCCGCGCCACGATCAGATCATCGCCGAGGCGCGGCGCCGCAATCCGAGCGGTCGCATGACCACCACGGAAGACGTGGCGCGCGCCATCGTCGTGCTCTCGCACCCCGACACGTACTGGATCACCGGTAACGTGATCGGCGTCGACGGCGGGGAAGATATCGTCGGGTGACCTACACCCAGGGGGTGGTTCTCGGCCTCGTCCAGGGGCTCACCGAGTTCCTCCCCGTTTCGTCTTCCGGTCACCTCATCCTGGTGCCGCACGTCTTCGGCTGGCCGGACCAGGGCCTTGCGTTCGACGCGGTCATGCACCTGGGCACCTTGGCGGCGCTCCTCGCCTATTTCCGCGGCGAGCTGGTCGGCATGGCCACCGGCGCGCTGTCGCGGCGGCTCGCCGCCCTGCTCGTCCTGGCGACCATCCCGGGCGCCGTGGTCGGCGCGATTCTCGAAAAGCTCATCGAGGCGAAGCTGCGCTCGCCGCTCCTCATCGCATGCACGACGGCTGGCTGGGCGATCGTCATGTGGATCGCCGATCGCCGGGCCGCGGCCCCGTCGAAGGTGCCGGGCGACGCGCTCGAGCGGGTCTCCCTGGGACAGGCCATCACGGTCGGCTGTGCTCAGGCGCTGGCGCTGATTCCGGGCACCTCGCGCTCGGGGATCACGATCACCGCCGGGCTCCTGAGCGGGTTCGATCGCGCGACGGCGGCGCGCTTCGCGTTCCTGCTCGGCATCCCGATCACCGCCGGGGCCGGGACGTTGAAGGCCTTGCACCTCGTGAAGGAAGGCCTGCCGCCCGGCGAGGCGGGGCCGCTCGCCGCGGCGCTGATCACGGCGTTCGTGAGCGGGTGGTTCGCCGTGTGGTTCCTGGTGAGCTACCTCAAGACGCGCTCGCTGCGCCCGTTCGTGATCTACCGCCTGGCGCTCGCGCTGGTGATCTTCCTGGTGATCCTGCGCGGCTGATCGGCCCTCAGGCCCACATCAGATCGAACAGGCGGCAGGTGTTGGTCGAGAGCTGGTACATCACGTCCTCGACCGGCAGCTGCTTGAGCTTCGCGATCTCTTCGGCGACGCGGCTGGCGAGCCACGGCCCGGATTCCACGCCTTCGAACTCGCCGCCATACTCCCACGGCCCGTCGCTCTCGACCAGGAGCAGATCGAGCGGAACCCCGGTCACCAGATCGCGGTCGCGGTCGCGGTAGACGACGTCCGGCGTGACCGAGACCATGTAGCCCGCGTCGATGATCGCGCGCGTCACCGCGGCGGGAGCCTTGTGCCAGTGAAAGACCGCGCGCTCCACGCCATAGCGCTGCAGGGCCTCGAGCGCCTCGGCCGCCGCACCGTGCGGCGCGTGCAGCGCCACCGGAAGGTTCCAGCGCATCGCGAGACCGAGCAGCCGCTCGAGCCGCGCACGGCCCCGCGCCCGGAGCCCCCCGGGATCGGACGCGCCCTCCAGGGAGTACCAGGGCAGGCCGATCTCGCCGATGCCGACGATGCGCGAGTGGTTCGCGACGATCTGGGCCTCCACGCGCTCGAGGTCTTCGTCGGTGAGATCGGTACGATCGGGATGGAATCCCAGGCACGGCCAGACCATCTTGGGCGCGGCGGCCGCCGCCTCGAGCGTCTGCGCGTTCGTCTCGGGGTCGCAGCCGACGGCGATCGCGCCCCACACGTCATGCGCCATCGCCAGCCGGAGCGTCTCCTTGAGGTCGGCGAACGCCGGATCGTGTAGGTGACAGTGGCTGTCGATGACCATCGTCTCGTCTATCAGGTCCCCGCCACCACCATGCGGCCGATCCTCAGCGTGGGCGCGGCGGTGCGATCACGCAGGACCAGGTCGTCTCCGACGCCGTCGATCGCCGACAGCATCTCCAGCAGGTTGCCAGCCACCGTCACCTCCTCGACCGGATACGCGAGCTCGCCGTTCTCGATCCACTGCCCCACGGCGCCGCGCGAGTAGTCGCCGGTGACCCCGTTGACACCGAAGCCGATCAGCTCGGTCACGTAGAACCCGTTCTTGACCGATCCGATGAGCTCCGCAGGCGTGCTCTTGCCCGGCAGCAGCATCAGGTTGGTCGTGGTGACCGAGACGCCGGTGCCGTCGCGCCCGGCGTGATGGGTCGACGCCAGGCCGAGCTTGCGACCGCTGTAGGTATCGAGCAGGTACGACTCGAGCACGCCCTCGCGCACGAGCACGGTGCGGCCCATCTCGAGGCCCTCACCGTCGAACGGGCGCGAGCCGAGCGCGGACGGAATCAGCGCGTCGTCCACGATCGTCACGCTCGGCGCCGCGATCTTGGTCCCGAGGCGGTCGAGCAGGAACGAGGCGCGGCGATAGAGGCTCGGGCCGCTGGCCGCGCCGGCGATCGAGCGCACGAGGCTCGCCGCCATGTCCGGGTCGAAGATCACTGGCACCTCGACCGACTTCATCTTGCGGGCGCCCAGCCGCCGTACCGCGCGCGCGGCCGCCTTGCGCCCGACCGCTTCGGGGTCCTCGAGCCGGGCGCGCTTGCGAGCGGTCGAATACCAGTAGTCGCGCTGCATCTCGCCGTTCTTCGAGGCGATCGGCGCCACGCTGATGCCGAAGCTCGTCGTCGCGTAGCCGTGGGCGAAGCCATGCGAGGTCGCGTAGGCGTAGCGCGCCCGGCGATCCGAGTACTCGGCGCCCTCCGAGTTCGTCACGCGCGCATCGCTCTCGAGCGCCGCCGCTTCCACGCGGCCGGCGATCTCGATCTTTTCCTCGGGCGTGAGGTCCGCGCTCGTGTCCTCGAGGTCCAGGTCGGGCACGCGCGCGATCAGGCTCGCCGGATCCGGAAGCCCGGCGTGGGGATCCTCGGCGGTGATCTTGGCCAGCGCCGTCGCCTCGTCGACGACCCGCTCGAGCGACTCGCGCGAGAGGTCCGAGGTCGACGCGGCCGCGGAGGCGCGGCCGGCGAACACCCTGAGCGACAGGCGCTGCTCGCGCGAATGGTTGATGTTCTCGATCTCGCGCATCCGCACCGAGGCGCTGAAGTGACTCTCCTCGACCAGGAAGCCGTCGGCAGCCGTCGCGCCGCGCTGCGAGGCGCGCTTCAGCACCGAGACGAGCAGGTCGGTGTTCATACCGCGGTTCCGCCGACGGTGATGCCGTCGATGCGGATCGTCGGTAGCCCGACGCCCACCGGCACGGACTGGCCGTCCTTACCGCAGGTGCCGACGCCCTCGTCGAGCTTCAGGTCGTTGCCGACGCGCGTGACCCGCGTCAGCGCCTCCGGGCCGTTGCCGATCAGGGTCGCGCCCTTCACAGGCGCCGTGAGCTTGCCGTCCTCGACCAGGTAGGCCTCGCTCGCCGAGAACACGAACTTGCCGTTGGTGATGTCGACCTGGCCGCCGCCGAACGTGACGGCGTAGAGGCCGTGCTTGACGGATTTCAGGATCTCCTCGGGGTCGTCCTGACCGGCGAGCATGAACGTGTTGGTCATGCGCGGCATTGGCGCGTACGCGTACGACTCGCGGCGACCGTTGCCGGTCGGCTTCATACCCATGAGCCGCGCGTTGAGCCGGTCCTGCATGTAGCCGGTGAGGATCCCGTTCTCGATCAGGACGGTGCGGCCGGTCGGCGTGCCCTCGTCGTCGACGTTGAGCGAGCCGCGGCGATTCGCGATGGTGCCGTCGTCGACGACGGTGACGAGCTCGGAGGCGACCTTCTGACCCATGCGTCCGGCGAAGGCGGAGGTGCCCTTGCGATTGAAGTCGCCCTCCAGCCCGTGGCCGATGGCCTCGTGCAGGAGGATGCCCGGCCAGCCCGGCCCGAACACGACCGTCATCGAGCCGGCCGGCGCGTCGACCGCGGAAAGCTTCAGCACGGCCTGGCGCGCGGCCTCCCAGGCGAAGCGGCGCCAGCGGCCGTCTTCCAGATAGAAGTCGAACGTGACGCGCCCGCCCCCGCCGTGCGAGCCGATCTCGCGCTTGCCGCCGTCCTCGGCGATCGCGGTGACGTTCAGCCGGGTCAGCGGGCGGATATCGCCGACCGTCCAGCCGGAGGCGGTGGCGATCAGCATGATGACTTCTTCGCTCGCGATCGAGGCGATGACCTGCTTGATCCGCGGATCGCGCCCGCGCGTCTCGGCGTCGATCTTCCGCAACAGGTCGAGCTTGCGCGCGAGCTCGGCGGAGATCGGCGGCTCGCCCAGGGTGTAGAGATCGTGCGGCCGTCCCCGGCCCGGCAGCGCCAGATTGCCGGACGCGGCGCTGCGATCGGCGATCGCGCGCGCCTGGCGTGCGGCTTCCTCGAGGTTCTTCACCGAGATCTCGTCGGTGTGGGCATAGCCGGTGCGCGTTCCGGACTGGGCCCGAACGCCGGCGCCCTGGCTCACGTGGCGGGAGGCCTTCTTGACTGCGCCTTCCTCGAGAACCAGCTCTTCGTTGATGCGGTATTCGAGATAGATATCGGCGTCATCGACCTTGCCGAGGAGATTGCCGCCGAGCACTCGCTCCATGAGGTCGGATGTGATGCTGAATCGGTCTGAAAAGAAGCTCTCGGGACGGGTGCGAACAAGATCTGTCATTGGCGCTCGGCCTCCCGGGCCGTCGTGAGGGCCAATCCTACCGTGCGGCCCTCGGTGACCCAAGCTTTTTGGTTTCGTCGCGCTTACATTTTCATTCTACTCGCGCCGTGAAGATCGCCGCTGGCGGCTCGAAGCTAACCAGCAAGGTGAAAGGCTTGAATTATCTCGTGAATGCGTCTGACGCCGTGCACCAGCGATGGGCCCGGAGACAGGATGTCAGCGCCGTCGAGCTCGTATATCTGACTTGTCTTCACGGCCGCGATCTGATCCCAGCCCGGACGGCGTCTGATCGCTCCGGGATCGACGGGCTTTCCGCACCAGGACGCGAGAATGATCTGCGGATCGCGCTCGATCACGGCCTCCGCCGCGACGATGCGATCGGACGCGGCCGGCTCGTTGCGGAGCTCGGGGAAAACGTCGCGTCCTCCGGCGATCTCGATCGCTTCGGACACCCAGCGGATCCCCGAGATCAAGGGATCCATCCACTCCTCGAAGTAGACGCGCGGGCGGTCCGGCCACGAGGCCGAGTACTCACGCACCTGGCGGAGCTCGTCCTGCATGTCGCCGATGAGCTCGCGCGCCCGTGCCTCGCAACCGAGCGCGCCGCCGATCAACAGCATCGCGTTCAGGACGTCATCGAACGAACGTTGGTTCGTGCACAGGACCGTCACGCCCGCGCCGATCAGGTCACGGACGACGTCGCGCTGCAGATCCGAGAACGCCAGGACCAGATCGGGCTGGAGCGCCAGGATCCGGTCGAGCTTGAACGTGGTGAAGCCGCCGACGCGGGCCTTGTCCAGCGCGGCCTCCGGCCGGCGCGCGGTGCCGGGGACACCGACGACGCGGTCTCCGGCGCCCAGCAGAAAGGCGATCTCGGCGGTCTCAGCGGTGAGGCAGACGATGCGCCGCGGGAACTCGGCGCGGCTCGAGCCGTACATCTAGCGACCCGTCGGGCCGGTCAGGACGCGCGCGCCGGCCTCGGCCGCGCGACACCGGCGAAGTGGCTGAGCAGGAGCCAGCCGGGAAAGGCGCGCGCGAGATCGCGCGGCCCCTCGACGCGGATGCCGCGAGCGCGCACGGCCGCGTCGAACGACACGTCGCCGAGCCAGACCCGCGTGAACGCGGCGAGATCCGCCGCCACGACCAGGTCGACGCCGTAGCCGGGGTCCTTTAGACAGATGTCGACTTCTCGACGGCTCGCGACGAGCCACGAGGTCGCCGGGCCGCGGCCGGCCGGGACGCCGCGGAAGTCGAACCGCACGACCACCCGCCGATCGGGTAACCGATCGACGGCCAGACGGCGCCGCACGTTCCACAGAAGCAGCATCGCGTCGAGGTTCTCGACGGACGCGCGGCCGTGGATCCAGCGCTGGCCCCACGCGCCAAGGCTCTCGATGACGCCGTGGAACTCGGCGCCTGCCTGGCTCAGGCTGTACTCTCGCCCGCGCCCGGCGGGTTTGCTCTCGATCACGCCGGCCTCTTCCAGGTGGCGTAGCCGCTGGGCCAGGAGGGCGCGCGAGATCAGCGGCATCCCCCGGCGGATCTCCGAGAAGCGGCGGCTTCCCGCGAAGAGCTCGCGCAGGATCAGGGGGGTCCAGCGCTCGGCGAAGACCTCGCAGGCGACCGCGACCGGGCAGAACTGGCCGTACCCGTGCATGGTGAAGCGACTCTAGGCCCGTGCCCGACGCGCGGCAAGTTCATTTTTTGGGCTTTCGGCGGCGGGGCGTTCGCGGCATGGTAGTGCCGATGTCGAGCCGCGCGTACGATCACTGGATCGGCATCGTCCGACAGCTCGGGCCAAGCTTCGCGTCTCGGGCCGCGGCTCACGACGCCGACGATTCGTTCGTCGCGGACAACTACGCCGACCTTCGCGCTCACCGATTTTTCTCGGCGGGAGTTCCCGCCGAGCTCGGAGGCGGCGGCGCCTCGCACGCCGAGATCTCGGACGTTCTGCGCCTGCTGGCGACTTACTGCAGCTCGACCGCGCTGGCGGTGTCGATGCATACCCACCAGGTCCTGATCCCGGCGTGGCGCTGGCGTCACGAGCAGGCGCCGGTCGACGCGTTCCTGCGCCGCGTGGCGGCCGAGCAGCTCGTGCTGGTCTCCAGCGGCGGATCGGATTGGATCGACGGCTCCGGCACCGCCAGGAAGGTCGAGGGCGGCTACCGCGTCAGCGGCCGCAAGATCTTCAGCAGCGGTGCGCCGGCGGGCGATCTCATGATGACGATGGCGGTGTACGACGATCCCCAAAATGGCCCGACCGTGCTTCACTTTGCGGTACCACTCACCGCCCCGGGCGTCGTCATGCAAGACACGTGGAGGACGCTCGGCATGCGGGGCACGGGCTCGCACGACACGATGCTGCAGGACGTGTTCGTGCCGGACGCCGCGATCGGCTGGCG
>Ga0075429_100001392_pt1 | contig 19752 bp, 24 predicted proteins | sample RhiMetdeltSRZDD3_FD_75295 | JGI IMG/M metagenome (GOLD analysis project Ga0075429, IMG submission 75295) | Populus rhizosphere microbial communities from Tennessee, USA - Rhizosphere MetaG P. deltoides SRZDD3 | ecosystem: Host-associated > Plants > Roots > Rhizosphere > Soil | place: USA... | reverse complement strand
ACCCGCGACGATTATTTGTAAGGGATTCCCCAAAGTAGGATTCATCCTACATGGTCAGTCAGTGCGCCGGTCAGTCGCTTGACTTCGGATCGATGTTAGTTTCAGGGCTTAGCGGTACCGCGAAGCACCGCACCGTGCGCACCGTTGATAGAAGCTCGTGCGCCAAGCCCATTGATGGCCGAACACCACGCAACGCACCACGTCCAGCACGTCACTCAAGCGCATGCCGCGCACGCTACCACGCTGTCCCCGGGTCCCGCCTTTTTCAAATGGAGCATGGGGCCCCCGACGACGCGATATGACTTCGCTGACGTTGACGCCTACGTGCGCGAGCATTCCGCCCACGTCCCCGCGGCACAGCTCGATGTGTACGCGGGCTATTGGCTTACAGGTTGGAGCATCACCGCGCTTGCCGAGCTGGACGGCATCACGCCGCGCACGGTTAAGAAACGCATCATTCGGCTCCGTCACCGTGTCCGTCGCTGGGTAGCTCGCCAGCGTCCGCAACGCACCCGGTAATTCTCGGGTGTCGTTCAACTGGCAGGACACGTGACTTTGACTCACGCGATCTAGGTTCGAATCCTAGCGCCCGAACATGGCAAAGACACTTCGTGATGTAGCCGATGAGATCCACGCAATCGGCAAGGTACTAGATAGCGGCTGCCACCCCTTGACGCTCGAGCAAGAGCGCGAGTTTGGGCGGCAGTTGAAATACCTAGTCTCGTACCTGCATGCATTCGCGCGGGCAACCGAACCTGTCGAGCGGGTGGCTCTTCCCGACGACGGACTGACGACAGGAACACGCTACGCATGCGGGTGTTACGAGGACCCGTATTGCTCACGTTGTTGCGTGCTGCACCGTGACACCCCGTTCCATGCTTGATCTCTTTGCCCACTGGCTAGGCGTTATCTTGCAGTGGCTAGGCATCATTGGCAGCTAGCACAAATGGGTAGTGCACCCGGCTGTTAACCGGGATTGATCTAGGTTCGAGTCCTAGGCAGCCAGCCCAATGGCAGAAACCAACCTGATGGCCAGCATTAAGAAGGTCGGCAAGGGTGGCAAATCTGCGCTCGTGATCGAGTCGGAAGATCTTATCTTTGATCCGGATGACAAAGTGCTTGCGAAGGCGATCGCAAACGCCATGGTCGTTCAGATTCGAGACAATCTTGAGAAGGGTCTAGGGCCTGCGTTTGAACCCCTACCTGCGCTCAGAGCAGGGACGCTCAAGTGGCGTGACGATGAGAAGGCACAGGGGCAGCGCGGCGGGAACGCATCGGAGCGGTACAAAGACAACGCGTTTCGCCATCAGGTCCGCAACAACTTTGAACGCGATTACACCGCACCGCGGCTAGGCCATTTCACGCCGCAATCGGGCGGCCCGCGCGGCGTCGTTTCGGGCATGCTCGTGGCTAGCTTCGCGGCGCGGCTTAACAAAGACGGCAAAGGCGTCATGATCTACGTGGCTGCAAAGCGTGGCCACCCTCGCCCAGCCGGAGCTACGGGGCGCCAAGCTGAAACGAAGAGTGCACTTGAAAGCGTGTTCGCAGACGTGCCGCTTTGGAGTCCAGCCGCGCATAACACGCCGCATATGAAACAGGCGATGCGCGATGCGGCCAGTCTGATCCTTGGAAAGAAGGATCTGAAGGCACTTCGCAAGATGGCATTTAAGCTCATCAGCGAAGCAGCGGGCGTGCTCGAGCAAGCCGAGTCGTTCGCGGAAGAAGCCGAGTAATGCCGGGTCGTGCTGGACGGAGCGGGCACAGCAAAGAATGGGTGCCGTTCAATCCGTCCGAGGCAGCGCCTAGGCTGGACGGCACGATCGAGGCAGCCGAAGCGCTGCTAGCGTGGACGGCCAACGAGCTGGCATCGGGCAACATGGACGCGCGGCAGGCCGACTCATTCGCAGGCACGGCGCGCGCTGCCATCGTCGCCATTCGTACCAAGTTCCAGCAACGCGAGATGGATGAGCTTCGCCAGCTCGTGGCGCGGCAAGAGGCAGCGATCGCAGCTCTGACCAAAGCCGAGCAGGAAGCCCGGTATCAGGCGGCATCGGCTGCCGCTGCGACGGCGAATGTCAGCTTCGGACGCGTGCGCGTGTCTTCGGACGGAGACCCGCACTAGCGAAAGCGGGTTTGCGTGCGGAGTCCCCGGAAGGTCTACCAGGAACGCATCCGCGGCCGCGGGGACGATTCTGGCCGCTATATCGATATGACGGCACGGGTGCGGGTCTACCGCCGCACTCGCCGCACGCCGACGACGCGATCGATCTCCGACGAAGAGATCCTAGGTCCGTCGCCAGCGGAGTATCTGCCCGAAGTCTACGGCGGGATCTGGGATACGTGGTCACGTCAGTACCTCAAACACGGTGACCACCCGTTCGAGTTCCGCATCCACCCGGGCCAGGTGCGACTCCTCGAGTCGTTCGATATGCCGCACGTCAAGCGCACGCTCGCGCTTGGCTCACAGGGTGGCGGGAAGACGGAAGGCGTCATCCTCGCGGCGATCCTGCTCGCGCTCTGGTATCCCGGGCGCACGGGCGGAGTGGTCGCTCCGACGCGGCAACGCGTCAAAGTCGTATGGCGCAAATTCCTGAAGACTCTGCCCCCGCAGTGGATCCGTTCGGTTCGCCCTGGTGACCATGAGATCACGCTCGTTACCGGTTCGCTCATCCAATTTTTCGCGGCGAAGCGGCAAGGCAAGCATACCGGTTCACCACTTGCGGGTAATGACTGGTATTGGGCAGTCGAAGACGAGCAGCAAGACATCGACGATGAAACGCTCGAAGAAGTCGACGCGCGCGGCCGAATCAATCCCGGCTTTCAAGTCTTCAGTTCAGCGACGAATGAAGCTTATGGTTCGTTCCAGCGGCGTCTCAAAGAGTACCAAACGAACCCGTCGCGACGCGTAGTCAAGTTCACCGGCCCGGACAACTCGTTCATTGACCCGGCGCATTGGGAAAACCTGCGCGCGAATTGGGACCCGGACACGTACCGTCGCAAGATCCTATGCGAGGATCTGCCCACGGATGGGCGCGTCTATCCCGCGTTCGAGATGGGCTCGAACGTCAAGACGCGTCCGCCTAAGTCGATCATCGGGCGCGAAGTCGACATCACGCCGCTAGTCACGAAGGACCGCTATCAAACGGCCTATCGCTACGTGGTGGGGGTCGACTTCGGCGTGCGAGTCTGCGCGTCAGTGATCCTGCAATGCTTCCGCGCAGAGGGGGACATCACTGAGCACCCCCGCGAGCGGCAGTGGTGGATCCTCGATGAGATCGTTACCGAAGGTCGCACGCCAGACTGGCACGCGGCTCAGGTGTTGGAATGGTTCAAGGGTGACGTGACGCAGTTCATTGCGATCACGGGTCAGGATTCGAACTCCACGAACCCCGACAAATCGGACTTTGTGATGTTCCGCGACCAGCGCATTAACCTCATGCGCGCTAGCTACTCGAAGCGCATCATGGTGCATCACCGCATTGCGATGGTGAATGCGTTGCTGCATGCAGCCGATGGGCGCCGACGGTTGTTTGTGGACTGCGACGCGAGCGGACGCGTCAAGGCGAAGAAAGTCATCGACTCCTTCGAAGGTCTGCGCCTGAACGCGCAAGACAAGCCTGAGACCTATGGCAAGGGCACGAAGGGGGGCGAGGATCTCACTCACTACACCGATGCGCTCGGTTATGCGCTCTTCCCGTTCGAGTCATTCCGCGGCACGCCACCCCCGGAAGCAGACGAGACATCGAACATCAGAAAGCGACTTGAGAAACGATGGGAGTCCAATCCGTCCTAAAGTGGGATCCCATCCGGGCGGCCCGCGATTGGCTGGCGTCGCCTAACGAAAAGCAGCGGCGCATCATCGCACAGCGCAAGCGCTATCTCCTTGTCGACAATTCAGAGCAAGTCGTCCGCAATGAGATTGCCCGACTCTTTACCGATCCGACGGTCAAGAGCCGCGTGCTCATGTTCGCGCACCTGGCCAAGTCCGTTACGCTGTTCAAGCGCGTGATCAAGGAGCTGGCCCGCCCGGTATACCTTGTTCCCCCGACGCGGGTTGTCACGCCAGACTCCGCGCAGGAAGCGTACGAGCAGATCGTTAAGGAGACATACCTCGATCACGTTGCGCCGCGATGGCTGACAATGGCATTGGCCACGGGCGCAGCGTTCGCCTACCCGCGATACGTTGAGCGGCTCAATCGAATCGTCATCGATGTCATCCCGGCGGATGCAGCGACGGTAATCCCGGACCCGGACGACCCTTGCAAGGAACTGGCTATCATTTACGACAAGCCGGTCTACAAGCAAGATGGGACGCTCGTTATCTGGCAAGTCTACTGGGATGATGAGATCTCGTTTCAGGTCGACGAGCAAGGCACGCCGCAACCGTTCGCGGTAGGTGAACCGCCATTTCGCGAGAATACGTTTAAACGTATCCCGATCGTGTCGCTCCATCCGTACGAGCGCACGGGCGAGTATTGGTGTACGAGCGCTGCTGAGTCGCTGGTAGAGGCGAACATGGCAGCGTGCACACTCACCACACTAGCCCTGCGTGGTTTGAAGGCACGCGGCTTTAACCAGCTCGTGGTGACGGGCGATGCCATGCGTTTCCCGAAGGGCCAGGCCATGGACGAAGAGTCCGCCATCCTAGCGCCCGACGGAACGAACGTCATCGAGCTGGCCAATGCTGCCGATGCTACGAACTACCTCGCGCTGATCGATGCTATCGAAGCTCGAGCGGGCGCGGAATACGGCATCAGTCGCGCGCGCCTGAATCGCGAAAAGGAAAACGCCGACGATACCGGGTTGACCGAGCAACGCGCGGAGATGATCAAACTCATGGCGAAAGCCGAGCATGATCTCTTTGAAGTGCTGCAACTGGTGTCGGGCGAGACTACGGATCGACAACTGCCAGCCGATGCTGACGTCGCCGTAGACTTCGGAGAATATCAGTTCCGCACCGATCCCGAGGCTGAACTCAGGGTGTGGGATCAAAAGCGGCGCATGGGCGTTCGCAACGTGCTGGATCAGATCATGGCGGAGAATCCCGAGATCCGCACTGACGATGACGCATGGACCGAAGTAGAGCGCAACATGGACGCCGAAGCCGAATACATCAAACGGCGTCGTGCACTGAACATCCCCGAGGATGCCGATGCCAACAATCCGGGGCAGAACCCTGCGGACAATGGCGCTCTCGGCCCTATGGTTCGTGATGGCGTCATGAGTAAAGACGAAGCCGCAGAGCAAGCGACCGGTAGCAAGTCGCCAGCTCCAAAGAAGTCCGGGCGCGCGGCTGAGTACCTTAAGGTGATTCGTGCCGGCGCTTAGCCCTGACGAAGAGAAACGCTTACGGGAACTCGCCAAAGAGCGTGGCGATGACCCGGACGAAGTGGTCGCGGAAGTTGTTGCGGCTCTCGATAACGACGAAGAGAAGCCTTCGCCTGGAAAGACCGATGCAGCTGCCCCCGACGCGGCGAGTAGCGGCGCGGAAAGCGGCGCTAAGGCACACGGCGGCCGCGGCTACTTCGCATACGAATACCCGTTCCTGCGCGTCAATGAAGTTCGCGCATCGCTGTTTCTCGATCCCGTTCCCGACGGGGATTTGTACACGACTGAATGGCTGAGCAAACATGGCGGTAGCGCGAGCGCGACCCCGCCCGTGGAGCCCTGACAATGGGAAAGACTTCTACTAAGCTGGAGAACTTTGCTCGGATCGCCATGGATCTCGGGCCTGCCCACGCTTCCACCAATTACACTCTCTCGGGCGGATTCGGCAGCACCGCGAGCGTGACACTCACGGATTGCACCGACGCCTGCGGACGCGTGCGAATCTCGTGCGCCGGAACCGGTCAGGCTGCGAACCCGACTTGCACGATCGCCTATAACGATGTCACGCCGGATCGCCCGCCGCATGTTGTCGTTGCGCGCGGTGGCGGATCGCAGGCGACGATTACGATGTCGGTTACGTCCGAGTTCACGACCGGGTGTATCTTCACCTTCAATGGAACTGCGGCGGGAACCGAGCAATACGTGTTCACCTACGTTGCGATCGGCTAAGTGCTGGCATCCGTCATCATCCCGACCTTCGACCAAAAGCCTGAGTATCTGAGCGATGCCATCAATTCAGCACTCGCGCAAACGGCCCCCGTCGAAATCATCGTGGTCGACGACGGATCATCGCGGCCGCTGGACTGTGATCATTCGCAGGTCAAGCTGATCACGCACGAACGCAATCGCGGTGTAGCGGCTGCTCTCAATACCGGGATCGCAGCGATGCGTACCGACTGGTTTTGTTGGTTGCCGTCGGATGACGTCTTCGCACCGCGCAAGGTGGAGTTGCAACGCCAGGCGCTAAACAACTCCGGCTTGCACGCAGCGTTTCATCAATACTACACGTTCGCAGCGATACCGACGAACCCTCACGGTCAATCGGTCGCGTGGGATTGGTCGAGTCATTTAAAGCAGCGCCGGCAGCTCGGAGTCGGGTGCGCGATCAACGGGCTGACCACGATGATCCATCGCAGCGTGTTCGAGCGCGTCGGCGTCTTCGACGAGTCCTATCGATACGGGCAGGATTGGGAGATGTGGTGCCGCATCGCGTACACCTTCGAATGGCACGCGATGGATGATGTGCTGGCCTATCGCCGCTCGGACGGGACAAACCTGACCGCGCGCATCAATGCGGATCCGGTGATGCGCACGGTTCGTGATGACGAAGACAAACGCATCCGAAAGCGCTATGGCCTTTGACGGACTACGCATCATCGGCGATGAAGATTGCGCCGATGCCGAATGTCACCGTGCCCGTTACCGGTGGGTCGCGTCCATGCTCGAGCCCGGCTCTTACGTGCTCGATTACGGGTGCGGTACGGGATACGGGTCGCGCATCCTGATGGATGCGGGCATGAAAGTCTATGCGTATGACCCGGACGTCGAGGCCTGCAAAATCGCGCAGCGACGCTGGGGAGTGAACGCGGCTCCAAGCTTTGACAGCGGCGTGTTCAAGGATGCCGTGGTTTGTTTCGAAGTGCTAGAGCATCTCAAAGACCCGCCGCTCGGGACCTTCATGGGTCTTGAGAAGCTAGCTCCGATCGTAATCGCATCGGTTCCGTACCTTGAGAAGCCGGGCAATAACCAGCATCACCTGTGGTTTCGATTGCAGGAGTCGACCTTCCCGGGCCGTCGCATCGCCTATCAGTATGCGGACGGGACGATCAGCCCGATGGCAGGCAACGCGCAGAACCTGATTGTGTACACGCTACCGTGACCGCGGCCTACTCGACGCTCAAAGCGCTACGGCATCTCGACGTGGTGCAAGCCGTTCGCATCGGTCAACCGGTGCGCCCGGTCCACGTGCAGGTCATTCTCAGCGACCTGTGCAATCAGTCGTGCGGCTTCTGTGCGTATCGCGATCCGAGCTATTCAAGTAGCCAGCGCTTTTTCGAGATCAAGCCATCAGGTGCCGCGCTACGCCGCGACACGAATCACCCGGAACGGAATTACAACCCGAACCGGATGATCGACTATGACAAGGCGATCGAGGTTCTCGATAGCTGCAAGGCGCTTGGAGTCGAAGCCATTCAGTTTACCGGTGGTGGCGAACCTACGGTACACCCGGAATGGGCTGGCATCCTCGCGTATGCGCAAGCGCTCGGACTGAAGACTGCGCTAGTAACCAACGGCGTGCTGATCGGTCGCGCGAACAGCGAGCGCGTGCGCATCGCGTCCGAGTGCGATTGGGTGCGGGTGAGTATCGACGCTGCCACGGAAGAGACGTACGGCGCGATCCGCAACGTGCCCGCCAGTCACTTCCGCTTCGCATGGCGCGCGGTCAATCTCCTTCGTGAGTACCGCCGCGATCTCGTGGTCGGGGTCGGGTTCGTGGTGACCCCGCAGAACTGGCAAGAGATCTATGCGGCCGCGGAACTGGCCCGCGACATGGGGGCGGATAACATCCGCATCGGCGCGCAGTTCAGCGCGCAGGAAGAGAAGCTCTTCGCCCCGTTCCACGTCGAAGCGGCGGCCATGGCGAAGCGAGCGGAGGGACTGACTACCAAGTCATTCACCGTGTTCAATCGCTTCTCTGAAAAGCTCGATGACCTGCGCTCGAAGCGGCCCGATTACGACGTATGCGGCTACCAGCATTTCACCACGTATATCGGCGCTGACCTGAACGTTTATCGTTGCTGTGTCACTGCATACAACGATGCCGGGTTGCTCGGGTCTATCAAGGATCAGAGCTTTGAAACTCTTTGGATGTCTCAGCGGCGCGTCGACGCCATGAAGACATTCAGCGCAAAGTCATGCGAGCGCTGCCAGTTCAATGCGCAAAACCGCGTGCTGGACTACGCGCTACGCAGTGACGCTCCGATGCATTCCGAATTCGTCTGAAAGGCGCGGGGACGGACGGCCCCGCGGATAACCGACAATGGCCGAAGGTACTGAGAATCCGACTCCAGCCGGGTCGCCCGGGACCGGTGCGCCCGCTACTCCTGCCGCTAGTTCCGGGACGGAACCTGCGGCTCCAAGCCATCGCGATTGGAACGCGATGGCAGCCTCGCAACGTCAGACCATGGACGCGGTGAACAATCTCGCTAGGACGCTAGAGGGACTGTTGCCAAAGATGATCTCGCCCGGTCCGGCACCGAAGTCTGAATCTCCGAATCCGCCAGCCACTTCACCCGTGGACGCGAATGGATTGGCGGCGCTGAGCGCTGAGGTCGCGGCATTGAAGCGCGACCGAGCGGTCATCTCCGCAGTTGCCGACTATGGATTTAGCGGCGAACTGCGGACCGTATTCGAAGAGATGACTTTGGGTGTCGCGCCCGAGCAAGTGAAGTCCATTGCGGAGAAACTGGCAAAGTTGAAGCCGGCAGCCGGGACGGCGCCGACGACTCCAGCGCCCACGACTCCGACCGCTCCGACGGTTCCGACGGTCAAGCCAGGCAGTTCCAATGCGGGCCCCGCTTCGCCGGGCGCGGCCCCCATCATCCCGGACCGGCTTCGCGACATCCCGCCGGATGTCCTTCGCACCATGAGCATGCGCGACATTAAGGAAAAGTATGAAGCGCAAAAGCGTGCCGCGGGACAAGGCAACCCGTGGGCAATGGCGCGGGATCAACTCTCAAAGAAGTAGGTGTTTAAATGGCTACTGAGACCCTGTCGAGTTCGCTAACGGAGATCGTCAACTCCGAGTACATCTCGACTCTCATCATGATGTATGGATATGACGCGATGGTTCTCGCGCCGCTCATGCGGACTGAGAACCTCGCCGGTCGTGCGACGGCTACCGCTAGCTTCCCGCAATGGGAGCTGGACGCGGTCAGTGCGATCACGACTGAGGGCACCACGTCTCTGTCTAACGTGGAACTCCAGACCACCGAAGTTGCGGTCATTACCGCGGCTCAAGTGGGCATCCTCCGCGAAGTGACCGAGCTGGCCAAGGAAGTGAACATGCTTGGCCCGGATGGGCTCGAGCGCTTCATTGTCGAGGATGGCGGCCGGCTTGCCCTGCTGAACCTTGAGAATGACCTTGCTGCCATTCTCTCGGGATTCACCACGACCGTTGGCTCCACCGGCGTGGATCTGTCCGTCGCGAACTTCGTTCAGGCGATCGCCACGCTCGACACGAAGAACGCGCGCGGCCGCAAGGTCTGCGTTCTCGACGATCAGCAGGCCTTCGACCTGCGCGCCGCGGTGGCTGCTTCGACCGCGGGCGTGTTCTCGAACTCGGCCACCGGGGCACAGTCCATTCTGAATGCCAATAGCAACGGCTTCGTGGGCGAGCTGTTTGGTGTGCCGATCTGGCTGACCAACCTGACCGACACCGCGAACACGGGTGCGGACGTCGTGGGCGCGATGTTCATTGATGGCAGCACCGATCCGGGATTCGCCGGATTCGGTATCGCCCTGCTCTGGCAGCCGCGCGTCAAGATGATCCCGCTTCCTGATCAGGTGTCGGATCAGATCGCGATCACCATGGCTTACGGAGTTGGCCGTATCTCCGACTTCGGTTGTGACATCACGACCGACGCGTAAGACCCTACGCCGGCGCATCGCCACGGGGAACAAAAGGAATGGGATATCCCGTTCGCCCCGTGGCGCATGCGCGGCGTTTTTGCGGTGAGGGTGCTGGAATCCCGCACCGGGTCCATACCCCGGATGCTCGTCGGTTCGATTCCGACCGCCGCATCGAGGACAATTCAAGATGGCTCAGAATCCACAAGCTCCGCAGTGGTCGCCGGTCCCTGCACTCGAGGACTACCTTTCCGCGCGCAATCAGCGGCAGCGTCAGTCCGTCCGTACCGAGGAAGGCAAGCTCAAGCGAGTGCCTGCTTTGCCGTATGAGTATTGGTGCAAGCCGTGCGGCAATGTCGTGCGCCTGGTCGTCATGACCACGCGGAACGTGCGCGACTCTGTTGACCCGCAACGCTATGCCGATTTCACGCGTCGTCGCTCGCTGCGCGCCGATTGGTTTCCGTGGGATTACGGCGATGCCGAGCGCTACTCTCCCCATCTTTCGCGCGGCATGGGTCCGGTCGCATGGGAAAAGTGGCGAGCGGAAGAGCAGAAGCGCCGATGGGAGAAGCACAAGGAACGAGCCGCGCAATACGGTGCGGTGTTCGACGAGGATCAGGCCCGTCGCGCACTGCAGACGAAGGAAGCACTTTCCGGCGCGCTGACGGAAATGGTCGAGTTGATGCGTGCCAATCAGGCAAAACCGACTCAGCCCGAGCTGCCGCGTAAGGACAAGTAGTGTCCAAGCCAAGCGAAGACGATCTCCGACGCGCGAAAGAGAACCTTCAACGCGTCGTCAGCGATCAGCAGCGCGTCTTAGGCGTACCCGATCCGGGTGGGCGCAAGGTGGACGAATTCATCGCGCCCATCTTGGAAAAGGTGGCGCGTGGTGGGAGCGAGCGCGAATCGCCTGCACCCGTCGAGCACGAGCCCGATCCCGACATTTCGGTGACCGAGCTGGGCACGTACGAATGGGACCTGCAAACGAACAAGTTCGCAGCGCTGCCCGGTTCGTATCTGCCGAGCCCCGAGGATCGGATCCGCACGTTCATTCGCTTCCTGTTGATGCAGCCGGATACGAATGCGCTCTTTCTTAAGATCGGACGGATGTGCTCGAAGCACACGACGCTTAAGCCCAGGTGCACTAAGTGCGAACGGCGCGAAGAGAAGTTCCGCCAAGTCGTGCGGCAATGCGCGGTGAAATACGGGTACGGCAAGCACGCGCCTGCGCCGAAGGTCTTCAGCATCGGAGCGGGTAAGTGATTCGTCTAGCCGTCGGAATCCCTGCCTATGGCAGCAAGGTCAGCGCCGGGCATATGCTGCAAGCGGGGCAGCTCGCCTGGGCGTGGTGCCGCGCCGGGTTGCCCTCCCCGATCTTCCTGACCGTCGATTCGGCAGGAGTCGACAAGGCACGTAATCTGCTCGTCGCCAAAGCTCGCGAGGGCAAGGCGGACTGGCTGCTGATGTGCGACGCGGATACGTACTACCCGATCCCGCCCGCAATCTTCGAGATGATTCGTGAGGGTCACCAGCGCAGTGCGGCGGTGATCGGCGCGCCTGTGAAGATGCGCAAGAAAGACGGGTACAACGTATCGAGCGGGGAGAAATACGACCTCGTTCCCGAGGCTGACTGGCGAAAGAAAGTAATCGAAGTGGACCGCATTGGTACGGCGTTCACCGCGGTCAACCTGCGCTGGCTAAACGATCATTGGCGCGAGTCGCCATGGTTCATGTTCGAGCACATCCCCGGCCCGACGATTACGGTCACGGGCGAGGACTACTGGTTTTGCGCCGGAGTCAAAAAGCGCGGCGGGTTGATTCTCGCTGATGGCCGCTTCGAGCCGGTCCACGTCGAAGCGACGAACGAAGCCGGCATGCTGCAAGAGATGGGCGTGCACGTGTTCGAGGCACCCTAATGCGTACTGTAGAGATCGTCTATAACCAGACTGGGCAGACGGTGGAGTTCTATCCGCCCGAGTCGGTTCGCGATCTCTTGGGCGTGCCATCGTCCCCCGCGGCATCGGTGTATAACGGCGTCGACTCGAACGACGACACTGCGGAGTTTACCCCGTCGGTTACCGTCGACTCCGTAAGCACCACGGTGGATGTCGCGTCGGGCGTGACGCAGTCACAGCGCAACTTGCTATCCGTTGCTGCCACGACGAACACGGCGGTAGGGACGCTCTATCAGCTTGAGAACGCGCTCGGGCAGCGCGAGATCGTGGAGCCTAAGGGCATTACGTCCGCCGACTCGCTGACGCTAGTCCACGATCTCCAATACGACTACCCGATCACGACCTCGACACTCAAGGGTATCAAGCTCTCGTTTACGGTGGATGCGACGTGGGTAGCCGACTCCACGAACATCCTAGCACCACGCGAGCCGAACTACCGTGTGTTTTGGACGTATACCGTCGGGGGAGTGGTTTACCGCGCGCAGACCTATCTCCGGCTTGTTCGTAAGCCGTTCAAGGTCAATGTCAGCATTTACGACATCGCGAAGCGCTGGCCCGACGCGCAGACCCTAGATGATCGCGCGCGTCGCGGCCAGGGCTTTAAGCACATCCTCGCCGCTGCGATCGATGATGTCCGCGCGGACATCCTTGCCGAGGGCTATCAGCCGGCGCAGTTCAATGATAATGAGGTCGTCGATCAGCTCGTCATCCTGCGCGGCTGCTACCTGACCGCGGGTGCGTATGGCGCGCCGGGCTCACGCGATCAGGAACTCTACATCCGAGAGATCCGCGAAGAGTATGGCTCGCTCTTCACTCGCTGTATCAGCGTGCTCAAGATCGGGATCGATCAAAGCACGGCTGGCGGAACCGCGGTGCAACCGATTCAGCGCTACTTCTTTGAGCGTTAATCATGGCGCAGGCCACGACGACATTCGCATCCATCCGCGACAGTATCACTACGGTCATTGAGGCGCTGACCCCGGCGTTGCTGAATCGCCTAGAGAACAAGTTCCGCCGCTGCCCGGACCGTCGCCAGACCCTCGAGGCCTGGGCGCTCACGCATGGCGCGGACATCTGCTTTCGTAAGTTTGATATCCGCACCACCGGTCCCGTTACGGACCCCGAAGTGCTGGACCCGCGCAGTCCCACTGGGGGCGGGGTACGGCGCGTGACGCAGCTGGCGACCCTGACGATGGCCTATCCCGTTCAGGTTGCGCTGTACGGAAGCGACGATCTCGATGACATGGAAGACGTGATCGAGAGCGACGCGGTGCAAGTGCGCGACGCTGTGTTTAGCCCTGGCAATGTCATTAGCGGCCAGGTCTGCGCCATCGTCACCGTGGAGCCTGTCGATCGCGGCGATAACACGGTTTGGTTTCAGCGCTACGTCCTCGAAATCATCTATTACAAGGCGCAGACGCTTACCTAGTCAGCGCGGCTTGGAGTCATTCTCATGAGCACGATGACGGCGGATCTCGCCGGACGGTCGCAGTTTACGACTGCGCTGGACGCGAACACGCGCAAGGCAATTAGCGGTAGCTCTGCAGAGCTAGGCCCCATGGTCGCAGGCGCTGTCTACTTTCTCCGTTCCGACGCGAATGCATTCTTTCGCCAAGGCGCGACCGGTGTGTCCGTGACGACTTCGACCGGCGTGCCGATCTTCGCGCAGGAGTCCATTCGCATCTATTGCGACAACGTGACGAATAACGGCTATGTCGCTGTCATCACCTCGGGCGGAACTGGAACCGCCTACCTAGTGCGGGTGGACTAATGGGTGCCGGATTGATCATGGGATCGTCACCCTTTGCGGGTGGCGGTGGTGGCGGCAGCGGCGGAGCATCGATCGGCAGCTCGGTCAGTGGTGGCACCGATGGCTCCGTGCTTTTCGTGCAGGGTGGCAATCTCGCTCAGGACAATGCCAATTTCTTTTGGGACGATACGGACAATCAGCTTGTGCTTGGCGCGGGCACTGCCTCGAAGCCGTCCCTCATTTTCACCGATGACACGACGGGTATCTATCGGGGCGCTGCCAACGTTCTAGCCGCAGCCATTTCCGGTGTTCAGGCTCTTACCCTCGGCGGTACAGGCCCAGATTCGGATCAGACACTCGCGGTGGGCCGATGTCTTATCGATGCGCGAACCACGGATACCGCCAACTTTTCGCATCGCGACATGTCAGCGGCGGGGCAAGTTGCCATTATGCAGCAAGCTGCCGGCGCGGTGTTTGTCAACGCTGCATCGGGCCAGGCGCTCAGCTTCCAAATCGCGGGCTCTAGCAAATGGCGACTCAATGCGACCTCGTTTGCATTCGAGCCTACCGGCGATAACAGCACTGACTTCGGCGCCACGACTTCCAATCGTGTGCGAAACATCTTCGCCGCGGGCTATTGGGAAGGCACCGAGATCGCCGACCCTGCCGCGCCGGCTGCAGACAAGGGCCGCTTGTATTTCAAAGACAATGGTTCCGCGAAAACGCAGCTCGTGGTGCGCTTTCCGACAGGTGCCGTACAAGTGATTGCGACGGAACCGTAATGACTCGAGATGAACTAATCGAGCGTCGCATGCGCGGGCTCGCGCTACTCGGTGAATGGACACTGCGATATGAAGAGCTTGCGCGCCAGCTAACCGCCCTTCGATCGGACATCGCAGCGATCGACAAGATGCTCACTCTCTTTACGGACAATGGGCACGGAAATAACGCTAACGGGCTCAGCAGCAGCCACGCCGTTCCAGGCGGGGAGACTGGACCTGAGCGGGGTGTGGCTGCCCCCGACTAATACCGATGCGGCCAGTGACATTGACCTGTTCACCGCGACGACAACGGATGGCACGGCGCGTCTCTCTTATGAGGCTAGCACTCAGCGATTCCGTGTATTCGTTCGCGGCGTGAACGTACTCAATACCTCCACGTTCGCGGCCAATTTGCCAGGCATGACGATGCAGAATTGGCAGGCAGGCGATTCGGTGGAGTGGCGTGTTTGGTATTACCCTGGCGTCGCAACCCGTGGCGCCGGCTTTCGGCTGTCGGTCAACGGATGCGGCGGAGTCGATACCGTCGCGAGTGCAACCGGCAGCGCGTTGAATCCTGCGACTCGGCTAGATATCGCGGCACGCGTCGAGGCGTGGGGTGCATTCACGTGTGGCACTCTTACGGACGAGTTGGCGGGAACCCCGACCGGCAGCAATCAGCCGTGCTGGGGAGTAATGATCGGCGACTCGATCGTAGCACCGTATGCAGGTCCGTTCCTTCCGTCACTCGGTGCACTCGTGGTTAGTAATGAAGAGCGGCGCGGCAGGCGCATTAATAGCCAGGCGCAAAGCGGCGGAACGATCGATGGGTTCGGTGGCCGGGTTTCGCAGACGGCGCAATTCGAAGGCGATGCGCAATTCGGCGCGGATCGTTTGCGATGGGCGTCGATTCAATGCGGCATCAATAACATCCTACTGGACGCCACGTCCGATCAAGTTATCGATGCGCTGCGCGTCCTAGTCTCTAAGCTTCGCGTCCATAACCGTCGAGCGAAGATTCTGCTTTCGACGATCACCCCGGGCCGCGGCAATTTTACGGGCGCCCGCTATATCGTTTGGCTGGCGGTGAACGCAGCGATAACCGCGGGCAAGATTGATTGCGACGCGATCGTCGACACGGTCACGCCGCTCAGCGATGGCACCGATACGCTCAAAGCCGAATACCGAATGACGGACTTCATTCACCCGAACTTGGCAGGCCGACAGGCTAACGCTGCAGCCATTCACGCTGCATTGAATAGGCTTGGCATCCTTGGATAAGGGGCAAAGCAGCAATGACCGCGACACTCTTTCGGCTCCAAGAGCTTCTGTATAACACCGAAGCTAGCTTCCTGGAGAATGCGCAATCGGTCGCGTCGAATACCTACGCGAACCGTGTGCCCATCATCTCCGCTACCTGCACGCTCGAGCAACCGCGCGAAACGGATCAAACTGTTCAGTCGCGCAAGAATGTATCCCGTCCGGGTTTCCTCGGACTGCGAACGGGCACGCTCGAATTCGTGACGTACTGGCCGGGTCTCACCACGGATCCGGGCGTGGGCACTGCGACGAGCAATTTCTGTACGGACCTGATGACGTATGGACTCGGTGGCAGCAACCTGACCGACGACGGCGGAACCATCTCGAGCGCGACCAATGGCGCATCGTTCGTCACCACGGGTGCCACCACGATCACGCCTGGCACGATCATTCGCGTAGGCGCCAAGAATGACGGCCGTGCGGACGGGCAGGCCGGTGCAGTAAGCACGTGGTCTGCGGGCACCACGGCGATGCTGACCGCGTTCCCGGGCACGCCGAACGCTGCCGACGCGGTGCGCGTGACTGCGAACGTGTTCCCGACGGAGACCAATCCGACGCAGACGGTTCGGTTTCTCTTTGGCCTTACGGATACCGGCGCGCAGTTCCACTGCATGGGCTGCCAGCTCGAAAGCTTCTCCGACGATATCGACATCGCGGGTGCGCGCCCGATCCGCCGCACGTGGCGCTACCGCATTGCGTACTGGGATCGCTCGTCTGTGAGCATCCCGTCCGCAGTTGCGATGCCGAACGCTGATACGGCAGTGATCGCTGGCGGGTCGCTCTTCGTCAACACGTTTGCGACTTCAACCCGTGCTATCGAGGAGTGCGGTTCGCTCTCGCTCACACTCGATATGGGACTGGTCGCGCAGATGGGCCCGCGCGCGTCGCAAGAGCCATACGGCAATATCACCGGATGGGTCTCTAACGGGTGCGTTCCTACGCTGACGTGGACGATTCCATACTCTACGACTCCAGCCAGCGACTTTGATACTGACGGTTCTACCACCACGTTCAAGCACGCGCTCTTTACGGCTAACGCGACCACGGGGCGATGCATGGGCTTCTACATGCCGCGCATGTACCCGATCGGAGCGAAGCCGACCTATACGAATCTGAATGGTCTGACGTATGTCAGCAAGACCATGCGCGGCACGGAATCGACTACCACCACGAGCGAGCTGACGCGTTCGGCAATCCGTTTTTGGATGGGTTAGAGCATGATTGGATCGCGCAGCAACGCGCCTTTTGAGCACGTCTATACCGAGGATCCCTCGATCGATCACGAGAGCGAAGCGCTGGACACGAAGAAATATTTCCAGACGTTCGATCGCAAATATCTGCCGACGAAGCCAGGCGCGACCCCGACGGTGTTTAAGCTCCGGCCTCTGAACCGTAAGCGCTTCATTGCGATCGCCAACATGGCGCGGGCGGAGCAACCAAATGCGACCGTGGCTTATGGCGTCATCGGTATTGATAACTTTCGGCTTCCGACGGGCAGCATGCTTGTGCCCGAGTTCACCGGACTAGGGGCAGACCAGCACCTTACGGCGGCCACGCTTGACGCAATTTTTGATTCCGGTCTTTTTGCGGAATTGATGACAGTGATTATGTCGGCATCGGGTCTCGACCCTTTGGCCGATGGGCACTCCGGGTCCTCCCCTGGCTAGTGCCTGATCCTGACGAACCTGGAACCCCTGCCCGGTTCGATTGCGATAGTTGCCAGCACGGCAAGCCCGCCATAGGTCTACCCCCTAAGACAATTGAACAACGGCAATATCTGCATTGCGGGTATATGCCGGAATCCGAATGGCTGACGGCCAGCCCTGGCGATGGGAATCTCCGGGTGCCGTCTGTCATCGGGGCGGGCGTGGATGTTCCAGGCGTGCATTGGGCACAAGAGGATAAGGATACGGGCGAGATCGAGCCGAATATCTGCCCAGGATATGCCGTGCGTGTGCCCGTCGTAATTGAATGCTGTCAGGCCCATAAGGCATTTGATAAGGGAGCCCTAGAACCGCTATTCCCGGAGATCTCGAATGCTGTAGCGGAAGGCGTGCAGGAGCTTTCACGGGCATTTGATGAATTCACCCGTCAACGCATGACGGAAATCCAACGTAGGACGGAACGTCATGGCTGATACCACGGTCAAGGCAATAATCGAAGTCCAAGCGAAAACCGATGCCGCTTCGCGCGGTATGAAGGAACTCGCTAACTCGATCGCGCAGGTTGGCGAGAAGGCGGAAAAAGGGGACGGCGCGATCCTGCGCATGGCAAAAGCGGCCGTAGAAGGATTCGGCAAATTCGGCCTAGCGCTCGACGGCGTTCAAAAGACCTTCGGCCTTTTGAATGGCGCAATCGATACGGCTCTTAGTGAGAATCGCCGCGGGCAGATGGAAAGGATGCTGCCAACCGGGACCGTCGATCGCTATCGCGAGTCCGTCGATAAGATGATTTCGCGGAATGATATTCTGCGTCTGAGCATCAAGGGTCTAAGCGGCGACTTTAAGCTAACCGACGGCGAGATGCAGAAAGTTTTAAAGGCCGCCGTCGCGCTCGAGCAACGCGGATTTGGGCCTGCCGCAGACAATGCGGAGAAGCTGCTCGATGCCTTGGCGAAGGGAGTCAATAAGCTAGACGATTTTGGGATCAACCTAGAGAAGACCAAAGATCGTCAGGCGGACGTCAATGCAGCGATGCAAAAATTCGATCAGATCATCTCTGACACGCCCGTTGACGAGCAGACGAAATCCCTGACGGAACTCAAGGATTCATTGCTTGAAATCGCGCATGCGATTGAAGGTGTCGTCACGATCACCGCCAAGGGGATTGCCTGGATCGCTCGCGAATGGAACGAGTATGCAGCGGACATTTGGGGAGCGGATTATGCGCGCCTCAAGCACCAAACGGATATTGATGCTGGCTTGGTAGCGAAACGGGCCGGTAAGAATTTCCGCGAAGATATTGAGAATGCAGAGTTGTATGATCCGAATCGCAATTCCATGGGTGGCGTGCCCTATATGGCGCGACACGGCAGTAACGAAACTTATGCTGCTGCGGTCATGGGTTCGATGGGAACGCCCGGAACATCGACTGCATGGGCATACGGCAGCGCAGTTGAGAAGGCAAAGGCGAAACATGCGGGCGCGATCCCGGTGGTCGTCGTCGGCGGATCCTTGTTTGAGGAAGGTCGTGGCATCGAGGGCTCGCTAGGTGGTGATATCGCTAATCGCCTTCCAGTTGGTACCCCCGAGGAAGGACTGACCTTTCAACGCCTAGGCGGCCTGAATCAGCTTCGCTATGGTGGTCAGGCATTCCATGGCGGGGCTGAGGGGCAAGCTCTCTTTGCGCAAACACAAGGCGGATATGATCCGTCTAACCCTCTTGGGTCGATCTCCAAGCGGCTGACGGACGAATATGGATTCGGTGGGGGTGGGGCTTTTGATGCCGGCGCGGCAGGCATGCTGGCCGGAATCGATGCGCTCGTGTCTGGTCAGGAAGCCGTTGGTAAGAGCATCGCGAAGGCTTCGGCTACCGCACTGAAAGCAAAGGCGGTGGAGTGGGGTGCGTTCGCGATCGGCGAACTGGCCTGGGGTATTGCGGAGTCGGCGGTGTTTTCTCCGACGGCTGCCGGCCACTTCGCAGCGGCGGCAAAGTTCGGAGTGGCAGCGGCAGCGGCAGGCCTAGGAGCGAGCGCGCTCGGTTCGCTCGCGGGTGGTGGTGGCGGCGGCGCAGGAAACTATGGAGCCGCTGGCGGTGGATATGCCTCACCGACTGGGGGAAGTCAGGGCAAGGGCGGCGGCGGGGATACCTTCGTCATCAATCTAGGCGATGGCTTCTATGGGGATCATGCCGCGCTTGCCGATGCTGTGGCAAATGGCGTGCGGCAAGGCAAGCGACGCGGTGCGCGCAGTGAGGATTACTCCGCGAACTACTCGGGATAAGGAACATGGCG
>Ga0075429_100001391_pt1 | contig 19772 bp, 12 predicted proteins | sample RhiMetdeltSRZDD3_FD_75295 | JGI IMG/M metagenome (GOLD analysis project Ga0075429, IMG submission 75295) | Populus rhizosphere microbial communities from Tennessee, USA - Rhizosphere MetaG P. deltoides SRZDD3 | ecosystem: Host-associated > Plants > Roots > Rhizosphere > Soil | place: USA... | reverse complement strand
GGTCCCTCGGCACGCTCGTGGGCCGCCGGCTCGTGGAGGCGGGCGCGACGCTGCCGAACGGCAGGGATGCGCGCGACGTGGGCGATTGCGTGGCGGCGGCCTGCCTTGCTCACGACCTGGGCAACCCGCCGTTCGGCCATGTCGGCGAGCGTGCGATCCAGGAGTACTTCGCGCACGGTGCCCCGGATGGACTGCTGGACGACCTCGGCGAGCGCGAGCGTCGAGACCTGCTCCAGTTCGAGGGCAACGCGCAGGCGTTCCGGATCCTGACGCGGCTCGAGCAGCCCCGCCGCGGGGGCGGGTTGGGCCTCACGCACGCCACGCTCGGCGCGTTCATGAAGTACCCGTGCACGTCCGACGCGACCGGCCGCAAGACGGCCGGCAGGAGTGCCAAGAAGCATGGCGTGATGGTGCAGGAACTGCCGGCCTGGGAGCGCGCAGCGATCGCGTTGGGCCTCGAACGACGAGTGCCGGGCACGGATCACTGGCCGCGACATCCGCTCGCGTTCCTCACCGAGGCCGCCGACGACGTCGCCTACCTGCTGCTCGACCTCGAGGACGGCTTCCGACTGAAGCATGTGAGCGAGGCCGAGTACCTGGCGCTCGTCCGGCCGCTGGCCGGCGCGAGCGGGCAGATCGAGGAGGCGCGCGTCGCGCTGCCGGGCCGCAACGACCGGCTGGACCGTGCGAGCTGGCTGCGCGCGCGCGCGATCGACACGCTGATCCACGAACTGGCCGGCGCCTTCATGGCCCGGCTGGACGGCATCCTGGAATGCACGTTCGACGACGAGCTCAAGCGATCCATCCCGCACGCCGCCGAGCTGCAGGCCGTCGAGAAGGTCTGCCGCGAACAGTGCTACGGCGCGCGCGACGTGCTCAAGATGGAGCTCGCGGGCGCGGAGGCGATCCAGGGCCTGCTCGGTTGCTTCGTCACCGCACTGCTCTCGCCCGGCACGCTGCGCGGCGAGCACCAGCGCTCGCTGCGCTCCATGGTGATCTCCGATACGGGCACGCGTTACGAACAGCTCGTCCGCATCACCGACCACGTCGCGGGGATGACGGACAACTACGCGGTGCGGCTGTATCGCGAGTTGCGCGGCATGCGCTACCCCGGCGGTCGCGACTAGGGACAGCGAGCGGACCGCGGCCTGCCGCAGCCCGCCCGGGTCACATGCGCCGGCCGCCGCCTCGACTCGAGCGGCGCGGCTTGCGGCCGTGCACGGGGTCCGATGGCAAGGGTGCGGCCGGGCGTGGCGCGCTGCGGCCGCCGCCACCACCGCCGCGTCCGCCGCGCCCGCCCGAACCTCGTCCGCCGTGGCCGGAAGCGCCATGCTCCTGTGGCGTGGGCGCCTTCTTGTAGTCGAAGTCGGGGATCGAGACGCGCAAGATCGACTTGCCGATGAAGCGCTCGATCGCCTTGAGGTCGCGCTCCTCCTCGTGGGCCATGAGCGTGAACGCGTCGCCCGTGGCTTCGGCGCGGGCGGTGCGGCCGATGCGGTGCACGTAGTCCTCGGGCGTGACCGGCACGTCGAAGTTGATGACGTGCGAGAGATCGCTCACGTCGATGCCGCGCGAGGCGATGTCGGTGGCCACCAGCACCTCGATGCGGCCGCGCTTGAGGTCGCGCAGGGCGCGCTCGCGCTGCGACTGCGTGCGATCGCCGTGCAGCGGGGCCACGGAATGGCCGCGCTTCTCGAGCTGGCGTGCGAGCCGGTCGGCACCGCGCTTGGTGCGCGCGAACACGATCACACCGCGCGTGTCGGTGCGCCGCAGCAGTTCGTCCAGCAGGTCGGTCTTGAGCCCGCGCGGTACCGGGTAGACGGCCTGGGTGATGCCGGCCACGGTGCGGGTCGCGGGAGCCAGGTCGAGGCGGACGGGGTCCACCAGTGCCTCGCGCGCCACGTCGTTGAGTGCGGGCGGCATCGTGGCCGAGAACATCATCGTCTGGCGATCTCGCGGCAGCAGCCGCAGGATGCGCTTGAGGTCGGGCGCGAATCCCATGTCCACCATGCGATCGGCCTCGTCCAGCACCAGGAACTCGACATCATCGAGCGCGACACTCTGGCGTCCCTGCAGGTCGAGCAGCCGACCCGGGGTGGCGACCAGGAGATCCACGCCCTCGCCGCGCAGCATGCGTTCCTGCGGTCCGATGTTCACGCCGCCGTAGACCACACCGACGCGCAGGCGAGTGAATCGCGCCAGGTCGCGTGCCGCCGTCTCGATCTGCGCCGCCAGCTCGCGGGTCGGGGCGAGCACGAGTGCTCTCAGGGCGTGAGGACGATCGAGCATTTTCGTCAGGATCGGCAGCACGAACGCCGCCGTCTTACCGCTGCCCGTCTGGGCCGCGGCCACGAGGTCGACGCCTTCGAGGACGATCGGGATCGCCTTCTGCTGGACGGGGGTTGGGGTCTGGTAACCGGCGGCGCGGACGCCCCGGAGCACGGGAGCGGGCAGGCCGAGTGAGGCAAAAGGCATCGGGTCTCCGAAGGAAGGTGAGGGGGACGGCAGGACGCGCAGCATGCGGACTCCCGCGTCAGGACTCAAGCCGGATGGCCGCGTGGCCGAAAACGCGGGTGTTCCGCCCCTCGATCCTCGTGCCGTACGGAGATGGCGCATTGCGATCGCACCTCGTGAATCCCCCCAGCCCGCCGCCCAGCGAAGGGCGCCCCGGGAAGCCCCGAACGCAGCGGCCGAGCCGCCGCGCGTCCGCCGGCCTCCTCGGCCTCGGCATGGCCGTCCTGGCCATCGGGATCACCGCCCTGGTGGCGAGCGCCGACGTGAACCAGGCCAAGGCGAACCTGCTCTACAACATCGCCAAGTTCGTGGAATGGCCCGACATCCAGGCCATCCCCGGCAGTCCGCTCGTGTTCACGATCCTGGGCGAGGACGATCTCGCCGGTGAGCTGGCCGGCGTGCTGTCCAGCAAGTCCGTCAACGGCCATCCCGTGTTCGTGCGCTTCGCGCGCCGGCCGCAGGACGCGCGGGGCAGCCAGATCCTGTACGTGGCCTCGAGCGCTGTACCGCAGCTGGAGGCCGCACTCGCCGCCGTGGACACGTCCGCCATCCTGACCGTGAGCGACGCCCCGGGCTTCGCGGCCCACGGTGGCATGGTCGGGTTCTCGACGGAGGGCGACCGCGTGCGGTTCGAGGTCAATCTCGACCGGGCCGAACGCACCGGGCTCAAGCTCTCGGCCAAGCTGCTGTCGCTCGCGCGGCTCGTGAGCAGTGATTCGGAGGCGCGCTGATGACCCCACTGCACCTGAAACTCCGCCACAAGCTGTCGCTCCTCGCCATGCTGACGAGCGTCGCGGCGCTGGTACTCGCCTGCGGCGCGTTCCTCGGCTACGAGCTCTACACGTTCCGCAAGACGATGTCGCAGGACCTCGCCACGCTCGGTGACGTGATCGGCGACAACACCACGGCCGCGCTCACGTTCGGCGACAACGAGGCCGCGCGCGGCGTCCTGGGTTCATTGCGCGCACAGAAGAACGTGCTGTCGGCGTGTGTCTACGACGCCCAGGACCGGCCGTTCGCCACCTACCAGCGCGAACTCACCGCCGACGCCGTGTGGCCGCAGAAGGCGCACAAGGACAGCTACGAGCACGCCTCGCGCTGGCTCGGCGTGTTCCGCCCCATCGTGCTCGACCACGAGACCATCGGGACCGTGTATATCCGTTCCGACCTGCTCGAGATGCAGGATCGCATCCGCCGCTACGGCATCATCGCCGGCATCGTGCTGCTGGCCGCGATGCTGGTCGCGTTCGTGCTGTCCTCGATGCTGCAGGGCGTGATCGCCAGTCCGATCCTGCACCTGGCCGCGGTGACGCACGCGGTCAGCCACTCGCGCGACTACTCCAAGCGCGCGGTGCGCACGGGTGACGACGAGGTGGGCGAGCTGATCGATGGCTTCAATGACATGCTGTCCGAGGTCCAGAAGCGTGACGCCCAGCTGCAAGCGCACCAGGAGAGTCTCGAGGGTGAGGTGCAGGCGCGCACGCAGCAGCTGGTGGGCGCCAACGCCGAACTGACCGCAGCCCGCGACCGCGCCGAGGGCGCGAACCGGGCGAAGAGCGAGTTCCTCGCCAACATGAGCCACGAGATCCGCACGCCGCTGAACGGCGTGATCGGGATGACCGAGCTGGCGCTCGATACCGAGCTGAACGACGAACAGCGCGACTACCTGCAGACGGCCCGGTCCTCGGCCGAGACGCTGCTGAGCGTGATCAACGACGTGCTCGACTTCTCCAAGATCGAGGCCGGCCGCCTCGACCTCGATCGCACCACGTTCGAGCTGCGCGCCGAACTCGAGACCGCGCTCAAGACCGTGGCGCTGCGGGCGCACCAGAAGAACCTCGAGCTCATCTGTGACGTGCAGGCGGACGTGCCCGACGCCCTGATCGGCGACCCGGTTCGGTTCAAGCAAGTGGTGGTGAACCTGGTCAACAACGCCATCAAGTTCACGAACACGGGTGAGATCGTCGTGCGCAGCAGCGTGAAAGAGCGTGGCGAGGCGGAGGTCGTGCTGCACCTCGAGGTGCAGGACACCGGCATCGGGATCGCCCAGGGCAAGCTGGGCTCGATCTTCGAGGCGTTCACGCAGGCGGACAACTCGACCACGCGTCGCTTCGGCGGCACGGGGCTCGGGCTCACCATCTGCAAGCGCCTGGTCAACATGATGGACGGCGAGATCTGGGCCGAGAGCCAGGAAGGCAACGGTTCGACGTTCCACTTCACGGCGCAGCTCGGCCTCGCCAGCGGCGTGTCGTCGTCCATGCCGGCGCCGGTCGCGTCCATGGCGGGGCTCCAGGTCCTGGTCGTGGACGACAACGCCACCAACCGCCGCATCCTGTCCGAGCAGCTCGGGGCACTGGGCCTCGAGGTGACCACCGCCGACGGCGCGCGCGCTGCGCTGACCGAGCTGTGGCGTGCTCGTGCCGAGCACCGCACGTACTCGCTCATCGTGCTCGACTACCACATGCCGGAGCTCGATGGCCTGCAGCTCGCGGAGCGCGTGCGCGACTTCCCGGGTGTACCGGCGTCCACGATCATGATGCTCACTTCGGGCGGGCAGTCGGGCGACGTGGCGAGGTGCCGCGAGCTGGGCTTGGCCGCATATGTGACCAAGCCGATCTCGCAGCGATCGCTGTACCAGGTCGTCGCACAGGTCATCGGTTCCCACACCCCCAGCGCCTTCTCGAACCTGGCGCTGACACGGAAGGACTCCACGGTCATGACCAGCCCCGTCCCCGCCTCCCCGGCCGGCTCGCCGCAGGGTTCACTCAGGGTCCTGCTCGCCGAGGACAACTTCGTGAACCAGAAGCTCGCGGTCACGATGCTGCAGAAGCGCGGTTATCGCGTGTCCGTCGCCAACGACGGCATCGAGGCGCTGACGCTGCTGGAGCGCGAGCCGTTCGATGTCGTGCTGATGGACGTGCACATGCCCAACATGGGCGGCTTCGAGGCCACCGCCGAGATCCGCACGCGCGAGCGCGCCAGCGGTCGCGCGCGGCTGCCCGTCATCGCGCTGACCGCGCTGGCCATGAGCGGCGACCGCGAGAAGTGCCTGCAGGCCGGCATGGACGCCTACCTGACCAAGCCGATCAACGCCCGCGAGCTGTTCGGCGCGTTGTCGCACATCCTGCCGCACCAGGCGCTCCCCGGTGGCGCGCCCACCGCGCCCCGGGTGCTCGCCGAGGCCCTGCCCGTGCTGGACGTGCCGTCGCTGCGCCGCAACATGGACGACGACGAGGAGATGCTGCAGGACATCGTCGGTGCGTTCCTGCGCGACCACATCACGCAGCTGCGCGACCTGCAGCGCGGCCTCGCCTCGCAGGATGCGCAGGGCGCGCTGCGCTGCGCGCACACGTTGAAGGGCCTGCTGCTCACGCTCGCCGCACAGCCGGCAGCGGACGCAGCACTCGAGGTCGAGCACGCCATCCGCGGTGGCGAGCTCGCGCGCGCGGCCGCGCTGATGCCGCAGCTGGACAGCCAGCTGGCGCGGCTCATGCCCGAACTGCACTCCCTGCTCCGCCGGGCCGCGTAGCGCCACGGCGAGGGCTTTGGCCCTGCCCCGCGCCCCGTTCACAAGACGACGGCCCCGTCCGGAGGTTCCCGGACGGGGCCGTCGCCGTTGCGGGCCGAGCCCGCTCAGTCCACCAGCACCACCGTCTGCGAGGCACTCGAGCGCGAGCCCTTGAGCCGCGCAAGGTAGACCCCCGGCGAGGCGGTGCGGCCGCGGTCATCTCGGCCGTCCCACGTCACGCGGTGCGGTCCGGCGGCGAAACGGCCCTTGGCGAGCGAGCGGATCAGTCGGCCCGACACGTCGAAGAGCGCGAGCTCCACATGCTCCTCGCTCTCGAGGTTGAAGTTCACCGTCAGGTCGCCGCGGGTGGGATTCGGGCTGCTCGCGAGTGCGACGCGAGACGAGGGCCCCCCGACCGGTGCCGACAGCAGCCGCGGGATCCAGCCGATGTCCCGGAACAGCGCCACCGTCAGGTCCACGCTGCTCGTCAGGTCGGCATTGATCGCCGGCTCCATGAGCGCGTTGGGCGTGAGCGTGACGTCGTAATGGGACACGCTCGAACCGCTCTGGAAGGGATTCGGCGAGTACATGCGCACGTGGCCGCTCGGGTGCGCGCCGGCCCGCTTTGTCGGGTGCAGTCGCATCGTCACATTGGTCACGCCGCCGCCGATGGCCGCCTTGAGCGCCGTGCCGTCCGCCTGCGTGAGGCCCATCACCGGAATGGTGATCGCGGGGTCGGTGCCGCCCGGTGCAAGCGCGCCGCCGGTGTTGTTGATGATGATCGCGCCGATGGCACCGTTGTTCTGCGCGTTGAGTGCCTTGACGAGGAACGTGCAGGTGCCGCGGTCGATCACCGCGATCTTGCCGGCGATCGCGGCCGCATTGACGAACGGTGTCTCGCAGGCATCCGACGTGAGCGTGGCAGCCACACCGTCGTTCACGACCACCGCCTGCGCCGTGACGCCTCCGGCCGTCAGCGGTGCGCCGAAGGAGGCCGCACCGCCCTCCAGGCTCCCGCCCCCGAACGGCACCACCAGCTCCGCCTGCTTGACGAGGAAGGTCGGGGCGGCTGCCGTCACCAGCGCGCCGTCCCAGGTCAGGTTGCCCGTATTGATGGCCGAGGCGACGCGCTGGGGCGCCGAGTTCTCGTCCCAGTGCAGGCCGGTGGTCTCGTCGAACAGGAACATGTCCCACAGCGCGGGCAGCGCCGGCGGGCCATTCAGGTAGGCCCCATTCGACCCGCTCGTGACCGTGCTGAACCCGAGCCCGTGCGCGAACTCGTGCAGCAGCACGGCGAGCAGGTCGATCTTGGCGCCCTCGTTGTGGTCGAAGCCGTAGTACCAGCCCGAACCGGTGAGGCAGCCGGCGTTGCCGAGGTTCGAGTTGAACTGGGCACTGATGTCGCTGCCGTCGTCGCCGGGCCCGGCCGCGCCAGGGGGCACCAGGTCGAAGCCGGCCTGCTTGCAGGCCAACGCCTCGTGATACCAGACGTTCTGGAACTCGAACGAGGGCTCGTTGGCCTCGACGAAGCGCGGACCCGCCGAACCGAGCGTGGCGCTGGTGGCCGTGCAGGCAAGCGGATTGAACGCGGACCGGACCAGGATCGGCACCGAGGAGTCGATGAGCGATCCCCAGATATTCGCGGCCTCCTGGAAGCAGTTGAGCCGCTGCTGGCCGACGGTCAGGCCGGGATTCCCGCCCACGGGGGCAGCCACGGTGGGATCGTTGAAGCCTTCCCCGGGGCCGTCGATGTTGACGATCGTGATCGTGGCCGCGGCCGCGGCCGGGCCGGCGAGCAGCGCGAGGAGCGCTGCCGAAGCGAGCGAGCGCTGGAGGAGTGCGCGCATGTTCACTTCTCCTCCCACACGGGTGCGGGCTTCACGCTCACGGTCGCCGGCATCGCCGCCTGCTTGAGGAAGCGCTCGGCGCCGAGCTTGCCATCCACGCAGGTCCAGCGCGGCTTGCCGTCGGGACCGATCGTGGCCATGGCGTGGCTCTCCCAGCGCTCATCCAGCTGGGCGCGAACGGCGCCATTGGCGCGTCGGGTCACGGTGACCGGACGCAGGTCCTCCTCGCCGGCACCCGCAGAGGTGGCGAGCTCGTCCGAAGCCGGCATGCCGAGCGTGCCGTCCGCGGGATCGATCGAGACGCGCAGGCCTGCGGCACCGGGCGAACCGGCCGGCGTCCATGCGCGCGGTTTCCAAGCCACCAGTGCAGCAGCCGAGGGAGTCCGAGCCTTCAGCGCGACCGAGACCTTGGCGCCGTGATCCGGGCACGCCTGGGCGGTGACGGTGAACACCGAGAGACAGGCACTCCATGTGAGCAGACGACGCAGCAGCATGATCCCTCCCTGCGCGGGGGTTCGTGAGCGGTGCGGCCATACCCGAAAGTCGTGAGATGCCAGTCTAACCCGACTCGCTCTGCCGACGCATCCCGATTCGCGGCACGCGGCCGCGCGATATGCGTGCCCGCCGGGTTCTGGTAGCGTCCCCGGCCGGCCGCTCGCAGCTGCACGGCCCTGTCCGCACGAGACTTCCCCGATTGCCGGAGATCCCAGCCATGAGACCAGTGCAAGCCTCGCGCCTGTCCGCCCTGCTTCTTGCCGCATTGCTTTCTGCACCAGCGTCCGCACAACAGTTCGTGACGCCTCGTCCGAGCCCCAGTGCGAAGCTCACCCAGACCGTCGGGACCACTGACCTGACGGTCACCTATTCGCGCCCGGCGGTGAAGGGCCGGGCCATCTGGGGCGGGCTCGTGCCGTGGGACCAGCCGTGGCGCACGGGTGCGAACGAGGCCACGCAGTTCACCTGCGCCGACGAGATCATGGTCGAGGGGCAGAAGCTCGCGGCGGGTACGTACGCGCTGGTGACCATCCCCACCGCCGACCGCTGGACCGTCATCTTCTCCACACAGAAGGAGATGTGGGGCTCGAACGGCTACGACGCCAAGCACGACGCGCTGCGCGTCGCGGTGAAGCCCGTCGCGGCTGCGCACGTCGAGCGCATGCAGTTCTCGTTCGAGGACCCGGGCAACGACGCGGTGGCGCTGAACCTGCGCTGGGAGAAACTGTCCGTGCCGGTGAAGATCACGGTGGACACCAACGGCAAGACGCTGACCGCCGCGCGCGCTGCGGTGGCCGCAGCCAAGCCCGACGACTGGACCACGCCGTACCGGGCCGCCAACTGGGCGCACGGTGCGGGCGTGGCTCACGAAGAGACCGCGCACTGGGCGCAGTCGGCTGCCAAGGTGAAGGAGAACTTCCAGACCACGGGACTGCTCGCGAAGCTCGCGGCCCAGGGCGGCGACAGCAAGAAGGCGTCGGAGCTGATGAAGAAGTCCATCGCCCTCGGCAAGTCCGACACGACGATCGTGAAGGAGCAGATCGAGGCCAACGAGAAGCTGCTGGCCGAGTGGAGCAGCAAGCCGAAGTGACACGTCGAGCCGCACGCGCGAACGGCCCCGGTGAGCACACGCTCACCGGGGCCGTTCGACTGCGGGCCGGTCCTGCGCCGGTCAGGCCGGTCGCGCGTCGGCTGGGAACGTCCGCGCCATGGCGGCGGCCAGCCCCACGGTGCACACGCAGCCGATCAGGTTCCACCACAGGAACGACAGCGGCGTGAACCTCCAGCACAGCAGCACCACGGCCTCCCCCACCAGCGCGGCGGCGAACACCGCATGACCACCCGCACGCTTGACCAGGAAGCCCGTGGCGAAGATGCCGAGGATGGTGCCGTAGAAGAGCGAGCCCATGATGTTCACCGCTTCGACCAGGCTCCCGAGCCGGCCGGCGAACTGGGCGAAGCCGACCGCGAACACGGTCCAGAACAGCGTCGCACCGCGTGACCAGCCGAGCAGCGCCCGGTCGTCGAGCCTCCACGGCAGGCGCTTGACCACGTCCACGACGGTCGTGGACGCGAGCGCGTTGAGTTCCGACATGGTCGAGTTCATGGCGGCAGCGAAGATCGCGGCCAGCACCAGCCCCACCACCCCCACCGGCAGGTGCGTGAGCACGTAGTGCAGGAAGATGTGGTTGGTGTCGTTGGTATTGGCAGCCGGGTCGGTGGACTTGAGCACGGCCAGCGCACGAGTGCGCGCGGCGGACGCGGTCGCGGCCGCCGCGTGCGCCCGGCCCCGAGCCGAGACCTCCGCGGCCTCGTCGCCGGCCTGCTTCGCAGCACGCTCCGCGAGCAGCGCGCGGGCTCGATCGGCGCTCGCACTGCGCCAGTCCGCTTCGGCGGCCCGCCACTGGACCGCGTACGGGCCCGCGGCTGCCTTCGCAGCACCGGCGGCGTCGAAGAAGACCGGCGCGGGCTCGAACTGGTAGGCGACGAACACGAGCACACCGAGCAGGAGGATGAAGAACTGCATCGGCACCTTGAAGATGCCGTTGAACAGCAGCCCGAGCCGGCTCTCGCGCGCCGAGCCCGCGGTGAGGATGCGGCCCACCTGCGATTGGTCGGTGCCGAAGTACGAGAGCTGCAGGAAGAACCCGCCCAGCAGCCCGGCCCACAGGTTGTAACGGCTCGCGGGGTCGAAGTGCGGATCCAGCGCCTGCATCTTGCCCGACGTGCCGGCCACGGCAAGAGCTCCGCCCAGGCCCAGCCCCTCGGGCAGCTCGCGCAGGACCAGCACGAACGCCACCACCATCGCGCCCATGATGATGCAGAACTGGAGCGCGTGCGCGTGCGCGACCGCCTTGCTGCCGCCGACCACGATGGTGCCCACGACGAGCGCTCCCAGCAGCATGCAGGTCCTGCCCGTGTCCCAGCCGAGCATCACGCTCAGCACCAGCGCCGGCGCATAGAGCGTGATGCCGGCCGCGAGCCCGCGCTGCACCAGGAACAGCGCGGCCGCGAGCGTGCGTGTCTTGCCGTCGAAGCGCTGCTCCAGGTACTCGTAGGCGGTGTGGATCTGCAGTCGCTGGTAAAGCGGCACGAGCGTGGCGCACAGCACGACCATCGCCACCGGCAGTCCGAAGTAGAACTGCACGAACGACAGCCCGCCCACGTAACCCTGCCCGGGCGTGGCCATGAACGTGACCGCGCTCGCCTGGGTGGCCATGACCGAGAGCGCCACCATGGGCCAGGGCAGGCTGCGGCCCGCCACCAGGAACTCGGGCAGGTCGCGGGTGTGGCGCGCGCGCCAGAGACCGAACGCCACCAGTGCGGCGAGCGAGACGGCCAGCACCGCCAGGTCGGCCGGGCGGATCATCGCGCGCACCTCGCGGCGGGATCGCGACGGCCGGCCATCAGCGGAATCGTTGCGTCAGCCACGCCAGCAGCACGAGGTCCGCGACGAGCACCACCAGCACGAGCGAGTAGAGCCGCTTCCACGAACCCAGCGGGGGCGGTTCGTCCGGAGCGCCGCCGTGGCGAACGCGCGGCACCGGGCTCACACCGCGCTCCCCCGGCGGGGCTCGCGCGCACGCGTCACGGCGCGCTCACCAGGTTGGCCAGCAGTCGCCACGCACCCGGCACGCCGGCGGGCACCTGCCGGAACAGCGCATAGCCGCAGTAGATGAACGAGCCGCTGCCGTGGCGCGCGTAGACCAGGCCGCCATCGCGCGAGGGCTCTCCCGGGTCGTTCGAGGCGAGCACGGTTTCATAGCTGGGATCCCAACCGCTCGCGAAGTACAGGCCTCGCTCCTGCACCCAGCCCTCGAAGTCGGCGGGACCGAGCGCGTTGGGCTTGGTGAGCAGCGGATGCTTGGGGGCCAGGAAGCGGACCGGGGCTTCCTCCACCGTCACGCGTTCGCGGCCGAGCCGCATCGGGAGCGGTCCCAGATAGTCCACCGGGCCGTCCGACGTGGTCACGTACTGCACCACGAGCGTACCGCCCTTGGCCACCCAGTCGAGCAGTCTCGGCTGGATCGCCTTCAGGCGCGGGCGCGTGTTGTAGGCCCGCACGCCGCTGACGATCGCGTCGAAACGCCCCAGGTCCTCGTTCGCGAGGTCTTCGTCGGTGAGCGCCGTGACGGTCGCGCCCATCTGGCGGAGCGCTTCCGCGATCTGGTCGCCCGAACCCGAGATGAAGCCGACGCGGGTGGCGGTGAGCGCCAGGTTTGCCCGCACGAGCTTGACCTCGGCCGGCGGGAACAGCGTCTGGACGGGGATGTGTTCGTGGTCGATGCGCTGCGTGGCCAGGGACCAGTCCCGGCCGTCCACGGCGATGACCGCGCGAGCAACGCTGCCCGTGGCCCCGGGCGTGACCGTGAACTCGACGCGCTGCTCGCCTCCCTCACGCTCGATCGCGACCGGGATCGTGGCCGGGACCGAGCTCCATCCCTGGGGCACGTCGAGTCGCAGCGTGCCCGCGAACTTCGCACGATTCGCGCGCACGCTCACTGCCAGCCGGCGCGGCGTGCTTCCGCTGAAGAGCTGGAACGACTGATCGAGCGCGAGCGTGGCCGGCGGCGCGACCTCGAGCATCCGCCAGCGTTCGCCGCGCACCGGGTCCACCCAGCGGTAGGCCACGGGCAGTTCGAACTGGACGGGCTCTCCCGAGATGCGAAGCCGGAAGCGTGCCATCACGGGCGGACGGTTCTCGGCTTCGCCGAGGTCGGCGCGCTCGGCGACCCGCACGAGCCCGCGGCTCGAGGGCAGTGCCAGCCAGTAAGGCTGCGACACCGCGAGGTCCGGCCGCGTCTGGACTCGCAACGTGTCGGCGGCGGCACGGTTCACCGCGAGCGCGCGACTGCCCACACGCTCGACCTCGTCCACCGAGACCGATTCGAGCGTGACGGCGGCCGGCCGTCTCGCCAGGACGGACGTGCTCACCGCGAGTTCCGCGCCCGCCGTCACCGAGGGCCGCGGCGAGACCGCCTCGAGCCACAGCCCGGCGCACGACGCCATGACCCACTCCAGCTCGACGCGCTTGCGCGCCACCAACGGGTCGGCGGGAAGCTTCGCCATCGCCGCATGCGCGCGCGCCAGCAACGGCAGCACCGCTTCGGGGTGGCGCGCATCGAACTCACGCTCGGCCTGCGCCAGCGGCACCGCCACCGCTTCGCCGCCCGGGATGCGCTTCCAGCTCAGGTCCACACCTTCGAACGGATTGCGCTTGGCGGGTGCGCCGGCACGCACGGCAAGGTAGTTGAGTAGCGTGCCCCGCCGCTCGGGAGCGCCGAAGCCCTGGCTCTTGTGGTTGCTTCTCGAGACTCCGGCCATCTCGCTCATCGAACGGCCCAGGCGCGGCACGTAGTCTCCCACGTCCACCACCATCCAGGCCGAGTCCACGGGGCGGGTGGCGGACGTGAACGCGTTCCACAACAGCCGCTTCGCCTGCCACGGCTGGACCGCATCGAGCTGGTCCGCGAAGCGTGCGGGATCCGCCGCTGCCGCGAACGCCTCGTGCGCCAGCACCGACGACGCCGTGTGGTGTCCGTGCCCCGCGGTGGAGTCCGGCGGGAAGCGCACGATGATCACGTCCGGCCGGAACCGGCGGATCGCCCACACCACGTCGGAGAGCACCGAGTCGTGGCCCCAGAACTCGAGCGTCTCCTGCGCGTTCTTGGAGAAGCCGAAGTCGATCGCGCGCGTGAAGCGCTGCTCGGCGCCATCCATGCGCCTGGCGGCCAGCAGCTCGTGCGTGCGGATCACCCCCAGCGCGGGTCCCAGCTCGTCGCCGATCAGGTTCTGCCCGCCGTCGCCGCGCGTCATGGACAGGTAGGCCGTTCGCACACCCTTCACGTGGGTGAGCCAGGCCAGCATGGCCGTGTTCTCGTCGTCCGGGTGGGCCGCCACGTAGAGCGCGCTGCCCAGGACCTGGAGCCGGCCCAGCTGGTGGGCCAGCTCGCCGCCGTCCAGGGGCTCGCGTGGCCGCGGGTGGGCCCGCGCAGGCCCGGCGGCGAGCGCGACCGCGAACGCGGACAGGAGCAGCACCGCGAGTGCCCGGCCGGTCCGCCGGGCAGACACGGCGCGAGCGGGCGCTGGGCGCTCCAGGGAGTGCTCGAGCGGGAGCTCGGAGGGGCGCGCGGGACGGGGGTACCGCATGGGCGGGAGTCCTCTCTGGGTTCGGCTGTGGCGGGGTCGATCGGCGCCCCTCAGCCGGCGGCACCGGGCACAGGGCGGGTCAACATAGCACGCCCGGACGCCGCTCTTGCCTGCAGTCCGCACTCAAGTTGCCGCGCTCGTGGGCCGATGCCCCCGGAGAATCCCGGCCCGTGGGTGCGGTACCCACGTCCACCGGCTGCCACGACGGCGCCGACTCGAGGAGCAAGACGATGTCCGACGGTCATGTCATCAAGCTCCGGCTGTCCTTGATGGGACGCCCGGTCCGCAACTACACGTTCGAGAAGCCCGTGATCAGCGTCGGTCGCGACCCTGGCGCCGACGTCTACGTGGACAATCCCGGCGTGTCGCGGGACCACTTCCGACTCGAACGCTCACAGACCGGTGAATACCAGGTGGTGGACCTCGGCAGCGCGAACGGGACGTTCGTGAACGACCAGATGGTCAACACCTCGCTGGTGCACAACAACGACGTCATCCGCTTCGGCAAGTACACGCTGTGGGTGGGCTACGAGGAAGATCGTCGCACCCACCCGCGGGACGGGCGCACGACGGTGGCCGCGGTCTCCGAGACCGCGGGGCATACCGTGGTGCTGTCACGCGCCGAGATCGGGAGCATCCTCGAGCAGGAGCGCCGCCTCGAAAGCGGAGCGGTGAAGTCCCCGAAGGTGGTCTCGCTGCGCTCGGGCACTGCCGAGCGGTCGGCTCCCGCGCCCGCCCGCACGGGGCTGCCGGCCTGGGCTGCCATCCTGCTCGGGCTGCTGTTCGGTCTGCTCATCGGAGCGGGAGCGCTCTGGTTCCTGATGCAGCGGCCCACCATCAGCTGATCGACACGGACGCCGCCCGTCCGCCAGGGAAGGACCGGTAACAAGCGCATGGAGATCCTGAAGCGGTTCCAGGCCAGTCGCCACGTTCGCTTGCTCCAGTCGAGCGAGCGGCCGACGGATGCCGCGTTGGTCGAGGCGCGCACGCAGCTCGAGGGCATGGGTGCCGCGTCCGTGCGCGCCATCTTCAGCGCGCTGGTCTCGGAGCCTGCCACGCCCGCGACGCTGACGGTGCTCGAGGCGCTGGTCCGGCAGGACACGCTGCCCGCGCTGCTCGAAGGCCTGCGCTCCGGCCAGACCCACGTCGAGAACGCCGCGACCCGGGTGCTGGGCCGTTCCGGCACGTTCGACATGACCCAGCTGTTCCCGTTGTTCTCCGACCCGCGCGTCCCACGTTCCCTGCTCGAGAGCATCCTCGACGCCCAGGCCGTGCACGTTCACCCTGCCACACTGCTGCGCGTGCTGCCCCACCTCGGCAAGGAGGCACGCAACAGCGCCTTCCGCGTGCTCGAGCGCACCGCTGACCGGAGCATCCTCGCCGAGGCGGTCGACTTGTCGAAGCACGCGGAGTGGTGGATCCGGCTGCACGTCGCGAAGCTCCTCGGGAACCTGCCCGGCCCGGCCGCGAACGCGGCGATGTCCAGGCTGGTGCGCGACGAGAACGGCGCGGTGCGGCTCGAAGCCGTGCGCGGAGTGCAGCGCATGCGGGCCAAGGAGGCCATCCCCTCGCTGTGCACGCGGCTGCGCGACCAGGACCTCAAGGTGCAGACCGCCGCCATCGAGGCGCTGGTCAGCCTGGCCGACGTGAGCGCCGTGCCGCACCTGCTGGACGCGCTCAAGGACGAGTCCGAGTACGTGCGCCGCGGCGCGGTGGAAGTGCTGAACCTCGTCGTCACACCCGAGGCGATCAAGGACCTGGTCAGCGCACTCAAGGATGCCGACTGGTGGGTGCGCGTGCGCGCGGCCGACGCGCTCGGCACGCTGGGCGGCCCCAAGGTCGTGGACGCGGTGATGGAGCTGACGCGTGACCCCGACGAGTTCGCGCGGCGCTATTCGATCGAGATCCTCAACGCGGTGCCCGATGCGCGTGCGGTCCCGGTGCTGATCGAGGCCCTCGAGGACGAGGACTGGTGGGTGCGCGAGCGTGCGGTGGATGCGCTCGCCAAGACCGGCGCGAGCGAGGCCGTGGAGCCCCTGCTGCGCATGATGGGTCGCGATTCGCGTGTGGTGCCGCTGTGTGTGCGTGCGCTGGGCGTGATCGGCGGCGAGCGTGTGGTGGAGCCGCTGTCCCGGCTTGCCGAGTCGTCCGAAGCCGACGTTCGCCGCGAGGCGATCGAGGCCCTGCTGTCGCTGCTCAAGCGCGACCTGCCCGAGGACGCGAGGCAGAACGTGGTCGCGGTGCTCGACAAGGCAGGGGTGCGCACCGTGCGCCAGACGCAGAAGCCGATGAGCGTTCGGGGTGGGCGGGGTGCCGAGACCGCGTCCACGATCGCACCCATCGGAACGCCGGCGAGCACGCCGGCCCCGCAGGATGTTTCCCCCTCGCGTGCCTCGGTGCCGGGTGAGGAAGCCAGCTCGGTTCCCGCCGCTGCCGCGCGCCTGCACTTCCAGAAGCTCGCCCCCGGCACGGAGTTGCTCGGCCGCTTCCGGGTCGTGCAGCGCATCGGAGGCGGCGGATTCGGCACCGTGTACCTGGTCGAGGACGTGCTCGTGAAAGAAGCACTCGTGATCAAGGTGCTCTCACCCCAGCTCTCGCTCGACCCGACGATGATCAAGCGGTTCGTCCAGGAGCTGAAGCTCACGCGCCGCATCTCGCACCCCAACGTGATCCGCATCCACGACCTGCTCGACCTGGACGGCGCGCACGCCATCTCGATGGAGCATTTCGCGGCGCGTGACCTCGGCGCGATCCTGCGCGAGGAAGGCCCCCTGTCGCCGGCGCGGGCCATGCATGTCGCCGAGCAGACCCTCGAGGGACTCGTCGCCGCGCACACGGCAGGGATCTACCATCGTGACATCAAGCCTGCCAACCTGCTGGTTGGCGACGGCGAGCAGGTGAAGATCGTCGACTTCGGGCTCGCCTCGATGAGCCACACCTCGAACTCGCGCCTGACGCAGAGCGGCATCCTCGTCGGAACCCCCGAGTACATCTCGCCCGAGCAGATCACGGGCACCGACGTGGATGCTCGCTCCGACCTCTACTCGCTGGGCGTGGTGCTGTACGAGGCCATGTCGGGCCGCCAGCCGTTCTCGGGCACGAATGCCGTGAACGTGCTGTTCCAGCACCTCGAAGCCACCGTGCCCACGCTCTCGAGCGTCGCCGCCGGCATCCCCGCGTCGGTCAACGACGTGGTCATGCGCGCCATGGCGCGCCAGCCGCAGGATCGCTACGCGACGGCGCAGGACATGCTGGAGGCCGTGCGCGCCGCGATGTAGCGCGCCCACCTCCATGGCCAGGATCGACGCGTTCCTCGAGATCGGACGCCAGCAGGGAGCCTCCGACATCCACTTCGTGGTCGGCCTGCCGCCGCTCGTGCGTCTCGACGATGACCTCACGCCCGTTCAGTACCGAGCGCTCACGGACCAGGAGTGCCACGATCTGGTGCGTGAGATCATGGATGACGACCACTACGCCAGGCTCCAGCAGGCCGGCGCCGTGGACATCGGCTACGCGTCCGAGAATCTCGGCCGGTTCCGGATCAACGTCGTGCGCCACCGCGGCGGGATCTCGGCCATCTGCCGGATCATCCCCGACCAGATCCCGTCGCTTGCGGAGCTAGGCCTACCGCGCGTGCTGGCGCAGTTCACCAAGCTCTCGAACGGACTCGTGCTCATCACCGGTTCCACGGGCACGGGCAAGTCCACGACGATGGCGGCGATGATCCGCGAGATCAACGAACGCGAGTCCCTGAACATCATCACGCTCGAGGACCCGATCGAGTTCGTGCACCAGAGCTTGCACTGCCAGATGATCCAGCGCGAGGTCGGCACGCACGTGCCCTCGTTCCATGACGGCCTGCGCGCGGCGCTGCGCGAGGATCCGGACGTGATCCTCGTCGGCGAGCTTCGCGACCCCGATACGGTGACGCTGGCGCTCGAGGCCGCCGAGACGGGCCACCTCGTGTTCGGCACGCTCCACACACGCGGCGCCGCCCAGACCATCGACCGCATCGTGGACGCGCACCCGTCCGACAACCACACCCAGGTGCGCCACTCCCTGGCGGAGAACCTGAAGGCGGTCGTGTCCCAGGAGCTGGTGCGCTGCGCCGACGGTCGCGGGAGGCGCGCGGCGCTCGAGGTACTGGTCGTGAACGTCGCCGTGCAGCAGATGATCCGCGAGGGCAAGTCCTTCCAGATCCCCGGGGCGATCACCACCGGCAAGCGCCTGGGCATGCAGCTCATGGACCAGTCGCTGTTGACGCTGGTGCGCGCCGGCGAAGTCGACCCCGACGAAGCGTTCCTCAAGGCCGAGGACAAGTGGGGCTTCGCGCCGTTCCTGACACGGCCCGAATTGCTCGCCATGGTCACCGGCGAAGTCCGGGCGGCATGACATGAACCGCATCGACGCGTTCCTCGAACTGGCGGTGAAGCAGGGCGGTTCGGACGTGCACCTCGTGACCGGTCAGCCGGTCCGCATCCGCCTGCACGGCGATCTCCAGCCGGTGCGGTTCCGCGACGTCTCGCACGCCGACATGAACGACTTCCTCGAGGAGTTCATGACGCCAGAGCAGCGCGAGGTCCTGGCGCGCATGCACCACGTGGACTTCGCCTACCAGTCCGAAGTGGTCGGGCGTTTCCGGGTCAACGTCTTCCGCCACGCCATGGGGCTCGCCGCCGCATTCCGCGTCATCCCCGCGCAGCCGCCGACGCTGGAATCGCTGGAACTGCCCATCGTCGTGAAGCAGATGCTCGCCGTGGGCAAGGGCCTGGTCCTGGTCACCGGCCCGACGGGTTCGGGCAAGTCCACGACGCTCGCGGGCATGATCTCCCACATCAATGCGACACGCCGCGGCCACATCGTGACCGTGGAGGACCCGATCGAGTTCGTGCACCCCTACGATCACTGTGTCGTGACCCAGCGCGAGATCGGCAGGCACTCACCGACGTTCGCGGACGCGCTCCGCAGCGTGGTCCGACAGGATCCGGATGTGGTCATGGTCGGCGAGATGCGGGACCGCGAGACGATCTCCCTCGCGCTCACGGCGGCCGAAACCGGTGTGATGGTGCTGGGCACGCTGCACACGAACGGCGCGGTCCGCTGCGTGGACCGCATCGTGAACGTGTTCCCGGCCCGCAAGCAGGACCAGGTGCGGACGATGCTGGCGGACTCGCTGCGGCTGGTGGTCGCACAGCAGCTGGTGCGCAAGGCAGACCACAGCGGACGCCTGGTGGCGGCCGAGGTGCTGGTGAACACGTCCGCGGTGAGCTCGATGATCCGTCAGGGCAATACCCACAAGCTGATCAGCGCGATCCAGTCGGGACAGCGCTCGGGCATGCAGAGTCTGGACGGCGTGCTGATGGACCTGTTCCGCCGCGAGGTGATCACCGGCGACGAGGCGTACGAGCACGCGGTGGAACGGGCGGCGTTCGAGCCGTACATCTCGCAAGAAGCCGCGGCCTGATCCTCGGGGTTGTGCTCGGAAGATTGCAGACGGTGTGGGGCTTGCAGTGATCCCGGGGCATGTCCGCCTCAGCCACCCCCTTCGCACCCCCGTTCTGCCCCAACGAACGCTGCCCATTCCACAGCGGGCCAACACGTTCGTGGCGCTGGGTCCGCGCCGGCTCCTTCCACACTCGCGCCACCCCCGGCCGCATCCAGCGTTACCAGTGTCGCCACTGCCGGCGTCACTTCTCCGAGCAGACCTTCCGGGCCAGCTACTGGTTGAAGTGCCCCGAGCTCTTGCTCACCGTCGCCCA
>Ga0075429_100001385_pt1 | contig 19811 bp, 17 predicted proteins | sample RhiMetdeltSRZDD3_FD_75295 | JGI IMG/M metagenome (GOLD analysis project Ga0075429, IMG submission 75295) | Populus rhizosphere microbial communities from Tennessee, USA - Rhizosphere MetaG P. deltoides SRZDD3 | ecosystem: Host-associated > Plants > Roots > Rhizosphere > Soil | place: USA... | reverse complement strand
GCCGGTATCGCGCCCGGCGACCGCGTCCTCGAGGTCGGCGCGGGCCTGGGTTCGCTCACGGTCGCGCTCGCCGCCGCCGGGGCGCGGGTCCTGGCGGTCGAGACCGACCGCGGGATCGCCCGGGCGCTCGAGGAGGTCGTCGGCCCGTTCCCGGAGGTCCGGGTCGTCGAGGCCGACGCGATGCGCGCCGACTGGGCCGCGCTGCTCGGACCTGGGCCGTGGGCCATGGTGTCGAACCTGCCCTACAACGTCTCGGTCCCGCTGTTGCTGGACCTGCTCGAGGACATCCAGGCGATCGACCGCTTCCTCGTGATGGTGCAGCTCGAGGTCGGCGAGCGACTCGTCGCGCCGCCCGGCGATCCGTCCTACGGGGCGGTGAGCGTCCGCGTCGCGTACCACGCCGACGCGCGGCTGCTCCGCCGCGTGCCCGCGGACGTGTTCTGGCCCCGGCCGCGGGTGGACTCGGTGCTCGTGACGCTCACCCGGCGCGAGCCCCCGGTCGACGCCGACCGGGCGGCGCTGTTCAGCATCGTCCACGAGGGATTCGCGGAGCGGCGCAAGACGATGGCGAACGCCTTGCGGCGGCTCGGCCTGGACGCCGACGCCGCGTCGGATGCGATGTGCGCGAGCGGGCTCGACCCCTCGGTGAGGGCCGAGCGTCTCGGGCTTCCCGAGTTCGCTGGGATCGCCCGGTACCTGATCGAGGCGGGGTGGCGGCCCTGAGCGCCCCCGCCCGGAACGCCAGCGGCATCCGGCGCGAGGCACGGGCCAAGATCAACGCCTTCCTTCGGGTCCACGGGGAGCGCGAGGACGGCTACCACGAGATCGAGAGCCTCGTCCTCCCGATCTCGCTCGCCGACCGGGTGACCGTCCGGACTTCGGCGAAGCTGCGCGTCGCGGTGAAGGGCGAAGATTCGCTCTCGGGGGACGTGCCCGTCGGTGGGCTGAACCTCGCCCTCGTGGCCGCGCTCGCCCTCGCCGACGAGTGCCCCGACGCCGGCGGTGCCCTGATCGAGATCGACAAGCGGATCCCTGTCGCGGCGGGGCTCGGAGGGGGGAGCGCGGATGCCGCCGCCACGATCGACGCGCTGAACGAGCTCTGGGGATGCGGCGCCGACGCCGCGACGGTGGACGCCCTCTGCGAGCGCCTGGGCTCGGACGTCCCCGCGATGCGCGCAGGCACCCCGGTCCTGATCTCGGGACGGGGGGAGAAGCTCGAGGCGGCCCAGGTCCCGCCGCTCCACTGGATCCTCGTCCGGTTCGGGTTCGGCGTGCGGTCGCCCGACGCGTACCGCTGGTGGGACGAGGACGGCGGCGGGACGGGCCCCGATCCGGGCCCGCTGCTCTCGGCGGCGGCGGCCGGCGATCCCGAGGTGCTCGGGCCGCTCCTGTTCAACGACCTCGAGGCGTCGGTCGTGACGCGGCACCCGGCGGTCGGCCGCGCGAAGAAACGACTCCTGGACCTCGGCGCGGTCGGCGCGGTCATGAGCGGAAGCGGGGCGTCGGTCGTCGGGCTCGCGCGGGATCGCGGGCACGCCGAGGAGATCGCCGTCGGTATCGACGACGCCGTCGCGGTGGCGGGCCCTCCGCCCGCATAGGATTGACGCCCGGAGCGGTCCGGGGTCGTCTAACGGCAAGACGCGGGCCTTTGGAGCCCTCGATGGAGGTTCGACTCCTCCCCCCGGAACCAGCGGAGGACGGCGGGTCGCGCCTTGCCGGGAGCGCCTCCCGCCGGTACAAAGGGAGGCCGTGCCCGAGAGGACCCCCTCGCCGAAGCCGTCGCTCGCCGTGGTGGTGCTCGCGGCGGGCAAGGGCAAGCGCCTGAAGTCCGACACCCCGAAGGTGCTGCATCCGCTCTGCGGCCGCCCCGCGCTCTGGTGGGTCCTGCAGACCGCGAGGGCGGCGCGTCCCGACAAGATCGTCGTCGTCGTGCACCACGGCGCCGAGGAGGTCAGGGCGGCGGTCGCAGCATGGAACCTCTCGCCGAAGCCCGTCTTCGTGGAGCAGGGCGAGGCGCTCGGGACCGGCCACGCGGTGCTCGCCGCCGAGCGGGCCGTCGGCCGCTCGAGCGAGGTCCTCGTCGCGAACGGCGACTTCGATCCGGTCACCGAGGACGACGTCCGGGCGCTGCTCCGCCTCCATCGCCGGACCCGGTCCGCGGCGACGGTGATCGTCACCGAGGCCGAGACGCCCGGCGGCTACGCGAGGGTCGTCCGCGAGGGGGACCGCCTGATCTCGATCGCGGAGGGGACCGACGCGCCGCCCGAGCTCCGGGAGGTCAAGGAGATCGGGACGAACTGGGTCGCGTTTAGGCGGGAGGACCTGTTCAAGGCGCTCCCGCTCGTCGGCCGCGACAACAGCCAGGGCGAGCACTACCTGAACGACGTGTACGCGATCCTGATGGACAGGGGCGAACGCGCCTCCGTCCTGAAGGTGGACACGGGCGGCGCGATGGGCATCAACTCGCGGTCTGGACTCGCCGGGACGACGCGGGAGCTCCGCGACCGGATCAACGCTCGTCACCTCGCGAACGGCGTGACGCTCGTGGACCCGGAGACGACGTACATCGACGTCGACGCGAAGATCGGCCGGGACACGGTGATCCATCCGATGACGTTCGTCTCCGGGGAGACCACGATCGCCGACGGGTGTGAGATCGGGCCCTCCGCCCGGATCGTCGACAGCCGGGTCGCCAGGGGCGCGGTCGTGCAGTTCTCGGTCGTCCGCGAGGCGCGGATCGGCGCCGGCGCCCAGGTCGGGCCCTTCGCGCACGTCCGACCCGGGACCGTGCTCGGGCCCCGCGCGAAGGTCGGTGCGTACGTCGAGGTCAAGGCCGCGGAGCTCGGTGAGGGCGCGAAGGTGCCGCACCTCGCCTACGTGGGCGACGCGAAGGTCGGGAGGCGAGCGAACGTCGGCGCCGGCTCCGTGACGGTGAACTACGACGGGTACGAGAAGCATCTGACCTCGATCGGGGACGACGCGCGGGTGGGTTCGGATACGATGTTGGTGGCGCCGGTGACGGTGGGGAAAGGCGCGGTGACGGGCGCGGGATCGGTCATCACGGAGAACGTTCCGGCGGGTGCGCTCGCCGTGGAGCGCTCGGAGCAGCGCACCGTCAAGGGCTACCGCAAGCGGAAGGACGCCGAGAAGGCGAAGCGGAAGCGGCCGACGAGCTCGGGGAAGGGCAAGGGGGCGCGCTGAGCGTGGAGATCGTCACCAAGAAGCGGATGATGCTGTTCTCGGGGACGACGCACCCCGAGCTGTCCGAGGAGATCGCCGAGAACCTCGGGATCCCGATCGCACCCTGCGTGATCCGGCGGTTCGGCTCGGGCGAGATCTATGTCCGGCCGGAGGACTCGGTGCGCGGGGCGGACGTATTCGTGATCCAGACGCACGCCGACCCGGTGAACGAGTCGATCATGGAACAGCTGATCCTGATCGACGCGATGAAGCGGGCGTCGGCGAAGCGGATCACGGCGGTCGTCCCGTACTACGGCTACGCGCGGCAGGACAAGAAGGTGCTCGCGCGCGAGCCGATCAGCGCCAAGCTCATCGCCGACCTGCTGTCGGCGGCGGGATCGGACCGGGTGGTCTCGGTCGACCTGCACGCGGGGCAGATCCAGGGCTACTTCGACTTCCCGTTCGACCATCTGACGGCGCTGCCCGTGCTGACCGGGTACCTGCAGAACGAGCTCGGGCTCCACGGCGACGACCTGGTCGTCGTCGCGCCCGACGCCGGCCGGATCAAGACCGCCGAGCGCCTGCGCGAGTACCTGCACGCGGATCTCGCATTCCTCTATAAGAGGCGCTCACGGACCGAGGCCCACAAGATCGACGAGATGGCGGTGGTGGGCGAGGTCCAGGGGCGGCCCTGCATCCTCGTCGACGACATGATCGACACCGCGAGCACTGTTGCCAAGGGCGCGATCTCGCTCGCCCAGCAGGGCGCGGGCCCGATCTACGCGGCGGCCACGCACCCGGTGCTCTCGGGCAAGGCGGTGCAGAACCTCGAGGAGTCGCCGATCTCGGAGGTCGTCGTCACGAACACGATGCCGATCCCCGAGGAGAAGCGGTTCGGCAAGCTCCGGGTGCTCTCGATCGCGCCGCTGATCGCCGACGCGCTCCGGGCGGTGTTCGAAGAGAGCAGCGTCTCGGAGATCTTCCATGGCGAGAACCAGTAGTCAGGTCTCCAGCTCCGGCCAGCCCCCCCGGCACTCCTCGTAGGTCGAGGCGTCCAGGGCGCCGTACCGGAAGTTCCCGCCCCCGCCCTCGTCGATGTTGACGGCGACGCAATAGACGTGTTCGAGATCCGGCGTGACCGAGACCAGTACGACGTTCCATCCCGACCATCCGGTGAGCTCGGAGCCGCCGGCCGGCGCAACCCCGCGGATGCTCACCTCGTTCGGCACCGGCTCCCCGGCCCCGGCCGCGTTCCACGGGAAATCGGGCATCGCCGAACGCGCCTCCTCGACCGAGAATCCTTCGAGGGAATCGGCGTTCGTCCCGGTCCATCGGGAGACCGCGTCGCGAGCCCGGCGTAGGAGGTTCCAGACCGCATCGATCTCGGGTGTCGGGCCCGCGGGCTCCGGTGTCTCCCCGACGAACTCGCGGCCGATCTCGTTGCCGTCCGAGTCGTAGGCGACGAGCTCGCCCTTGAGCGGCACGTCTTCCGGGACGATGACGAGCCCGACCTGCGGGATCCCGATCGAGTCGTCGGGCACCGGATACAGCGCACCTTCGATCGTGGATCCGTCGACCACCTCGAAGACCACCCGCGCGACGAGGTCGGAGGCGAGCGCGGTGATGTTGCTCGGCTGACCGCTTCCCGATCCCCATCCGTCGAGCTGGAAGTCCTTCCTCAGTGGCCGCAGGCAGCAGCCACCCCCGCCGCCCTGGTTCGTGAACCCGAACCAGAGCCCGATGCCATCGCTCGTCGGCTCGAGGTAGAGCTCCCACGGACCACCCTCCGGATCGTCGCCCGTTGCGATCGTGACCCGTGGGCCCGCCGGGAGAATCGGATCTCCGATGGGGAACCCCTCCGCGTCGAAGCCGACCACCGTGGCCCGGTCGTCGGCGCCCGGCGCGACGGCCCAGACGACGCGATCCTCGTAGCCCATGCTCGGTGGCAGCGAGGCGATGTTTACCGCCAACCGCTCCCCGCTCGACGTCACGAGTTCGGCGTCGGCCACCTCGGGCGAGATCACGCCGTAGACGAGCGTTCCCTCATCGGTCGGCATGATCGTGGAGGTCACGGGTTGCACGGAGCTTCCCGAATGGGGTGCGATCGCGCTCCCCGAACAACAACTCCCGCCGTCCGACCCCGAGACACCGACGAGCAGGCTCTTGTTGAGTTCGACGAAGGCAACCATCGTGCCGAGCCCGCTCCCGACCCGCGTCGTCCCGAGGACGACCCTCGGCGTCCCCTGGCCCTGGAAGGCGGCCATCCGGGACATCTGTGGCTCACTGGTCGCGGGGAACGCGAGGCTCTCGAACGCTCGCTCCATCGATCGGACGTCGGTAGCGCTGGCGTCGGTGCCCTGTGCGGCGTTCGCCCAGTAGATCGCGCCCGAGGGTGCCGTCCAGGTCGCGACACGTGGGCGGGGTCCGTCCGTGCAGACGGGATCGGCGTTGTTCGGGAGCGGCGCGAGGTCGACCGGCCATGGACGGCTGGGATCGCCGACGATCTCTGCTTCGTCCGGCGTCATGATCCCGACCGTGAGCAGGACGCCCTCGGGCGGCAGCGCGTCGGGGTCGACCATGCATCGAGGCGAGTGCGGGAGATCGGGATCGAAGTTCGCGAGCTGGAGCACGGGCCCCGAAAGGACCTCCGGCTGCGCGACCCCGAGAGGGACGAGCGGCGACGTGTCGAGCAGGATCCAGTCTTCCGGGTAGGCGATCGATGCGTAGGGAAGCGCCGCGCTCTCGAACCCCGTCGGCGCCTCGGGAAGGACTGGCGCGGTCGCCGGCTCCGGCGCCGTCTGGTCGATCCCCCGGAGCAACTGGAAGGCTGCCACCGAGCCGACGACGAGCGTCGCGACGACGGCCAAGGCCGTGACGACGGTGCCCACCTGACGACGCCGCGCCCTCTTGAGGACCCCAGGATCGGGTGGGGCGGGGGGCGATGCGTCGCGGGCCTTCGTCTGCAGGAGCTCGTGGAGGTCTCGTTCGAGGTCGTTCATCGGGACTCGCTTTCGATCTCGGCCCGGAGCGATCGCATCGCCCGGGCGACCAGGGACTTCGCGGCGGCCGTCGAGCACCTGAGGACGTCCGCGGTCTCCCGCTCGGAGAGGTCCTCGTAGAAGCGGAGTACGACCGCGGCGCGCTGCCGTGGCGGGAGGGCAAGGACCGCGTGCCACAGGTCCGCGCGCGCGCCGACGTCCGGCATGCCGACATGGAGCTCGGGGGCCGATCGTTCGCGCTCGAGGTGCGCCCGCTCGACCCGCCGACGGCGGAGCTGGGACGTGTGGAGGTTCACGATCGTCCTGCGCAGGTACACCCAGAAGGCGTCCGGGACGCGCAGGTGGCGGAACCTCCCGACGACCCGAACGAACGCATCCTGGACGAGGTCCTCCGCGAGCGCGCGGTCGCCGGTCAGCAGGTAGGCGAGCCTCCCGGCAGCCGGGGCATGACGCTCGTAGAGCTCCGCGAGCTGCCCGCTTGAGGCCGAGAGGGGGCGCGCGTCGTCCATCACTCGGGACTCCACACTAGGGAAGACGCACGAGGCCGGGTGCGGGTATCGGAGCACGAGGCCCGAACCGGTCGCCGACGAGCGCTCAGCAGCTACGGCGAGTACTGCTCCTCGATCTGCGTCACCACGCCGTCCCTCACGGTGATCCACCATTGGCTCAGCCCCCGGTAGATCAGATCGCCATCCGTGACGTCGCCCTGCTGCTCGATCGCCTGCGCGAACAGCGAGAGGTCGCCGTCGAAGAACGTCTCGCAGCACCGGTTCCAGTCGAGCAGTCGCAGCCGCATGTCGGGCGCGAGCGCCAGCGTTCGGAGCATCGGGTTGTCGTTGACGACGAAGTGATCGTTCGGCACGGGACCGGTGCCCCCGGCCGCGTGGTAGGCGTCGTTCGCCTCCTCGCCGGACAGGAAGTACGCGAGGTCGAACTCGATCGTCGCGGCGTCCGGGTCGACCGAGCGCACGTAGCCGAAGTGTCGCCCGTCCTCCAGCACGGGCGAGGGTGCGTCCATGGCGCCGGCGTTGTTGGTCGCGACGACCTGCCCAGAGGCGTCGAACCCGTCGAGCTGGACCGGTCCCGCCGGACCGACGACCAGTGCGAACGCGGTCAGGTCGGGATCGATCTCGTCCGGGACGTCGAGGACGTCGGCCGAGACGGTCGAACCGTTCGCGGTGGTGGCCTCCACCCGGACGACGCCTTCGGGGACGACGCCGAAGACGACGCGCTCGGCGTCCGAGCCGGAGCCGAAGGCGAACCTCGACGATTGGATGTCGTTCGACGACGCGTCGAAACCGCTGAAGCCGGCCCCCCCGCTCTCCCCGGTGACGTCGAGGCTGAGTTCACCCTGCTCGCGCGCTGCGATCAGTTGCCACTCCTCGCCGCCGGCGGTTCCATGGGCCAGGACGACGGAGGTGGCGCCGCCTTCCGACGGTTCGAACGTCATCGACGCGAATGCCGCGAACACCGCGTCGCGTTCCTCGTCGCTCGCCTCCGGTGCGAACCCGACCCGTGCCTCGAACGTGCGACCGGACTCCGTCCATCCGGCGCGAAGGAACTCCCATCCCGGGTAGCAGGTCGGTCCGGTCGTGTCGTCGTTCAGCGGCTCGAGTTCGACCGGCCAGGCCCGGCTCGCCGGGCCATCGAGCGCGAGCGGCCCCTCCTGCATCGTCATGAGCAACGGATCGGCTTCGTCGCCCCCCAGCTGGCCGGGGCAGACGAAGGTCTCCTGGGCCTGCGAGGGCGCCAACGCCATCACGATCCGAGGAAGCGGCGACTCCGACATCACGCCCGGTCCGTTCAGCCCCGCCGTGTCCGGATCGATCAACGCCCACGCCTGCGGGTACGTGATCGTGATCCCGTTCATGGTGCCGGTGGTCTTCGGCCCGAGGGCGGCGGGCTCCGGGCTGGTCTGCTGCGACAACAGGGTCGTCGCGCCGGCGACGATCCCGGCGACGACCGCGAGCCCCGCAAGCGCCACCCCTCCGCCGAACACCGCCTGGCGGCGCCGGGCCGAACGGCGGAGCCCCTTCGGCGCCGTCGCGGGCGTGGGGACGCGCCGGGCGTCCTCGTTGAACAGCTCTCGCAGGTCGCGTTCGAGATCGTTCACGTGTCCTCACTCCTCGGGATCCGTTCGCGGAGGGTCTCCATCGCGCGGGCGACCATCGACCGGACGGCGGCCGCGGAGCATCCGAGCGCCTCGCCCGCCTGTTGCTCGGACAGGTCCGCGTAGTACCGCAGGACCACCGCGGCGCGCTGCCGCGCCGGCAGCGCCGACAGGGCCGCTCGAAGCTCGTCCCGCCTGCCGTGGTCGGGTTCATCCACGGAGGCCGAGCTCCGAGACTGGCCGCGCAGGTACGCGGCCTCGACCTTGCGGCGGCGGAAGAGCGACGTGCAGGCGTTCACCACGGCGCGGCGCAGGTATGCCTCGAAGGCTTCGGGCTCGCGAAGGTGTCGGAAGCGGCCCACCGAGCGCAGGAAGGCGTCGTGGGCGATGTCCTGGGCCAGGTCGGTGTCGCCCGTGATCAGGGAGGCGACCCGGACGGCTCCCGGCATGTGTCGCACGTAGAGATCCTCGAGGTCGATCCGCTCCGCCACGACGGTGCGGACGATACCGGTGTCCTGGCTCATCACCCTCCAGACGCGTGAGCCCCAGGTCTCATAGCGGCAGCGTGTTGGTACCATGCCCCACCGAACCGCCACCTCAGAAGGACCCAGTCATGGCCGAGATCAAGCTCGTCGCCGAGCCCCGAACGGACTCGGGCAAGGGCGTCGCCCGCAAGCTCCGCGCCGCGGGACGCGTGCCCGCCGTCCTCTACGGCGCCGGCGTGGAGTCGACCCCGCTCTCCGTGGACTCGAAGGAGCTGTTCCACCTGCTCCACACCGGCGCGGGCTCGAACGTGCTCGTCGACCTCGTCGTCGACGGTCACGAGCACCTGGCGATCCCCCGTGACGTCCAGCGCGACCACATCCACGGCCGCTTCATCCACCTGGACTTCCTCGCGGTCCGCCGCGACGAGAAGATCCACATCCAGGTCCCGGTCCGGGTCGTCGGCGAGTCCGTCGGCGTCAAGGCCGGCGGCGTCGTCGAGCATCACCTCTGGGAGGTCGAGGTCGAGTGTCTGCCCACCGACGTCCCCGAGGCGATCGACGTCGACATCACCGAGCTCGAGATCGGCATGGGCCTTCGCGTGAGCGATCTCGTCGCCCCGCAGGGTGCGACGATCCTCGCGAACCCCGAGGACTCGGTCGTCGCGGTCCAGCAGCCGCAGATGGCCGTCGAGCTCGAGGAGGAGGAGGCGGCCGAGGGCGAAGAGGGCGAGGAGGCCGCCGAGGGCGAGGAAGGCGCCGAGGGCGAGGCCCCCGCCGAGGGCGGCGGGGAGGCCAGGTCCTCCGACGAGTCGTCCGAGGGCTAGCGCCCTCGCCCATGACCTGGCTTGTCGCGGGCCTCGGCAACCCGGGCCCCCGCTACGAGAAGACCCGCCACAACCTCGGCTACCGCGTCGTCGACGAACTCGCCGAGCGCTCGGGCGAGCGTTTCCGCAAGGCGCGCTTCGTGCCCGCCGAGGTCGCCGAGCTCAGCGAGGGGAGCGAGCGCATCCTGCTCGCCAAGGCTCGGGACTTCATGAACGTGACCGGGCCCGCGTTCGCCTCGCTCGCGCGCAAGCACCGCGTCGAACCCGAGCAGGTGGTCGCCGTCCACGACGAGATCGACCTCGTGTTCGGCGCGCTTCGCGTGAAGTTCGGCGGCTCGACCGCCGGCCACAACGGGCTGCGTTCGGTCGAACGCGCCCTCCACACGCCGGACTTCTTCCGGGTGCGGCTCGGCGTCGGACGGCCGACCGGACGCAAGGAGCCCGGCGACTGGGTCCTCGAGAACTTCGCCAAGCGCGAGGAGCCCGAGGTCGGGATCCTCGTCGCCGATGGGGCGGACGCCACGCTGTCCCTGGTGCGGGATGGCCTGCAGGCGACCCAGGACCGCTTCAACCGCAGCGCGCCGAAAGAGTAGCGGCCGCCTCAGGCTAGACTTGGAGGCACGAAGGCCCCGTCGCGCCGCGACGAGGCCTCTTCGTGCTGTGCGGAGGAGGTCTGGCGGAGGAGGTCTGGTGGAGCGGCTGCTCGACACGCTGATCGGCTCGGAGGCGTTCGAACGCCTCCTGCTCGAGCGCGCCCGCCCAGTGGTCGCGCGGAGCGACGCGGGCGAGGACTTCTTCGTTTCCGCGCTCGCGAGGGCGCTCGAGTCGCCGGTGCTCGTCGTGGCCCCCGGTCCGCGGGAGGCCGAGCGGCTCGCCGAGGGCGCGGAGGCGTGGCTCGGAGCCGAACGCGCCGCGCTCCTGCCGGCGTGGGAGGCGCTGCCGTACGAGGGGATCAGCCCGTCGCCCGAGATCTCGGCCCGCCGGGCGGACGCCGTCCGGCGGCTGCGCGCGGCCGACGGGCCGTTCGTCCTGGTCGCGCCCGCGCTCGCGGCGATGCAGGGCCTGGTCCCGACGCTCGGCGAGGTCGCGCCGGTGGAGATCGTGAAGGGCATCGACCTCCCGCCGGACGCGCTCGCCGAACGCCTCGTGGACCTCGGCTACGTCCGCAGCGACGTGGTCGAGCACCGCGGCGAGTTCGCGGTCCGCGGCGGCGTCCTCGACGCCTTCCCCGGGACGGCGAGGCGGCCGGTCCGGCTCGAGTACTGGGGCGACGAGATCGAGTCGATCCGCGAGTTCACGCCGTCGTCGCAGCTGTCGACCTTGCCGGTCGTCCGCGTCGAGATCCCGCCGGTCCGCGAGCTGATCCCCGACGAGGACCTCGCGGCCCGCGCGCGCGAACGAGCGCCGAAGTACCTCGACCGGTTCCGCGACGGGCTCGAGCGGATCGCCGACGGGCTCCGGGCCGAGGGGACGGAGTCGCTCGCGCCGCTGCTGTTCGACGACATGCCGGTGCCTGCCCGGCTCCTGCCGAAGGGGTCGTGGGTCGTGGTCTCCGAGGCGCGACGGACCTTCGATCGCGCGCGGCAGGCGTTCGACGACGCGGAGGCCCTCGCCGAGGCGTCGAACTGGCCCGGCCCGCCCGCGGTCGAGCCGCTCGAGGAGGCGCTCGATGGCCCGGTCCCGCTCCACCTCAGCGGGTTCACCGAGGGCACGGACGTCGGGCTCCAGGGGTGGGGGAGCACCGAGGGCAACCCCGCCGAGCTCGCGAAGCGGGCGGGCGAGCTCGCGACGCGGGGCTACCGCGTCGTGCTTTCCGCGCGCGGACACGGCTCGCTCGAACGCGTGCGCGAGTTCGTCGCGGTCGCGGGCGCGGAGGCGATCGAGGCCCCGCTCACCCGAGGTTTCGTCTTCCCGGCGGGCAAGCTCGCGGTCGCGACCGAGGAGGACGTGTTCGGCTCGCGGCGGCACACGCGTTCGGCGCCGCGCTTCACGAGCCGGCGAACCGACCGCGTCGCCGAGGAGATCGAGCCCGGGGACTTCGCCGTCCACCGGGTCCACGGCGTCGGCCGCTACGCGGGGATCCAGCGCCGGGCCGTCGGTGGGTCCGAGCGCGACTACATGGTGCTCGAGTACGCGGCCGGCGACCGGCTGAGCGTGCCGACCGACCAGGTCGGGATGGTGGCGCGCTACGTCGGCGGCGAGGCGCCTCGACTCTCGCGCCTGGGTTCGAGCGACTGGGCGCGGACGACGAGCCGGGTGAAGCGCGCGGTGAAGGACATGGCGGGCGAGCTCGTGCGGCTGTACTCGGTCCGCATGTCCGTGGAGCGGCCGCCGTACGGCCCCGACACGCCGTGGCAGCTGGAGCTCGAGGACGCGTTCCCGCACGCGGAGACGGGCGACCAGCTCACCGCGATCGAGGAGGTGAAGGCCGACCTGCTCCGGGCGCGCCCGATGGACCGGCTGATCTGCGGCGACGTCGGGTTCGGCAAGACCGAGATCGCCGTGCGCGCCGCGTTCAAGGCGGTGATGGAGGGCAAGCAGGTCGCGGTCCTCGTGCCGACGACGCTGCTCGCCGAGCAGCACTTGATCACGTTCTCCGAGCGCTACGCGCCGTTCCCGGTGAAGGTCGCGATGCTGTCGCGGTTCGTCCCCCGGCCCGAACAGGAACGCGTCGTCGAGGACCTGCGCCGCGGCGCGGTGGACGTCGTGATCGGGACGCACCGGCTCCTGTCGAAGGACATCGGGTTCAAGGATCTCGGGCTCGTAGTCGTGGACGAGGAGCAGCGGTTCGGCGTCGCGCACAAGGAGCGGCTGAAGAGGCTCCGCGCGGAGGTCGACGTGCTCACGATGTCGGCGACGCCGATCCCGCGGACGCTCGAGATGGCGCTCACCGGGATCCGCGACATGTCGACGGTCGACACCCCGCCCGAGGACCGCCAGCCGGTCCTCACCTACGTCGGCCAGTACGACGAGGGGCTCGCGCTCGGCGCGGTGCGACGCGAGCTGCTCCGAGAGGGGCAGGTGTTCTGGGTCCACAACCGAGTCGCGACGATCCAGCGCCAGGCCGCGTGGTTGCAGGAGCAGATCCCCGATGCACGGATCGTCGTCGCGCACGGCCAGATGGACGAGGACGTGCTCGAACGGCGGATGATTCGGTTCTGGGACCGCGAGGCCGACGTGCTCGTGTCGACCGTGATCATCGAGTCAGGCCTCGACGTGCCGAACGCGAACACGCTCGTCGTCGACGCGGCGAGCCTGCTCGGGCTCTCGCAGATGTATCAGCTGCGCGGCCGCGTGGGGCGCAGCACCGAGCGCGCGTTCGCGTACTTCTTCTTCCCGCCGCAGCGCGAGCTCACCGAGGAGGCCCACGATCGGCTCACGACGATCGCGCGGCACCAGGCGCTCGGCAGCGGGTTCAAGATCGCGCTGCGCGACCTCGAGATCCGCGGCGCGGGCAACGTGCTCGGGGCGGAACAGCACGGCCACATCGCGGCGGTCGGGTTCGACACGTACGCGCGGCTGCTCCAGGAGTCGGTCGCCGAGATGAAGGGCGAGCCGCTGCCGGAGGAGGCCGACATCCGGATCGACCTGCCGGTCCGCGCGTTCGTGCCGCCGGGCTGGCTCGAGCAGGAGGCGCTGCGGCTCGACCTGTACCGGCGGATCGGCGCGGCGGGCGACCACGACGGTCTCGAACGGGTCCGCGACGAGGCCGTCGACCGTTACGGCGCGCTGCCCGAGGAGGTGGGGACCCTGCTCGCGGTGGCGTCGCTGCGGCTCACGGCCGCCCGGCTGGGGGTCGAGGAGATCTCGACGTACCGGCAGCAGGTCCGGATCAAGCCGCTCGTCCTTTCGGACCCGGCCGAGCACGAGCTCGGCCGAACCGTCCCCGGCTCCTCCTACCACCGGACCACCGCGACGTTGAACCTCGACCCGGACCGCGTCGCCGGCTCCGAGCTGCCGGGCTGGGTCGAGCGCCACCTCGTGCTCGCGACGGGCGAAGACTCGACCGTTGCTAGCATGCACGCGTGACCCGCCGCCTCCCGCCTCTCGTCGCCCTCGTGCTCGTCGCCCTGGTGGGCGGCGCGTGCGCCGGCTCGCCCGCGGACGCGGCGACGGTCGGCGACAGCGCGATCTCGATCGACCAGCTCGAGCGCGACATGGTCCTGTTCGAGTTCCTGACCGGGCTCTCGGGGGCGCCGTGCGGCACGCCGGCGCCGTTCGAGTCGCAGGACGCGGTGTGCGCACGGTTCACGCTCTCGAACGACATCCGCGAAGAGCTCACGAAAGCGTACGCGGCCGACCACGACCTGGCGGTCGAGGCCACGGTCGTGAACGACGCGATCACGCAGCTCGAGACGAACCTCGGTGGTGCCGAGACGCTCGACGGCCGGCTCACCGAGGCGGGTCTCGAGCGAGCGGACCTTCGCCGGCTCGCCGAACGGGTGCTGTTGGTGAACGTCGTGCAGGAGGCCGTGGTGGAGGAGCGAGTCGACGAGGAGACGCTCCGCGCGCAGTACGAGGAGCAGCTCGGCGCCTTCACGAACCTCGAGGTGGCGCACATCCTCGTCGACGACGAGGTCGAGGCGGAGCGCATCGCCGATGAGGTGACGCCTCAGACGTTCGGACAGGTCGCGCGGCGCGAGTCGATCGACCCGGGTTCGGCCCCGAACGGCGGGAGCCTGGGGACCTACACGGAGGCGGAGTTCCTCGCGCAGTTCGACGCCGACTTCGTCGCCGCCGTGATCGAGCTCGAACCGGGCGAGATCTCCGGGCCGGTGGAGACGCAGTTCGGCTGGCACGTGATCCAGATGGTGAGCCGCGAGGTGGCGACGTTCGAGGACGTCGAGGAGCAGCTGCGCGCGGGCAGCGCCGGACAGGTGTTCCAGGACTGGATGCTCGAACAGCTGGATTCGACCGAGATCGACGTGAACCCGCGGTTCGGCAGGCTCGATCCCGAGACCGGTGAGGTCGTCGCGGTCCGGAGCACCGCGGCCGAGGGCGAGGAAGGGCAGCCGACCGGCGCGACCGCGCCGTGACCGATCGACCCGATCCCCGGCTCGAGACGGCAGACCCGCTCGCGCGCGTCCCCGGGGGACCGGTCCCGTCCTCCCGGCAGGGCGAACGGCTGCTCGACCTCGTCCGGGTGATGGCGCAGCTGCGCGGTCCGGGCGGCTGCCCGTGGGACCGCGAGCAGACGCACGCGTCGCTCGCGCGCCACCTGCTCGAGGAGACGCACGAGACGCTCGACGCGATCGACGCGGGCGACGGCGATCGCCTCCGAGAGGAGCTCGGCGACGTCCTGCTCCAGGTGGTGTTCCACGCGCAGATGGCGGCCGACGACGGCGCGTGGGACGTGGACGACGTCGCGCAGGGGATCGTCGAGAAGCTGATCCGCCGCCATCCCCACGTGTTCGGCGACGTCGAGGTCGCGGGGGCCGACGAGGTGCTCGTGAACTGGGAGCGGATCAAGGCGGACGAGAAGGGGCAGCAGCCGCTCGAGGACGACATCCCCGAGACGCTCCCCGCGCTCGCGCGCGCGTCGAAGGTCCAGCGCCGTGCGGCGGGCTGGGGGTTCGAGTGGCGCTCGGTCGACTCGGCGCTCGAGGCGCTGAAGGAGGAGGTCGGCGAGCTCGAGACGCACACCGACGCCGACAACGCCGAGCAGGAGATCGGCGACGTGCTGTTCGCGACGGTGTCGGTCGCCCGCAGGCTCGGTGTCGATCCCGAGAGCGCGCTCCGCCGGACGGTGCGCGGCTTCGCCGAACGCTACGAGCGGTTCAACGAGATGCTCGAGGAGCGCGGGCTGACGCTCGACGACGTCCCCGAGGACGAGGTGCGGGCGCTGTTCCGTGAGGCGCGCGCGTGACCGAGGCACTCGATCGCATCGACGCGTTCGAACGCGACCTCGAGCGGCGGCTCTCGACGCGGACGGAGGTGAGCCGGTTCGGCACCGCGTACTTCCACGAGGCGTTCCCGAGACGCTTCGACAGCAACTGGGTCTGGACGGATCCGCCGCTCGACGGGGTCGAGGCCGAGCAACTCGCCGCCGACGCCGACGACGTCCTCGGCCGCGCCGGGCTCGAGCACCGCGTGATCTGGGTCTCCGACGCCGAGCAGGGCGAGCGGCTCGCGCCGGGGTTCGCCGCCCTCGGGTACGAGGTCGACCGCAACGTCGTGATGGTGCACGCCCGGGAGCCGGACGCGTGGACGGACGATCGCGCGGAGGAGGTCGATCTCGAGAGCGCGAAGGCGATGTGGTTCCTCTCGCATCTCGAAGAAGAGGAAGGGATCTCGGACGACGCGGCGCGGATGCTGGCCGGGTTCCTCGACGTGCTCGTCGAGTCGGCCGGCGCTCGGCTCTACGGTGTTCACGTCGACGGGCAGGTTGTCGCCGGAGCCCAGCTCATGGTGCTCGACGGGGTCGCGCAGATCGAGGACGTCGTCACGCTGAAGGCGCACCGCGGCCAGGGATACGCGCGGGCGGCGGTGCTGGCGGCGGTCCGGGCCGCTCGTGCCGACGACGCCGACCTCGTGTACCTCGCGGCCGACGACGAGGACTGGCCCAAGCACATGTACGCGAAGCTCGGGTTCGACGAGGCTGGTCGCTCGTTCGACTTCGTGAAGAAGCCGCCTCAGCGCGCGTAGACGGCCAGGTCCCAGACGACCCGGCGCCGCTCGTGGTGGACGCGCCGGAAGCCGGCAGCGTTGATCCTCCCGTCGATGCGCTCGATGTCGTGGATGAAGGTGCGGAGGCCACCGTAGTGCTTGTCCCGGAGCCGGTAGGCGACGTTCCAGAAGGCGTTCTGCGTTCGGTTGTAGATGCCCGTCGCACCGCTCGAGATCGGGGCCGAGATCGCGTAGACGCTGCCCGCGGCGGCGAGCGTCCGCTCCAGGATGCCGTCGGCATCGTGGTAGCAGCAGACCACCCGGTTGATCGTCACGATGTCGGCCTTGGGCAGTTCGAACTTCGATCCGTCGCCCACCTCGAACGTGGTCCGGTCGCCCACCCCGCGCCGCTGCGCGAGCGCCCGGGCGCGGTCGATCGCCTTGGGGGACAGGTCGTAGCCTGTCGCGCTCGTCGCGCCCGCGGCCACGATCCCGATCGCGAGGTCGCCGATCCCGCACCCGACGTCGAGGACGGTTCGGCCCGAGACGCCGAGGTCGGTGATCGTCTTCAGGAGCGAGGCGGTGACGGCGTTGACGGTGTCGCGCCGCTGCGTCTTGCGGTCCCAGCTATCGACCCAGTCGTCGAAGCAGCAGCGCTCCGGCTGGTCGTGCCGCTCCTCAGCTGGCTCCACGCGAGGAGTCTAGGCCCGCCACGCCGGCCGGGCGAAATCCACCCGCTGCAGGCTCCGCCGGGCTAGGATTCGGCCCCCGTGTCCCTCATCGAAACCCTCGCGGCGCGCGAGATCCTCGATTCCCGCGGCAATCCCACCATCGAGGTCGACGTGCTGCTCACGGACGGGGCGTTCGGCCGCGCGGCGGTCCCGAGCGGGGCCTCGACCGGCGAGCACGAGGCGCTCGAGCTCCGCGACGACGACCCGAAGCGGTACGGCGGCAAGGGCGTTCTCCAGGCGGTCGCGAACGTCACGGAGGTGATCGCGCCCGTCGTGGTCGGCGAGGACGCGCTGGATCAGCGGCGGATCGACCGGCTGCTGCTCGACCTCGATGGGACCCCCGACAAGTCGAACCTCGGCGCAAACGCGCTCCTCGGCGTATCGCTCGCGGTCGCGCGCGCGGGGACCGACTCGCTCGGCCTCCCGCTCTATCGCTCGCTCGGCGGCTCGAACGCGCACGTAATGCCGGTCCCGTGCATGAACGTGATCAACGGCGGCGCGCACGCCGACAACGAGCTCGAGCTCCAGGAGTTCATGCTCGCGCCGGTCGGCGCCGCCTCGCTCTCGGAGGCCACGCGGTGGTGCTCCGAGATCTACCAGGCGCTCAAGGCGTCGCTGAAGGGCAAGGGCCTGTCGACGGGCGTCGGCGACGAGGGGGGGTTCGCGCCCGAGATCTCGAGCGGCGCGGAGGCGCTGCAGCTGCTCGTCGACGCGATCGAGACCGCGGGGCTCGAGGCCGGCGACGAGGTCGCGCTCGCGATGGACCCGGCCTGTTCCGAGCTCTACCGCGACGGCGTGTATCACCTCGAGGGCGCCGAGCGGTCCTCGAACGACATGGTCGCGTACTGGCGGGGGCTGCTCGACGGCTTCCCGGTCGTGTCGCTGGAGGATCCGCTCGCGCAGGACGACTGGGAGGGATGGGCGGCCCTCACGGCAGAGCTCGGCTCGGCGTGCCAGATCGTAGGTGACGACCTGTTCGTCACGAATCCCGATCGGCTGGCGCGCGGGATCCGCGAGGGCGTCGCGACCGCGATCCTCATCAAGGTGAACCAGATCGGGACGCTCACCGAGACGCTCGACACGATCGAGCTGGCGGCGCGCAGCGGCTACGGCCAGATGGTGAGCCACCGTTCCGGCGAGACCGAGGACACGACGATCGCCGACCTCGTCGTCGCGACGAACAGCGGCCAGATCAAGTCTGGCGCGCCGACGAGGAGCGAGCGGACCGCGAAGTACAACCGCCTGCTCCGGATCGAGGAGGAGCTGGGCGACCAGGCTCGGTACGCGGGGGCGTCGGCGCTCCGCCGGAGGTCGGCATGAAGGTCGCATCGAAGCGACGCCCGACGCCGAAGCAGCCTCGGCCTCGTCTCGAACGCGACCGTCCGAGGCTCACCGGCCGGGCCGCCGCCCTCCTCGTGGCGGTCTCCGTCCTCATCGTCATGGCCGTCGTCCCCGCCCGCCAGCTGCTCGAGCAGCGGGGCCGGATCGCCGAGCTCGATCGCTTGGCGGCGGAGCTCCAGTCGCAGAACGGGGAGTTGCGTGGCGAGATCTCCGCGCTCCACGACCCGGTGCATCTCGAGGAGCTCGCCCGCGCGTGCCTGGGCATGGTCGCACCCGGCGAGGTGGCCTTCCTGATCGCCGGCAAGCCGCCCGCCGACTGCTAGGCGATCGAGGGAGAGGCCCTCCCTCCAGCCAGCCGGACCCCGCGAACGATGCGATGCGGGCGGGATGTCTTGCGTTCCGGCACCGAACGAGACCTCCGTGGGCGGGCACCGCGGCCGGCCGCGCCTGGATCCGCGGGGAATACCGACTTTCGGTCCTGGCGGGGTGACTCCCGATGGGCTTACGGTGACCTTGATCTACACGCTGCGTGCGCGGCGTGTGAAGGGAGGCGGCATGGCTGTCGAGAAGCCCGACCTCGAGCACGCGGAGGGCGCAGCCGGGGATCGGGTCGAGTCTGGTGGGTTCGACCGGGTGCGTCGGGGCTTCGCCCCGGATCAGGTGGCGGAGCATCTGAAGCGCGTGGCTGCGAGCGTCCTCACGCTGGAGTCTCGCTTGGAAGAAGCGCGCACCGAGCTGCTCGAGACGCGGCGGGAGCGGGACGCCGCGCGTGCGGAGCTCGGGATGTTGCGCCCGGATCCCTACGATGGCGTGTCCGATCGCGTGACCGAGTTGATACGCACGTTCGACCAACAGGTGAGCGATCTCCAGCGCGATGCGCAGGTCGAGGCCGATCAGGTCCTGGCCGACGTGAAGGTGGACGCCGACCGGATCATCGTGCAAGCGCACGACGAGGCCGAGCGGATCATCGGGGAGGCGCGGCAGGAGGCCGACCGGATCCGGGCCGGCGCCCGATCGGACGAGCGCGATGCCCAGATCCGAGCCGAGCGCATCGTCGCAGAGGCGAAGGTGGAGGCCAATCGTGCCGAGAGCGACATCGGGGCCATGCGGAGTTCGACACTGGAAACGTTTCGTGACATCCGCCGTCGCACGCTCGAGGCACTTGGCGAGGTCGAGGCGGTCATCGAAAGCGGTGGCATGCCGGGCCCCGTGGTGATCGTGGAAGACTCGGACGAGCTCGCAACCAACGCACCCACGCCGATCCCGAGGCCCGATCTGTGATCGAAGCACTCGGGTAGGCCCGAGAGATCCGCGCGGGGTCGTTCGGCCTCCGAGCCCGCTCCTCACGGTTCCGTTGACGGCGCTTCGGGCCCGATGGGAGACTGACCGCCCCGGCGATGCGCGGGAGCGGAACCGAGGAGGAGCCCTGGCAGACCTGGAGGTCGGTGCGGTCATCGAAGGGACCGTCAGCCGCATCACCCCGTACGGCGCGTTCCTGACCCTCGAGGGCGGGAAGATGGGGCTCGTGCACATCT